>ERZ1090865.1889-NODE-1890-length-9945-cov-4.494135_pt1 | contig 9945 bp, 9 predicted proteins | sample MGYA00478478_ERZ1090865 | MGnify/ENA primary metagenome ERZ1090865 (study PRJEB33644, sample SAMEA5815715) | chicken gut metagenome | biome: Chicken; feature: Gastrointestinal Tract; material: Caecum | place: Ireland | collected 2019-01-01 | study: A study of the... | reverse complement strand
TTTCTTTGCGGCTCTTATTCCAGCACGCAAAGAACCGTGCCACTCTCTACGGAAGCACCTTTGTCCACATTAACAGAAACAACTTTACCAGCTCTGGGAGCCATGATCTCATTCTCCATTTTCATTGCTTCCAGAATCATCAGTACCTGACCTTCGCTAACCGTAGTGCCAACAGATACCTGCACGTCCAAAATCGTACCGGGCATCGGTGCTTTCACGTCCGTGCCGCCGGTGGTGGTAACTGCCGCCGGTGCGGGAGCCGCTGCGGGTGCAACAGGTGCTGCAGGTGCCGCGGCAACAGGAGCAGCCGGCGCGACCGGTGCAACAGGCGCTGCTGCGGGCGCTACGTTTGTTACAACCGCATCGCTTTCGGATACTTCAACTTCGTAATCCATTCCGTTTAAAGTAACAATGTATTTCATTTCTTTTACCCCTTATTTTCGAATTGCTTTAATAGACTTGAACTGTAAACGATTCAGCGGAATGCCGCTTTCGTTGCTGACAATCGCCATAATTACAGCGGCTGTCTTTTCGTCCACGTCAAATAAATCTACAGAAGCGGGAGCTGCGACGGTAGGAACCGCAGCGGGCGCAGGTGCTGCAAGCGGTGCCGCAGCAGGAGCAGTCTTGGGAGCGCTCGAAGGTTTTTCGTCGCTCTTGTGCTTCACGGTTTTCGCTTCTTTTTCAACGGAGCGAACCGCTTTGGAAAGCAAAAGAACCAAAACCGAAAGCAGTGCCAAAATCAGAAGCACGACAATCATGCCGGTTACGGAAACATTCAGCGCTTCGCCGATTGTAATGCCGTCTTCATAAGCCAGTGTTAAAAGTTTCATAAAACAGCCTCCTTATTCTTCCACTTTCCGAATGGAATAGGTGAAGGTGTTTTTCTTAACTTCATCACGTTTATCAAAGAAAGCTTCTGCCTGTGCCGGGAACGCGATATAAGAAAGCACATCTTCGTCGCAGTGGGCTTTGCTGCCGATTTCTTTCTTTGCTTTTTCAAAGCCGGGCTCCAGAGTGTCTGCAAAACGGCAGGTAATCGGTTTTTCGTCGCCGAGCACTTTCTTTTGCAGGTCTTTGTCAATTTCGCCGGGGGCTTTGCCGTATTCACCGCGGATATATGCTTTCACTTCTTTGGAAATGCTCTTATAACGCTCACCGAGCAATACATTGGTCGCAGCCTGAACGCCGACCATCTGGCTCATCGGGGTGACAAGCGGCGGGTAACCGAGGTCTTTACGGACACGCGGGGTTTCCGCAAGCACTTCGTCAAATTTATCCATTTTGTTCTGTGCGGTCAACTGCGCAACCAAGTTCGAAAGCATACCGCCGGGGACCTGATAGTTAAGCGCGTCGGTGTCAGTGGAAAGCACAACGGGGTTGAGTTTGCCTTCCTTTAAGAATTTCGCCTTGACGGGTTTGAAGAAATCGTTGATTTCTTTAAGCACCTGCATGTCAAGGTCAACCGTGTAGCCTTCCTGCATTAATGCATAGGCCATGGTTTCGGTCGGCGCTTGGGAAGTGCCGCCGGAGAAGCAGGAGATTGCGGTATCAATGACATCGCAGCCCGCTTCCACTGCCTTTTGTAATGTAAGCATGCCAAGACCGGTTGTGGAGTGGGTGTGCAGAATAATCGGCACTTTGACGTTTTCTTTCAGCGCTTTTACAGTGTCGTAAGCTTCCTGCGGGCCCATGATACCGGCCATGTCTTTGATGCAGATGGTTTGGCAGCCCATAGCTTCCATGTCTTTTGCCAGTTTCACATAGGCTTCCAAATTGTGGATGGGGCTTTTTGTGTAGCTGATTGCGCCGGAAGCGATTGCGCCGTTTTTCAGCGTTTCGTCCACTGCAACCTGAATGTTGCGCACGTCGTTGAGTGCGTCGAAAATACGAATGATGTCAATGCCGTTTTCAATGGACTTTTTCACGAACATACGAACGACATCGTCGGGATAATGTTTATATCCCAAAAGGTTCTGACCGCGAAGCAGCATTTGCAGCTTCACGTCCGGGCATTTTGCACGGATTTTGCGAAGCCGCTCCCACGGATCTTCGTTGAGGTAGCGCAGGCAGGAATCAAATGTTGCGCCGCCCCAGCACTCGAGCGAATAGTAACCCGCTTTGTTCATTGTTTCCAGGATTCCCTCAAAATCTTCAAAGGGAAGCCGTGTTGCAATGAGGGACTGATTCGCGTCACGAAGCACAGTCTCAGTGAATTGGACTTTCATACACATAGCCTCCAAATATAGTAATGAAATATTAAAACCAAATTACTCCAGTTTAAACCAAATTATACAATATATAGTTTTTGGATTCAATAGAAAAAACAGAAGTTGCGAATTTTCGGAAAAAAGCAAAAAAAAACGGCGAAACGCCGCCGCCTTTTTGTTAACCATTTAACGATTGTTGCGCAATCGGAGATATTCGCTTTTATTTTGTCGAAAGGAAAGGGCTATCCAAACGAAACTAAATCCCCAAGCGAGCAAAACCGCCAGGAAAAAATCGACCCTGCCGTAAGGGAAAAACGCAACGAAGCGAAAGAAGCTTGTTGCCGGAATTTTTGCGATTATAAGCGCCCACTCTAAAACAACAAACAATCGAGCAAAGGGGAGCGCTACCGCAACGCTCCAACATAGGCAGGCGATTTGCGGCGCCCAGTTTTTCGGCCATTTCCACATACCCATATTGGCTTTTTCCGGGTCGCCGTAGGTGATGTCGGCAAGATACCGGCGAAGGGACTCGGTTTCTGAAGACAAAACGGGCCGATAGCGCAAAAAGGCATATCGGCACATTAAAAAATAGAAAAAGAACGTAACAAAGTTAATGAGAATCAAATCAAACCAGCCGAACTCCAGCCGGAGGACAAGCGGATTGCCCTCCAGTTGGAGATTCGGCGTTGCGTAATAGGTTAAAAGCAAATCTAAAACGCATGTGCAAAAATAAAACAGAATGATAAAGAGAAACAGCGCTTTGTTTTTGCGCATTATTGAAGTTCCTTTCCGATTTTGTAACCGGCAGCCGTCGCGTCAGCAATGCGGCCGGTTTTTTCGGCGTCGCCGATTACGAAAACACGCGGGTATTTGCCTTTGATTTTTTCATACAGCGCGTTGTCGGGGCGCACGCCCAAAGACAGAACGACATAGTCGGCATCCACAAGCCGCAGGTTTTCCGTTCCGGTTTTCTGGATTTCAATTTTGCCGGGGGTGATAGCGGAAAGCTTGTGCCCGGTAATAAATTCCGTGCCCGCGGCTTTGAGGCGCGGCATACAGTCGTCAATGTGCTGCATCCAGGTGCCGGGGGCGATGGTGTCCGCCATTTCGACCATAATGACATGGTTTTTCTGGGAACACAGCATTTCGGCGGTTTCAAGGCCTGTCATGCCGGAGCCGATGACTGCGACCTTTTTACCGCTTAATTTTACGCTGCCGTCCAAAATTTCGGTTGTTGTGTAAACCGTCGGCAAATCCGTGCCGGGAATGGAGCGCGGGCGAACCGCCAACGCGCCGGTCGCAATTACGACCGCGTAAGGGTCAAGCGCGGCAATCGTGTCTTCGTCAGCTGTCGTATTATAGCGAATTTCCGCACCGTTTTTCTCGCAGGCGGTCACCAGATCCTCAACGCACCAGTCAATTTTATCTTTAAGCGGGGGTTTGTCGGCAAGCTGCAGCTGCCCGCCGGCCTGCGCTTGTTTTTCAAGCACAATCGGCTTAAATCCGCGTTTGCCGAGGAATTCCGCAGCGGTGTGACCCGCAGCGCCCGCGCCGACAATTACGACAGTTCTGCCGTTCCCGTCTTTTTGGAGTTGTTCCTTTTCGTGCCCGAGCATCGGGTTGACGGAGCAGTTTGCATGCGTACCGCAATAGGCATTATGCTGCATACTTTCCATGCAATAAAGGCAGCAGATGCACCGCTTGATTTCGTCTTCGCGCCCCTCCATTACTTTGTTTGCCCAATGTGGGTCCGCAATATGCGGGCGACCGAGACAAACAAAGTCTTGAATGCCTTCTTCCAACTGTTCTTCGGCCTGCTTCGGGGAACGAATCAGGTTCGCGGCAAGCACGGGCACCGAAACTTCTTTTTTGACGGCCGCCGCCATATATTTGCGCCAGCCCGGTTCAAAGGAAGTCGGTTCAAGCCAATAGTTATAAGTGTCATAGCTCGCGCTCGAAACGTCAATCGCATCAACACCTGCCTTGTCAAGCGCTTTCGCCATTTGGACGCCTTCATCGAGCGTGTACCCGACGCCCTCGCGTCCGATTTCTTTGTAGCATTCGTCCACGGTAAGCCGGACAATCACAGGAAAATCTTTGCCGCAGGCGGATTTAATGCCTTGTAAAATTTCCAGCAAAAAACGCATCCGGTTTTCGAGACTGCCGCCGTATGCATCGGTACGGTGGTTGGTATAAGGGCTTAAAAACTGCTGAATCAAATACCCGTGCGCCGCGTGGAGTTCCACACCGTCTGCACCGGCTTTTTTCGCACGGACTGCGCCGTCGACAAATTGCTGAATAATCTTTTTGATTTCGTGCACCGACATTTCGCGGTTTTTGCTTTCCGCCGAATAGGCGCGCGGCGATTTTGAGGGCGCCCATGTTTTTAACACCAAATCTTTTTCCATCAGCTTTTTGCCGAAAGGCGCGACTTTATAAAACATGCGGTCATAGGCTTTGCCCATAATCCGCTCCATCGCAATCGAAAGCGGCACAGTACCCATCATAAGACCGATATTTTGGCGACCCGGGTGATGCAGCTGAATGAACATTTTTGCGCCGTGCCGGTGAATACGGTCAATCATCTCTTTGAGCGGCGCAATATGATAATCGTGGCTGATGGCAAGCTGCGCAAACGCCGAAGCGCCGCTGAAATCATTGACACGGGTGATTTCGGTCACAATCAAGCCGCACCCGCCGATTGCGCGCTCTTCATAATAATCCATCATTTCCTTGGTGGGTGTGCCGTCCATTTGCCCAAATCCGAGCATCATCGGCGGCATGACGATTCGGTTTTTGATTTCTACATTTCCGATTTTGCCGGGTGTAAACAGTTTTTTGTATTGCATCTGCTTTTCTCCTTTATGTTCCTTGCGGGTCAAGCGGGGCTACAAAAACCGCGCCGACGTCCGGTGCATAGGTCGTTTTGTTGTTGAATTTATAACTGCCGTCGTTTTCTAACAGAATGCTGTTTTCGCCGGCTTTCAAAGATACAAGAATGGTCTTGGTTTTGTAAGTATCTTCACTGTATGTGCTTCTGAAATAGGTGTTGCCGAGCTTTTGACCGCTTACGCTTATTGTCAAATACCGTTCCACAAGGTCGACGTTATAATCATGCACGCCGCCTTCTTCGTTGTTGCTGTAAAGGAAAGTGATTTGATAAAGACCGGCTGCCGGTGCGTTAAATTTCAATTCCGCGGCGGAAGCTTCCGCAGAAGAAATGCCGGTGAGGCAGGAGCTCGGCGAGGCAGTTACGCGGTCATAGCTTATAGCCGCGTTACACGCTTTTAAAGTTGCCGCGCCGCTCAAAGTCATTTGTTCGGGCGTAATTTCCGTCACCAAATTTTTCTCGACTTTTGAAATCGATACAGCTGAAAGAGCAGGGGCATTAAAGGTCAAATAACTTACCCCGCGCGGCAAATACAGCGTGCTGGAATAGGTGGTTCCGTCGGTGCTTACGGGAAGCTGTGCTTCGTTATCATCGTTCAAAGAGACTGTGCTCGGCACGTTTTCGCCGGTAACGGATACGGTGTAATACCCTTCTGTGGGAGCCACCACAAGAAATGCGGTGTTCTTATCACTTGACTGCTTGATATCTTTTTCAAAATAGACAGTGTTATTCGTTTCAGAATCGATTTTTGTAACGTCCAGGAAATCGAAAGAAATCGTGTTGCCCGCACTTGCGTTTTCGGGGAGCGCAATCCGAATCGTGTGTTTACCCGCAGTAAATTCTTGCGTAAACGTGTAGCAATCTGTAAAATCATCTTTCACGGTGGATACTAAAACGGTTTTCTCGGTCCGCGCTGTTCCGTCGATTGCAATTTCGACTTCCAAATTGGTGCGGATGCCCTTGTCTGACACAGAACCGTCTTCTGCATACTGCATGCCGTTCGCGCCGTTGCCGTAAATCAAATCCAGTTGATATTGCCCGTTTTCAGGGATATCCACGGTGAATTCCACACCGCTTTCTTCGGAAGCGTCCGCCTTGACCATTTCTTTTTGGGAGGCGGCGTAAGCAATGTCTGTTGTTTTATAGGCTGTTCCGAACAAATCGGCATCTTCCGCTTCATAGCGCCACATAGAAACTGTTTCGTCTTGCAACTCGGCAGATTCATCCTGCGGCGTGATTGTGAAACGCAGGCACTGCGTATAAAGCAGATTTTCAAGGCTTATTTCCAGTGTGCCGTTTTCAATGGGCAGATTTTTTACGAATTTAGTTTTCGGGGTGTTGACAATCCCCGAAAGCCCTTTGTAATCTACATATTCCGCCGTAACCGTAACAGAAGTTACACCGGAAAAAGCAGTGGTTTTGTCTAAGTTATTCAGCGTGATAACAGCGTCTCTGTCCGTTCCGCCGGCTAGAATTTGGATTTGTTTTTTGTCTTCATCGATAGTAGCAAGTCCTGAAAATCCACGATTTTTGAGGCCTTCGGATTTCCGAATCAGAAAATCGCCTAAATTGCTTTGGAACAAGTCCTTGGCTTCGCTCTCGACGGTTTCGCCGGTCATTTGCGAATACCAGCGATATGTCCACCAGTTGCTGTTCGGTGCGACGTCGTCCGCGACCACGTCGGAAAGATTGTTGGCAAGCCGCCAATAGGCAACGCAGGCTTCGGCTTTGGTGGATTCAATGCGGCTGATCCATTTAATCGATTCGCCGGGTATGCCGTTGGTTTCCATCAGCCCGTATTCGGTAATGCAAACCGGGAGCTTTTCAATCCCGACAGCCTTGCAAACGGCATCATAGTCGCTGAAATGCTCGTCCCAGTGGTAAAGGGAACTTGCGCCGAGTTCGTGCCAAATCATAATATCCGGCAGACAATTTTCGGCCTTGCAAAACTCTAAAAATTCCTTTATGTAGTCGGAATTGTATTGACAATAACCGGGACCGCCGATGCGCGCTTCGGGATTTATGGATTTCACGAGCAAATAGGTCTCTTTCCACGCGTCATAGGTCTTTTTGCGATTTTCATATTCGCCAAAGTCCCCGAACCACGCGCCGTTGTCCATTTCGTTATAAATACAATACACCACGCGGTCGGCGTAAGGCTGCTGTTCCGTCGCGGTTACTGTCTCTTTGACGCGTGCCAAATATTCCGGCATGCTGTCAAATTCATAATACCAGGTGTCATACATGTCTTGCGTGTAGACGATAATGTCTTTGCCGCCGGCATTTATAAATGTGTCAGCAACTTGATTTACGTCGCCGATCGGGTGTTGCAGACCGCCGAGGGTTTTGGTGGAAAGGGTGGAAACACCGATACTTTTCGCGATTTCGACACTCGGAATATCGGGCTCTGCAAAGCCGTATAAAAAGCCGGAAGCGCCGGTGGTGATTTCACCGTTCTTTTTTGCAAAATCGAATGTAACAGATGGTTTGTTCGTCATATACAGATACCCTATGATGCCGCCGACAATCACGGCGATACAGACTAAAGCGATGGCAACGGACAGCAAGACCTTTTTCATCATGTTCCACCTCATAAATTTTTCATTATTTTAACATATTTTTTTTAGCGGAACAATACAATTTATTCTTTTTTCTCCTTTTGAAAAAAGGTAATTATACCAAGCGTTAGCAAAAATACGGCAAAAATCCAGCGAATATAGCGTGTGTCTAAAAATTGCAAAAGAACCATGCCGCCGCCGACGCCTACAAAACCGCCGAAAATCAGCGGGAGCAAGTATTGTTTATTTAATAAGTTTCGCTTTTTGTAAACGACCACAGCGGTTATGGCGCAGGGCAAAAAGAATAGAAGGTTGATGCCCTGTGCCTGTACTTGCTGCATATTGAGAATCAGAGTAAGGTAAAGAATTAAAACGCTTCCGCCGCCGAGCCCCATTGCGCCGACCGCCGCAGAAACGATGACGGCAAGAAGATTCCATAGGCTAAAATTCATGACTTCATAAACATCCTAACACCGGCCCAAATCATAAATCCGGCAAATATTTTTTTAAGAAGCGGTGCGGATATTTTTTCTAAAACCACCGTGCCGAGCAGCGCACCGCCCGCGGCAAACGGCAAAATCCAAAGCGCGTCAAAGAAATTGACATATTCCTTTTTTGTGTATATAATTAAACTAATTATTGTGAGCGGCAAAATCACAGCAACAGCGTTTGCCTGTGCTTGCTTTTGATTTAATCCGCATTTTTTTAAAGCCGGAACGGCAATCATCCCGCCGCCGGCGCCTAAAAGTATATTCAGCGCCCCAATCGGGATGCCGAGCAGAAAAGCAGAAGTTTTTTTCATAATATCACCGGTTTTATGGTGTGAAAACAGGAGTTGATTTATTCCATGCAGACAAAATTTAAATCCGGCTTGAACCTGTTTTATGTTCTGTTCCTGTCTGTATTTCAAATTGTGATTCTTTTGCTTTTGACATCGCCGATTTTTGCAGATTCTAAAGTCGGACTTCGTTTTGGCGTTTTGCTTTTTATCATAGATGCCGTTTTGATTTTGCCGATGCTCTTTTTTACAAAATATGAAATCGGTGAAAACGAGCTGATTATTCAAGATTGGCCGCTTCGTCGCTATAAAATTCCTTACGGCGATATTATTTCGGTTGAAGACGGCGATTTTGAAGCCAAAAATAAAAAGACGGTTGCGCTTTCGATGAAACGGATTGCCGTCGGTTACCGCAAAGAGTCCGTGGATAAAAACGGGAAAACGCGGTCGGAAGAAATTTATATCTACATTTCTCCGGCAGATTTAGATACGTTTTTGCTTCGTTTAAGCGGTAAAATGCAAATCGGCGAAGAACAGGCGAAAGAAAAAGCTGCCCAGCTTGCTAAAAAGCAGGAAGAACACCTGAAAAAGAAAAAACAGTGGCAAAAAGAAAAAGCCCGCCGCAAAGCTGAAAATGCGCCGGAAGTGATTCATGTTTCGGGCAATGTGAAGTTTTCGGAATTTACCGAAACGGACGAAAAAGCCGTCAATGATGAAATGAGCGCCGATGATGAAAAGCCGGTCGAAGAAGCGCAAGAAAAAATTGCTGAGTCAGAAGATACGAAAAACTAACAAAATTGGGTTGTTCTTTTGAACCGCCCAATTTTTTTGAGAGGATAGATATTTTTCAATGCAATATATCGTAATGGATATGGAGTGGAACAACGCATACAGCAAAAAGCTCGGTGCGTTTGTGAATGAAATCATTGAAATCGGCGCCGTAAAACTGGACGATTCTTTGCGAGTTTTAGATACGTTTTCCGTGATTATCAAATCCAAAATCGGAAAGAAACTGCGCGGGCGCGTAAAAACACTTACGCACTTGACAAACGAAGATATTTCCAACGGGATTCCTTTTGAAGATGCTTTTTCGCAGTTTGAAAACTGGGTCGGTCCGGAAGATAACGTTTTTCTCACCTGGGGCGACGGTGACATTCGCACGCTTGTCAAAAACTGTGAGTATTTTTTAAACGGCAAAAAACCGTTGTTTATTCGTCATTTTGCAGATTTACAGAAATATTGCCAGTCTTACACCGACGCCGCAGCCAGCGGTCAGCAGCTTGGGCTTTCCGCAGCGGCTGAAAAACTCGGGATTGACCCCGAAGCTTTTCCGCACCACCGCGCGTTAGACGACAGCAAGCTTTCCGTTGTTTGTTTGCAAAAAGTTTTTGAGCCGGAAAAATTGAAAAAGTTTGCAACGGCGTGTGATGGTGTGTTTTATGAAAAACTCGCATTTAAACCTTTTTATATCAGCGACCTGCACTCTTCAAAAATAGACCCGAAATGGTT
>ERZ1090865.1886-NODE-1887-length-9959-cov-6.813005_pt1 | contig 9959 bp, 22 predicted proteins | sample MGYA00478478_ERZ1090865 | MGnify/ENA primary metagenome ERZ1090865 (study PRJEB33644, sample SAMEA5815715) | chicken gut metagenome | biome: Chicken; feature: Gastrointestinal Tract; material: Caecum | place: Ireland | collected 2019-01-01 | study: A study of the... | reverse complement strand
TAGAGCGCCTGGTTTGGGACCAGGAGGCCGCAGGTTCGAATCCTGTCACCCCGATATTGCGCAGGTGTAGTTCAATGGTAGAACACCAGCCTTCCAAGCTGGATACGTGGGTTCGATTCCCATCACCCGCTTCTCCGAAAAGGAGAAATGTGTCTGTAGCTCAGCTGGATAGAGCAACGGCCTTCTAAGCCGTGGGTCGGGGGTTCGAATCCCTCCAGGCACGTTATGGTGGGTATAGCGCAGCTGGTTAGCGCGCCAGATTGTGGCTCTGGAGGCCGTGGGTTCGAATCCCATTACCCACCTTTTATTTATGCCCTTTCATGGCATGGATAGAATCAGGGTGTGTAGCTCAGGTGGTAGAGCACTTGACTTTTAATCAAGTTGTCCGGGGTTCGAATCCCCGATGCTTCACGAATGCAAAGAGCCGGAAACTCAGTATTTATGCGGGTTTCCGGCTCTTTTTGTTTTGCGCCGGCGCAACAAAGTAGCTGCTTGTAGGCGTTTGTAGATGTTAGATTTATGTTAGATTACATCCTGGATGTTAGATATTTGTTAGACGCCTAGGGCTTTCTCCACGGCTCCGGAGGCGTCCTCCCTCTCAAGGATAATATGATTATAAACGTCCAGCACCATCCGCTCGCTGTCTCCCAGCAGCTGGGCGATCCGCTTAATGCTGACTGTCGGGATCTGGTAACACAACTGCGTGCAGTAGTTGTGCCGGAAATTGTGACAGGTCAATGTAAATGACTCTCCCAGGGCGGCGCTCATGGCCCGCTGGATCCGCTCCCACATCCGGCGGAAGGCGGAGAGTGTCATGGACTCCCCTCTGGCCGTATGGAACAGATTGGATCCGGAAAGTGTCCGGATGTAACCGGCAAGATACTCCGCCAGAAAGCCAGGCAGAGGGACGTATCTAACCCCATTCTGGCTCTTTGTGCCTTTGCCTTGAGGATTATTGCCATCAAAGCAAACGGCCCGTTTTACGGCCAGCTGGGAGCGTTTAAGATCAATGTCAAAAACAGTCAGCGCCAGGGCCTCTTCACGGCGCAGGCCGCAGCCGTAGAGGATCCATAAAAAAGCCTTGTCCATTGGCTTTAGGTCCGCCGCAAAGACCGCCTTTTTCTCTGCCTCCGTCAGGGGCCGGCGTTCCTCCGGCTCCGGCCGGGGACGCTCCACATCTGAGAAAATGTCGTCCATCACGGCAGGAGGAAGGTATTTGTCCACTACGGCGGAGCGGATCACCTGCCGGAAAGTCATGTAGATCTTTTGGCCCACGGCCGGAGTGGCAGCGTTGATGAGCAGCTGCAAGTGGATCCGGGCAACAGAGTCAAGGCGGATGCCGGAGATCCGTGAGAAGTGGACGTTGATGATATTGTCGTACATCTTCCGGGTATTAAGTTCCCGGCCGGCCTTGTAGGTATCAGCCCAGATCCGGGCATACTCACAAAAAGTCATATCCGTTGCCTGGGTGATCTTCCGGGCCTCCACCTGCGCCTGAAATTGCCGCACCTGCCGCTCCAGATCGGCGCTGCTCTTCTTGCTCCGGAGCTGCTTCCGGTGCTTCCGGCCATCCGGGGTATAGGTGCCATCCCAGACCAGTGTGCTGTAGATCCCGTTTTTGTCAGGGGTATATTTTCTTTTTGCCATCGCATCATCCTCCTATTAATGCATTGACTAAAACATTAACTATAATTTTTTAATGCGGTAAAATATAGTTAAAAAAGGGTACAAAAATAACAGCCGGCAAGAACATCAGTTCCGCTTGCGTGGCTGTCCCGAAGATGATACAATATCCGATGAAGAGAGATGGTTTTCCAGATATGTACCATTTCGGGGGACCGGCTCGGTGTTGGCGCACTGGGCCGGTTTTTATTTTCCTCCAATATCATATTGTCAAGGTGGCCCGCCCCGTGGGGCCGGTTATGTATATTATTCTATTTCAGCATAGCGTTTCACGACCGCGATCAGCTCATCTTTGTATTGGTAAATATCATTCAATGATTCGATGATATATTTTGTAAATTTCTTGTTTTCATCCGGGATAAAAAGCTGCTTATTTTTCCGATCGAGATTCAGGCGGCAAATAGGCTTGCGATTATTATCTTTGTAAAGCACGCCAAAATAACTTTCGGTGTCGCGCTGGACAATATCTTCAACTGGGATCGTTCCTGCCAGTATACCGCGGATAATATAGAGTGACTCCATCTCTTCGTCTGTAGTATGGATTTTTGATTCGGGTTCTGCGGTTACTGCGACTTCATCGGCGGCAGACGGCTCATCATCTGCTTCTTTCGTGAGGGCAGACGATATTTTACTATTAACAATCTCATTCACATAAGAAGAGAATGCCTTTTTAACAAGCGGGGTGAATTTTTCGATAACCCGCTGATTTTTCTGCCCATCGTATATACCATTCAGAAGGAAACGAACAAAATCTTCGGATGGATTTTCGGACTGCTCCGCCAGCACTCCTTTGATCAGGGATGTATATTTCAATTCTTCGGCAGTGCTAAATATCTTATCCTTGTCAAATGATTCTTTACAGAACTTTTTCAGCTCGTTGATAGATGAATCTTTAAGCGAAAGCATGTCGATTTCTAAAAATGGCACCATGTCCATTTTATTCGATTCTTCGAGATCAGTGTAGAAACGATAGATGATTCCGTTGGTCAAAATTCCGAATTTAGCGGGGGTTGTACCGAAATAGCGGAACAACTGCGAGGAGTGCTTGTCCAGCGCCTCAGAGCAACTTTTACACTCGATCAATATACTGGGGTCTCCATTTTCCAAAATAGCATAATCCACTTTTTCACCTTTTTTAATTCCGACATCCGCGGTATACTCTGGACAAAATTCTGTTGGGTTAAATACGTCATACCCCAAGAGTTGGAATAGAGGAACGATAAGAGACATTTTTGTGGCTTCCTCGGTGGTAATAGAATCTTTGAGCACCTTTACGCGCTCCGCAAACTGTTTAATAGATTCGTTAAATTCCATATACTTTTCCCCCTAAGTATTTTTATTAAAACGCCAGCGGCGATTTAATCATTGCAATCTTAATCGGATCAGCTCTTCCGAATACCCGGTGAGCCGCGATAATTGCGACTCCGTGAGCTGCCAGTTTTCCAGAATGATTTCATTCGGAATAAGCAGTTCGACGGCAAACTTATCTGCCTGCATCTCATACTTCCGCGTATTAAATTGAGTCCGTGTGTCCATGAATATAGCGTTTGCTGTCCGGTGCATCGTCATGTGGCCGATTTCATGCGCCAGAACGAAAGCTTGTTCATGCCGCGAAAGTCGTTCATCAATGTAGATGATATTGTTGCGTTTATAATATTGATAAAACCCCCGCACCCCGTCATCAAGCGGATAGTATACAAGGATAGCATTCATCCCTTGCATCATTTCAAAAGGGTCTCTGGTGCGGTATTTCTTAATAAGGGCTTTTACCCTTGCCCGCACATTCATAGGCGTTAATCCTTCTTTTTCCGGTATTTTTTAGGCGTATATTTTTCCTTGTTCTTCTTTTTGGCCATCTCCATCCCGATCTGCATGGCGGACAGTATGGATTCTATGGCTTCCGGACTGGCTGGATCGCCGTCGAACATTAAACCTTCCTGACTCATCAACTGTTCTCTAGTCTGATCCAGTATCTGCTGTATGTCCCGCTGATCCTTTGCGGTCAGAATAGGCTCGCTCTGCTCTTCTGGCTCTTTTCCTGTCATAAGATAATCAACAGTCACGCCAAAATAATCGGCAATTTTTTGGAGCTTTTCATTTTTGGGTTTACTTCGTCCACTTTTCCAGTCTGAAAAAGTAGATTTCGTTATACCGGTTTCTCGTACGACGTCTGCATCTTTTACGCCCTTCGCATCTCTTAGCTTGCAATAAATTTCATACATAATAACCTCACAGTTTTAAAATCCGTACAAAACCTATTGACAAGTTCTGAAATCCGTGCTAATATCATTACATAAAAGTTCGGAAATCAAAACAAGTCATTGTTTAGTGTTTAATATATCTGGTAAATGTATTATACCTGATTTCCGAACTAAAATCAATAGAAAAGTTCGGAAAGGAGGAAATATGTATCAAAAATATGTTAAGTTGCGCGATGAGAAGGGAGTCTCGGATTATCGTGTATCAGAAGACACAGGAATAACAAAATCTACGTTTACGGATTGGAAATCCGGAAGAAGCCAGCCGAAACTCGACAAGATTAAAATCCTAGCAGATTATTTCGGAGTCAGCATTGAATATTTTATCAATGATGAGCCGGAGCAGAAGGACAAAAAACCCACGTTCAATGACATTCGCAAAGAACATGGGTTAAGCCCTGTAGAAGGCGGTGATGTAGTGCTTACCAAAGAGTGATCTGGTAGCAGTGAGGTGTTCGATTAGAATTAGATAAATCCGATACTGCATACATTGGTGAGCACTCCAATCCCATGTGCTCACAAACAGAAGGGAGCACATCGTTGAGTTCATCGTTTGAAACTGTGATTCCGAAATGGTGTTCCAAGGTATGACGAAGATCAAGAGAATAAATATGATTAAAATGTTCGCCCAAAAACATTACATCATATTTAGTAGAAATTTTCTTGTATGTAGTTTCATCCGTTATGGACATACCTTCCGAAATCAACTCACGAAGAACATCTATTAATTGCTGCTGCGTCATAAAAATACTCCTTTCATAATACTCAGCATGATAATGCTTGTATCTTGAGTATACAGCGAGAGGAGAGAAAAGACAATAATTCCCAGCCCCCAGGGAAAAGGGGAGAAAGAAATATGAAATTAGGAGTATTAAACACATCAATCTTAACTGCAGTCGGAAGTTACGAACTGGAAGAAATCAGCTTGGATCTGGCGAAAAAGCTGGTATCCGAAAACGAGATTGACTCTGCCGTAGGACATGCGTCCACTGCGCAGATCATGACCGCACTGCTAGGTGTAGAGATCCCGGTCAATCGTCAGATGTTTGCGCAGCAACCAGGGCAGGATGCTCTGGTATTTAAACTCAACGGCCGCCCGCAGGAAGGAAAGATTCTGACAGCCGAAGAGATTGAGCAAATTGGATATAAATTCCAACTGCTCAGGAGGACGAAGTAAAAAATGTTTGAAAAAGAGTTATTAGATGCGCTGGACATCAAAAAGGACGACAACGTGGATCAGATGATCCAAAGAATAGATGCAACAATAATTAAAATGCTGGATTATTTCGACAGATGTGACGGGTCGGAACTTCTGAGAGAGGATACGGAATCCCTGAAAAATATAGTCACAGCGCGAAACATATTGATGAGAGAATCCAATCTGTATCAGGAAATTGAAAAATTAAAGAGAATTCTACAGGAGGATGCGCTATGAATTTTCCTAAAAAGATCATGCGGAAAAATGAACTGATCCGCGAAATGGGAATGTCTGAGAGAAAGCTTGACGCGATCTACCGCACCCGCGGTCAAATGGTAGCCAAGAAATTAAACCCGGGAGTCCGTAACAGCCCGATCATCTTTGACACGGATCGCCTGGCGGAGTATCTGGACAGAGAGCAGCAGGCGGAAAACAGGGCGATCCAGCGCGGAGGTATCCCGTGCATAGCGGGGAGGTGAGGCAGGTGGATGAGAAGATCGGAACAGGAAAAATTAAAATTAAAGGATATAAAAAATTTATATCTAAAATACACAAGATGAAAAAAGAAATAAAAAAGCTCAACAGAGAGATGAAGCGGTCTGTTGAGCTTAAAGAAAAATTATTCTGATTCTATTTTGATCGAGGTCTTACAGTGCGGGCAAATAACTGTATGACCTGAATCATTAATGGAAACAGAAATGGGATGTTTGCAATTCGGGCACTCGACTTCGAAAGTGAAATTTTTAAGGTCTTCTACCATCTTTTTAAGCCCGGAATTGTCAAACTTAAACTTAGCCATAAAACGCCTCCTTTCTTCCGGATTTGGCCGCTCCATCGGCCTATGCAAATTATAAACCGGTTAGAAAGGAATCACAACAAGGAGGTGACCACATGGCTCGGGAGAACCTGAAGAAAGCCCGCTGGGAAGCGGGCCTGACACAGCAGCAGATGGCGGACAAGCTGGGGATTAGTTTACGCCATTACAAATACATTGAATCCGGACAAGTGATGGGAAGAATTTGGATGTGGGACAAAATGGAAGATATTACTGGAATTCATCAGAGGAAGCTCCGTGAGATTTCATCCAATCATCCCGACAAAGCAAATAGTCTGTAGAAACATCCAGTATATCAGCTATTTTTACAAGGGATTCAAGAGAAGGATAGGAAGTTTCACTTTCATAATTTCGATAGGTGCGAATAGATACTGAAAGAAATTCTGACATTTTTTGTGCGGTGAAGCCTTTAGATTTTCTTGTTTGGTTTAATCTTTTTCCAAACATGGTATACCTCCCAAAATGGTGAAAGAAAATTGCATCATAATACTTGACGGTGCAATAATTTTACACTATAATCAAAACGTCGAATAGTGAAAGAAACTTGCACCATAAAAGGAGGATGCCACCATGAAAATCGAAATCTCAGGAGCCAGATGTATCAGCTGCAACAAATACACACAGTATTACCAAATCAATTACGATGGGGACTTTGAAGCTATCGACTGCGGATATTGCGGGATGAGAAGCTGCAGGACCAGGCCGGGGAACCGGTGCAGGGACTATCGGGAAAAAGGCAATGCAGGAGGAGTCAGGAGGCCAAAGATATGCAGAGCATGACATGGTACAGGATCCCCAGCCGGCAGGAATTGCGCCGGCGCAAGTGGGAGAAGAAAAAAGAGAAGATCCGGAAGAGGATCCAGGAAGCCATGACCGCCGGAGGGATCCTGCTGGGGATGGCGATTGAGACGAACCTGTGGATGTTTATCCCGGCAATGGCGCTGCTTATAGCGGCGCTGGTGGTAGGGAGGTGAGGAAGTGAGATATACGCATAAAAACCCGGACGGGAGGACCTATCGGATCTGGATGGACCACGCCGGGGAATTTGCCCTGAAGAGTCAGGGTGGAGAACTATTTGCCTCCGGGGACCTGGTGGACAAGCTGGGCCGCCTGGAGGACCAAGAAGAACAAAAAGAAAAAGGACGCTCACACAGATGAGCGTCCGACATACCTTGCACGCAAGGCACTAACACCATTTTTATTATATGCCTGTATTGCAAGATATGTCAAGAAAATGGCGGGAAATCCGCCATTTTTAGGCTTGATAAACATATTAAAGATAGGACATGCAGGCAGATGCTCAAGAAAAAAGAATATAGATTCGGGGATGGGGACTACATAGAGATTGAGATCTACCAGGATGGCCGGTATGGGGCTCCGGGGAAAAAGAGGGAACCGAAGAAGAAACCCACCCCAGAACAGATCCAGAAACAGAACCAGAAAAATAAAGAAATCCGTATCCGCAGATACCTGCGGGAGAATTTTAAAAAAAATGACTACTGGATAACGGGAACATACCGGAAGGAGAATCGGCCAGCCTCCATGGAGGAGGCAAAAAAGCATCTGGAAAAATACCGAAGAAAGTTGCGGGACAAGTACCGGAGAGCCGGAGCGGAATTTAAGTACATCTGCTGCATTGAGATCGGATCAAGGGGAGGCGTCCACTTCCACATGGTTACCAACCGGATCGAAGGAGGGGACGCGCTCCTGTCTGAGTGCTGGACCCATGGTCATATCCACCTGACCCTCTTGTATGAGGAGGGAGGATTTCAGGAACTGGCAGAATACATCGGGAAGCCGGGGGAAGAGAAGTTTTACACGCACTCAAGAAACCTGGTGTTTCCGAAACTCCGGATCCGCCGGATTCGGAACCGGGAATGGAAACGACAGCCCAGAACCTACAAAGGATACTATGTAGACAAGGATTCCGTGGTGGTTGGATATAATCCGGTCACGGGCAAGCAGTACATGCACTATGTCATGGTGAGATTCAGGAGGGATTGAGGATGCAGGCAAATATTTACATAGAGGCGGACAACAAAGCGCCCCGCCGACAGAAAAGGAAATACGGATATGTCCTGGAATGCATCTGCAGAGGCCAGACCAGGACAGTGGAGCAGTTTGACTTTATCGAGGAGACCTTCCACGGCACTATGGTGACGGCTCTGGAAAAGGCTCTGATCCGGTTCAACAAGCCCTGTGAGATCACGGTCCACGCGCCGGATGCCTGGCTGCTGGACATGCTGGAGAACCAGATGCAAAAATGGGCCGCCGGAGATTTTCTGAACAGCCAGGGGAAACCGATCAGCTACCAGAAACAATGGATGCACATCTGGTTACTGGCCAAGCAGCATACGGTTTATGGCCAGAGAGGGCCGCATACATACAGCGAGTGGATGAAAGAGAGGATGAAATGCTAGAAGAGGGGAAGATTTATCATTTTCGGGAGAAAATCAAAGAAGGAGCGGACTCAATCATCCGGAAAAGACCCATGCGCCTGGTAAAGAAGTACCCGCATCACATGCTGTTTGAGACCCTGGGAGGGATCCGGGAGTGCTTTACGTACTGGGATGCCGGGAGAAAACTGGCGGGAGAAGATTTGTTTACACATAAAAATGAATAATTATGACCATTTTGCTGACACCAACAAAATCGAAAGTCATTACGGTGATTGCGGAATAAAGATGGCAATTTGCCGGAAAGGAGAAAAATGCATATGGGATGCATAAAAGTGGGAATTTGTGCATATTGCGGGCAGGCCCGAAATGTAAGCACAGAAGAAATCCTGGATCAGGAGCAGCTGGATGAGTTGGCAACAGAACAATGCGGGTGCCCGGATGGGTACCCTTACAGAAAGAAGAAAATGCAGAGGGAGGCCTGCTTGGACAATATCCGGGAATTGATCGCGGAAAAGGATCCGGGGATCGCGAAGATTTTTGAATCCTGCATCAATCCGCTGCAGGAGGGAGAATTTAAAAGTGTCACTATTGATACCGGATACGGCAAGAAAGCCAGGATCAAGGACACCAAAGACGGGCTGAAAATAGAGCTGGAAGAAAAAAAGAAGGATGAGGCGCTGGCATGATCGGATACCCAAAGACACCAACCAAAAAGCTGCGGATGCGGCACCCGAAGAGCATCCTGCAGGAGAAGGACGGGACCTGCTATCTCTGCGTGATCCTACATGAGGATTACCGGATCCACAAAGACCTGCAGGAGCACCATATCTTTTCCGGCACCGCAAACCGGAGGCTGTCGGAACAGTATGGCCTGAAAGTCTATCTCTGCCCGGACCATCATGAGCATAGTCCGGAAGCCGTACATAAAAACAAGATCGTCCGACTGCTCCTGGAGGAAACCGCGAAGCGGGCATTTGAGAAAAAGTATCCTGGAGAAAGCTTTCGGGAGATTTTTGGAAGAGAATAACACACCGCCCATGTATATCACGGGATCACACGGCTGCCAGGGCGGCGGCAGCCAGAAGGGAGGCAAAAATGAAACTGGAGGGATGTATTTACCCGGACTGTTTCCACTGCCGTTTTCCGGACTGCATGGCACCGACCATCTGCTTTCCGGGAGAGAGCCGGAAAAACGCGGAAGCAGCGGGATTGACCAAAGGCGATAGAAGGAGGAAGGGGAAAACATGTTTGAAAAATTCGGGGAAATGAGTTCTTACCAGGAAATCAATGAGTTAGCAGAAAATCTCTTGAACGAGGGAGATGTGGACAGCCTAAAGGAAATGGCCGAAGAAAACGGGATCCTGGAGGAATTTGTCGCAATGTACAAGCAGGGGGACATCCCGACGCTCTGCGACGCCATGACGGCGGCCGTTGGGAAAATAGAAGTGGAATGCGAAGATCTGAAACCGCAGGAGATCATGGAAGACTGGGTGGAGTACATAAAAGCCCAGTGCATGGACAGTGAGGAGCTGGCCAGCTGTCTCTTATACACATCTGACGCTGCCGACGACTAGTCGAGTGTAGAT
>ERZ1090865.1882-NODE-1883-length-9970-cov-5.344730_pt1 | contig 9970 bp, 9 predicted proteins | sample MGYA00478478_ERZ1090865 | MGnify/ENA primary metagenome ERZ1090865 (study PRJEB33644, sample SAMEA5815715) | chicken gut metagenome | biome: Chicken; feature: Gastrointestinal Tract; material: Caecum | place: Ireland | collected 2019-01-01 | study: A study of the... | reverse complement strand
GTGTATGCCCTGTACCGGGCCAGAAAGTATCTGGATTCGGTCCGTTCTGATATCTCTCTGGTGATCACGGGAGGACTTCGTGTATCCTCGGATTTCGCTAAGGCTATCGCCATGGGAGCGGACGCTGTGGCCATCGCCTCGGCGGCGCTGATTGCGGCCGCCTGTCAGCAGTACCGGATCTGCGGCAGCGGTATGTGTCCCGTGGGAATTGCCACCCAGGATCCGAAGCTTCGCAGCCGGCTGAAGGTGGATGCGGCGGCGCAGCGGGTGGCAAATTTCCTGCATGTCTCTCTGGAGGAATTAAAAACCTTTGCCCGGATCACCGGTCACAGCGATCTTCATGATCTAAGCGTGGAAGATCTGTGTACGGTCAGCCGGGAAATTTCCGAGTTTACCAACATTCCCCATGCCTGATTTTGTCAAAAGAGCAGGAATCTGATAGACAGATCAGAAAAAGGCGAGTATACTGGACTTCGATAAAAGAAACAGACAAGGGGGGAGCGTCATGGAAATTACCATAGGTCTTGCGTTATTTTTATTTGTTGTTCAGTTTTGTTCTTATTTTGTGAAGGGACTGGCCGGTTTTGGAGACCCCCTGATTTCCAATCCCATGCTGTCGCTGACCACGCTGCAGAATAATCAGATCACGCCCATGAATCTGCTGATGAACTGGCCGCTGAATCTGTACATATCCTTTAAAAACCGGAAAGCTTTCTCCGTCAAAGATACGATTCCGATGATCGTCTGTATCCTGATCGGTATGGTGCCCGGTCTGCTGCTGCTCAAATACGCCACCTCCTGGGTGCTGAAAGCGCTGCTGGGTCTGGTGATTGTGATCTGCGGCATCGAGATGCTGACCAGAAAGGAATCTACCAGATCCTCCGGCAACATGATCGTCATGGCGCTGGTTTCCATCGCTTCCGGTTTTACCGCCGGCCTTTACGGCATCAACCTGTTTTTTGTAGCTTATATCGAGAGAACAGGTTACGTAAATCGCAATCAGTTCCGTGGACAGATGTGCTTTATCTTTTTCATTGAAAATACGGTCCGTCTGCTGATCTATATCTTCACGGGATTCTACAATCTGGACATCATCAAGCTGGCATTGATCTCCGCAGTGGGCGTGATCTGCGGTATGTTCCTTGGCAGCCGGGTGGACAGCAGGCTCAGCGAAGCGACGGTGAAAAAGATAATTACCATCGTATTCATCTGTGCCGGTCTTAGTACGCTGATCAAGGCTGTGGTTTTCAAAATCTGAACAAGGGATAGAAGACATCAAAAAAGGGAGCGGATGCTCCCCCTTTTGATGTCTTTTTCAGCGCTCCATCATGCTGATGGATTCGATGCCCACGCTGCCGCCGCGGACCACTTCGATGGATTTGTATTCTTCTTTGATCAGCTTGATTACGGCGTCGTTTTTGGTGGCTGTCTGAACGAATTCCAACAGCAGACTGTCTTTTCCGTAGTCGATAACCCTGGCTTTGAAGGTTTCAGCGATCTGGAACAGCTCCACCTTCTCCGCTGCGGAACATTTTTTGACTTTGATATAGAGAATCTCCTTCATCCGTACGAAGATATCGGTGAAATCGATTACTTTGATGACTTCTACCATGCGGTTGAGCTGTTTTTTGATCTGCTCAAAGGTTTCATCATCGCTGACTGTGGCGATGGTCATTCTGGAGACGGTGGGATCTTCTGTCGTTCCCACGGTCAGGCTGTCCAGATTATAGCTTTTTCCGGAAAAGAGACCGGAAATTTTAGCAAGTACGCCTACCTGATTCTCCACATACAAAGAGATCCATCTTTTTTTCATTCCTTTATCCATCTTCGTCCGTCCCTCCTAACAGTCCATGATCATTTCTTCCAGATTTCCGCCCGGCTGGATCATGGGGTAAACCATCTCCTCCGGGTCGATGATAAACTCAATCAGCGTCGGGCATTTGGTGTTCTTTTTTGCTTCTTCAAAGGCGGGAGCGATTTCTTCTGTTTTCGTCACCCGGTATCCTTTTGCGCCGTAGCTTTCGGCCAGTCTGACAAAATCCGGTGTGTATTCCGGATATTCTTCTCCATTGGTGCGTCTGGAGAGAGCGCCGGAGCGCAGGTTTGTCATGGCGTACCGTTTTCCGTAGAATAGTTTCTGCCATTGACGTACCATGCCCAGGTATTCATTGTTGAAAATACAGATGATGATGGGCAGTTCCTCCAGTACGGCGGTGGCCATCTCCTGAATATTCATCTGTACGCCGCCATCGCCGGTGATGGCGATGACAGCATGATCCGGATTTCCGATCCTGGCGCCTATGGCTCCGGGAAGACCGTAACCCATGGTTCCCAGTCCGCCGGACATGATCAGATGTTTGGAGTGGTTGATCTGGGCGTATTGGGCTACCAGCATTTGATGCTGCCCAACGTCGGTGACCAGGATGGCTCTGTCAAACTGACGGTTGATTTCCTCAATGATATCCAGCGGGCTCAGCTTTTTGCCCGTTTTCATGGTCAGCGGATGTTCCTTCTTCCAGTCGTCGATCTGAGACAGCCATCGTATGGTGTTTACCGGCATCACGTACTCGGCCATCTTCTCGATGGCTTCCTTTGCGTCGGCCACGATGGGGATATCCACATGGACATTCCTGGATATGGATGAGGTGTCGATATCGATATGAACGATTTTTGCTTTTGGGGCGAAATCGTGCAGCTTGCCGGTGATACGGTCATTGAACCGGGTACCGATGGAAAAAAGCAGGTCACAGTTGCTGACCGCCATATTGGCCGCATAAGCGCCGTGCATGCCAAGATTTCCCACAAACAGCGGATGATCCGTGGGGATAGCCCCTCTGCCCATGACGGTGGTCACCACAGGTACCTGGGTCTTTTCCACCACCTGGGTAAAGATTTCATCTGCTCTGGAAATATTCAGACCGCCTCCGGCCAGAAACAGAGGACGTTTCGCCTTCTGCAGCATTTTCAGCGCTTTTTTCAGCTGGCCGATGTGAACGCCGGTGCTGGGCTTATAGCCGCGGATGTTTACTGTTTTGGGATACTCGGGACTTCCCAGTTCCCCCATGACGTCCTTGGGAAGGTCCACCAGCACCGGTCCGGGACGGCCCGTGCGGGCGATGTAGAACGCTTCCTTGATGATACGTCCCAGATCTTCTCTTTTTCTTACGGTGACGCCGTATTTGGTGATGCTTCTGGTGATGCCTACAATATCAACCTCCTGAAAGGCGTCGTTGCCGATCAGGGCGCGGGCGACCTGGCCTGTGAAGCATACCAGGGGCACACTGTCATAATTGGCGGTAGCAAGACCCGTTACCACATTGGTTGCGCCAGGTCCGCTGGTTACCAGACAGACGCCCACCTTTCCGGTAGTTCTGGCGTAGGCGTCCGCCTCATGAACCAGAGCCTGTTCGTGGCGTGGCAGGATGATATCGATGGTTCCGTCTCTGCCCAACTCATCGCTCAGATCGATGGTGGTGGCTCCGGGATAGCCGAAAAGCTTTTCCACGCCTTCTTCCTTCAATGCCTTTACCAGCAGCTTATTTCCTGTAATCTGTTTCATTCGATGAACCTCCCTTTTTCATTTCCTCTTCCGGCGGCAGGGAAACTGAAACTCCCTGTTATAAAAAACGTCCTGAGCTTTAAAAGCTCAGGACGATTCATAACCGTGGTACCACCTGATTTCAGAGAATATTCTCTGCACTTGAACAATACAAAAAACTATATTGCTTTCCTGTAACGTGGAAAAAACGTTGAAGCCTACTGTGCATCACAGATGCGGTTCGGTCCACTGCTCGAAGGCTACCTTCCATAATCCTTTCACGAAGACTTCCACCAGCCGTCTCCTCTCTGGGCATCCGGCGATTATGTACTCCTCCCTGTCACTGCATTTTCAGGTTTTGTTCAATTTCTATTCATTGTATGGGAAAAAGAATATTTTGTCAATGGTTTTGCCTTCTATTTGCTGAAAAACTTTTCTTTTATAGGCTCGGTGGGCATCTCACATCCGGTGAACAGACGGAATGATTCCGCGCCCTGGTACAGCAGCATGTACAGGCCGTTCATCACAGGGCATCCGGCGTCTGCGGCCAGAGAAAGAAGCTTCGTCCTGCGGGGTTGGTAGATGATGTCGGCCACGGCCAGTTCCCTGTGAAACCAGGAAGAATCTGTGATCAGAGAAGCATCCGTATGAGGCTCCATGCCCACAGATGTGGCATTGACCAGGATATGGCTGTCATCCAGAGAACGGCGCAAAGCTTTTTGATCATCATTATCGCAGATGAAGGCGCGGCAGTTGGTGGTACGGCTGATGGTGTCGGCCAGACGGCTGATCCGCTGATAAAACCGGCTGGTGGAACGCACAAAAATACGGATTTCTTCCATCCCGTCCAGGGCGGCCTGGGCGGCGATGGCGGTGGCGGCGCCGCCTGCTCCCAGCAGCGTCATGGTTTTTCCTTTCAGTTTAAATCCCGCATCCGCGGCGGAGCGCATGAATCCGGTGCCGTCGGTGTTGTGCCCCACCAGTTTTCCGTCTTCGTTGACCACCGTATTGACCGCGCCGATCATCTGGGCGGCGGGGGAAAGTTCATCCAGCAGTTCCATGATCTTGTTTTTGTTGGGCATGGTCAGATTAAAGCCCCGGATACCGGCAAAGCGCAGTCCTTTAACCACATCCGGCAGAGAAGTCTCGTCCACCTCGAAACAGAGATAAACGTAATCCAGGCCCAGCAGATGAAAGGCTTCATTGTGCATCAGCGGCGACAGACTGTGAGCCACCGGTTTGCCAAGAAGCGCGGTAAGTTTCGTATGTCCTGTAATTGGCAGTTCCATAATTTCCTCCTGACTGTATCTGAGATGTCCCCGGTTGACAGCGGGGCTTGGGTAAGATAAAAAAAGTATAACACAGATTGTTTTTTCCGGGAACATTTTTCGGCGCCGGACCGTCTAATAAGTGTAAGGCAGTAAATTTGCCCTTCGTACGTACGGAAAAAGAAAGGAAAAAAAGATGGAAAATTTAGTGAACAGAGCGAAGCAGCGGGATGCGGACGCTTTCACACAGCTGATGCAGTCTCAGATGCAGCATATGTATAAAACGGCCAGGGCGATTCTCGGTCATGACGAGGATGCGGCGGACGCCATTTCGGATACGATCCTGGCCTGCTGGGAAAAACTCCCGGAACTGAAACAGAATCGGTATTTTCGTACCTGGATGACGCGGATTTTGATCAATAAGTGCAGCGATCTTCTGGAAAAAAGAAAACGGCTGATGCTGACGGGGGATTTGCCGGAGGGCGCGTCCTATGAAGTGGGCTATGAAAATCTGGAGTGGCAGGAAGCGGTAAAAAGCCTGGACGAACGGTACCGGCTGACGGTGATGCTGTACTACGGGGAAGGGTTTAAAACTTCAGAGGTGGCAGCCATACTGGATATCCCGGAGAGCACTGTGCGGACCAGGCTGGCCCGGGCAAGGGAGAAACTGGCAGAAATGTATTACCCCGAAGCGAGGAGGAAAACCATATGAGACAGGAACATATCATCAAAATATTGCAGGAGCCGGTGGATATCCCGGATATTGTACAGGAAAGGGCGCAGGAAGCGTTTGCGGCGATCCATCAGGAAACGCAGCGGCAGAACAGACCGGAAGTGCCGGCGGGCCGCAGAAAGAGCAGAAAAAGGCTCTGGCTGGCGGCGGCAGCGGCAGCCGCCCTTGTAGGAACCGTCAGCGTGGGGGCTGCCGTCTATCAGCGCTGGTGGAGCAAAGGACTGGAAGAAACCCTTCATGCCAGCGAAGAGCAGATGCAGGAGATGGACGGGAACAAAGCTTCTTTGGGGATTAACCAGGCGGTCACCGATCAGGGCGTCACCATCACGGCGGTGCAGAGCATTGTGGATAATTATTATGCCCATCTGGCTTTTAAGGTAGAAGGATTTGATCTGCCGGAAGGTGCAGAGCCGGCGATGGAGAAGATCGAAGTGACGGTGGATGGTGAAGATAAAATCGACTGGAGCGGCGGTTTTTACAATGGGATAGTAAGTGGTGCAGACGGAATGGCTGAGTACGGCGACGGCACGCCAATGGAGTTCGAAGCAGATGGAAGTCTTGCGGAAAAGTATGTACAGGAAGATGGAAGTTTAGAATTCAATTTGGTATTAAGCCATTATCTGAACGAGAAAGGGCATCTGCTGGGAAAACCCATCCATGTCAGACTCTCTAATCTGGGCATTTATGAAGCAAAAACAGATTTTTCTCTGCAGATTGAGGGAAACTGGGAATTTGACTGGACGCTGCAGGGCAGCGATCAGATGTGGAACGGAGAAATGGAGTCTCCTTTGGGAGACAGCGGTATTGTGTTAAAAGAGCTGGAGATGTCTCCTGTCTCTATGAAGGCAGTACTGGAAGTGCCAAAAGGAAAGTACACAGTAGATATGTCGGGGACAGGAGTAAATCCGCCGGACTTATATGGAGCAGTGATGAAGGATGGAACGGTTTACTATGGACTGTTTGGTATGGGAGGCAGCAGTTTAACCGAGGAATCCGACCGGTATGTCCTTTCCTATGCGCTGGAAAGGATCCTGGATGTGGAGCAGGTGGACAGTCTGCTGTTTACGAAGGAAATTATCCCGGGTGAGAGTACATCCGCGCAGAATGAAAGCGAAGATGAACTGCCCCTGGAGGACCGGTTCTACGTGGTGCCGCTGGAGTCGTGACAGACGGCAGATTGACAGATACAGCCCCAGACTTTATACTGAAAATCAGCAGCCTGGGGCTGTCAGTATGTTTGAAATGAGGTAAGCAATCATGGTAAAACCGGTGCAAATAAGAAACCTGACCATCGGGGAAGGAATTCCCAAAATCTGTGTTCCTGTGACGGGACGGACAAAGGAAGAGATCGAAAAGCAGGCGTATCGTATCGCCGCCGCCAGGCCGGATCTGGTGGAGTGGCGGGCGGATTACTTTGAGCAGGTGGAGAATCTTTCTCGGGTGCAGGAAATTTTATCGACTCTTCGCGTCATAATGGGACAGATTCCGATTCTTTTCACCTTCCGCACGGAGAAGGAAGGCGGAGTTCGTCCTTTTTCGACAGAAGCTTATGTGAACCTGAACCAGACGGTGTCCCGGTGGGGACTGGCGGACGCATTGGACGTGGAACTGCTCTTTTTGGAGGGAGGAACCGGCGCATTGATCGAAAAGATCCATGAGAAGGGCTGCGCCATAGTCTGCTCCAACCATCATTTCCGCGACACGCCGCCGGTGGATGAGATGCTCTCCCTTTTCGGGCGCATGGAGGAGGCCGGGGCGGATATTCTGAAAATCGCGGTGATGCCAAAAGAGCCAAAAGATGTCCTGAAACTGCTGGCGGCCACCTGTGAGGCAAAGGAACGGTACAGCTGTCCGCTGATCTCCATGGCCATGGGAGGCCAGGGTGTGGTCAGTAGGATCAGCGGAGAAATCTTTGGTTCCAGCGTCACCTTTGCGGCGGTGGAAGAAGCTTCGGCGCCGGGACAGCTGCCTCTGGAAAAGATGCGCCGGGCGCTGGCGCTGATGCACGGAGCGCTCTAAGGCGGAAAGGAGCGCCGGCCACACTTAACATAAAATAAAAAAGAGAAGGAAAAGCTGTCGAAATGTTATAAAATACGACAGCTTGCTTTTGACAAATAAAACACTCTCCATAACCTATAATGAATTTTGCTTATTCCAGTAAGTGCGTATTCAGAGGTTATGGGGGGTGTTTTTTGTACTATGAACTGTTCATAGATGTTTTTTTCGCGACGAACCTGGTGATGGATTATTTCCTCCTGCGTCTGGTAAACCGGCTTCTTCACTGTTCTGCCACACAGATCAGAAGCCTGGCGGGAGGAGCCTTCGGGGCGCTGTCCGTGTCCCTGCTCATCGCCATGGGAATGCTTTCGCAGAAGTTTTTGAATACGATACTGGTGCATGTGGTAATTAACACGATAATGGTAAAGTTTGGATGCAAAATCAAGGACTGGCATAAACTGTTACAAGGCTTGCTGCTCTTATATCTGGCGTCTTTTCTCACCGGCGGCCTGCTGACGGTGATGAGACGTTATTTTTCCCGGACCGGTTTTTGGTTCTTTTTGTTTCTTGCAGCCACAGGTTACCTGATTATTACTGCTGCAATCCTGGTATACGCCCGTCTGAAGGGAAAAGGAACGAATCTGTATGAGATCGTACTGTACGCGGGAACAAATTGCAGGAAGGTAACGGGTTTTTGTGATACGGGAAACCGGCTGCGGGATGCGCTGACCGGAAAACCGGTATCCGTGGTAAAGGAAGGAGAAGTGAAAATGCTGCTGCAGGGAGGGGATCTGACGCAATTTTGTCCCCGCTATATTCCCTTTTGCAGCCTGGGATGCGAGACAGGCGTGCTGCTGGCGCTCACCCTGGATTCTCTGACCATAAAGAACGGGAGAGAGAGCAGGACGGTCCTGCGTCCGGTGGTGGCTTTGGTGAAGGAAGGAGCCGCTTTTATGGAGGGCTGTCAGATGATTTTAAATCCGGATTTAGTAAACGGTTAGGAGGAATGGATTATGATGCATGCGGTATTGCCGAACCGGATCCGGTTCGGGATGTTTCCAGGGTTTTCCAGAATGATTTTTAAAAGACCGGGGGAAATTTTTTACATCGGCGGTACAGACGTCCTGCCGGCGCCCCTGGATGCCGGGAGAGAAGCGAAGGCCATAGAAAATCTGGGAAGCGGCCGGGATAAGGAGGCCAGGGATGAATTGATCGAGCATAATCTGAGACTGGTGGTCTATATTGCCCAGCGGTTTGACAATACGGGAGTGGGCGTGGAGGACCTGATCAGCATCGGGACCATCGGGCTGATCAAAGCGATCAATACGTTTAATCCCACCCGGAAAATCAAGCTGGCTACTTATGCGTCACGATGTATTGAAAATGAGATTCTGATGTATCTGAGGAGAAATAACAAGACCAGGATGGAGGTGTCCATCGATGAACCGCTGAATGTGGACTGGGATGGAAATGAACTCTTGCTTTCAGATATCCTGGGTACGGAGGAAGATATTATCTATAAAGATCTGGAACATGAGGTGGAATGTACGCTCCTGGGAAAAGCCATCGAAAAGCTTTCTCCCAGAGAGCAGACCATCATACGGCTGCGGTACGGACTGCAGTCAGACGATGGAAAAGAAAAGACGCAAAAAGAGGTGGCGGATCTTCTTGGAATTTCCCAATCTTATATTTCCCGCCTGGAAAAAAGAATCATGAAACGGCTGAAAAAGGAAATCGTCAGGTATGAATGACGCAGATCAGCATGCGGATCAGCACCACGGTCAGGATCAGACAGGCGATCACTGTCTGAAAAAAGGCGACAGTGCGCAGAAGCGTTTCCAGCGATTCCGGCAGAGAAAGAAAACCCGCTGCTTTTTGCACAGCGACGGCGCTGATGACAGTGGGGAAGGTGTAAGCGGAAAAAGCAGGCGTCCAGGGAAGACGCAGATAAAAAAACAGCCGCAGCATAGCCAGTGTATAAAGAATGAGGGAAAACAGCAAAAAGAGACAGACCAGGTCGGCTCGGGGGCGGCTGGCACAGGTGAGATAGGCGGCCAGACAGAGACTGGCCGGCGCGGCGCAGATACCAAGAAGGGGTTTCCGGAAATCTTCCGGTTCCCCTTCTTTTGCGCAGCGAAGAATGAGGAGGAGTAACGGAAAGAAGACTGCCATGGCAAAACAGGAACAGACGAGGCCGACGGCAGCATGCCCCAGCGCTGAAGACGGAAGGGCCGCTGCAGCGATACCCACGTAAACGATGAAATAGCTTGCGTATACCTTGGAAAGGACGGGCGGCATCATGAAATGAACCGTAAACCAGACCATCAGTACGATATGGAAAGAAAGACCGGCAGCCCAGATCAGGATTGCCAGAATACGGGAAAAAGGAAGCGCATATCCGCTTAAGATCATCAGACCCATGGAGAAGGTTCC
>ERZ1090865.1881-NODE-1882-length-9972-cov-8.802158_pt1 | contig 9972 bp, 7 predicted proteins | sample MGYA00478478_ERZ1090865 | MGnify/ENA primary metagenome ERZ1090865 (study PRJEB33644, sample SAMEA5815715) | chicken gut metagenome | biome: Chicken; feature: Gastrointestinal Tract; material: Caecum | place: Ireland | collected 2019-01-01 | study: A study of the... | reverse complement strand
TGCTGTCATTTTCTCCATTTTGCACATATGAGCTGACTTTTCAGATACACCCTAGCCACTCGGGAAACAAATCCTGCGGTGTTGCCATAGGAGGCTCGAATGTTGTCCAAAATATATCGGGCGGCCTTCTTTTCCAGTTGGATATAACAACCCTTCGGAGCAGAGACAAATCCATCCTTGATCTCACGGGTCACACTGTGACTCGTGTTCGAGAGCAGCGCTGCAAACTTATCCTCAAAACGATACCGCTTGTTGGCCTGGCCGATGAAATCCAGCACTGTCAGGCAGTCTTTCCCCTCCGCAAGGCGCAACCCACGGCCCAGCTGCTGGAGGAAGACAGTCAAAGACTCGGTGGGCCGCAAAAACAGGACCGTGTTGACCTCTGGAATATCCACGCCCTCATTGTAGATATCCACTACGAAGATAAATCGAACATCACCGCTTACCAGCTTGCCCTTAGCGGTGTTTCTTTCCTCATCGGTGGATTTACCAGTCAGAAAAATGGAAGGAATTCCGCGCTGGTTAAAATAGCGGCACATGAACTCAGCGTGCTCAATAGACACGCAAAAGCCCAGTCCTTTGACCTCGTCGATATCGGTCACATATCGGAGCAGGGAGTTCACTACCAAATCGGCGCGTCGATTGGACACGGTGCCGCTAAGGGTATAGAGATTGGAAAGCTCTCCTTTGTCGTAGCCGCCAGCACTCCATTTCAACGTGCTCAGATCCACCGTGTCGGTGACCCCAAAGTATTGGAAAGGACACAACAGCTTGCGGTCGATGGCCTCCGGCAGACGTATCTCCGCCGCTATGCGATGATGAAAATAGGGCAGAACGCTTTTACCGTCCATACGCTCCGGGGTAGCGGTCAAGCCCAACAGAATTTTGGGGTTGTAATAAGACAACAACTTCTGATAGGCGGGTGCCGCTGTGTGATGAAACTCGTCCACTACGATATAGTCATAAAAATCCGAGGCGGTCTTTGCGGTAAAATCTTGGGAATTGAACGTCTGAATGGAAACAAACAAATGGTCGATGCTCTCCGGCTTATAATTGCCTACGAACAGCTCGCCGAAGTTGGCATCCTTCAACACCGCTCGAAAGGTATACAGACTCTGACGCAGAATTTCTTCCCGGTGGGCAATAAAAAGCAACCGACAGACCTTTCCGGGATTCTGCTTGCAAAACCGCTTATAATCCAGAGCCGAAATCACCGTCTTGCCCGTACCGGTGGCAGCTACTACCAGGTTGCGGGTATATCCCCGGATGGTCCGCTCTGCCTCCAGCTTATCCAAAATTTCCTGCTGGTAGGAGTAGGGCGTGATGTCCATAGTGTAGAGGGCGGCGTTGTTGGAGTCAAAGTATTTCTCCGCTTTCAGCGCCCGGGCCAGCCGTTCCTTTTGCCCCTCCGAGTAGTACTCAAACTCGCTTGCGTTCCAGTAGCTCTCGAACGTAGCAGCAATCTTGTCGATGGTCTCTGGCAGATCTCTGCGGGTGACCTTTACATTCCACTCCAAACCACTGGAGATGGCTGCATTGGACAGATTGGAGGAGCCCACATAGGCAGTGGTAAAACCTGTGTTTCGGTAAAAGACGTAGGTCTTTGCGTGAAGTCGTGTGCGCTTGGTGTCGTAGCTGACCTTAATCCGGGTATTCGGCAGAGCACGCAGTTCTTCAATGGCCTTTAAATCCGTAGCTCCCATATAGGAAGTGGTGATGATCCGCAACTCGCCGCCATTTTGGGTAAACTCTCGCAGTTCCTCCATCAAAAGCCGAAGGCCGCTCCATTTGATAAAGGAAACCAACATATCAATTCGATCAGCAGAAACGATCTCCTTTTTCAGTTCTGTGTACATCTGAGGTTCCTTGATGGCGCCTGTAAACAGACTACTCCGGGCAATGGATGTCTCCGGCCGGCTCAAGCTTGCGGCCGTTTTCCCTGCTGCCAGCCGAGGGTCTTGCTGCCTTAAAAGCGCAAGAAGCTGCTCTGCCCACTGGTCAACATGCAGCGCAGCAAAGTCAGCTTCTTGTGTGGTATTTTGAATCAAGGTTACGATTTGGTTGGCAAGCCCGATCTGCGCAGAAATATCTCCCCCGTTGTCCAGCAGATTCTCCATTCCTTTCTGCACCACATCTGCCAGATATTGTGCTAACGCTTTCGAGGCCTCTGCCCTATCAATGGGTGCAATGGACTTGCAGGCCTCGGGAATTTCCGAAAGCTCGCTGTTTAAAGCCTGATTAATGATCTGTTCGTAAAGGCCGGGCGATAGCATATCTTTCACACTTTCCATGGAATTCTTATAGAAGTATCGTATCTTCAGTATAATTAAAATTCCATAATATGGCAAGAAGTTTTCTTAAGTTAGCATAGAACCATGCACTACATAACATCCAGCGTAACATATCGTGATCTCAAACTTTTAGAATTGAATTCTATGTGAGAGGCGACAAATCAAATGATGCGTCTTCTCATTGAACAAAAAATCACCTAACTCTTTTCTGAATCAGGTGATTTTGAAGATTCTATGATGCATAAAAAGCGTTCTCTGAACGCGCAGCCGCAGAATACTTTCTGCGCATACCGGGGTTTGGGGGAACCCCAACAAGCGGTTCGTGGCAATGGATAGCCACGAACATTGCTTGCTCATTTTATATAAAGCAAAAACGAAAAATTTTTTCCAAAGATTCCATCGCGCCTCTTTCAGCCACAAGCTTCGGCAAGCAGGGCCTTCGTATATACAAAGGCGGTATGCTCGTTGGGGCCACACCCCAAACCCCATGAACTGTGATGAGACTCACAGGGCGCAATCGTTCCCTGCATCCGTATTTGCATTACTTTATCCGCTTCTTTAATAAAAATAGACAAAAGTTATGTTGACAAAACTTGTCGCTCGCTCTATAATTATTGTGGAGAAATGTGCAGTTTTATTAGCTTTTCGTGTTATGAAAGTCAACCACCTTAAAGGAATTTTGACATGAAACCAGTGAACGAGTACAAGGGAACTTTTGCGCATTACAACGGCATGATGCGGACAAAAGATCTTCAGAGCGAAAAAATTCTGTACCGACCTCTCCAGAAATTGATAAAAGCCGGCTATGTAACAAAAGTACGCTACGGCTATTACCAATGGGTCAATCCTCAGGATTTTAGTGAGGTCAGTACAGTCATTCGTCTATTTCCAGATGGCATTTTCTGCATGGACACTGCTCTTTGGTATTACGGTTACAGCCACCAAACGCCAGCTGTATGGCATCTGGCTGTCAGTAAAGACTCCGGAAAGTCTCGATTCAAAATCGAGCATCCTCTTGTCAAGCCGCATTATATCGAGCCTTCCTATCTGGAGATTGGATTAACTAACGGCAGAATCGAAGGACAAGAAGTTCGTGTGTATGATCGGGAACGTGTCATTTGCGACTGTCTACGTGCCCGACACAAGATGGATAAAGACCTGTTCAGCAGTGCCATTCGGCATTATCTTGATGATCCGTTAAAAGATATCCCCCGTCTATTGAGCTATACCAGAACGCTGCGGGTTAACAAAATCGTGAGAGAATGGATGGAACTATGGTTGTAGTGTTCAACGCCACCTGAATCTGTCCATCTTGCTCCCAAAATGTCGTTCACAAATCATTCTGTTTGCCCATTCTCCATTCAAAGTACAATTAAAAGGCACAGCCTTTTTCTATTATTGATCCAAAAGGAAGGTATTCTCCATGGCCAAAAAGAAAGCAGAAGAAACGCTGAACCTGGATACAATTCTTTTTAACTGCCGCAACATTTTGCGCCAAGCACGCAATTCCGGTTCCTTCTTTGAAAAGCGTGACATGATGCTTACCCTTGTGTTTCTGCGTTTTATCGGGGAGAAATTTGAAGATGGCGTGGAACATCTTCGCCAGACACTGATTGCCCAGGGCCTCGACCCTGACGATGAACAAATCCGAGCAGCTTTTTTCGACGATGCAACCTTTACAGATGGCACCTATAATCTGCCCATCGAAGCACGCTGGTCTACCATTATCAATACACCTGCTCCTCAGCTGAATGTAGCACTCGACTCTGCCTTGCACAGCATTGCACTCGGCAACAAACAGCTGAAAGGTTGTTTTGTGGAGGGCACCTTTACAACCCGTAACCTTGCCCCCAAGGATATCAAAGCGGTGGTAGACGAGGTTAACAAAATCAGCCACAAAACTTTTGGTGAAGAAAAAGATTTGATCGGCCGCGTCTACGAATACTTTCTCAAAGAGTTTGCCGTCAACGCCACCAAAGAAGAGGGAGAATACTACACTCCTCATGATGTTGTTCAGCTCATCGCAACTCTGATCGAGCCATTCGATGGAACATTGTATGATCCATGCTGTGGCTCGGGTGGTATGTTTATTCAGAGTGCAGAGCTGGTCAAAGCCAAACGGGGCGACATCAGCCGCATAAATGTGTATGGGCAGGAGAAAGAACCTGCCACCTATCGTCTGGCTAAGATGAACCTGGCACTGCGCGGCATCAGTCACAACCTTGGCGGAACCAGTGATTCCACCTTTACTCACGACCTTCACAGAGGCCTCTATTTCAACTATATTATGGCGAATCCACCTTTCAACCTGAAAGGCTGGTACAATGCCAATTTGGAAAACGACCCTCGCTGGGCTGATTACGCCACCCCGCCGGAAAGTAACGCAAACTACGCCTGGATTCTCCACATCCTGTCTCATTTAAAACCGCTTGACGGTGTGGCCGGCTTTCTTTTGGCCAACGGTGCTCTGGGCGACAGTGACACCTTGGAAATTCGCAAAAAACTGATTCAGAACGACAAAGTGGAAGCCATCATCATTCTTCCCCGCGAGCTCTTCATCACAACCGACATCAGTGTCACGCTCTGGATTCTGAACCAAAATAAAAAAGGAGGTCTCTACCACGGCAGAAACCTCCGAAACAGGGAACATGAAATTCTTTTTATGGATTTGCGCACTTGGACCGAGAACCCCGTCAAAGGCGAAAGCAAAAAGAAAGTCCGTCTTAGTGATGAGCAAATCCAAAAGGCCGCCGATATTTACCACAACTGGCAGAGCGAAGGGACTAACGGTATGGATTATGCCGTTCCTGAGCTTTATCGCAGTGTAGGCATCGACGAGATTGAAAAACAGGGATGGAGCCTCATTCCCAGCAAGTATATTGAGTTCATCGACCACGACCTTGAAATAGACTTTCATGCCGAAATGCAGCGCATCCAGCAGGAAATGAAAGCTGTCATGCAGCAGGAAAAAGAATCGCAGCAGATGCTGATAGAGGCTTTCAGGGGGATTGGTTATGGGATTGACTAAAACTAAGTTAGGACATTATATTGAACTTTGTCAAGTAACAAATGACAATCTTGTATTTGGTGTAGAAGATGTTCGCGGCGTTAACAATCTTAAATTATTAATGCCAACAAAAGCAGATATCAATGGACGCGACCTAAGCAAATTTCAAATCGTATATCCGGGACAATTTGTTTTTAATCATAGAACATCTCGAAATGGAAGCAAGTTCAGTATTGCTTATAATGATGGAAATAAACCAATAATTTGCACAGAGGATTACGTTGTTTTTAAAATCAAGGAAAGCGCCAAAAAATCTCTCGTTGCAGAATGGCTTTATATGTATTTTAACCGGCCAGAGTTTGATCGCTATGTAATAACAAATTCATGGGGTAGTTCAACAGAATTCTATAACTGGGAAGACCTTTGCGAAATAAAAATTGAACTTCCCGATTTTTTAGTGCAACAAAAATATGTCAATATTTATCATTGTTTGAATGCTAATCAGCAAAGCTATGAACATGGATTGGAAGATTTAAAAATTGTTTGTGATAGTTATATAGAAAATTTGAGGAGGTCAATTCCGATCACTAAAATTGGCCCATATCTAACAGAAATAAATCAACGAAATGATATCGAATTAAATATTAATGCTGTTAGAGGCTTAACCACAGCCAAACAAATAATACCAACTAAAGCAGATATGTCCGGTGTAAGCCTTACAAACTATAAAGTAATCCAGCCTGGGCAAATCGCTTATGTTCCCGACACCTCAAGACGTGGAGATAAAGTATCATTAGGATATAATGATACAACCGAGTCGTTTTTATTGTCTTCTATTTCCATTGTATTTGAAACCAATCATGATTTTTTACTTCCAGACTATTTAATGCTTTTTCTTACAAGATCAGAATTTGATAGATATGCACGTTTCAATTCCTGGGGATCTGCAAGAGAAACTTTTGACTGGGATGAAATGTGCAACATTAAAATTCCAATTCCCGATATAAAAGTTCAAAAGTCGATAGCGCAAATCTATCGCGCTTATATTATGCGAAAGCGAATCAACGATCAGTTGAAAGCGCAAATCAAAGCAATCTGTCCCGTCCTGATTCGGGGCTCTCTGGAAAATGGAGGTTAAAACAGCAATGGCAAGACTGAAAAATTACAACGGGCGCTATTGCGAATCAGATTTTGAGCAAGCTTTTCTAAGCAAGCTGGAAGAAGCCGGCTGGCAGTATCTCGCTGGCAGCAACATTCCCCGCAGCTCCCGCAGAGATGTTTTGTATGTGGATGACCTAGAACAATTTCTGAGCAATCATTATCCCTCCTTTCAGGCGGATGAGATTCGCCAGCTCATTGATACCATTCGTCTGGCCGGCGCAGAAAGCGATTTTGCCACGCTGCACAAAGTCTATGGCTGGATGGTCAACGGGATTCAGTTTACCCCTCAGGACGGCTTGGCCCAAATGGTTCAGCTGATCGACTTTGATCACCCGGATTCCAATATTTTCCGGGCCGTCAATCAATTCACCGTAGAATACAGCAACAGTGGCCAGGTGGAAAACCGCCGTCCTGATATTCTTCTCTTTGTTAATGGAATGCCTCTCTGTGTCATTGAGCTAAAAAATCCAGCCGATGCAGGTGCAACCATCCACAGTGCATGGGAGCAGATCACCATTCGCTATTGGCGGGATATCCCTCACCTGCTCCATTATTGCCCGCTGGCCTGCATCTCTGACGGCGTCAAAACACGCCTTGGCACTGTCCGTGCCCCCTATGAACATTTTTATGCCTGGCGCCGGGTGAACGATGAGGACAAAGTCTCCACTCTTCCTTTTGACGAACTGGAAACCATGATCCAGGGTGTCTACAGTCCGCAGAGATTCCTGGAAATTTTTCGCGATTATATCTATTTTCAGGACACGGAATATGACAACGAACAGCGGGAGATTGTTTGCCGCTATCCACAGTTTTTTGCGGCTCGCCGCTTAAAACAAAGCATTGTTCAATCCGTTATTCAGAAGAGCGGCAAAGGCGGCACCTATTTTGGTGCCACCGGCTGTGGCAAAACCTATACCATGGCATTTTTGGCCCGTCAGTTGGCACTCCGCTGCACAGATATTCCGGAAATTGGTTCTCCCACCATCGTGATGATTGTCGACCGGGACGAACTGCAAAAACAGGGAGCCAAGCTGTTTACCAAGAGCAAAGAGTTTTTGAATCTTGGTGAAGTCAGCACCGTTCCCAACCGCAAAGTACTCCGGGAAGAGCTGGGCGCACGTCAGAGCGGCGGATTTTATATCTGCACGATTCAGAAATTCTGCGACAGAGAAGATGACAAAATCGGCCTCATCAACAATCGAGCTAATATTATTTGTTTTTCGGATGAAGCCCACCGGACGCAGCTAGAACATTCCAGAAAAATCCAGTTCAGCAAAGATGCAAACGAAAACATGAAGGCCATGATCTCTAAGCCCTATGCAAAAGTGCTGCGGGAAGCCTTTCCCCAGGCAACTTTTGTGGGCTTTACTGGCACGCCGATTGCCGAAACCTATCAGACGTTCGGTAATGAGATTGACCGCTATACCATGGATCAGGCCGTTGCAGACGGACTGACTGTATCCATTAAGTACCATCCTCGGATCGCCAAGGTCCTGCTGGATCAGGAAAAGGTCAAACAAATCGAGGCATATTATAAACAATGTGCAGAAGATGGCGCAACATCGGAGGACATTGAAGCCAGCAAAAAGGCTATGAGTTCCATGGAAATCATCCTGGGTGAGCCTTCCCGTCTGGAACGTTTAGCGGTCGATATCCACGACCACTATGTTTCTTCCTGCGCCAATGACCCTGACCGGGTACAGAAGGCCATGGTTGTATGTTCCAGCAGAACCATCGCTTATAACCTGCTGAAAAAGTTCCAGGAAAAATATCCGGAATGGTTTGTTGAGAAGAAAACTCCTGGCGACATTTCTGTCTCTGATGAAGAATTGCGCCAGCTAAAGTCCATGCCCTTCATGGCTATGGTCGCCAGCGTAGGCAAAAACGATCCGCAGGATATGTACAATTATCTGGGCGGTGTAAAGAATGACAAGCGCTCAGATGAGCTAGACGCCGCCTTTAAGCAGGACAAGTCCAACTTCCGGATTGCCATCGTGGTGGACATGTGGATCACAGGCTTCGATGTTCCATCCTTGACTTATATGTACAACGATAAGCCATTGAAAAAGCATCTATTGATCCAGACGATCAGTCGTGTCAATCGCAAATATCCGGGAAAGGAATACAGCTTAGTAGTCGACTACATCGGCATCCGAGACAATATGCGGGAAGCTATGAAGATGTATGGAGGAGAGGTCTCCGTCGCCCCTTCCGCAGATGATGTCGAGCAGGCCACCAATGTTTTCCGAGAAGAGCTTGTTATACTGAAGAATCAGTTTGCCGGCTATGATTTGACCCCCTTCCTCAACCCCAACGGAGATCCAGCCGAACGGTACAAGCTGTTGGCAAAAGCTGCAGAATACGTTTTTATTTCTGCAGAAGAACTTCAAACAGAAACCAACGGTGGAAAAGGCACCAAGAAGGTATCCTTCAAAACATATTTTTTGAAAACTGTCAAAAGGATGCGTGCCGCCTATGATATTTGCCAGCCTTCCGGTGAATTGAGTGAAGAAGAATCTTCTCTTGCACAGTGTTTCATGGCTATTGCAGGATTTGTTCGAAAAATGAGCGGTACCAGCGATGTCGATACAGATACCATGAATCGTCATGTGGCCCAAATGGTAGAGGAAGCCTTAAAATATAATAAAGTCGAAAGCATCCTTGAAAATGGGGAACAAGAGGACATTTTCAGCCCTGAATATTTTGAAAAATTATCCAATGTAAAAATGCCGGCATCCAAATTGGAATTGTTGGTAAAAATGCTGCGCAAGCAAATCACTGAATACAGCAAAACGAATCAGATGGCTGCAAAAAAGTTCCAAGAAATGCTGGAAGAAACCATTCGTCAATATCACGAACGGCGTAAGCACCTTACCACAGAAGAAGCTGGTGCAGCACAGGAAGAAACCTCTGAAGAAATCATTCGAAATGCAACTGAGCAGGCTTTAAAAATCCTGCAGGAAATGCACGCTGACCGAGACAGCTTCCGTAAGGTAGGCCTTACTTTTGAAGAAAAAGCCTTCTATGATATTTTGATCACTTTACGGGACCAATATAACTTTGAATACGGTGAAGACAAAGTTGTCGCAGGCGTCTCTGTCAACGACAAATGCAAATGCTTGGCCAAGAAGATCAAAGAAATTATTGAACTTAAATCTTCCTTTGCCGACTGGCTGAACAATCAAATTGTTCGAGATCAGCTGAAATTTGATATTAAAGTCTGCCTCATTAAAAATGGTTATCCGCCTCAATATAGCCCTGAAGTTTTCCGCAAAGTAATGGAGCAAGTGGAGAACTTCGAAGAAAGCAATCAATAAAGCTCTATATAAAATTTTTATCGTATGTGCGGCAGGTACTTCTCACCGAAGTACCTGCCGCTTTTTCGTCACTCATCATAACTCTTTGTTTGGATCTGCTTTTCCGCCTCCTGCTGCACCAGCAGCCCCGCCGAGAAGCCGACCTTGAAGTGGCACTCGCTCTCCTCGCACTGAACGATGGAGGACTGATCCAAGA
>ERZ1090865.1878-NODE-1879-length-9983-cov-7.985697_pt1 | contig 9983 bp, 9 predicted proteins | sample MGYA00478478_ERZ1090865 | MGnify/ENA primary metagenome ERZ1090865 (study PRJEB33644, sample SAMEA5815715) | chicken gut metagenome | biome: Chicken; feature: Gastrointestinal Tract; material: Caecum | place: Ireland | collected 2019-01-01 | study: A study of the... | reverse complement strand
CGCGATGTCTTAGGGTCTCGTGGGCTCGGAGATGTGTATAAGAGACAGGGCTTCCCGGTTGATAAAAATACTTTCTTCCTTCATAGTCCTCATTCCCCTTCTGTCAGCTCACATAGGCCAGGCCGGCCCATTGGGCAATGGTATTCTGGGTAATTCCGCTCACCCGTGCCACATCTTCCACCTGCTGGTAAAGACCATTGGCCAGACGGTCATCGATAATGGCCTGGGCTTTCTTTTCCCCGATGCCAGGCAGGGTGCACAGAGCTTCCAGCCCGGCGGTATTCAAATCCACCCGGGCGGCATCCAGCAAGGTCACCGTAGAACCGGCGCTTCCGACCAACTGCATGGGAATCAGGGGCGCCGTGAACAGATAGGCCGACACCATCAGCAAAGCTGACACCGCAACCGATGCCGCCAGGAAGATTTTTTCCTGTCTTGTGACAGGCTTCCTTTTCATTGTACTGTATCCTCCGCAAAAAAGAAAGCCCTCCGCACCAGGTACGGAGAACTTTTTACAGGAATTTTACCTCTTAGCCCTCGCTGTTCCGTACCAGCTGATACAGATACTCCGCTGCAGCGCCTTCCGAAGCGCGGCAATAGGTCACCTGCCCTGCCGCCAGCCGGACTTCTGCCGGAGCGTCAAAAGCCGCAGCACTCTGGCCGGCCAGGCGCATCAATTCCACCATCTGACCGCTGCCGGCCAGTACGGTGATATTCTCGGGCGAGCGCATGGCGGAGGCACAGACGGCACTGAATGCAGCCCCCATGTTCATGCTGTCGGGGGTCAGAGCCAGACAGTCGATGGCCAGCCGGTCCTGCCGGAGCGGAGCGCCGGTTTCTTCCAGCGCCTTCTCAAAGGTCTGCAGGGCCGGGATGGTCTTGGCGTCCTGGTAGAGAAGCACCCGCAGCACGTCGGCACTGGATACCCCCTCGGTCTTGGTGAGCAGATAAGGAGTCCACTCGTGGCGCAGATGCCGATCCAGAGCGTGGTTCATCCGGAGAACCCGGGTGGAACCATCCTTCATCTGAAGGGCGATGCCGATGCCGGGCGCCGAAGGAAGCTTGGCCAGGAAATCATCCCCCAGGGCCGCGAAGCTGGCCATGGCCTGCCCATTGCCGGCGGAAAAACTGTAGACCAGCGTGCCGCCGCACAGCAGCGCAGGAGCAGCCAGGGAAACGCTGCCCAGAATGGCACGCACCGCTTTGGGGGTCTTCTGGGAAAAGACGGTCAGCTGGCCGCCCCGGGCCGTAAACAGCTGCAAAACGTCCCGCAGCACCTGGGTCAGGTTGCCGTCGGCTCCCAGCATCAATGCGTCCAGATCGCAGAGAACCAGCGTGGATTCCAGCGACTGTTTCATGTCCGTCCCCTCCTTAATGAGGTCAAAAAATGGGTGAAGTACGCAGGCAGCTCACTGTTAAAGGACAGCCACTCCCCTGTGGCCGGATGGATGAATCCCAGCGTTTTGGCATGGAGGCACTGGCCGTGAAGGCTGGTGATGCAGTTCCGGGGCCCATAGACGGCATCTCCTGCCACCGGATGATGAATGGATGCCATATGAACGCGGATCTGGTGAGTACGCCCTGTTTTCAGGCGGCATTCCAGCAGGGTGAATTCCCCCAGCCGTTCCAGAACCCGCCAGCCGGTATAGGCATATTTGGTGTGGGGTTCCCCGGCAGGGTATACCGCCATCTTTTTGCGGTCGGTTTTGGAGCGGCCCAGATAGCTCTCCACAAAACCATCGTCCTCACTGAAACCGCCATAGACCACCGTCTGATAGGCCCGCTCGACGCTGTGTTCCGCCATTTGGCGGGACAGGCCAATATGGGTGGCATCGTCTTTGGCCACCACCAGCAGGCCGCTGGTATCTTTATCAATGCGGTGGACGATGCCCGGCCGGATTTCACCGCCGATCCCCGACAGGCTGCCCCGGCAGTGCCACAGCAGTGCGTTGACCAGGGTGCCGTCCGGGTTGCCCGGGGCCGGGTGAACCACCATTCCCTTGGGCTTGTTTACCACCAGCAGATGGGAATCCTCATACACCACGTCCAGCGGAATATCCTGGGGTACGGCGGCAATGGGCGCCGCGTCGGGAATCTCCAGCAGGATGGTGTCTCCGGTTTTCAATTTGAGGTTTTTCACAGCCTGTTTGCCGTTGGCCAGCACATGGCCCTCTGCAATCAGGTTTTGCAGGGCACTGCGGGAGAGGCCGGTGTCTTCCCCGGCCAGAAAACGGTCAATCCGCTGGCCGGCGCTCTCTGCTTCCACCGAAAATTCGCGCTGTTCCATGGATTACTTCTTTCCCTCCGGATTTCTGCGCTCTTCCAGAATGATGGCCAGAATCCACAGGCCCATCCCGACACAGACACAGATATCGGCGAAGTTGAACACTGCGAAACGCATGAACAGCAGATTGATATAGTCCACCACACGGCCTTCGGCAATCCGGTCGATCAGGTTGCCGATGCCGCCGCCCAGAACCAGGACCCAGGCCCAGCGCTGCAGCTGATCGTTGCGGCAATGGGTGAACAGCCACCAGGCGATCAGCAGCATGCCGATGCTGGTGGCGGCAATCAGAAACTCCTGTTTGCCGCTGAGAAGGCTGAAGGACATTCCTTCATTGTAGACAAACCGCAGCTCCACGATATGGGGAATCAGCGGCATGGACTCCACCGGCATCAGATTTTGAAAAGCCCAGAGCTTGATTGCCTGATCAATGCCCACCAGGGCGGCAATGCAGACGAGATTCAGGAACACAAACATAACATTTCTCCTGTGGGACGGCTGAGGCCTGCTGCAACCCTGCGGCGAGCCTCACCCTGACAGTTTTTGGCGTTTGCAAAGAACGGCGCTCCCCAAGATCGTACCGAGGGAACGCCGTCCTTCTATTTTTACTCCATCAAATCAGAGACAGAGCATCAGCCCTCGATGACGCTGGCGCAGCGTGCGCACAGGGTCGGATGAGCAGGATGAGAACCGATGTCAGCGGTGTACTTCCAGCAGCGCTCGCACTTCTCACCCACGGCATGGTCAGTGGCAATGCCCAGGCCTTCCACGGCGGAAGCGGTGCCGCCCTCGCCCTTCACCAGCTCCACACGGGAGACAATCATCAGGTCGGCCAGTTCGTCCATGGGGACGCTGTTCAGCAGGCTGTAGACCTCGTCGCTGCAGTACAGGGTGACGGCAGCTTCCAGAGAAGCACCGATCTTCTTGTCGTTGCGGGCGATCTCCAGGGACTTCTTGACCTCGTCGCGGACGGCCATCAGCTTGGCCCACTTGGCCTTGAAGGCCTCGTCAGCGGCCCAGGCACCGGCGTGAGGCATATCCTCGAACACTACATAGCGGTTCATGCCCTCGGTCTTGGGCAGGAAGTCCCAGATCTCCTGGCTGGTGAAGCACAGGATGGGAGCAATGATCTTGTCCAGGGTCACCAGGATCTTATACATGGCAGTCTGAGCGGCCTGGCGGGCTGCGCCGTTGGTGCAGTACAGACGGTCCTTGATGACATCCAGGTAGAAGTTGGACATGGCCACCACGCAGAAGTTGTAAACTGCATGATAAACCTTGTTGAAGTTATAGGCAGCATAGCCTGCATCGGTCTCCTTCAGCAGGTCGTCCAGAGCGGCCAGAGCCCAGCGGTCGATCTCCTGCAGCTGATCCAGCGGCAGCATGTCGGTGTTGGGATCAAAGCCATCCAGGTTGCCCAGGATGAAGCGGGCAGTGTTGCGGATCTTGCGGTAAGCCTCGCTCAGCTGCTTGAAGATATTCTTGCCGGCGCGGACATCCACCGTGTAATCGGAAGAAGCAACCCACAGGCGGATGATATCGGCGCCGTAGTCCTTGATCACCTCAGAAGGCTCCACGCCGTTGCCGGCGCTCTTGTGCATCTGCTTGCCCTGCTCGTCCACGACCCAGCCGTGGCACAGCACCGACTTGTAGGGGGCCACGCCCTGGCTGGCCACGCTGGTCAGCAGGCTGGACTGGAACCAGCCGCGGAACTGGTCCGCGCCCTCCATATACAGGTCGGCCGGGTAGCGCAGCTCGGGCCGCTCGCCCAGCACGGCGCTCCAGGTGGAACCGGAGTCGAACCAGACGTCCATGATGTCGGTGTCCTTGGTCCACTCGGTGCCGCCGCAGTTCTCGCACACCTCGCCGGCGGGGATGATCTGCCCGGCCTCGTACTTGTACCAGGCGTCCGAGCCCTCGCGGCGGAACAGGTCGCTGACCGCCTTGATGGTGGCGTCGGTGATGTGGTACTTGCCGCACTTTTTGCAGTAGAACGCCGGGATGGGCACGCCCCAGGTGCGCTGGCGGCTGATGCACCAGTCGCTGCGGTCCCGCACCATGCCGTACATCCGGTCATGGCCCCACTCGGGCATCCACTGGACGCCGTCGATGGCCTTGTAGACCTCGTCCTTGAAGGCGTCGATGGAGCAGAACCACTGCTCGGTGGCGCGGAAGATGATGGGGTTGTGGCAGCGCCAGCAGTGGGGGTACTGGTGCTTGATGTGCACCTGGCCCAGGATGACGCCGGCTGCAGTCAGGTCTGCCAGGATGGTCTTGTTGGCATCCCACACCTTCTGCCCTGCATACTTGCCGGCCAGCTCGGTCAGATAGCCGCCATCGTCCACAGGAACGGTAATGGGCACATTGTACTTCTGGCTGACGTTGAAGTCGTCGACGCCGTGGCCGCCGGCGGTGTGAACACAGCCAGAGCCGCTCTCCAGGGTGACGTGATCGCCCAGGATCACCAGGCCCTCTTTGGGCAGATAGACATGCTGATACCGCATCATCTCAAACTCGGAGCCCATGACCGGCTGGCCCACCACCTCGTACTCGGTGATGTTGCAGGCCTTCATGACGCTGTCCACCAGCTCGGTGGCCATGATGTGGTACTCGCCATTGAACTTGACGAAGGAGTACTCCAGGGCGCCGTTCAGGCAGATGGCCTCGTTGGCGGGCAGAGTCCAGGTAGTGGTGGTCCAGATCACAAACCAGGTCTTGTCCATCGGGATGCCGTATTTGGCCAGCACGCCGTTGGGATCCTGGGTCACATGGAACTGAACGAAGATAGAGTCACAGTCGTCCTCGCCGTATTCGATCTCAGCCTCAGCCAGAGCAGTGCGGCACTCAGGGCACCAGTAAACAGGCTTCAGGCCCTTGTAGATGTAGCCCTTCTTGGCCATCTCGCCAAAGATTTCGATCTGGCGGGCCTCAAACTCAGGCTTCAGGGTCAGGTAAGGATGCTCAAAGTCACCGATGACACCCAGACGCTTGAACTGATCGCTCATGATGTCGATGTGCTCAGTGGCAAACTTCTCGCAGATCTGACGCAGGCCCAGCTTGGAAATATCCTTCTTCTTGTCGCCGACAGAAGAAAGGGCCTTCAGCTCGATGGGCAGGCCGTGGGTATCAAAACCGGGAATATAGGGGGCCTTGTAGCCGTCCATGTTCTTCTCGCGGATGATGATATCCTTGATGATCTTGTTCAGGGCGGTGCCCATGTGAATGTTGCCGTTGGCGTACGGAGGGCCATCGTGCAGCACAAAGGTGGGCTTGCCCTCATTGTGCTTCATCAGCTGGTTGTACAGATCGTTCTTGTTCCAATCCTCCAGCATGACGGGCTCCTTCTTGGGAAGGCCGGCACGCATCTCGAACAAGGTTTTGGGCAGGTGCAGGGTACTGTCGTATTGAGATTTTGCTTTAGGCACTGGTTCCACACTCCTCAATTTTCTTTCTTTCATTTCTGTGCACAAAGCGCAGATGCACCGGCAAAGCCGATACATGGGAAAAGCAGGAACAGGTGCTTGCGCCCCTGCCCTGCTGCAACGCATGGTAAAACCACACGGGGGATGTAATGTTATTTGCTGAACTGGACGCCCTGGAAGGCGGAGTAATCCACCTCGGCGGGCTGTTTCTGTTCGGGAGTCTTCAGCTGGCTCTCGTCTTTGTTCCAGAAGTCTTCGCTCTGATCTGCAGCCTGCTGGTCTGCGTCGGTCTCCTCGGCCTGGTCGGCTGCGGCATCAGCGGCAGGAGCCTCTGCGGGAGATTCAGTCTCCTCGGCAGCGCCTTCCTGGGACTGCTCGGCCGGTGCGTCGGGCGTATACTCAGGCAGACGGCTCAGGGATTCTACATGGCTGCGGTACAGGTTCAGCACATCCGCTTTGAAGCGGGTGACTTCCAGACGGACGCGCTCATATTCCCGTTCTTCCAGCATCCGCTGGTCGCTGGCCTCCCGGACGATTTCATCTGCCCGGTCGGTGGCTTTCTGCAGCAGATCGTTAGCATCACGGATGATGTCATCGCTGCGGATGTTGGCCTTATGGATGATCTCCTCTGCCTTCTGGTTGGCCTCGCGGATGACATTCTCGCCGATCCGCTGGGCATTGATCAGGGCAGACTTCATAATCTCACCGTCGGCGCGGTAATCTTCGGTTTCCTTGGCCAGCCGCTGATTGTCGGCCTGCAGCTGCTGAATCTGCTGCTGCATCCGCTCGATCTCATCAGCGCTGCTCTTGAGCTGCTCCTCAATTCTGTCCAGGAAATGATCCACTTCCTCAATTCGGTAGCCGCGGAAGCTCTTTTCAAACTGGACAGAGTGCACATCCTGCGATGTCAGCATACTGATATCCTCCTGTCATTTACAACTAATACTGGAAGAAGGCAACGATTTGCCGGTCTTTTTTGGTTTTTCCCGGGAGAGAGGTCAGGGCAAAACGCCCCTTGCCCCGCACGGTAAAGATATCTCCCTCATAGACTGGGGCGTGAACGTTCTCGGTGGGCAGATGGTTGATCTCCACCCGCCCTGCCTCAATCAGAGCGGCCGCAGCACCACGGCTGCAGTGCAGCATGGCAGCCAGCACTGCGTCCAGGCGCAGGGACGATACAGCCGCTGTCCGGATCACCCGTTCTCCCGGCGAAAGATCCGGCAGCTCCTCCAAAGACTGGATGAAGCAGCTGACCTCCGCACGGCCGACCTGACACAATTCCTCGCAGATCAGCCGGGCCGCCGGCTCCAATGCAAACACATAGGCAGTGCCCGGTGCAGCGCTGGGGAGAACAATGTCTCCCAGCGCTTCCCGCCGCAGCGCCAGGCCCATCAGGCTGCCCAGATAGTCTTTGTGGGCAGGCAGGTCCGCCCCGGGGGCTGTCCTGCATTCCAGGCGTACACAGGTCAAAGGGCTGTCTGTCCAGCTGTCCTCTGGTTCAATGGCCACCAGCTGACGCTCTGCGTCAGGATAACCGCCGTCCAGATGCCAGCAGGCACAGCCGGCCTTTGCCAAAGCGGCTTTGGCAAGGACCTGCTCCCTGTCACTGAGAAAGGAGGAATATTTGGGAATGCCGCGGGCCTGGGCCGTACGGGCCAAGTCCTCCATGTGGCGCATCAGAAAGCGTTCTTTGTCGTTTTGGGGCGGAATAAATCCCCGCACTGGATTCCGGGCAGCAGATTCATCAATAGAACGCGCCATTGTTCTCCAGCTCGTCCAGCAGATCGCCCATAATATCCACGTTGTAGGGCGTAATAATAAAGGTGCTGTTGGCAACCCGCTTGATCTGACCGTTGTTGGCATAGGCCACGCCGGACAGGAAATCAACCAGACGGCGGGAAACTTCCTTGTTGGTGGATTCGAGGTTCAGCACAACGGTGCGCTTGTTGTTGAGGTGGTCTGCGATGGTGCTTGCATCCTCAAAACGCTCGGGCTTGACCAGTACCACCTTGAGCTGAGTGGTCGCATTGATGTTGACCACGCGGTTGCTCCCTTTGGAGGTGCTGTCGGTGCTGTCGTCATCGTAGGAATCCGACGAGCCGAAGCCACTGTTGTTGTTCACCATCTGGGGCCCATCGTCAATGTACTGGTCATCATAACCATCATCCTCGCCGAAAAGTCCTTTTTTGATATTTTCCATAAAAGACATCGATACCGCTCCTTTCATCTGCTATGCAGATGCCATTCGCACGCAAAAGGCGCCGCCGTCCTGCGCAGCAAGACAAGCAAAAAAGAATAGCTTTTTATATTATCTGTTTTTTTGTTCCGGATGTCAAGGTATCCCGGCATAAAACTGAGAGGAGATTGTGCAACTTATGGGTACATGCTGCCGTCAGGACAGCAGTTTGCCGTCGTAAAGGTTTTGTCCTTCCACGATCACCTGGTCATACAGGCGCACTTCACTGATGGAGCCGTCGGTTCCCTTGGGCTCTACAATGATGTAGTCGCCATCGGTGACCCAGGGGTGCTGGTCGCTCACCGGATCGATCCGGCAGAACCGGGCCAGGTTGCCGAATTTGACATAGACGCCGGGAATGTAATTTTCACCTTTCAGCTGTGCCCCGCTGGAGGCACTGTCCGCTGCCGAAGCAGCAGAGTCGGCAGGAGTGACCTCTTCCCCGGTCTCCAGAACATAGTGGACGGCCTGTGCAGACACCCGCAAGCCAGTGGTTTCATTGACGATGATTTCGGCCGAGGCATGGCCCAACCGCAGCACATCAGCCGTGATGGAATCGCAGGTCAGCACAAACCGCGCCAGGCCGGATGCCTCATCAACGGTCACCTCGGTCAGCTGGCCTTCCAGGGCCTGGTTGCTCTGACCCGGGAAACGGATTTTGATGGTCTTGGTCAGGGGTGTGCCGTCGGCCCGCAGAAGCTTCTGGGCTTCCTTTGCAGAGCAGACACCGCAGTAGGTCCAGCTGAAGCCGGACACCATCTTGCCGGCATAGCCGGTGAGAGGGGCATCTGCGCCGCTGTCCAGATACGCTTTCAGGGTGGAGACATCCATGGCCAGGATGCTGCTGGCAGGCTGGCTCAGCAGGCGCGTATTGGCGCTGCTGACGAAATAGCCGGTCAGAGGGGCAGTAATCTGGAGCGGCGAGCCCAGCCGGCTCTGAATCTGGTCTGCCTCAGATTGCAGGGTAGCAATCTGAGAGTCAAAACCGGCTGCTTCGCCGGTTACCACCAGAATTTTGTTCTGGGCCAGCAGGTAGTCTTCCCTGCCGGTATCCAGGGCGTCCAGCTCTCCCCGATCCACCGAGTCCAGCAGATCGTAGAGGGCGGTGGTGCGCTCCTGCATCATGGAATCCACCTGGGTGGCCGAGACGTTCTCTGCCCGTTCCAGCAGATCGATCTGCTCATTGAGACTGTCCAGCTGGACCCGGAGGCCGCTCTGGTCGGGGCTGGTGTAGACCTCTGCCAGCACGGTGCCGGTGGAAACCCGGGCGCCATCATCCACCAGATAGCCCAGATCACCGCTGCCCGGGACCATAGTCTCATTAAACAGTAGAACGCCGTCTGCTTGGACTTTTTCCTCCACTGTGGCGCTCAGGACGGTCTCGTAGGTGTTGGGCGGGTTGAGCAGGTGAAGAATCTGATACCCCACGTAACACAGCGCAATCAGCAGCAGAACAACGACGATGCCGCCCAGAACGGTCAACACACTCCGGGGAGACACTTTTTCTGTATCTTTTCTCATCCCCGGCATCACCTCTTTTCCAGAAATGCAGCTGCCAGGCCGGCGGCCTGATCCAGCAGATCCGGCGCGTCAGCCTGCAGCCAGACCATGCCGTCCATATGGCGGAACCAGGTCAGCTGCCGCTTGGCATAGCGGCGGGAAGACTGTTTCAGCTGTGCGACACAGCTTTCCAGCGCAGCTTCCCCTGCAAAATAGGGGAAAAACTCTTTGTATCCAATGGCCTGGGCCGCGGTGCGGTAGCTCTGACGGTGCTCATACACCATCCGGGCTTCCTCCAGCAGGCCGTGCTCCATCATCCGATCCACACGGGCATCGATCCGGCGGTACAAAACCGATCGATCTGCAAAGTCGAGGCCCAGCAGCAAAGAACGGTAAGGCTGTTCGGGGGGCAGAGAATCTGCCTTCTGCTGGCTGAGGCGGCGCCCTGTGGCGCGGTAGTGCTCCAGAGCCCGCAGGACACGCACGTGATTGTTGGGATGAATGGCGGCAGCCGCCTCCGGGTCGGCGGCCTGGAGCTCAG
>ERZ1090865.1875-NODE-1876-length-9986-cov-4.938375_pt1 | contig 9986 bp, 7 predicted proteins | sample MGYA00478478_ERZ1090865 | MGnify/ENA primary metagenome ERZ1090865 (study PRJEB33644, sample SAMEA5815715) | chicken gut metagenome | biome: Chicken; feature: Gastrointestinal Tract; material: Caecum | place: Ireland | collected 2019-01-01 | study: A study of the... | reverse complement strand
TGAGTGCCCCAACTGCCATGCACCGGTGGAAGAAGGGGCTGTCTTCTGCACCGAGTGCGGCACAAGACTGTAACCATCCAGAAAAAATCAGAGTGTACAGCGTCTGTCCGGCATATCCCGCCGGGCGGACGCTTTTTTGATGCCCGGGGAGAATACACAAAAAACCGGCGCCCCGCTGGATGCAGGGCGCCCGTTTTTCTGCCGGGGCCGGACCAAACAAAAACCCGGGAGCTTGTGTCTCCACAAGTCTCCCGGGAACAATCAGGCCAGAAGGCTCTGTTCCTGGAGCAGGTAAGCGCGGCGCTCAGGGTGCCCGTCGCGGTGGTTCCGCTCCTCGAAGTTGGCCAGGGCCTGGAGGGTGCGCCGGCGCAGCAGCGGGGCGCCGGGCACCTCCGGCGGCATCCGCTTGGCCAGCTCATACAGGGCGTGGGCCATATCGTAAAAGGCGTCCAGAATGGCTTCCTCGCAGCTGGTTGGAACAGCCAGATCTGCCCCCACCACATCGTACACCCAGGTCACGTAATTCGCCCGGAAAAGGGGAGGAATCCAGGCGTCCCGGGGCTCTGCCACCAGGGCGCCGCTCAGCCGGAGCAGCTCCTGGAGCACATCCCGCAGGGTTTGAATGGTGCCCAGGCTGTAGTAGCTGGACCAAAAGCGGAACCCCAGCATGACGGGGGTCTCTGTCATCATGGCAAAGGCGTGGGAGATGGCGTCGATCATCAGGGTCTTGTCCTCTCCCTCCAGCCGGTTGACCAGCGGCTTCCAGATGGCAAAGGCCTGCTCGATATAGAGCTGGCCGGGCTTGGAAGCCCGCCCGATGGTGGCGCCTTTCAGGAACAGGGCGTTGGCGTCCTCGGGGTCAAAGTCCAGAATTCGCTGTGCGCACCGGGCCGCTTCCGAGAGCTTGCCGCTCTGGTAGGCCTGAAACGCTTTTTCGGTATAGAGTTCGATCAGTTCGTTTTTGGTTTCAGTCAAGACGGTTGCCATAGGGACAGGTTCCTCCTGGATTTCATTCTGCCTGATGGTTACAGGTTGGCGCAGTGCTTGCCGGCCACACGGCCGGTGGTCATGGCGTTGCCCATGTTGTTGCCGGCGGAGGGGCAGTTATAGGCGTTGCCGAACCGCTGGCCCATGCAGTTGCCCACTGCGTACAGGCCGGGGATCACGGCGTCACGCTTGCAGTTCAGCACCTGCATGTCGCCGTTGACCACCAGGCCGGTGATGGTGTTCAGGCCGCAGTTGTACAGGCCCTTGGTGTTCTGCATGGCCACATAGAAAGGCCCGTTCTCGATGGCGCGCATGGTGTCTGCATTCTTGCAGTAGTCCTGGTCGTCGCCGGCGTGGCACAGCTCGTTGTAGCGCTCGAGGGAGGCCAGGGCGTTTTCGATTACGTCCTGGGCCAGGCCGGCGTTCCGCAGGGCTTCCTCGGCCGTGTTGCCCACATAGACCGTGCTCATCATCTTCATGGACTTGTTGGCGATCTCAAGGCCGGTGACTTCGCCCGAGCCGACAGCGGGGTCCAGGGCAGCCATATCGCTCTGGAAGATGTCCATGCCCTCCTGGTAGCCCCAGTTGGGTGCGCCGTGGTCCAGGCCGGCCCGCTGGATGTAGCCCATGTAATCGCTGTCCATGATGGCAAAGTTGCAGCTGTCCACCGTGGGCATGGGCTGGTGCAGGCACTGCACCAGGGCCAGACCGGCCATGGCCTCGTTCATAAACCGCTTGCCCTGGCAGTTCAGCCACAGGCAGGGGGTGGTGCCCCAGGGGCCAAAGGCCAGGTTGGGGCAGTTGACTGCGATGGGACGGGGATGGGTCTCGATCATGCCGCCGGCCCAGCAGCCCAGCTTCTGGCCCATATGCCGGTGCAGTCGGTCATGCCGCCCACGCTCTCGCGGGGGATGCCGATGCGCTCGGCGTACTCGCCCACCTCGGAGCACAGCTCCCAGACCATGTCCACGTTTCCGCCGAAGTCGCCGGTGGCGAGGATGACGCCCTTGTTGGCCTTGAACTCGATGTAGTTGCCGTCGCTGTCCTGGCCGATGACGCCGGTGACGGTGCCGTCCTCTTTCTGGGTCAGGACCACGGCGCTGGTGCCGCAGTACCAGGTGGCGCCCAGGTCTTCTGCTGCGTCGCGGCAGTAGGTCTCCAGCTCGCTCATGCGGCTCAGGCCGGTGAGCTGCTTTTTGCCCACCGGGTTCTGGTTGATGGTGCCGATGGACTGGAAGGTGGAGGCCCACATCTTGTAGCCTTCGCTCTCCACCGGGTAGCTGCTGCCGTCGGGCTTGTTGTAGCCGATCTGGACGATGCACTGGCCGCCGGCGTAGTCAAACACATCCGAGGTGTCGGGCACCAGGGAGGCCAGGTTGTCCATCATCTCGCCGGAGTTGTAGACAAAGGTGCGGATGACGTCGGTGTCGCACCGGCCGTTGGCCCGGCGGACGTATTCGTTGACGATCTCTTCCAGGTCATAGGGTCCGAAGCCCCAGCTCTCCAGCAGTTTGGAGTTGTAGGAGCAGATGTCGTCGCCGCGGTAAACGATCTCGCCGTCTGCGTGGCTTTCCAGGACAGCCACCGTGGCGCCCTGCTGGGCTGCGGCCAGCGCAGCCTGGGTGCCGGCATGGCCGCCGCCCACCACAACCACATCGGCGGTGTAGGTCTGGGCGATGTCGGCGTCGTCAATCACAGGGGCTTCTCCCAGCCAGTCCTCGTCGCACATATAGCCGAAGGGACGGGCGGTTGCGGCGGCTGTGGTCTCGGTGGATTCCACAGCCTGGCCCTTGGCCTGGGCAATGCATTTGGCAGCGGCCTCTTTCACGGCGCTGGAGGTGACGGTTGCCCCCGAGACAGAGTCGATCTCGCTGCTCTGGGCATCCAGGATGGCCTGTTTCAGGGTGTCGCCGGCTGCCTGGCCGATGGAGGCCGTTTCGTTGGACAAATCCAGCTGCACTTCGGTGATGCTTTCTGCATCAAAGGTCATGGTCACGGTAACCTGGCCGATGCCTTTTGCGGTTGCCGAATAAGTGCCGGGGATATAAGCGCCGGCCGAAGAGGATGCGGCGGTGCTGCTGCTTGCACAGCCGGCCATGGAACCCAGGGCTGCCAGACCCAGTCCGCCTACAGCAGCGGCTCTCAAGAAACTGCGGCGCGAAATGGAACTTTTCACGAAAATCTTCCTTCCTTCGTGTGAATGCGTGCAGATCCGGCGGACCTTCCCGGGGGGCCCGCCGGATCTGCCGGGAATATAACCACTGCAGGCAAAAGCGCTTTTTGTTTTCTGCTGTTAGAATTTTAACATATTGGGACGGCGGGTGGAAATAGAAAAGTAGAATAACATTATAACAAAACCGCATAAACCAGGTGCAGGACGCCCCGGGATATGGTATACTGAAACAGAAAAGCGGAAAGGAGGATGTTTGGAGATGACCCTGCAGCAGCTGCGCTATTTTTTGAGTGTTGCCGACAGCCTGAGCTTCACCAAGGCGGCGAAAGAAAACTATGTGTCCCAGACGGCTGTCACCCGCCAGATCCAGGTATTGGAGCAGGAACTGGGGGCGGCCCTCTTTGCCCGCAGCACGGCCCATGTGAGGCTGACTGCCACCGGGGCCCATTTCTGCAAGGCCTGCCAGGAGATCGTCCGGATTTGGGAGTCGGCCGCAGACGAGGCGCGGCAGATTGCCCGGAGCCACACCATTGCGCTGGCCCTTCCCACGGCGGTGGAGCAGGAGGTGGCGGTGGGGCCGGTGCGGGAATTCCGGGCCCGGCATCCCGAGGTCGCCTTTTCCTTCACGGGGGGTGTGCGCCAGGAACTGATCAACGACCTGGTGGAAAGCAAGATTGACCTGCTGATCTCCCTGGCCCTGGATCTGCCGGATCTGGGGGATCTCCAAACCATCTCCCTGCCCCCGGCCCACGCGGTGCTGATGATGAGCTCCCGGCATCCCCTGGCAAAGTGCCCGCGGGTGCTCCCCGCCCAGCTGGAAGGGGAAACCCTGATCGAATCCCGTTCCAGCAGCGTTGCGCCCACCCGGGAGAGGATGGGGGCATACTATCGAAAACTGGGCCTTGGCAAAAACCCGGTTGTCTATACCGACTCCTTTTCCAATGTGGTTATGATGGTGGAAACAGGGATCGGGGTGGCCATCGTCCCCTCCAATCTGAGAAACCGGCTTTTTGCGGGGCTTTGCTTTGCAGAGCTGGAAGGCCCCTGGCAGCAGATGGAGTTTGTAGCCCTGTGCATGCCGGACAATCCCAACCCCTGCGCCCGGGAATTTTTTGCCTTCCTGTCCGGGTATCAAAAGGAAGAGGAACCCGGGGAAGGGGCGGCTGCAGGCGCTGCGCCCCCCGCCAAGGAAATGTGAAACAGGCCGGGCGGGTACCCCCGGGCCGCTGAAACAAAAAATCCGCCTCCAGGAGGAAGCGGATTTTTCTTTTGGCCCCGAAACTGCGGCCGTTACAGCGGGAAGGGGAAATCCTCCTGGTCCGGGGGGACGGGGTGGTATCTGTTGTAGGTGAGGGCGGCGGTGAGCACTTCCCGCCGCATGTAGTCTTCCAGATGGTCCGACTCGGTGGAGTGATCCAGCATTTCCAGGAACAGGGCTGTGATGTTTTCGGAGTCGGGGTAGCGGAGGAGGATGGCGTAGGCCTGCCGGATCTCCCGGCGGTTGAACAGCCCGCCGGAAGCCTGGTTGAGGGCCATCATGCAGAGCAGGCAGGACTGGGCCAGGGAATCCCCGTTGTCCTCTTCGCCGCGGGCCTGGTCCAGGCGGCAGCGGAGTTTTTGGCACAGATCCCCGATTTCCCGGGGGCTGTGTTCCCAGTTCAGCATCAGCACAGCCGACCGCCCCAGGCAGTTGTTGCTCTCACAGCCGGGGGTTTCCCATGCGGACTGGAAAATGTCCCGGACCGCGGCCTGATGTTTGGCCTCTTTCAGCAGGGAAAGGTCGGCTTCAAAGACCAGCAGCTCCAGGGATTTGCGGGCGAACTGCAGCTCGCTGTCCTCCTCCCCAAGGCCGGCGGTCTGGCCGGCCAGATACAGGACTTTGGATATGTATTTTTTCCGCCCGGAAAGGGCCATGTCCCCAAACTGGCACAGCCCCTTCCCGAATCCAAAACACATCCTTAAAAAATACCACACATCCTCGGGGTCGCCGGATTCCCTGCAGAAGGCCAGGGCCTGCTTCAGGATCTTGTAGCCGCCCATGACGTTGCGGGAGAACAGGCACTGCATCATCTGGGTGTTCAGCTGCTCCAGGCGGGCGGTCCGGGCGAGCTGGCGGCCCAGCCCGGTTTTCATGGAGGCGGAAGCCCTGGCCAGCAGCGCGGCCGCAGGCCCGGTCATCCCTGCCACCGAGAGGGCCTGGGCCCTCTCTTCGGCGCAGAGAAATTTGAGGCTTTCCAGGGCTTCTCCCCCCGGCAGGTCCAGGGCTTTGCCCAAGACCTCCAGCATTTTGTCCACGGTGGGGCGATGGGGGGCGTCCTGTGCGCCGTACTGCTGGGCCACCTGATGGAGGCCCAAAAAGATCAGGATGGCCTGCTCTTCGTCGGTCCCGTCGCAGCTGCGGGCCAGGCCGGCCCAAAATGTATACTCCCGGTCCACCCAGTCATGGATTTTGCGCAGGTCGTCGCCCGGCTGCAGGGTGCTGCTGTCCAGCAGATGAATCCTGGCCCGCAGGGCGTCGGGGCAGAGCCGGCAGGCGTCGTCCCCGTCGATCAGCCGGTAGACTTTGTCGTTGTAGGGGAAATCGACCGCAAGCCTTTCCAGCCAGAAGGAAAAGCCCCGGGGACAGAAGGCCCACAGGTCGGCTGCGGTTTGGGTGAGGCGGTCCTCATCAGATAATACAGAAAACAGTATTCCTTCAGCAGGTCGGGATACATGGGCTGGATGCAGGCATCGGGCCGGCCGATGTGGTGGCACATGTCCGAGATCAGGGATAGAAATGTCTCCTGCCGCTGCCGGCCCGGGAAAGAATGGGCGGACACATAGGAGAAAAGGGCGTCAAAGTCGGGACGGTATTTCTCGGGCAGTTCGGACTTTTCCACTTTCCCTGCGGTGATGGCCAGCAGCAGCAGGCGGATCCAGGCGTCAAACAGCCGGTAGTCGCCGCCCAGTTCACCCAGCCAGCGCTCCTGTTCCCGGGCAAAGATGCGCTCCAGAAGCTGGGCGGAACCGTCAAACCGGGGGCAGGCGCAGCCGTTTTCGATCCAGGCCTCCACAAACATCTGGACAAACAGGGGGCGGAACCGGATCTGCTCCAGCTTCTTTTCGTAGGTGCCGAGGAGGCTCTTGTCCCGGACGGCGTCGGGGGGCAGGCCGTTCTTTCTGCAGATGTCCGCAATCATCCGCAGAAGGGCCTCGCGGTCCAGGTCCCCCACAGCCAGGAAGGGCTGGTCCATGCCCTGGTACCGGGCAGCCTGGAAGGCTGGCAGGCTGCCCGCCGGAATATGCCGCTCCAGCTCCCAATACCAGCTCCCGGCAAGGGTGCTGCTTTCCCGCTCGCACAAAAGGAGCCTGAGCCGGTAAGGGGTGCCCGCAAACAGGCCGGACAGCTTTTGGATGAGGGCTGCCGCGTTCTTTTCCAGCCCCTTGAAGTCATCCAGCACCACCAGGGTGTCCCGGTAGGGGACAAAACAGTCCAGCGCGGCGGCGTCGATTTCGGGCCGGATGAAGAAAGCGCACCATGGCCCGCCGGCCCGGCGGCAGAGCTCCAGGGCCAGCCGGCTTTTGCCGCTGCCCGACTGGCCGCAGACGGGTTCCCAGAGGACGGGGTCTTTCTGCGCCAGAAAGGCTTCCAGGCAGGCCAGCTGCTCCTCCCGCCCCTGGAAGGGCAGGGCTTCGGCGGCAAAATAAGAGAGGGAGAAGGCGCGTTTCTGCTCCGGGGTGATGGCGGAGGGGAACAGCTGGATGAAGGGATGATTCCGGACGAAGGCGTCCAGCCGCTGTTTGGCGAGCTGCTCCAAAAAAGCCGGCAGGTCGCTGTAATTGTCGCCGTAGCAGACGGGCAGGATGTGGTCCGGCAGGTCATCCGGCTCCTGGCCGGCCAGGTACAGAAAGTAACAGGTTTTGTCCAGGTGCAGATGCTGGCTTGCAAACCGGATGAACAGGGAGATGTTGGGGTCGGAGGTTGTCTTGCCGCAGCCGATGAACAGAATGGTCCGGGTGCCGATGGTGTTCTGGACGAATTGCGCACCCTGGTTGTCCAGCAGCTGATGATACTGGGTGTCGGTGGCGATGATGGAATCCTCGGGGCCGGTTGGGTCTGTGCTGTACCGCCCGTGAATGTGGACCACGTACTGGTTTTTCCCCGCTTCCAGCATGGGGTAGACCAGCTCGGGGTGGAGATAGGAGACGCCCCGGGTGCCGGTGGCCTGCTCCAGCAGGCTGTCGTAATTGGTGGTGACAAACACATCGGAGAAGGTGAGCATTTTTTTCAGGGTGGCCGCCAGGGCGGGCTGCGCCGCCGCGGAAGTCTCAAAGGCCTGGTGCATCCAGGATTCATACAGGCCGGGGGTTTCCTTCAGGGTGGAGATGACGTCTTCCAGCACCCGGGTCAGGGTGTGGGCGTCGGGGTGGCCTTTTTCCTCGCCGGTGTCCCCCATCTGTTGGCAGAACCGCCGGCGCGCCGCTGGATCCGGGACAAGGGCGATCCCGTCCCGCACCCATTGCTCCCAGTTATATACCCGGCCGGTCAGGGCCGAGGAAATCCCGGCGCCGAAGAAAAAGACAAAGGGCTCTGTGACATCGGAAAGGGCCCGGGACAGCATTGGCGGAACAGGAGCATGCATTTTCATCACCTCAAAGAATCACAGGACGGGCGGTCAAACAGAAACATCCGTGGGACATTGCCCGGGGGGCCCCGGGCCGGCTGTGCGTTGTACAAAGCCTTAGAACAACAAAACCCCGTTTCCTTTCGGAAACGAGGTTTTCATTTTGGTGGAGATAAGCGGGATCGAACCGCTGACCTCTTGAATGCCATTCAAGCGCTCTCCCAGCTGAGCTATACCCCCATATTCTCTTGTGGATCGCGGTGTTGACCGGCGACGTCAGTTATTATAGCAGAGGGCAGGGGGAATGTCAACAGGTTTTTTGCAATTTCTGCAAAAAAGCCGCCCCGCAGAGGGGTCAGCCTCTGGGGACGGCGAATGGGGGAAGCGGAATCAGGCGGGCTTTCTCTCCTGGGCCAGGAACAGCTGGGGGGCAGCCTTGTAGATCAGCAGGGCAGCCACCATGGTGATGAGGGTCTCAGGCAGCATGTAGCTGGCGTTGTAGGTCAGGCTGTAGACCCAGGCGGACAGGCCTTCGTTCAGGTTGCCCCACACCAGCACGCCGGACAGGAAGCTGCAGATAAACCGCAGGAAGCCTGCCATGAAGGTGCCCACGGCAATGCCCACAGCCCGGTTGGAGAAGGGACGGGCGAACAGCCCGGCCAGGCCCAGGGCCATGAAGGCCAGCACATAGTCCAGCAGCACTTCGCCCAGGAAGTAGATAAAGGTGGGGACCGGGGGTGCCCAGAAGCCCAGCAGCATCTGGAGCAGGCTGTTCACAAAACCGGTGAACAGGCCCCACTTGACCCCGTGGCGGAAGGATACCAGCACAAAGGGCAGCATGCTCAGCAGGGTGATACTGCCGCCGTTGGGCATGGTGAAGAGGCGGATGTTGGACAGAACGGTGCCCACCGCAATCATCAGGGCACATTCCACCAGGATGCGGGTCTTGGAATAGGTTTTGGTCATCAGAAATCGCTCCTCAAACAAATAGTACACAAAAACAAAAGGCGCCCGCTCTGCAGCAGGCGCCTGGGGTTTGTTCACAAAACGGGACGTTCCGCAAACTTACCTACGCCGGCATTACCCGGATCAGGTTCGAGGGTACTCCGCTTGCACGGATCTCAGCCTTTCGGCGCCCCTGTTTTCATGTCCAAAGCCCAGTATAGGCGCCGCAGCGGAAATGTCAAGACCTGCGGCAAGATTTTGGGCCGGAAGGGGCCGGGGCCGTTCCTTTTTGGGCGCAGATCGGGTATAATGGAACCACAGCGGCGGGGGGCAGGCCCCCGCCCCACGAGAAAGGCGGCGACAGCATGAAGATCACAGCACTGGTGGAAAACACCACGTCCAGCGAGGCGCTGGGCAAAGAGCACGGCCTGTCTTTGTGGATCGAGGCCCTGGGGCACCGGATCCTCTTTGACATGGGCCAGACCGACCTGTTTGCCCGGAACGCGGCGGCGCTGGGCATCGACCTGGGACAGGCGGACCTGGCGGTGTTGTCCCACGGCCACTACGACCACGGCGGCGGCCTGGCCAAATTTCTGGAGCTGAACCAGACCGCCCCGGTCTACCTGAACCGCCACGCCTTCGAGCCCCACTACCACGGGACAGAGCGGTACATCGGGCTGGACCCGGCCCTGGCCTCCAGCCCCCGGCTGCGCTTTGTGGACGACCAGGCGGAAATCGCCCCGGGGCTGACCCTCTCCACCTGCAACGGCAAAGAGAAGGAAAAAGACCTGGGCAGCTTTGGGCTGACAGTGGAGGAGGGCGGGGCCTTCCACCCCGAGGATTTCCGCCACGAGCACTATCTGCTGATCCGGGAAGGGGACAAGCGGGTGCTGATCAGCGGCTGTTCCCACAAGGGGATTTTGAACCTGGTGGACTGGTTCAAGCCGGACGTGCTGGTGGGGGGATTCCATTTCAACACCCTGCCCCTGGACGACACCCTGGCGGGGTACGCCCGGGAACTGGATGCTTCGGGCACCCGGTTTTACACCTGCCACTGCACCGGCCGCAAGCAGTATGCCTTTATGAAGGACTACATGGGCCGGCTGGGGTATCTGTCCACAGGGGATACCATTGAAATTTGAATGAGGCTCTCTCACCCGGCAGGGTGGGGGAGCTTTTTCTTTGCCGGGAGGCTGGGCTCTTTTGATTTGTGATCTAAACCCGCCCACCGCCCTTTTAGCCCCTCTTGTGCTTAGCCGATTTTTGCGGTGCGGGAC
>ERZ1090865.1871-NODE-1872-length-9997-cov-20.975458_pt1 | contig 9997 bp, 10 predicted proteins | sample MGYA00478478_ERZ1090865 | MGnify/ENA primary metagenome ERZ1090865 (study PRJEB33644, sample SAMEA5815715) | chicken gut metagenome | biome: Chicken; feature: Gastrointestinal Tract; material: Caecum | place: Ireland | collected 2019-01-01 | study: A study of the... | reverse complement strand
GACCGTGCCAGGGCTTTTCACGGACGTAGAACATGGTTTCGACACAAGCAGACATAATGATTCTCCTCTCTTTGTGTGATTTACTGAAAGATTTTTCGGATGAGTTCGGTTGCTACAGCGGAAACAAGGGCGATTGTAAGCGTGAAAACGATATCTGTGATGCGGGTGAGAAGTCTGAACATGATGGGATGCTCCTTTCAAAAGATAAAATGAGAACCGTATGGACGGTTCCATACGGTTCTCAATGATAATATACAGTTATCAAAAGCTGACTTTCCGTTTGCTTGTGCGGCTATCACAACGGGCTTTTCCGAAATTTTTCAAAAAATTTTTTGCGGGGCTTCAAAACGTCAGTGAGTGTCTACCCTGTTTGCTATACTATAGCTGCGTTCCGGGGAACACAAAAACGACGAGTGAATGTGAAAGGAGAATTGCCATGTATTGTCTCAAATGCGGTTACAAAATCCCGGCTGGCGCGTTGTTTTGTCCGAACTGCGGCGCAAAGGTGCAGGCAGCGTCGCCTGCTCAACCTTCCGCAGTACCGTCCGGGACAGCCCAGCCTGAAACGGATGCTCAGCTGGATACTGGCTCGTCAGAGCAGAACGAACAGTCCACTGCACAAACACGGCAGGAGCCGGAAGGCCAGCCCGAAGCCGTGCCCCATGTTGGTCCCTCTGTGCCGCCTGTTGCACCTCAGTCCGCGCAAAACAACGCGCAGCCGGCAGGCGACCCGCTGGCTGCGATAGTGGGGAAACACGCTGACTACTATCTGGCTGAGTTTAAGAAGATCGATGCCGGGCAGAAGCCCCGCTTCAACTGGGCGGCATTTTTCCTGGGACCCTGTATGTGCTTTTATCGGAGCTGCCACGAACTGTTCAAAAAGTACTACTTGCTCTACTTTATCCTGTTCGGCATTTCCTGCGTGATTTTTACGGCGTCCAGCGTGAGTATGGCATATGGAGCTTTTGGTGTTGACTTTGTATTAACAGGTATCTACAATGTACTCTCTGCGGTAATCAACACGTATGTGTTTATCATGCAGGTACGCTTTGCCAGAAACTTCAACCGTGAGTATTACAACCATTGCAAACAACAGCTGGAACAGCCTGCATCTGCGCGAAAACCCGGAACCAGCGCCAAAAATATGTGGCTCTTTATCCTGGCGGTTGCTGTGATCTGGATCGTATGGTATGCAGCAACAATGCTGATCACGCAGCAGGTACAGAACGCTTACTGGGATTCATTGTGGGAGGACAGTTCTTTCAGTGAGGATACATATAGCGAAAGCAGCTCGTATAATGATGAAACCTATGATGAGGCGGATTCGTATGCAGAGGAAGAGCCGGCTGTTTCGGTAGAAGAAACGCCTTCTCTTGAAGTAGGCAGCGTGGAAATGCTGGAAAGTGCCTGGTCGGAATATCTTTTGGATTCTGGAGAAGAAGCTATTACAGCTTGGCCCATCATGGATGACTGCGATGACGACGGACTTTATGAAGCTTTTGCTGCAACGGCTGAAGAGTACGACGAAGATATGGGCATTTATTTTGGCGCGAAGATTTACTTCATCGACTCCTACGGCAATGTGACGCTTCTCTGTGATACGGCTCCTGAAGGCGGGCCGCTGTATGGCAAGCCCAATAATTTGGATTTACTGCTGTCTCCTGATAACATCCATGATTTCTTTGTATGGGATGTTTATGCTGGCACCAGTGCACCCTCTCTTGTTTGGGGTGTCCAGGATGGCCAGGTGTATGAAAGCAATATTTCGGGTCAGTATTGCAGCGTACATTGGGCGGAGGGTCCGGGCCTGGCAGGATATCAGGTTGATTATTCCCAGGGATATCGGGATGACATTATTTACCGACTCAATTATGATAGCAATACTGCTAGCTTTACAGCAGTGCCAGACAACACTGCCTACCCTGAAGGAGAAGAAGTCTATCTAATCAGGTGAGGAAGGAAAGGAAAAAATCATGTTCTGTACAAAATGCGGCGCAGAGCTGCCTGAGGGGACCAAGTTCTGTCCGGCCTGCGGTACACCGGCGGAAGTGCGGATTAGCGGAAATATCTTTGTTAGGCTGTGGAATAACCCGAAATTTGGCTGGGCGGCGGTAAAGATGAATCGCGCATTGAATATTGTCTGGCTTGTGTTCGGCGTTTTTCTTCTGCTGCTGGGGGCCTGGATTCCCGGCTTGCTGGCTGTGCTGTTTGGTGGCTTCTGTGTTTATGACGTGCGGAAAAGAAAGCATGATCGCACCCATACCGTATGCCCCAACTGCGGCGCGGAGATCAAGATAGGCAAAAATTTCTGTGATGTGTGTGGAGCGGCCATTCCTGTCCGGCAGATTATTCCAGATATCTTGGAAGAGGCTGGGGCGGAAAGCTCAGTGAGCTTGAACGCAGGTTCCTTGACCGGGAAAAAGATCGGGCTGATTGCGATTGTTCTCTTCCTTCCGGTTATGATTGCTGCGATTTCTGCATCAGGGGTACTGGAGGCTATCTTTGACCCGGCTGTCTACAACATGAAAAATGCCGTCTGGGATGACTTTGGCCCGCAGATGCTCGGAGAAGTGATCGATGACAATTTCCGTGGCGCGGAATGGTCCTCCGAGTGGCTGGACGATGCCAGCGCAATGGTGTACATACAGGGATATATGCCGTTCTATTCCCAAAATGTCCGTCTGACCTTCTATTATGAGGAACAGCCGGACGATGGAACGTTTACCTTTCAAATCAACAGCGTCGATATGTTGGGCGATATGGAAAGCTACACGGATATCTGGAATATCGCGCTCTTTATGGAATTTATGTATAGCGCAAGCAGTGAGGCATCCAGTGCAGTAGCCTAGCGGCAGAAAAACACCCCATTTGCCGGTGGAGGACAAGTCCTCTGGCAAATGGGGTTTTGATGCTAAACTTGAAGTTTCCAATTCCGGCGGCAGTAGAGAATCTGCCGTACTTCCATGACGTCGCCTATGACAACGTAGAAGATCATAAAATGGCGCACTTGAATCCGAATCCGTAATTTATCATATTGGCAATGGGAAATCACTGGGGCAAAGAAAAAGGCACAGCCGCGCTGTGCCTCAATTCTGGGATTGGTTTGTCATGGTGTCCAGGAATGCCGCCAGCGCCGTGCGCTGTTCGGGAGTCAGGCGCTCGATCTGGCGCAGCAGGCCGTCTTCGGCGGAATCAGCTTCTCCTGGCACGTCAAAGAAGGCTTTCATGGACAAGCCCAGCTCGCAGCAGACCAGTGAAAGGTTCTCCACCGAAATACCTTTCTCGCCCAGCTCTACAGCACGCAGAAAGCTCTGGGAGATCCCGCAGCGGTTGGCCAGCCGGTTGGTGGTCCAGCCTTTGGCCTCCCGCAGCTGCTTGATGCGGTTGCCGACATCCATTGTCATCCCTCCTTATATGCTCCTACTGTAACAAAAAGAAAGTGGGATGTTTACATTTTTAGAGATATGTGGTATTCTTATAGTGAAAGTATTGTGAATTTTTACATCTATAAAGATGATTTTCGACACCAGACGTCGGGCCTGGCCCGATGTGGGAAGATAAAAATTTTTCTATTGAAAATTTTGCAAGGCCATCGAAAGCGCCAGTCAGTGTCCACCCCGTATGCTATAATAAGGCCACCAAAGCAACAGGGAGTGAAATCAGATGGAATCAAATGCTGAAGCAAAGTCCGCGCGCCTACTGGAAATTTATGCTGACCTCAGCCAAGGAGATGTGCTGTCCAAGGCAGAACTGAGTACGCGGTATCATGTTTCGGAGCGTAGCATCCAGCGCGACATGGAGTCGCTGCGGAGCTTTATTGCCAACCACAATTTGGGACAGGAAGTGGTCTATGATTACAATCAGAAGGGCTACCGCTTAATCCAGTCCAATCCCAAGGGTCTGACCAACGATGAAATTTTGGCGGTCTGCAAAATTTTGCTGGAAAGCCGCTCCTTGCGCAGAGATGAAATGCTTCCTATTTTAGACAAGCTGGTGGAATGTGCGGTGCCGGCGCAAAATCAAAAGCTGATAGATGACCTGATTTTAAACGAGACTTTCCACTACATCCCGCCTCATCACGATAAGCGTATCCTGCATAACCTCTGGGCGCTGGGTGAGGCGGTACGGCATCAGCAGGTGGTTGAGATCGAATACGAGCGGATGAAAGACCACGAGCTGGTCAAGCGCCGGGTGCAGCCGGTGGGTATCATGTTCTCGGAGTACTACTTCTATCTGACCGCCTTTCTGGAGGACAAGTCTCACTTTGAAAACCCAGGCGACCTTTTCCCGACCATCTACCGCATCGACCGCATTGCGTCCTTCCAGGTGCTGGATGAGCACTTTCGCGTGCCCTACCGCGACCGTTTCGAGGAGGGCGAGTTCCGCAAGCGGGTGCAGTTCATGTACGGCGGCCGGTTGCAGCACATCAAGTTCCGCTACACTGGGCCTTCCATCGAGGCTGTGCTGGACCGTCTACCTACGGCCAAGATCGTGGAGGAGGATGAGAACGGTTGGACCGTGGAGGCCGAGGTGTTTGGGAAGGGAATCGAGATGTGGGTGAGGAGTCAGGGGGAGTATATAAGCTCTGCTTGTATATCAGATATTTAATGGAATATCAGTAGTATTCAGTAAATGCTTATAAGGAGGATTATTGTATGGGCACATCATTTGAAAGGGGCACACAGGGTGAAGTTGCAAAAAAGGTCAGCAATATCCGTAAATCGGAAATGAATTCTGGCAAAAGCGCGGCTACTCCAGAAGAAAGATTTAAGTCACTTCGCAAGCTTGCAAATAATAATAACGCAGAGGCTCAGTATCATCTAAGCCAGTGCTACCTGAATGGAGAAGGGACGGAAGAAGATCAAATCGCCTATCTGTTCTGGCTTAAAGAATCTGCGGAGAGCGGCTATGCCGAGGCTCAGTTTGAATTGAGCCAGCTTTATTATAAAGGCGTAGGTGTAAACGAAAGCGAAGAGAAAGGCATGTACTGGCTCCGTAAAGCAGCCGAAGGCAACAGCCCTCGAGCCCAGTATGTTATAGGAGGCATGAGTATCAATGATGATGGAGAGGTGCAGGATGCGGACGCATTTTTCTATTGGATGGATAAAGCCGCCAAAAATGGTTTTGCTGACGCGCAGTATTGTCTAAGTCTGTGCTACGAGCTTGGTATCGGAGTGGAGGAAGATGAACAGCAGCATACATACTGGCTTCATAAGGCCGCAGAAAGCGGCTCTGTCAATGCCCAAAATGAGCTGAACGAATTAGGTGAAGAGTCAGAAAAAACTGAAGACGATGATGATATAGATTTGGATGAATTTCTGAACCACGCGCAGGAAGAGCTTGGGCAGATGATTGGCGATCTTCAAGCTTCACAGCTCAAACTTGCTAAAGCAGCGGCCACACCAGAAGAACGTTTTGAGATTCTCCATGAGCTGGCAAAAGATGATTGTGTTGAAGCACAGTATGAGCTAAGTCAGTGTTACTTGAACGGTGATGGGACGGAAGAGGATGAAACAGCCTGTTTATATTGGCTCAAAAAAGCAGCAGAAGGCGACTGGCCTGAAGCTCAACTTGTCTTATCAGGATACTATCTCGGAAAAGATGAACCGACTGAGGAAGATATGACCAATGGAGTAAAGTGGGTTCAGAAAGCAGCTAACAGCGGTTTGGCTGAGGCACAGTATGGACTAAGCTTGTGCTATGAAAGTGGTATGGGTGTAGAGGAGGATGAAACGCTACGTATATACTGGCTCCGCAAGGCTGCAGAAGGTGGTTATGCTGATGCTCAGGAGGAGCTGATTGAACTAGGTAAAAAAATTGCAAATGATGAAGATGATATAGAATTTGAGGAATATGTGGAACAGCCGCGACCCAAAACAGAACAGTTGGTCAGCAACGTTCAAAGTCTGCAAACAAAATCTGTTGATATAGTGGACGGGAACTCTGGAAAAAACTCTAAATCGGGTGGATTTTGGAATACGGTTCTATCAGTGGCAAAAGCAACAGCAGAGATCGTAACGGAAGTGATAAACAGTGTGCCTCTTCACGACAAAAAAGCAGGACTTTTTATGTTGAACAAGAGTCTGTTGTCGGATAGCTTCAAAGCGTTGACACCGTCGGAAATGTCCGGTAAACAGTGGCAAAATATAAGTGCTAAGTTGGGCAATAGCGTGGCCTTCGATACAGTGATTGGGTTTATTGATACGACGCTTTTCTCCAGCGGTAAGAATGGATACTTGTTTACTGATGATACTGTGTACTATCAGGATCTGTTTGGTGCTCCTGAAGTGATTCAATACGATGAAATAAAGAGTATGAAAGTAATCGGTAGAAATAGCGACAAGGATTCAAACAGAAGTCTTGTTTTTACATTGAAAGATGGAAGCCAGATTGTGTGGGATGAGACCTATGTGAATAAAACAGCTGTGCGCAATTTGATTGATGCACTAATCACAATTGAGAATCCAGAACAGAGCTGAGATTTTATGAAGTAAAGGAGTTTTAGTATGGGTGCTTTTTTTGATGCATTGCTGGCAGTGGCAAAAGCAACAGCAGAAACAGTAGCTGAAGTGGTGGATAGTGTGCCTCTTCACGACAAAAAAGTGGGTCTCTTCATACTGAATAAGGATCAGATATCTGATATCTATCAAGTGCTGACACCGTCGGAAATGTCTGGAAAGCAGTGGCAAAATATAAGTGCCAAACTAGAGTATAGTGTGTCATTTGATACGGTGATCGGGTTTGTTGATTCAACTATTTTTCATAACGGAAAGAATGGCTACTTATTTACAGATGATGCAGTATATTATCAGGGAATTTTGTCTGAACCCGAAATGATTCGGTATAAAGATATAAAAAGTATGAAGGTAATCGGCAAAAACAAAGCCAACGATTCAGATAGAAGTCTCGTTTTTATACTAAAGGATGGAGATCAGAATGTTTGGAACGACTCCTATGCTGTGAACAAAACGGTTGTGTGCAATTTGATTAATGCATTAATCGCGCTGGATAACCCGGAGCAGGCAGAGTAAATTTGCTCAAACTGGTTGAAGAACAAAGCTTTTGCACTTATGGAACCGTGAAAATAGGTGACAAGCGTGGTAGAGAAAGACATCCTTAAAAAACAAGATAAGCAAGATCTGCAAGCTATATTGTATCATGACAAATGTGACAAATACGATTATCTGATTGCAGCTGGATGTGGAGCGGTAGCTGGCATGGTAGATATTTTCCTGGTAGGAGCTCCGACAGAAAATGCTATTTTATCAAAATGGTCGGATGCACAGGTGGACCATGCAGTTAAAACGTTTGCAAAAACTTGTGGATGGTCGCCGAGAGAAGGAAAAGAAAACAGCGTAGCCAGTGCGATTGGTTTTCTCGAAAAGAAATTTCCGGTGAATTATGATCAACGGCATTCAGGAGATGTTGGCGATCTGTTTAAGATGTCTCCTAAAAACCATCATCTGAAGTCATTGGCGCATTCGCCGGATATTGTGGGACTTTTTTTCTCAATACTGAATCAATTTACATCTACCGCGTCTTTTCTTGATAATGGTCAACTGATTACGATTCAAACAGACACATATGAATTGCAGGGCCATAATCTGATTTCGAAGCTTTTTTGCGGTGTGGCAAACTGGTTTGGGCATATCATGTCGGATGTGGCGGGTAGTTCAGGTGCATCAGGCAGAGGAAGTGGCTTGGCCATCCCATTTTTTGAGCTATTTCAGCTCTGTGATTTTGGAAGTCTTCAAGTTGGGCCAGACAGAAACACGCTGGCAGTAGTGGCGACTAAAGCCTTTCAGGAAGGTTATGACGCAAGGTTTGGTCTCGCGATGGCGATTCCTGTTATCCTTTGCGATTTGACCATCAGGCTGATTTGGGCGCTTAAGCATTGCTTTTATCATAAAAGGCCGTTGCGCGAATGCATCCCAAGCAAAAAACATGATGACCTCAGGGTTATGTTAATTATGGGAAATGGTGTACTCTGCCTTATGGACGGAGCGGATGCATTGATTCGATCTGGCGGAAACTGGGTTGCTTTTTTTACACGGCTTAATATCATAGCATGGTTCCGTTTCGTTTTTTTGGTGTTTAGAGAAGTATGCATTCGAGCTGGCATTAGTTTCCCGATGCAAAAGCAATTGGATGCTTATATTTGCATTAACCAAGTACTGAAAGCCTATTTGGAACAATTAAAACAGATTGATTTTGAGCGCTTCCAAAAAGAATCAACTAAATACAAACAAGTGATTGTGGGAATGGAGAAAGCGGTGACAGAAGAGGAACTCAATGCTGTGTTAAAAAATGAGTATGCAGCATTGGGATTAAAGCTTCCATATGGCGGAGATTTTGATGCATTTATGAAGGATAAAACTGTAACTCTGACTTTTGAATGATGTTTTACTGTAACCGCTGCGGCGCATGCTGCCGTCATTTAGAACTGTCTCCGCTTTACAGGGAGTTAGACCGCGGGGATGGTATCTGTAAATATTTATCCGGCAACCTGTGCAGCATTTATGAAAACAGGCCACTTTTATGTCGGGTAGATGCAAGCTATGACGCCTTTTTCAAAGGTGTCATGAGCCGTGAAACGTATTATAAGCTCAACTATGTGTCTTGTAATGAATTGAAGAAACTATAAGGAGGAAATTTTATGCCATTACCGTTGATTTTGGGAGGATTGGCCGCTGTTGCAGGCGCGGCTGGCTTAGGTGCTGGCGTACATGGGGCAGTCAAAATGAAAGAGGCAAACGACACCCAGAAAGCCGCACAGGAAAGACACAATCGGAATTTAAAGCGTTTTGAACAGGAAAGCGACAGAACCAACCGCGAAATGGACAGCCTCGGCACATTGGAGCTTTCTATTTTGAAGGACTTTGATCAATTTTCAGAAACATTTGAAAAGATTCATAACAAACCCGAATTTAAGAATTTTGCGCATGAAAAGTTCCAGATTCCGAAGTATGACAGAGAAGAACTGAAAAAAGCATCTGTCGGTGCAGGCGTACTGCTGGGTGGCCTTGGCGGCGCAGCAGTAGGTACGGCAGGAGGTTTTGCAGCCGCGGGTGCTACTACAGCTGCGGTAATGGCATTGGGGACGGCGTCCACTGGCACAGCTATTGCTTCTTTGAGCGGCGCTGCTGCGGTAAATGCAACATTGGCCGCTTTGGGCGGCGGCGCGCTTGCTGCTGGCGGCGGTGGCATGGCTCTGGGGTCTGCTGTCCTGGGCGCAGCTACTTTGGGTGTTGGACTATTGGTTGGCGGCGTGATTTTCAACATCGTAGGTGGTTCTATTTCCGACAAGGCAGATGAGGCTTGGGCACAGATGCTGAAAGCGGAAAAGCAAATCAGCCAAATCTGCCAATATTTGCAAGAGCTTTATGTGGCGGCAGACCAATATAAAACTTCACTTTCAGAAGTGCGAGCGCAGTATAACTTACACCTGCGTAAGATGGAACGCATAGTTTTGTGGCAGAATCGTATAGACTGGAATACTTACACGGCTGGCGAACAGATGATGATTGAAAACACGGTACTGTTGGTAGGCCTGCTTTACAATATGTGCAAAGTCCGGCTTGTGATGAAGGCTGGCGGTGAGGATGACATCAATCGTGTCAATCATGCCGAAATTGACAAGAATATAACTAATGCAAGGCATATTATGGATGAAATTATTGAAAGAGAATCCATTATATCTTAAAAATATCTGGAGTCCTGATAAAGTTTAAATACATAAAAAGCAAAAAGAGGGCGGCGCTTCTTGAAAGAGTGCCGTCCTCTTTTAATGACAGGTCGAAAAGCAGACCAAGCAGCAAAGGGGGAGACGCGGAATGCCGGACACCGGGGCCGTTGCAGGCTATGCGGCCCGACACATGGTCCCGGTTTTGACGCCGGAGCTGATTGCACAGTGCTGTGAGAAAACGGGCATTCCGGCAGATATGGAGTATATTCAACAATTTGTGCTGGCTGGGTGGAATATGACGCCGCTGGCCAA
>ERZ1090865.1868-NODE-1869-length-10009-cov-3.986839_pt1 | contig 10009 bp, 9 predicted proteins | sample MGYA00478478_ERZ1090865 | MGnify/ENA primary metagenome ERZ1090865 (study PRJEB33644, sample SAMEA5815715) | chicken gut metagenome | biome: Chicken; feature: Gastrointestinal Tract; material: Caecum | place: Ireland | collected 2019-01-01 | study: A study of the... | reverse complement strand
ACCGCGTCCAATTCTATTATATAGTCGTCTATTTCCTCTACGGAAGGCGCGACGCCTGCATACGCAAACTGCGATATGTTTTTCATGGGCTCTTTTATATACGTTTCCGACACCGGCTGCGTCCAGTCGTTGCGATAAAACTCTATCACTCCGCCCGAAAGCACAAATACGATTTTATCGCCGCCGGTAGCCGCCACTCTTTTTATTATTAGGTTCTGTTCTTCGCCCGGCTGAGCGTTGTTTGCCACCACGATGTCGCCCGTCTTTACGTTCTTGTCAAAAGCTCCTATGGCTACAGCTTCGCCGTCGAACAATGTTTCGTCCATGCTGTGACCGTTTACATACACCGGCCTGAAAATAATGCGCACCGCGAGAAAGGCTAACGCAATCACTAAAAACACGCATAAAACGACGTTTAGAATCTTTCCTAACAGCGACCTTTGGGGAGCCGGCGCGTTTGTGTTTAACTTGTTTTCGTCCATATTTCAGTCCCTGTGGCGTTATACCATTATGACGGAATTCAAAAGCAGTTTTCCGTCGCTTTCGATGGTAAAACAGCTTATGTCGTCAAAATTTTCAAGACGCAAAGCGCCGCAGCGGAATTCGTCCGCCTGAAGATTGATTTTTATCCACTCCTCGTATCCGTGAACGTGCTTTAAGTAGGTAAACGTAAGATAATCGTTCTCGTGCCGCGAGGTGATGGCGACGTTTATACGCATATCGTTTTCGACATAAATCGTAACCTGCAGGAAAGTCCTTCCCGGCATTCGGTAGCGGAATTCTCCGAACTTAAACGTCGAAAGCGAATTGCTGTCGCTAGTAACGCCCATGAGATTGTAGGCGCCTTTGCTCATATAGGGCGACAGCGCCCCCGTCCCTTCCTTTCCGCTAAGTACGGTCCAGTCGTCGGTCCCGTCTTCCACGCTGTACAAAAGATGGGAGCGCGCCGATTCCGACGGACGCACCTTCATAAGAAAGGGCGTGTTCTGAATAAGTTCGCTGGATACGGAAATGCTCCCCGCGTATTTTACCGTGACAAACGCGCACATCTTTTCCTTTGGCGCATAAACGTTGATTTTTGCGATGTATGTGCCGTCCTGTACAAACGAGACGGGATATTTATGCCAATTTTTATATGAAAACGGCATATCTCCCTGGGATACGAACAGCCTGACTTCCTCTATCGGCAAGCTGCTGTCCACTTTTATGTTGTAAAAAAACTCGCGCCCGCTCTCACGCGCGGCGATCTCCGGCTGCATAGGCAGAGTCGCGTCGCCGCCGTTGTATTTTTCGATAAACATTTTTATGTTGTCTATCTGGTCTACATTAAGCAGCGCGTTGCATCTTTCGCCGATGGAAAAAAAGCAGCGCTGATTTTGAATGATGTTGCTTAAATTGCTCATATATTCGATGCTGTTGTCTTTGGCGTTGCTCGCAACCTCCGCCAGCACCGGCACCGACATATCGCCCGCGTAAGGCGCGTTGTCTATACATGTATTGTATTGCAGCTGTTTAAGCCCGCTCAGTTCGAGATTTTCGATATACCCCGAATTGAAAAGCGCTATCCCGCACGCCAGCGTACTGTCGACATAAGCGGCTTTCCACACCTGAAAAGCCCCCGTTCTTACGCCGAAAACGCTTATTTTCCCCGTAATCTCGCTGCGGCTTTCCAAATAAGTTATGCCGCGCAGCATAAGCGTTGCCCAAACGTACCAGCAAGATTCCTTGGGATTTTCGGGCAGTTCGCGGGTAAAATCCGGGTTGACGAAATAGTTGGAATTTTTGAGAGAATGAGGGTACACCGTATAAAGTTCGGCGCGGCGTTGCCCGACATAGTCCACTACCAGGACGTTATAGCCGTACGATATGAGCATAAAAACATACGTCTCGTCAAAGACGTCCATGACGTCGTTCATGAGCACCACTCCGGCTCCGTTGCCGCTGCGGGGACGGTAAAACTTCGAAAAAATGCGCGCGCAGCCGTCGGCGCATGGGTCGCCGTTGAAAAATACGTATTCTACTGTATAACCCTCTTTTTCCTCTATATTTATAACCGTCACGTCCAAGGGCTGAACACGGCGATCATAATTTTTCCAAAGAGTGGCGATAGTAAAAAGTTCCACCCGTAACTCCTCGCGTCTTTTTTATTATTGTAACTTATCCGACGCGTTTTGTCAAGTTTTTATAGGCAGCTGCCCATTATCGCAATAAAACAATAGTATGCCGCCGCCGCAACGGCTTCTACCGCCACGCAAATTACTTTGAGTTTCGCCACCGTTCTGTTTCTGGCGGAATAGGGATTGACGGGCAGATCTATACCCGTCACCGACAGGTTTTCTTTATAATAAAAGAACATACATGCCGTAAGCAGCGCCATTACAGCGGCGGGCGGTAAAAAGAACAGCACAAACAGCGCTCTATCCCACCATGCCGACGCCTTTAATACAAATAAAAATTTTATAAGCGCGACATATACGGTAAACCACGCGCCTATATATACGGCGGTTGTTGCGACAAACAAAATCTGCGAACACGCAAAAGGTCTTGCCGAGCCGTTTTTATTAAGCCCGGTTCTGTTCGTGGCATAAGCCGCCAGCGCCAACAACATAGAGGCTATTCCCGTCCAAAGCGAAACGAGGCCGGCAATGTAAATGAGCGGCGCCGACGATTTAAGCGACGGGCTGAGCGCATAACAAATTATTCCGGAAACTATATACGCCGCAGAAATTATAATCTGCACGCTTATGGCTGCTTTAATCAATCTGATATGCTTCATATCTCCTCCGTGGCATAATGGTTTTTTTATAGTATAGCACAACATATTCGCAAAAAGCAACGACATTGCAAAAATTTAAGTAAAATTACCAAAAACAGTTGTTAATCCGACAAAAATCTGATATACTGAAAACAAAAAGTGATTATAAGGAGGTCATAATGACAACCCAGAAAAAAGCGGTAAAACAATCTATTCCCGCTTATCCCCTGTTCGTCAAAGATCCATTTTTTTCGATATGGTCGCCCGGCGAACTGTTAAACGAAAACGACACAACCTTTTGGACCGGCAAGACCGTGCGCACATACGGACTCGTCTATGCGGACGGCAAAGCCTACAGTTTTATGGGCATTCTGCCCAAAACCGAAAAGCTGACGCAGACTAAACTTACCGTCACGGCTTTCGGAACGGAATACTCCTTTACCTGCGACAAATTCGATCTAACCGTCAACTTTGTTTCGCCCTTAATGCCCGACGATCTTACGGTACTGGCATGCCCGGTGTGCTACATGACGTATAATCTTACGCCGAAGACCACGCTTGACGAAGTCACCGTCGCGCTGTATCTCGATGAGGAATACTGCTACGACCGCATGGCTTTCCCCGTACGCATGGGCAGAATCAAATCGCAGGAATACCAAACCGCCTGGTTCGGACTTAAAAAACAGCTGGTAATGTCACAGTCGTTTGACGATTCCTCCGCCGAATGGGGATACTGGTACGTATCGGGCAAAAAAGCCGCCATTGCCTCAAAAAATATGCTGGACAGATTTATAGCGTGCGGCGCGACGAATTTCGATTTTGACGAAAACGGCCGCAAGTACATAATGGCTTACGACAGCGAAAACAAGCTTAATCAGCCGCTATCGGGCACCATGACGGTGGCATTCGACGACACCGTATCCATCTTCTATTTCGGCGACTGGCTTAAAGGCTACTACTTCAACGAAGGCAAGACCATTTTGGACGCCATCGACGACGCAAGGACCAATCAAGACAAGGTTTTTGCCAAATGCAAGTCGTTTGACAACAAGCTCAAAAAAGCCGCCAAACCTTACGGCGAGGACTATTTGCTGGTACTATATGCGGGTCTCAGGCAATCGGTGGGCGCGCACAAGCTGGTTAAGGACAAGCAGGGCAATCCGTTGTTTTTGTCAAAGGAATGTCACTCTAACGGCTGCTTGTGCACCGTGGACGTAAGCTACCCCTCCATTCCGCTGTATCTACTGTACAACCCGGTTTTGGTGGAAGGCATGATGCGTCCCATATATAAATTCGCGAAAATGCCCGTCTGGGAAGGCGATTTTGCACCGCATGATATCGGAACATATCCTTACGCCTGCGGCCAAATTTACGCCCTTAAAGGCCGTCACAACTCTGCCAATTTCTGCGAAGACTTCTACGACCGCTCAGTCTTCCGCAACCACCCCTATGACGTAGATACGTCCTACACCTATCCGTATTTTTATATGCTCCCCAAAGGCAGCGATATATATGAATTCAACTATCAGATGCCGGTGGAAGAATGCGGCAATATGCTTATCATGCAGGCGGCAACTCTGCTGTCGGGCGGCAGCGTAAAACTGGCCGGCGACAACTTCGACCTCATGTCCAAGTGGGTGGAATATCTGATAAAATACGGCCTGGTGCCGGGAGATCAGCTGTGCACCGACGATTTTGCGGGACATCTCGACAAAAACATCAATCTTTCGGTTAAGGCGATTGTCGGCATAGAAGCGTACGCCATCATAGCCGAAAAGCTGGGAAAGGCGGATATTGCGCAAAAAATGCACGAAAAGGCCAAAGAATACGCCGCCGAGTGGAAAAAAATGTGCTGCGTTCCCGGCAAAAACACACCGCTTTGCTTCGATGGCGACCCCGATACGACATTCAGCCTTAAGTACAACATGGCCTTTGACGTCATGTTCGGCTCGGGGCTGTTCGACAGCGACGTGCGCGAACAGGAAGTCGACGCTTATATCGCCAAAAGCAACGCATACGGCGTGCCCCTCGACAACCGCAGCACCTATACAAAGTCCGACTGGATTCTTTGGACGACAGTGCTTACCGACAACATCGAAAAACGCAAAGCGCTCATCGCTCCCGTTGCGAAATTCCTGCGCGAAAGCAAGACGCGCTATCCGTTTACCGACTGGTATTACACCGACAGCGGCCTAATTAAAGGCGAAATCAACAGATACGGACTGCACTCCGGCTTTAAGAATCGCACCGTTCAGGGCGGACTTTTCATTACGCTGCTAAGCGACAGCGGCAAACTAAAACTCAAAAAATAAATTAACAAAAAACCGGTATGTCGTGATGACATATCGGTTTTTTATTGTCGAAAAATATGTTTATCTTATTTTTTATATTACGCGTTTTATTTAGCGGCATTCAGTAAGCGGACTTTTTCTTTTATCGCGTAAAAAGCTTTGTCTACGTCGTCCATATTTAGAACGGTTTTTTCCATGGGGCAGATATCCGTCTTGTCGCGATTTATTATGTTGTCCGCCAGCGTATCGTACGAAACGTCGATATTACATTTGCACAGAAATTCGAGTGCCGGACGGGAAATGGTTTTGGCATATACGCTCACTATGCCCGCCTTTGCAAAAAGCATGGCGGCAGCTTTACCTACCACTACGTCGGCGGCGCTGAATCCGTGTAAATTTACATTGCTTTCGATAAATTCCAGCATGGGCGCCACTCCGCGCTTGTCGCTCGTATAAAGCTTGCCGTCTTTGTAAAGCGCGATTTTGTGTTTATCCAGTCGGGCCTTCGCGTTTTCCAAATCGCTCATATCATCACCTTCAATCTTTTTTGTCGGCGAGAAGAGCGGCTCTAAGGGCAATAATTACGACGGGAACTACCACCGCCTGAATTACAATTCCCGTCAAACCGGTTTGGATCTGGCTCCAAACGATTGCGGGCGACAACGCAGTAAACGCGTCAAAAACCGTCACCGACAACAGGAAGAACACTCTTCCCGCGACGGAGGCAATTATCACCGCGGCAAAAGCCGCCCACGCGTTTTTTATTATCTGCTTGGAAAACAAGCCGCTGACTGCGGCAAAAACGGCAAGTTCCGCCATCATAAAGGGCAGTCTTTCCAGAGCGGGCATGGGCGAGGAAAAGGCCGACGTCAGCAAAAAGCTGACTACCGGCGAGAACACCCCTACTCCTATGCCCCACCATACTCCCAACAGGCAGCCGCCCATCAATACAGGCAGATACATGGGCAGATATCTCATTCCGCCCTCGCTGCCCGCCGCCAGGTGCACAAGCTGAGGCAAAGCAACCGCCAGCGCGATTATCAGCGCCGCAACCAGCGTTTTTACCGTTATTTTAACGGACAGTGAACATTTTTTTCTTTCTAAAACATTCTCAAGCATTGCTTTAGTCTCCTTAAATTATTTTTCGAATTCCGCAGCCACTTTGACCAGCAAATCTCTTATTGGCAGATGCTGCGGACAGGCCTTTTCGCATTTGCCGCACTTTATGCAGTCGGACGCTTTGCCGCGGCCCACCGTATAAACCTCGTTATAATAGAAATCGGCATTCCAATCGTGATAAATCTGCCTTGCGTTCATGCACGAGAACAATTGCGGAATGGATATATGCTTAGGGCAGCCCGCAACGCAGTACGAACACGACGTACACGGAATAAGGTGCTGCGAGCGGTAAATTTTGCATACTTCCTCTATTGCCGCGCGCTCTTTTTTGTCAAGCGGCTTAAAGTCTTTCATAAACGCCAAATTGTCGCGCATCTGATCCAGATTGCTCATGCCCGACAAAACCATGAAAATGCCGTCAAAACCCGCGGCGAAGCGAATGGCATAACTTGCACGACTGCCGCCCTTCAAATCATCCAAAATCTTGTTTGCGCCGCCGGGCAGATTGACCAAGTTACCGCCCTTGACGGGTTCCATCACTATTACGGGCTTGTTGTGCTTGCGGCATACTTCATAGCAAAGCCGCGATTGAACGGTTGGATCCTCGTAATCGACATAGTTAAACTGAATTTGTACGAATTCGACCTCCGGATGTTCGGAAAAATCATATCCAGCACGTCGGCACTGTCGTGGAAGGAAAATCCGAGATGCCGTATCTTGCCCTGCTGCTTTAATTCGTACGCCTGTTCGTAAGCGCGGCATTTTTTGAAATGCTGATAGGAGTTCTTGTTTTGTGCGTGCATGAGATAAAAGTCAAAATAATCTACGCCCAGAATTTTAAGCTGACTTTCGATAAAGGGTTTGACGTCCTTTTCGCTGTTGAAAAAAGGCGCAGTAAGTTTGTCCGCCAGCACAAAACAGTCGCGCGGGTGGCGCATGACAAGACAGTCATGAAGCGCCGTCTCGCTGGCACCGTCATGATAGCCGTGCGCCGTGTCGAAATAATTAAAACCCTGATCCAAAAAATAGTCGATCATGCCGCAAAACTCGTCGTAATCTATTTTGCCGTTCTTCATAGGAAGGCGCATGCAGCCGAATCCGAAATTCTTTTTTACTTCCTTAAAATAATCATTCATGATAAGCTCTCCCTTTTTTTGGTTTTGACGGCTTTTTTGGCGGTTTAGCGTCCGTTTTGCCGGGACATAAATATTTTTTACCCGCCCGGTTACGCCGCCTTTTGTATGTAAAATTTGAAAAAAATATGAGGCAATTGACGTGCCTCATATTTTTCTCTTTAAATTAACCTTTTAAGCCTGAACCTATTGATGTACTCCTTATTATATAGTCCTGTATAAAGATGTAGACGATAATAAGCGGAGCCATACCGACGGCTGCACAGGCCATCATGAAGTTTTTACCGCCGGAGGCATTGTAAATATCGGAGATATTTTTAAGCGCCAGCTGCAGCGTCCATTTGTCCTGATACTGCATCATGTAAATCAACGGACCCATATAGTCGTTGTACGAGCCGATAAAGCCCAGTATTACACGAACCAGCAATGCCGGCAGCGTCAGCGGTATAATAAGCGTAAGGAAGATCTTAATCTGCCCCATACCGTCAATTTTTGCCGCGCCTATAAGGTCGTCGGGAATACCCGCGATATACTGCCTTAGGAAGAACACCTGTCCTATTCCGCCGAAAATAGCCGGCAAGATAAGCGGCAGTGCCGTTCCCATAAGGCCCAAAGCAGACATCCAGACACGGCTGGACGACTGTGTGACCGATCCGGGCAGCGTCATCGTCATAATAAGGAATGCGAATATCTGTTTTCTTCCCGCAAACTCCATCTTGGCAAAGCCGTAAGCCGAAACTGCCGAGAAGAAGACGTCGCACAAACACGTCGGAACATAGTACAAGAACGTATTGAGAAGGGGACGCAACAATTCGGAAAGTCCCGAGCCCGTAAACAATTCTCTGTAAGCCTCAAGCGAGAAACCCAGCTGCGGCCACCAGGTGAACACCGACGAGTTGGCTTCCGCTCTGGTCTTAAAAGACGTTATTACGATAATATACAAAGGAACAAGTATATACAAGCTGTATATAATAAGCAGTATATACGAACCGATGGGCGGACGGCGCACTTTTTTCTTGTTAAGCTTAAAGTTCTCGGAATGATAAGTTTCTTGATTTTCGGGTTCAGCAACAACTACTTTACTCATAACAACAACCTCCTATCAAGAATCATAGCAAACCCAGTAATCACTGAGCTTAAAGTTGACGCGCGTGACAATGAGTATCAGAATTGCCAATATCCAGGCGCACGCGCTGGCGCGTCCCATACCGTCGGCAGTTGCATTGACGAACGCCATCAGGTACATGTAATAAACCGTAGTAAGACCTGCCGGTTGATTTTGACCGTTCATAGGTCCGTACCCGTTGTTGGCGAACAGCTGGATAGAGCCCATTGCCTGCAACGAACCTATAAGACTTGTGATAAGCACATAGAAAGTCGTGGGCGAAATTGCCGGCAAAGTGATGTTAAACAAAACCTGAGAGCTGTTTGCTCCGTCCACCTTTGCTGCTTCCACCAAAGACGAATTGACTTGTTCGAGCGCCGCCTGGAACAGAATACTTCCGGCTCCGGCGCCCCATGTCGTTGTAAATATGACCAACGGCATAAACAAGCTGAAGCTGTGGAAAAAGTCTATTCGCGGCCCACCGCATGCCACTATCACATAGTTGACCAAACCTGAGTTTGCGTCGAAAATAATACGCCACATCATTGTTACGCCGACTGACGAACATACGTTGGGAATGTACAAAATCGAACGGAACATTTTTTTGAGCTTTACTCTGCTGGTAAGCAGGATAGATGAGAACAATCCCAAAAACAAGCTTATCGGCAGACTAAGGCAATAATAAAGCGTACGATAAAGCGACCAGAAGAACATTGAATCCGAGCTGGTAAGCAGCCAAACATAGTTATCGAAACCGATGAACTTAGCTTGCTCAATGTTCCAGACGTGCAAATCGGTAAGGCTCAAATAAATGGACAAAGCAAACGGGACAAGTGCAAATATGGCATACGTATACAAAGGCCAAAGCGCAAATCCCCATCCGGTCAGGTTAGCTTTTAATCTCTTAATCTTCTTAGCTCTAGACGATTTTTCGGGCTTGAACAGCTTGGTATTGGAAAACACATCCACCTGCTGTTCCGCCGCGTAACTCGGCTGAGCGTCTACTATAACCGAATTATCCATACTATCTCCTTATAGATTGTGCAGTTTACCTGCAAAACAGCCTGCAGGTAAACTGCATTTGTTTACGAATATCAATTGAAGTGACTGTTAAAGATATTTTCGTATGCATCCGAACCGAAATAGTACGAATACGGAATAAGTTTTTGCGTGGAAGGCAGGCAATAGTTTGTAAACCATGCTTCCGGCGTCATCTGCTTGTTACGAACCTGATCGTTAAGCGGGCCTGCCCAAATATCAATCCAACCGTTGTCGGGCAGGTACCACCAGTCGCCTGCTTCTTCAAATTCAAGAACGTCGAAGAAGATATCGAGATTGAGGGTCTTTTCGTCTTCTTTAATGAACGTAGAAGAATTTGCAACTGCGGGCTGGTTGGGGATATAGCCGGCTTCCGCCTTGAATATCTGGCCTGCAGGTTCCTGCTGACCGTTTACAGTCATATAGTCGGAGGTAAGCCAGTCGATGACATACCAGGCGTTTTGTTTGTTCTTGCTTCCTGCCGCAAGGCAAAGCGCGGTTGCTTCGCTGTGGCCGCCGTCAACGCCCTGCACCTTAACGGTAACGTCATTGCTGCTGGGGTTTACAT
>ERZ1090865.1863-NODE-1864-length-10015-cov-8.312048_pt1 | contig 10015 bp, 9 predicted proteins | sample MGYA00478478_ERZ1090865 | MGnify/ENA primary metagenome ERZ1090865 (study PRJEB33644, sample SAMEA5815715) | chicken gut metagenome | biome: Chicken; feature: Gastrointestinal Tract; material: Caecum | place: Ireland | collected 2019-01-01 | study: A study of the... | reverse complement strand
CGGATTTTGCGGTCCCCGCCCCCGACAGCCGCACGGCCGCCGAGACGCTCCGCGCGCATTTTGCCTAAAGGAACCAAAAAAGCGGCGTATTTTTTCGATTTCCCCGCACAATTGCTTGACAAGCCGCGGGAGGATGTATTATGATAAAACTACGATTTTCCCCGCGCTTTTCCGGCTCTTTCCGGAAAAATGCGGCAGGAAACGAAGAAAAGGAGATCCCCCTATGGCCATGCTGTCTGCCCATCGATTTACAGGCTTTTCCGGCTCGCGCGCGGTTTTCGTGCGGGCTGGCCTTTCCTGCGCCATGGGCACGTGCGGGCTCTCCTGCTAACGCTTTTCCCCCGTTTTTTAGAAAGCGGGACCTTTTTTAAAAAAGGGTGCGTCAAGACGGAGCCGGTCTCGGCCCCGTCTTTTTTCTTTGCACGCCGCGCATCCGCCGCAACCCTAACCCCGAAACCTATGAGGAGGCATGTTTCATGATTATCATTTTAAAACCCGGCGTCACCGACGAACAGCGCGAATCCTTCGCCAAAGACCTGCAAGCAACGTACGGCGTCTCGGTCAACACGTGGAAGGGCACGCAGAGCACTGTCCTGGGCTTAATCGGCGACACCGCCTGCATCGACATCAACACGGTCGCCGCGCAGGACATCGTCGAATCCGTCCGCCGCGTCCAGGAGCCGTACAAAAAGGCAAACCGCAAATTCCACCCCGACGACACGGTCGTCCGCCTGCCCGGCGGCCAGCAGATCGGCGGCGGCACGCTCGCGCTGATTGCCGGGCCGTGCTCGGTCGAAAGCGAGGCGCAGATCCTCGAGGTCGCCGGCCGCGTCAAGAAAGCGGGCGCCCAGTTCCTGCGCGGCGGCGCGTTCAAGCCGCGCACAAGCCCGTATACGTTCCAGGGCTTAAAGGCCGAAGGGCTGCGGCTTTTAAACGAGGCGAAAAAGGAGACGGGCCTGCCAATCGTCACGGAGCTTATGAGCGTGCGGCAGATCGATTTGTTCTTAGAGGCCGGCGTCGACGTGATCCAGGTCGGCGCGCGCAATATGCAGAACTTTGACCTCTTGCGCGAACTCGGCCATTTGAAGACGCCGATCCTTTTAAAGCGCGGCCTTGCAAACACGATTGAGGAACTTTTGATGAGCGCCGAATATATCATGGCCGGCGGCAACGAGAACGTCATTTTGTGCGAGCGCGGCATCCGCACGTTCGAGACGTACACGCGCAACACGCTCGACATCTCCGCGGTGCCGGTGTTAAAGCGGTTAAGCCACCTGCCGGTCATCGTCGACCCGAGCCATGCATCGGGTGTCGCGTGGCTCGTCGAGCCGCTGGCGATGGCGGCCGTTGCGGCCGGCGCGGACGGTTTGATCATCGAGGTGCACAACAATCCCCCGAAGGCCCTCTCCGACGGCGCGCAGTCTTTGACGCCCGACCAGTTCGACGAGGTCGCCGCGAAGCTCAAAAAGGCCGCGCCGCTGTTCGGCAAAGAAGTGCGCTAAAAGGGGGCGCCAAAAAGCGATGGAACATGTGGTGATCGTCGGGCTGGGGTTAATCGGCGGCAGCCTCGCAAAGGCCTTCGCGGCCCATACGGAGGATTACGTCGCCGGCATCGACACGGACCCCGCCGTGATTGAGGCGGCCCTGGCCGAGGGCGCAATCGCGAAGGAAGGGACCGCCGAGGACCTCGCGCACGCCGACTTTGTATACCTGTGCCTGTACCCGCAGGCGGACCTCGATTTTCTGAAGGCCCACGCCCCGGACATCCGCAAGGGCGCCGTCGTCACGGACGTGTGCGGCATCAAGGGCGAAATCTGCGGGAAACTTGCGGCCTGCGCCGAACAAAACGGCTTTTTCTACTGCGGCAGCCACCCGATGGCCGGCACGGAAAAGCACGGGTATTTTGCGAGTTATGCGGATCTATTTAAAGGCGCGAGCTATCTTTTGGCGCCCTGCGGCGCGCCGGAGGAGGTCGTCGACCGCCTGCGCGCGAAGGCGTTTTCGCTGGGATTTGGCCGCTGTGTCCTGACGACTCCCGAGGAGCACGACCGCATGATCGCGTTTACAAGCCAGGTGCCGCACGCGCTGGCCTGCGCGTACGTGTTAAGCCCCTGCTGCCCGAAGCACCGCGGCTTTTCGGCGGGCAGCTACCGCGACGTTTCGCGCGTCGCGAACATCAACGAGACGCTGTGGACGGAGCTTTTCTTAGACAACGCCGGGCCCCTGACGGCGGAACTCGACACGCTGCTCGAAAACCTTTCCGCCATCCGCAATGCCATCGCCTCCGGCGACCGCGGCGGATTGTGCGAGCTTCTGCGGCGCGGGCGGCTGATTAAGGAGGAACTTGGAGAATGAATCTGACGGTTGCGGTGCCGCCGCGCGGCGACGCCCCTTATGAAATCAAAATTGAGGAAGGCATCCTGCAAAGCGCCGGCAAAGAAGTGCGCGCCGCCCTTCCGAACGCGAAGCGCGCGGTCGTCGTGTCCGACTCAAACGTCGCGCCGCTTTACCTGCAGACGGTGTGCGCGTCGCTCGAAGGGGCGGGGTTCGAAACGGCCTCAACGGTCTTCCCGGCCGGGGAAGCGAGCAAGCGCCTTTCGACGATCGAAACCTTTTACGAGGCATTTTCAAACGCGCATCTCACGCGCACGGACTGTGCGGTCGCTTTAGGCGGCGGTGTCTGCGGCGATATGGCGGGCTTTGCGGCGGCCACGTGGCTGCGCGGGATGCCGTTTGTGCAGATTCCGACGAGTTTACTCGCCCAGGTCGATTCCTCCGTCGGCGGGAAGACCGGCGTCGACCTTCCGTCCGGCAAAAACCTCGTCGGCGCGTTCCACCAGCCCGCGCTCGTGCTCATTGACCCCGAGACGCTCAAAACCCTGCCCGGCCGCTTTTTCGAAGACGGCATGGGGGAAGTGTTAAAATACGGCTGCATCCGCGACGCGGCATTCTTTGACCGCCTTCTGCGGGAGGACTGCCGCGGCTATCTCGCGGAGACGATCTACACGTGCGTCGATTGGAAGCGGAAAATCGTCGAGGAGGACCCGTTAAACACCGGCGTGCGCGACGTCTTAAACTTCGGCCACACGTTCGCCCACGCAATCGAGGCCGTCGAGCACTATACGGGGCTGACACACGGCACGGCCGTCGGCGTCGGCATGGTGCTGATTTCGCGCCTCGGCGAATCGCTCGGGCTGACAGAACCCGGCACGGCCGAAAAAATCGCGCAGGGCCTTGCAAAATACGGCCTGCCCACCGCGTGCGGTGAGCCGCTGCCCGCCCTCTTAACGGCCGCCTCGCACGATAAGAAAAACGTCGGCGCCAACATCCGTTTAATTTTCCTGCGCCGCATCGGCGAAGGGTTGATCCACGAAATGCCGTTTGCGGATTTCCGCAAAGCCTGCGAGGTGCTCGCGTGAGCCGGGCCTTCGTGCAGCCGGGGGCGCTCTCGGGTGTTGCCGCCGTGCCGGAAAGCAAGAGTGCGGCCCACCGCGCGCTGCTGTGCGCGGGGCTCTCCGACGGCGAAAGCGTCCTTTCCCCGCTCGGCGGCAGCGCCGACATCCGCGCGACCGAGCGCGTGTTAAAAGCCCTCGGCGCCAGGCTCTCGCCCGGCGTCGGGAAAGCGCTGCGGGTAAAGGGCCCCTTAAAGGCGCCGCCGGGCTCTTGTGACCTTTTCTGCGGCGAAAGCGGCTCGACTTTGCGCTTTTTGATTCCCATCGCCGCGGCGCTCGGGGCGTCCGCCGTCTTTTCGGGCGAAGGGCGGCTTCCCAAACGGCCGCTCGAGACCTACCTCGACCTTCTGCCTTCCCACGGCGTTTCGTGCGAAAGCAAAGGCGGGCTGCCGCTTTCGATTTCCGGTCACCTGACGCCGGGCACGTTCGCGCTCCCGGGCGATATTTCGAGCCAGTTTATCACGGGCCTTCTGTTCGCGCTGCCGCTTTTAAAGGCGGACAGCGACATCATCCTCACGACGCCGCTGCAAAGCGCCGGCTACGTCGAGATGACGCGCGCCATCCAGAAAGCGTTCGGCGTCGAATCCGTGCAAACGCCCCGCGGCTTCCACGTGCCCGGGCGCCAGCGGTATACGCCGCGCGCGTATGAAATCGAGGGCGACTGGAGCCAGGCCGCGTTTTTCCTGTGCGCCGGCGCAATCCTCCAAAACGGCGTCGCCGTCTCGAACCTGCAAAAGGATTCCACGCAGGGCGACCGCGCGATCTTCCCAATCCTGCAAAAATTCGGTGCGGCCGTCTCGTGGGAGGGCGGGCTGTGCGTTTCCAGGCCCGGGGCGCTTTCGGCCATGGAAATCGACGTCGGGCAGATTCCCGACCTTTTGCCGATTCTCGCCGTCACTGCCGCGTACGCGAATGGCCGCACGCATCTGAAAAATGCCGCGCGCGTGCGGCTAAAGGAGAGCGACCGCGTCCACGCGATGTGCGAGGGGCTGCGCGCGCTCGGTATCGACGCAGAAGAGGAGCCCGACGGCCTTTGGATTACGGGCGGGCCCCTGCACGGCGGCGCGGTCAATGGGTATAACGACCACCGCATCGTGATGGCGTTTGCCGTCGCGGCGCTCGGCGCGTCGGGGCCCGTCACGATTTCGGACGCACAGGCCATCGACAAGAGCTGGCCTGCCTTTTTCGACGATTACAACGCATTAGGAGGGAACGCCCATGTCATCCTGGGGCAATAAGGTCCGCATCAGCATCTTCGGGGAAAGCCACGGCCCGGCCATCGGCGCCGTCTTGGAGGGCCTGCCGGCCGGCGAGGCAATCGACCTCGACGCGGTTTTGGTACAGATGCGCCGCCGCGCGCCGGGCCAGGGCCGCTTTTCGACGCCGCGCCGCGAGACGGACACCCCGAAACTCCTCTCCGGCGTGCTCGACGGCCGCACGACCGGCGCGCCCTTGGCCGTTTTGATTGAAAATACGAACACGCGCTCTCAGGACTACCAAAACCTCCTCGAGGTGCCGCGCCCGGGCCACGCGGATTACCCGGCCTGGGTCAAATACCGCGGCGGCAACGACGTGCGCGGCGGCGGCCACTTTTCCGGCCGCCTGACGGCCCCGCTCGTGTTCGCGGGCGCCGTCTGCCGGCAGATCCTTTTGCGCCGCGGCATCCACATCGGCGCGCACGCGCTGTCGATTGGGCCCGTCCGCGACGATGCGTTCCCGGTCGAGATCCCAAACGAAATGCTCGACGCGCTCGCGCAGGAATCGTTCCCGACGCTTAACCCCAACGCAAAGGCGCGCATGCTCGACGAAATTGAGGACGCGCGCAAAGCCCTCGACAGCGTCGGCGGGGTCATCGAATGCGCGGTCACGGGCCTTCGCGCGGGGCTTTGCGGCGAGGGCATGTTCGGCGGCATCGAGGGGCTTTTCTCGTCGATCTTCTTCGGCATCCCGGCCGTCAAGGGCGTCGCGTTCGGCGCAGGCTTTCACGCCGCCGCGATGCGCGGCAGCGAACACAATGACCCGTATTATTTCGATGCGGCCGGCCGCGTGCGCACGCGCACGAACAACGCGGGCGGGAGTTTGGGCGGCATCTCGACGGGCATGCCGCTCGTGTGCACGGTCGCGGTCAAGCCGACGGCGTCCATCGCGCGGCCGCAGGAAAGTGTCAATCTGCGCACGCGGCAGAATACGACGCTCGAAGTCCACGGCCGCCACGACCCGTGCATCGTGCCGCGCGCCGTGCCGGTCGTCGAGGCCGCGGCGGCTGTCGCACTTTTGAATATCGACGGCATTTTAGAGACGGAGGATCGATAATGGAGCTTTCCCAAATCCGGCAGGAAATTGACCGCATCGACGCCGAGCTTCTGCGGCTGCTGTGCGCGCGCATGGATTGTGCGCAAAAGGTCGCCGAAGTAAAGCAGCAGACCGGCACGCCGGTTTTAAACGCCGCGCGCGAAGAGGAAATTTTACAGCGCGTCGCCGAAAAGGCCGGCCGCTACGGCGGCGCCGCGCGCGTCGTCTACACGGACCTGCTCAGCGAGAGCCGGGGCTTACAGTACGCCTATCTCCAGGCGGACACGCCGCTGCGCCGCGCGATCACCTCGGCGCCCGAAGCCCCCGGCGAAATCCGCGCCGCGGCGTGCCTGGGCGGCGCGGGGTCTTACAGCCATGAGGCGCTTTTAAATCTCTGCCCCGGCGCTTCCCCGGTCTTTTTTAGCGACTTCGGCGACATCTTCCGCTCGGTCGCGCGCGGCGAGACGGACGCCGGCATCGTGCCGGTCGAAAACTCGACGGCCGGCAGCGTTTCAGGCGTGTACGCGCTGTTAATGCAGTACCGCTTCTCGATCATCGCGGCGCAGACGCGCGGCGTGCGGCACTGCCTGGCAAACCGCTCGGGCGACCCGCGCGACATCCGCGCCGTCTATTCGAAGGAGATCGCCCTGCGTCAATGCTCGCAGAAGCTCGAGGCCCTGGGCCTGCCGCTCAAGGAAACGGCCTCGACGAGCGAGGCGGCGGCGTTCGCGGCGGCCCATCCCGAGGCGGCGGCCGTGTGCAGCCGCGCGGCGGCGAAGGAAAACGGCCTGCACATCGTCGAGCACGATTTCCAGAATGCCGAACAGAACCGCACGCGCTTCGTCGTATTCCAAAAGGCGCTGTCAATTTCCCCGGACGCGCAGAAAATCGCCGTGAGCTTTCACATCCCGCACCGCACGGGCAGCTTAAACGCGGTGTTGTCGCGCTTCGCGGCGGCGGGCATGAACCTGACGAAGATCGAGTCGCGCCCGACCGAGGAACCGGGCTTCCAGTATGAATTCTATCTCGATTTCACGGGGAACGTCCACACGCCGGCCGTTTTGGAGCTGCTGTGCGCGCTCGACGAGGAACTGCCGCGGTTCGCATTTCTCGGGAATTACCGCGAGACGCAGGCGTAAACGGGGCCGTGCATTTGCGCTGGCCGCATCCGCTGAAGAGAAAAGAAGCGGCGCCTTGCAAAAGCGCCGCTTCTGTGGTATCATAAAAGTGAAGGGAACAACCGCCCACAGACGAGTGGTTGCCTTGACAACGTATTTGGGCTGATTCAGCCTCGCCTACTCTGTCTAGGCCGCAGAGTAGGCTTTTTCTTTATCTCTTCGTAAACGTAAAGAGAAAAGTAAGCAGTCCGATGAGGACGTTGGCTGTCGCCAGCATCAAGTTTAAAACTTGATAGGTATCCATCATGCGGCACCACCCCCTTTCATCCTCAGATGAAAGAGGCAGCCACTCTGTTGTACGGTTGTTCCCTTCCTACAAAGTAGGACAGAATCCGTCAAAAACCGCAAGAAAGGCGCGCCTTGTTGGGCGCGCCTTTTGCTGTATCATGGGCTCTTCGAAAGCCCCTTTTAAAAACTCAAATTGCCTTCGCCGCGAGCGCTACCCAGCCGCGTTCCTCGGCCCGGCGGATCACCTCGTACCGCCCGGAAAGCGCGTTCAAAACGTCTTGTTCCCGCGCGTCGATGATGCCGCTCATCAGATAAACGCCGCCCGGCTTTAAGAAACGGCCGACGTCCTTCGTCAGGTCCATCACGATATCCGCAACGATGTTCGCGACGACGACGTCGTATACGCCCTCGACCCCTTCGGTCAGGCTGCCGCAAATGGCCGTAAAGCGCTCGCCGACGCCGTTGCGCTGCGCGTTTTCCGCCGCGGTCTTGACCGCCAGCGGGTCGATATCGACGCCCACGGCCGTAGTCGCCCCCAAAAGCAGCGCCGCGACGCTCAAAATGCCGCTGCCGCAGCCGACGTCCAGGACCTGCGCGCCGGGCTTTACGAAGTCCTCGAGCATCTCCATGCAGAGCCGTGTCGTCTCGTGCGTGCCCGTGCCGAACGCGAGACCCGGCTCCAAATGCAGCACCGTGCGCCCGTGCGGGTCGGCGGGGTCTTCCCAGGAGGGCTGGATTAACAGCGTCTTTCCGACCTCGATTGGGTGGAAATACTTGCGCCAGTTATTGATCCAATCCTCCGTGCGGCACGCGGCCGTATCCGTTGCAAACGGGATGCCCGCGGCGTTTAACCGCTCCGACAGAAACGCGAGCGCCTCGTCCGGGTTGTCCTGCGGCTCGAGATACACGTGAATGACCGCGTGCGTGCGGTCTTTTTTCAAAAGCTCCTCGTCGATCAGGTCGATGTGCGCGATTTCCCGCGCGCCTTCCTCCAAATCCGAATAATCCTCAATATACAGCCCATACGGCACGACCATCTGCGCGATGGCGGCCGCGGCGTCGCAGTCTTTCTGCGGCACGGTAATCGTGACATCCGTCCAATCCATGCAATGCGTCTCCTTTCTCTGTTCCATTTGTGAAACTCAAACGGTCAATAGCTTCTGCCGGCTGCGGCGGATTAAAAACGGCACCGCGAACAGCACCGCCTTGCTCACATTGTCCGCGATCATGCAGAACCAGACCTCGCGCAGGCCAAAGCCCCACACCTGCACGCACAGGAACGTAAACAGGATCCGCACGCCCCACATGCCGATGCTCTCCACCAAAAAGGCGTACCGCGTGCGCCCCAGGCCGTAAAACACGCCCTCGAGCACGACCATCAGCCCGAAAAACGGCTCCGACAGCGCGACGAGCTTGAGCATTTGCGCGCCGAGGTCAACCACTTCCGTGACCGGCGAGAAGATACTCATCAGCGGCCGCGCGCCGAGATACAGCACGAAACCGCTCACGCACATGATGGCGACCGTTAAAGCGACGCTCAAAAGCGCCACCTGTTTTAGCTTCTGCGTGTTCTGCTCGCCGCGCGCATTGCCGATTAAGGTCGACGCGGCCGACCGCAGCCCGTAGCCCGGCACGTAGAAGATTTCCTCGGCCGTCACGGCGATCGAGTGCGCCGCAAACACCGTCGTGCCCATGCCCGAAACGAGGCTTGCGAACATGACGTATCCCACACACGACACGAGGCTCGTCCCCAAAACCGGCAGCCCCACCACCGCGCACTCGCGCAAAAGCCGCGGCTGCACCGAGAATGATTTCCATTCCCACGTCAAGAGCGCGTGCCGCCGGTAGGACGCAAACATCAAAAGGCCCGACAGCACAAACGAGATTGCCGACGCGATGGCCGCACCCGCCACGCCGAGGCCGCATCCATAGATAAACACGGCGTTTAAGACGATGTTCGAGCCGTTGGCCGCCGCGCTGATGAGCATCGGCGTTTTCGTGTTGCGCACGGCGCGCAGTGCATAGCCCAAAACCGTACTCATTGTGCGGAACACCAGCGGCAGGCTGATGATGAAGAAATACCGGCTCGCTTCCCCCTGGATGGCGGGTTCGGCGCCCATCCAGACGGGGATCATCGGCGACAGCAAAAGGCAGATGATTTCGAGCACAATGCCCGCGGCGATCGATAAAAACAGCGCCTGCTGCGAGAGCTTTCGAACCGTCTCCTTCTCGCCGGCGCCCTCCGCGCGGGAAATCAAGACGAGCACGGCCGTGCCGATTGCGCCCGCGACGCTGTTAATCAGCCACGTGACCGTCGTCGTGATGCTGACGGAAGCCGTGGCCTGCTCGCCGAGCTGGCCGACCATCGCGGTATCGACGTACTGCAGCAAGGTCGACAGGATCTGCTCGATGATCGTCGGGATGGAAAGGGTCAAAAGCGTACGCAGCATCGGGCTGTACCGTGCGCGGGTCAGGGTATGTTGCATGTGAAAAATCGTACCTTCTTTTCGTTCAATTTGATCTTTCCTCTCAAAAGAAAGGGACCGCCCCTTTCGAGGCCGTCCTTATAAGGATAACAAATTTATGCTTCAAGCACAAGGGGGGCATTCGGGAGGATTTTCCTCCCGGCTTTCTTTTTGGATTCTCTTTACGTTTCTTTAAATTTTTGATTTCGCCCTTTGAGGCATTTATCCCTGCGGGGCACTTCGCAGGCCGCAGGCGTTGGCTTTTTTCCGTTGGCTTTGTTGATCCGATCCCCTTACCTTTCTTTAAAATTATAGTTTATTCCTTCGACGCGCTCGGGCCGCGCGGGGGCCCCTACTTTTCTGCTCCTGCAGAAAAGTAGGCAAAAGAGCAGTCCAAAGG
>ERZ1090865.1862-NODE-1863-length-10015-cov-8.436044_pt1 | contig 10015 bp, 10 predicted proteins | sample MGYA00478478_ERZ1090865 | MGnify/ENA primary metagenome ERZ1090865 (study PRJEB33644, sample SAMEA5815715) | chicken gut metagenome | biome: Chicken; feature: Gastrointestinal Tract; material: Caecum | place: Ireland | collected 2019-01-01 | study: A study of... | reverse complement strand
CTTCTTTTCTGTATCTGGAAATAAAGGGAATGGTATTTCCCTCATCTATTAATTTAACGGCAGCTTCCACCTGCCATTTTTCTACCTTTAATTCCTGGGTAATCTTTTGAATAATATCCATATAGTTACTTTCCCTTTCTTTTTTGATTCACTAACCCATAAAACTCTATCACGTATTTTTCTAAAAATCAAGGAGGTCTTGCCCCCTTTATCTTTACATGCTAAAATAGGTAAAAACACTACAGAAACGAGGTTCTAAACTTATGGACAATCAAACCGAAGGCAATTACTATCAGCCTTACCGGCCTGAGGATCCGGCGCCTGCCCCGCCTCCCCGGTATTATGATGGAAACCAGAATTTCGCCACCCTTTCTCTTGTCATGGGGATCCTGGCGCTGGTTTCTCTATGCTGTTTCCCTTTTATATCTATTCCCTTCGCCGGACTGGGCATCTTATTTTCCTGCCTTTCCAAAGGCAGATTTTCCCGTCCCGGACCAGCCAAGGCAGGTCTGGCGATCTCCAGCACTCTGCTGGCCATCCTGATAGCGGTGATCCTGGTTTTTTCCGCTATTATGATCGCTTCACCTACAGGAAGAAATTTTCTTCAGGATTATATGGATCTTATCACTTCCGACAGGCTCACAGAACAGGATCTTTATAATTTTATCGAGAAATATACCCGTGAGTTTTCCGGATCCGGTTCGGATTCCTATTCCCAGCCGGACACACCCTATGACAACGGCGGGAATTCTTACGAAGATTTCTTTGACAACTACTACGATTTCTATGGTCGCCATGACTACTATGATTATTTTGATGACGGAGATGGATACCCGGGATATTCTTATCCCGACGGAGGAGATTCCCCGGGGTACGAACAGCCCTCTTCCGGGTCCGGAGATAACTATATTTAAAGGATTCCGGTTCCCCACAGGATCTTCATCATATTTTTTGCAAGACACTGAAGTATGATCACCGCCACTTCCAGATAAAGAAATTTATCTGTATAGGGGAGGCCGATCTTCAGCCGTCCTTTTGATACAAACTCTATGGTATGAGAAACCATGAACCATACATAAAGGACAGCGGCAAGGAGAACTCCCGGGTGATACAGGAAAGACTGAAAGATATGGCCGGAAAGGAGAAGACGGCAGGCTCTTGTACCGCCGCAGCCCGGACAGTACAGACCGGTAAGGCTGTGAAACACACAGGGCGGAAGAGAAAATTCCAGACCCAGCAGGCGTTCTGCCGCCAGCCAGAAGAGCAGGATCCCCAGCAGGATCAGGCCGCAGATATAGATTTCCTTTTCCTGCTTCCTGTTTCTTTTCTGACTCATATGCCTCCCGCCTTTCCTGAAAAAATTATGATAGAAGATTATACTACAAGATCCACAGTCAAGTAAACATTATTCAGATTGGAGATAACTATATGAGACGTTCATCATCAGACCTAAAAGCCTTATCCAGACAGGCTCTTGGCGGACAGTGGGGGCTTCCTGTTGCCGCCTGCCTGCTTATTTTTATCTGTTCCATTATCCTGACCCTGGTGATCACTGCCCTGTTGAATCCATACAGTGTGCTGAGCATCATTACCTGTCAGATCATGATCTACATTGTGAGTCTTTTTGTTTCACTCCTTCAGGCAGGCTACATGAAGCTGCTCCTGAACATGAACCGGAAAGAGCCCTTCAGCCTGAGGGACCTGATCAGCCCTTTCACTGTACAGCCGGACAGATTCCTGACTGTAAATCTGATCCTGCTCCTGGTGGAATTGCTTTTTTCCCTTCCTTTAGACGTATTAAGCTACCGCACCAGCGGCATGGCCTCTCTGGCTTACTCTCTGGGCGGTTCCATGATCGTATCTCTGGTAGGTCTTATCCTGTCCCTGTTCTTCGGACTGTCCAACTATCTGCTTCTGGATAATCCCCAGATGGGAGCCATAGAATCCATGAAGATCAGCTGCCGCCTGATGAAAGGAAACAAAGGCAGATACTTCTACATCAGCCTGAGCTTTCTTCCTCTATATATTGCCTGTATCTTCACCTGTTATATCGGGCTCCTCTGGCTGGAGCCTTATATGGCAGACACCAGAGCCCATTTCTATATGGATATTACCGGAGAACTGGATGCTCCCAGCCCCCGGGAGGAACCTCCTGTCCAGGAACAGCCTATTAACAGCCCTATGTAAAGAAAAAAAGAAAGAGGCTATCCCGTAAAGTTTCTGAGCTTTATAAAAGCCGGAACGTTACAGGATAGTCTCTTTTTTATTCAATGCGGAACCGGAATCACCATAAACCGACAAGTTCCGCTTTTCTTAATATATAAGATTCGCCAGCAATACCAAAATAGGAATGGCAATCAGGGTCCTTTCAAGGAATAAAAGAAGCAGTTTCCAGAATCCCAGAGGAACTTCACTTTTGATCACTACAGTCCCCACTTCTGTCAGATAAATGATCTGAACAAGAGACAATGCACCGATAATGAAAGTGGTCTTTACAGCTATGTCCGAACCTGCAAGGAGCAGGGCAGGAATAAACATATCTGTAAAGCCTACTAAGGTAGCCGGCGCTACGGCAAAGGCGTCCTCTACTCCGAAGAGCTGGAGATACAGTCCCATGGGATAGGAAATCCAGTCAAAGAAAGGTGTGTAAGTAGCGATTGCCAGAGCTACTACACCCCAGGAAGCCACAATGGGGATCAGATCAAAAAGTGTTCCCATCATTACCTCAAGGCCGCTTACCAGAACTGTGTCCGCATGAAATTCACTGGCTCTTTTACAGCTGGATTCCAGGGCGTAGGAAAGAACCCCTTTCTCCTGGGGAAGATCCTCTGCCACCTGTTTTCCTGTAGCCTCCCGATAGGTATTGGGAATGGTACGAATGGGCGGTATCCTGGCAATAATAACTGCCAGGATGATCCCAACGATACAGACACAGAGATAAAAGACCGGAAAATCCCCGGACAGGCCCAGGGTTTCCGCCACCATAAGACAGAAGGGTACAGATACCAGGGAAAAATTCGTCATAATATATCCGGCTTCCCGTTTTGTATAAAATCCTTTCATATACTGTTCTCTGGTAAGGATCACCGCCGCGTTGGCTGCGCCGAACCAGGAGGCGATCAGGTCTACAGACGCCCGGCCGGGCACATGGAATAAGGGCCGGACCACAGGTCTTGCAATGACTCCCAGAAACTCCATGATCCCGCAGTCGGTAAGGAAAGGAAGGACAAAACTGAAAGCGATCAGAATACAGAAAAGAGTTCCGCAAAGATCAATAATAGTCCCGCCTGTATCCGGGGAGATCACAAACTCCGGTCCCGCCTGGAAAAGCACCATGACCCCTACCACAGCTCCGATGATCTTAGACGCCAGATACAGCGGCGTTGTGCAGAAGGCCTTGCTCAGATACCGGTTCTTTCTGATAAAATCAGGCTTCACCAGGAAATCCACCAGGCTTACCACTGCAGAAACCACCAGCAAAGCTGTAACGATATAGATCAGGCTTCCGCCCAGCAGGGCCTGTATCCACATCTTTACAAAGTCAAGAAGGGTAGTAAAAGAGGTTTCATAGGGAATGGGCACCAGAAACATCAGTACACCAAAAGCAGAACCAATAATAAACTTTATCAGGTTTTTCTTATTCACATAAGTATTTTCGATCTTCTTTTCCATCTCTTACTCCAATCCCTCTACGATTTCCATGGCCTGGTAGATCATATCTTCGGTTACCGGATAGGGAATATGTTCCATATCCGGACCTGTGACTGTTTCTTTTAATACATCGGCCAGATATGCCCGGTCCAGGGGCACTTCCATTTCCCTTAAAGTAGAAGGGATCCCCAGATCTTTCAGGAATTTTTTCGCCTCCGGCAGCCTATCCATATCATGGTCTACTGCCAGCTGGACCAGCACTCCGTAAGCTACCACATCGCCGTGGAGATATTTTTCTTCAAAGCCCGGCAGAAGTACCAGACCATAGTATACAGAATGGGCAATGGCGCAGTTATAGTCATCCAGGACCATCAGAGAGACCATTCCTGTGCTCACGATATTGGCCAGCACCGCCTGCTGAAGGGCAAAGGAAGCTTTATGCTCCTTACAGTCTTTCAGTGCCTGGGCTCCATGTTCCAGCAAAGGACCGTAGCACAGGTTGCTGATCTCTCTGCCCAGAGAAGAGCTGTGGTCCAGCTTATCTCCCCTGGCCGCAAAATGGCACTCAAAGAATTTTCCCATAGTGTCTCCCATGCCGGCGCGGAGATACTGCCAGGGCGCATCGGCAATGATCCGTGTATTGATAAAGCAGTGCCTGGCCGGCTTGTCAAAGAAATAAAAACTGTCAAAATTTCCGTCTTCCTTATATACTACGGATAAAGCGGTGGTTGCCGCACAGGTAGCCGCTATAGTAGGAAAAGTAAAGACCGGAAGGCCTGCCTGGTCTGCCGCCCCTTTTGCAGTATCCAGGGCCTTTCCTCCGCCCATTCCAAAAATCATGTCAGCTCTGCATTCCCTGGCATAGGCAGCCCATCGCTGAATAGTTCCCGGGGTACAATCCTCTCCGAAAACCACTTTATCTGCGATCTCCAGCTCTGTATCCTTAATTGCTTCTTCCAGGATCCTCAGTCCGGCTTCCATGGCTTTTTCTCCTCCGATAAGAAGGATCCGCTTTCCATAATGGCTGCATACCTGGGATACATTTTCGTAAGCATCTTCTCCTATGGTATAATTTGCGAAATATACAGAATATGATTTCATCCTTTCAGCTCCTTTAATTTTTTCAGACGACGAAGTGCCTCATCAATCGTTTCCTTCTCTCTGGCAAAATGCAGGCGGATCAGGTTGTTGACTTCTTCTTTAAAGAAGCTGGATCCCGGCACTGCCGCTACCTTGATGTTTTTGATCATCCACTCACAGAATTCCAGATCTGTATATCCTTCAAACATAGGAAGATCCAGAAACTCCCGGATATCGATAAGCACAAAATAAGTCCCCTGAGGCACGTTATGTTTCAGGCCGATCTCATCCAGACCTTTCAAAAAGTAATCTCTTTTCTCTGTGTAGGTCTTCAGAAGATCCTCGTAATAAGAATCCGGAAAATTCAGTCCTGTTACCGCTGCCTCCTGAAGAGGGGCCGCAGCTCCTACCGTAAGAAAATCATGGACCTTCTTAGCAGCCTCGATAACTTCCTCAGGACCAATCAGATACCCCAGACGCCATCCCGTAATGGAATAAGTCTTGGAAAGGGAATTGCAGGTAATAGTATGGTCATACATTCCCGGAAGGGAAGCCATACAAGTATGATGGTAAGGCGCATAGACCATATGCTCATAGACTTCATCTGTAACCACAAAGGCATCATATTTCAGAGCCAGCTCTCCGATCCCCATCAGTTCTTCCCTGGAAAACACCTTTCCGCATGGATTGGAGGGATTGCAGACAATGATGGCTTTTGCTCCTGCCTGAAATCCTTCTTCCACCAGATGCATATCAAAATTGTATTCCGGCGGAACCAGAGGAATATAAATAGGCTCTGCTCCGGACAAAATAGCATCTGCTCCGTAGTTTTCATAAAAAGGAGAAAAGACCATAACTTTATCTCCCGGATTGCAGATGGTCATCATGGCGCACATCATGGCCTCTGTACCTCCGCAGGTCACCACGATCTCCGTTTCCGGATCAATAGTCCTTCCAATGGCCTTTCCCTGTTTTCTGGCAAGAGCTTCTCTGAAGTTCTCTGCGCCAAAGGTCACCGAATACTGGTGAGGCCCTTTATAGGCCGCCTGAGCCAGGGCATCCATGATCTCCTTTGGCGGATCGAAATCCGGAAATCCCTGGGAAAGATTGATCGCTCCGTATTCATCGCTGATCCTGGTCATCCGCCGGATCACAGAATCTGTAAAAGTTCCTACCCGTTCACTTAATTTTGGCATAATTATACGTCCTCCTGTGTATGTTCTTATCCGGTCCGGGTCTCCCCACAGGGAAAGACCCACACCGGATAAATAGGATTATTTTTATATTTTCTTTCTTATTGACTCGCTTTTAACGATTCTATATAATAAAGTATAACGTTACGGTATAGTCAAGGAGAAAGTGTATATTTATGCAAAAATTAAATATTCCATGCATAAAAACCGGAGAATTTGCCAAATTATGCGGAACAAATAAACGAACACTTTTCCACTATGATGAGATCGGCCTTTTCTCTCCGGCTTACACCGATGAGAAGGGCTATCGGTATTACAGTGAAAATCAGTGCGATGTATTCTTTACCATTACCTGTCTGAAAGAACTGGGAATGCCTTTAAAAGAAATAAAAGAATATATCTCCCATCAGAGTCCCGCAGCCATAGAGGAACTTCTGGAAGCCCAGCAGATAAAAGTAGCGGCGGAGCTTGAACAGCTCCGCCGTATACAGACTGTGATCAACACAAAACTTTCACTCCTCCACAGGGCCAGGGATCTTCAGGATGTCACAGATCTTTCCCCTGTATTTCTGGAATCCCAGGAGGAAGATCAACTCCTGATCCTGAGCGCCCCTATTTTTTCAGATGATCATGACCGGATTTTTTCAGCCCTCTGTGAGCATATCGCTCAGTGCAGCCGTTACCGGCTGAATTCCGGCTACCCCTACGGGGCTATGCTTCCCCTGTCCGGACTCCGGGCCCGGGACTGGGAAACTTACGGATATTTCTTTACAGAGACCTGCCAGCCTCCGGAAAAGATCCCTTCTTCTATAAAAACCCGCGTAAAAAAAGCCGGTACTTACGCGGCTGTGTATCTGAGGGGAAATTACTACGAATCAGAAGAAGCCTTCCGGAAGCTTCTGGCCTATCTGGAGGAACATTGTCTTACCCCGGGAGAGTTTGTATATAAGGAAGCAGTCCTGGACGAGCTTTCCGCAAAAGAAGAGGAATATCTTACCAGGATATCAGTAAGATGCCTGGGCCTTCTGCCATGAAAAAAGCTGTGGCAGCTTTATCCATATCCATAGATAAAACTGTCACAGCTCTATATTTTACTTTTATTCTTCCAGTAAATGCCAGATAAGCTCATGTCCCTTTTCCAGCAGCTTTCCTGTCTTTTTGGCCTCTGCCTCGCTGTAGGAGATACCGTCTTTCTCTTCCCTGTTCCTGCTGTCGTAGAGTACATAAGGCACAGGGTCGGAAGTGTGAGTCTTCACACAGATGGGGGTGGGGTGATCCGGCAGTACCAACATCCGGTAATCCTCCCCGGAAGCATCCATGCCATCTTTGATCCTGGCCACCACTCTTTTATCCAGATATTCAATGGCTTTGATCTTCTTTTCTATACTTCCCTGATGTCCCATCTCGTCAGGCGCCTCTACATGAACATATACAAAATCGCAGTTATCTTCCAGAAGGGCTTTCAGAGCCGCATCTGCTTTTCCCTCATAATTGGTATCCAGACCTCCGTTGGCCCCTTCTACATAAATATTTTTCATGCTGGTCCCCACGGCGATCCCTTTTAAAAGATCCACTGCGGAGATCATTGCCCCTTTTTTGTGGAATTTCTCTTCAAAAGAATCCAGGGAAGGCTTTGTACCTGCTCCCCAGAACCACAGACTGTTTCCCGGATTCAGGCCTTTTTCCATTCTGGCCCGGTTCACAGGGTGATCATTCAGGATTTCATAGCTCTTTTTCTGCATTTCCAGAAGCGCCGGCTCATCGGGAAGATATTCCCGGATCTTTTTTCCCCGGATATCGTGAGGGGGAGTAAGGGGCACGGTCATCCCCTCTTTCCAGATCAGGCAGTGACGGTAGCTGGTGCCGGGATAAAACTGAAAAGTCTCATTTTCCAGCTCTTTCTTTACAGCTTCCAGCAGGATCTTTGCCTCTTCTGTGGTGATCTCATCTGCGCTGTGGTCCAGGATCCGCTTATCCTCATAGCTCTCCTCTTCCTGAGACAGAGTTACCAGATTTGCCCGTATGGCCACATCTCCCTCTTCCATATCTACGCCGATGTTCAGGGCCTCCAGAGGAGATCTGCCGGAATAGTAGATCTCCGGGTCATATCCCAGCACGGAAAGATTTGCCGTATCGCTTCCCGGCGCCATTCCTTTGGGAACATTTTTTACCATTCCCATTTCTCCCCATCTGGCCAGGCTGTCCATCACAGGGGTATCTGCGTATGCCAGAGGCGTTTTCCCTCCCAGTTCTTCCAGAGGTTCGTCTGCCATACCGTCTCCTAAAACCACAATATACTTCATGTTCTTCTACCTCTTATGCTCTGATGCGGATCCTGCCCAGGATTTCCGGCAGGGCGGCCGCTTTCTCATCGAATGTTCCTTCGCTCATCATTTCTGTAACAAATCCAAATTCATTGTCCAGACCGGGAACAGAAATAAACTCAGCTTTTCCGAAAAGCACTTCAATCTTCTCCTTGTCTTTCTGAAGATTGCCCTTCACTCTTACAAAGAATCTGTGTTCTACATCTTTTATGTCAACCTGATCCAGAACTTTGCTGCTCCAGTAGGTCACTACGGTCTTGCCCTGATGTTTGGCGCAGTCCACTACGTCTCCTACCACGGCGCTGGCCGTAGGAAGTTTTCCTGCTCCGCTGCCGTAGAACATGGCGTCTCCCAGTACATTTCCATGAACAAAGATCGCGTTAAACACACCGTTTACACTGTAAAGGGGGCTGTTCTTACCTACCAGCTCCGGGCAAACCATTGCATAGAATTTTTCGCCCTTTCTCTTGCTGGTAGCCAGCAGTTTCACCTTCATTCCCAGAAGGCTGGCATATTTCATATCCTCAGCAGTGATCCTGGTAATGCCTTCTGTGTAAATATTCTCATAATTTACATGGGCTCCATAGGCCAGAGAAGAAAGGATGGCGATCTTCCTGCAGGCGTCATATCCTTCCACATCCGCTTCCGGATTCCTCTCGGCGTATCCTTTTTCCTGAGCTTCCTTCAATACCTCATCAAAATCTGCGTATCTGTCGCCCATCTCCGTCAGGATATAATTGGTGGTTCCGTTTAAGATACCTGTGATCTCGTCGATCTCATCTGCTGTAAGAGAAGAGTTCAGAGGACGGATAATTGGAATTCCACCTCCGCAGCTTGCCTCAAACATATAGTTTACTTTATGGGCCTTGGCGATCTCTATAAGTTCCAGTCCATGTCTGGCAACCAGTTCCTTATTAGAGGTACATACAGACTTTCCTGCCTCTAAAGCTCTTTTTGAGAAAGTATAGGCCGGCTCCACTCCGCCCATGACTTCTACCACGATCTTTACTTCCGGATCATTGATGATGGTTTCAAAATCATGGACCAGGATATTCTCTATAGGGCTTCCCGGGAAATCCCTGAGGTCCAGCACATACTTGATATGGATCTCCTCACCTGCTCTTTTTTTGATACTCTCTTTGTTAGTATCCAATACTTCCACTACACCGGAACCTACCGTTCCGTATCCTAACACTGCAATTTGAATCATAATCTTCTCCTCTGCCTATTCTCTGCCTAATATTTTCAGATAATGCACACCTTTGATATGCTCAATATTATCCACCATTGCCGCGGCATCCCCTTCGGTGGGCAGGATCGCCACGCTCAACGTAAGACCGGCCACGCCGTTCATAGGAATACTCTGATGGATCGTCAGGATGTTCCCGTGAAACTGAGCGATAGCCGCCAGCACCGCTGAGAGCAGTCCCGGCTCATCATCCATCTGAAGGATAAAGGTAATGTTTTCCCCTTTGGTCTTCTCCTTGAAAGGGAAAATATCATCTTTATATTTATAAAAGGAGCTTCTGCTTATCCCCACCGCATCCACTGCCTCCTGTACGGTATCCAGCTTCTGGGTCTCCAAAAGTTTCTTTGCTTCCACTACTTTCAGAAGGACATCTGGCACCGCCTTTTCCGTTACTACGTAATATTTGTTGTGATCTGCCATAGGTTTCACCTTTGTTCTTTCCAAAAATACATTTGTGCGTCCACAAAAGATAGTACCATACTTTATCTTTTTAGGCAACTATTTTTCCTTTTTTCCCA
>ERZ1090865.1861-NODE-1862-length-10030-cov-4.842306_pt1 | contig 10030 bp, 11 predicted proteins | sample MGYA00478478_ERZ1090865 | MGnify/ENA primary metagenome ERZ1090865 (study PRJEB33644, sample SAMEA5815715) | chicken gut metagenome | biome: Chicken; feature: Gastrointestinal Tract; material: Caecum | place: Ireland | collected 2019-01-01 | study: A study of... | reverse complement strand
ATGCCTCGGCGGAGTGCGCCGCCCGGGGCCTGGACCCGCTGACCACCAACCTGGTGGTGGCGGATGCCAGCCGCACCGAAAAGACCATCTGCCTGGCGGTGTCGCCCTCGTTGAAGGCCCTGGGGATCCCGGGGCGGGCGCGGCTGTTCGAGGTGGTGCAGAAGGTGAAGGAGGCCAACGCCGCCCGGCTGCGGGCCGCCATCCGCAGCGGCGCCGCCCGGCGGAAAGAGGGGAAGTACTGCCTGTCCGACCCCTCCTATGACGCCGACGCCCTGGCCAAAGATCCCGCCCTGGAAATCGCCTACCTGGTGGCCCCGCCCCGGATGGCCTATTATGAGAAGGTATCCCGGCAGGTGTACGGGGTGTACCTGCGGTACATCGCCCCCGAGGACATTGTAGTCTACTCCATCGATGAGGTGTTCATCGACGCCACCCCCTACCTGGACCACTACAAGATGACCGCCCGCGAGCTGGCCAAGACCATGATCCGAGAGGTGCTGTACACCACCGGCATCACCGCCACCGCCGGCATCGGCACCAACCTGTATTTGGCCAAGCTGGCCATGGACATCACCGCCAAGCACGCCGCCCCCGACCAGGACGGGATGCGGATCGCGGAACTGGATGAGGAGTCCTTCCGGTACTTGCTGTGGGACCACAGGCCCCTCACTGACTTCTGGCAGGTGGGTCCCGGCACTGTGCGCCGGCTGGAACACCACGGCATCCACACCATGGGGGAGCTGGCCCGGGCCAGCGTCCAGTGCGAGGACCTGCTGTACCAGGAGTTTGGGGTCAACGCGGAAATCCTCATCGACCACGCCTGGGGGCTGGAGCCCTGCGGCATGAAGGAAATCAACGCCTACCGCCCCGAGTCCAGCAGCCTGTGCGAGGGGCAGGTGCTGTCCAGCCCCTATCCTTATGAAAAGGCCCGGATTGTGGTCCAGGAGATGGTGGACAGCATGGTGTACCAGCTCACCGACAAGGGCCTGGTCACCGACGGCCTGACCCTGGACATCGGCTACGACCGGGAAAACTGCGACACCGGCGGCTACCGCGGCCCGGTCCATGTGGACCGGTACGGCCGCCGCCTGCCCAAGCCGGCCCACGGCAGCACCCGGCTGGAGGCCCCCAGCAACCTGGGCAGCCAGCTCAGCGAGGCGGTGCTGAAGCTCTTTGACCAGATCGCCAATCCCAAGCTGACGGTCCGCCGGCTGACCCTCACCGCCAACCGGGTGGTGAAGGACCAGGGGATCTTCCAGACCGACTTTTTCACCGACACCTCCAAACTGGAAAAGGAAAAGAGCCTCCAGGAGACCCTGCTGGACCTGAAAAAGAAGTTCGGCAAGAATGCGGTCCTGAAGGGCACCAACTACCTGGAGGGGGCCACCATGCGGGACCGGAACGGCCGCATCGGCGGCCACAAGGCAGAGTGAGGAAAAATATGAAACGATGCATCTTCTGCGGAAAATCAGAAAACGAGTTTGACCCAAAGAATCAGTGGAGTATCGAACATATCATCCCTGAGGCGCTGGGAAACCGCGACTTGAAATTGGACTGCGTATGCAAACGATGCAACAGCGGTTTGGGCAGATATGTGGACAATCACGTTGTCAACAGTGCACTGTTCAAACTGATCCGGCAGCGTTTGGGGCTCCGAAGCCAGAATGGGGTTATCCCCAATGCTTTCAGCGAGGGAGAAGACCAGTATGGGAATAAAGTCCGCATGGATTTGGATTTGAATCCTCGTGTGGTGCCAAGGGTCACAACGGAAGCAGTGGATGAGAAAACAACGAAAATTCATGTTATTGCAGCCACAAAGGAGGAGGCTGAAAACTGCCTCAGGAAAACCCTTGCCAGGAAGAAGTTGAAACCGGAAGAACAAGAAAGGCTTCTTGCCCAGGCGCCGAACAGTACGGAAGAAGTAAGTTATGTCCCGCAGATTCGCTATGAAAGGGAAATGGACTGGAAGCGATTCTACATGGAAGCATTGAAGATTGGGTATGAGTATGCGGTCTGTGTACTGGGAGAAAGATACCTGGAAGACGAGACGGCCAGAGAAATCCGAGGCGTCCTGTACGATGCGATCTGCGGAAAATTTGAGCAAGAATGTCCACGTCCAAAACAAGTGGGTCGGTTTCCAGAAGAATCGCAAGAGAAAATGGCCAAACTGCAATTTTCCTCCCCGGTCCATTTGATCGGGATGGCACATACCATCGACAATGGACTGATTGTTCTGATCTCTTTGTTTGGCGATTGGCCTTTTTCCTATATCGTTTCAGTATCAAAAAATGCAGACCGGTATCCTAAAGAGAGGAGCGATCGGATAAACGTCGTTCCGATTGCAGCAGGGAAAACAGAGCGATGACGAATGACTTTGCAAAGGACACCCCGGAGGGCCGGGCGGTGATGGAGAAATACGGGGACATCCTGCCCCTGTCCCGGCCCGAGCCCTCCCCCAAACATCCCCGGATGTCCCTGGGGAGCCGGGCCAAGATTTTCAGCCCTTTTGCGGCCCTGCGGGGCTTTGACGAGGAACTGTCGGAGGAGAGCGCCCGGACCCGGCTGGTGCCCCGGGCAGGCCTGGCGGAGGAGGAGCAGGCTGCCCTGTCTGCGAAACTGGCGGGGCTGGCCCGGGGCCAGCAGGTGACGGTGCGGTATTTCCACGCCGACCCCCTCTGCCAGACCGACCCGCCCCTGGGCCGGTACCGGACGGTGACCGGCACGGTCCGCGGGGTGGACTGGACGGCCCGGGTGCTGCGGCTGGACCTGGAGGGCGGACATGCCGGGCCGGGCCTGGAAAAGGCCAGGGGGCTGGACGTCTCCCTGGATGCCCTGGAAGCGGTTTTGTAAAAAGGAAAAGCCTCCTGCCCGTTTTTCTGCGGGCCGGCGGCGCTGCGGCCATGGAGTTTGAATGGATTCCCGGCACCCTGATCCATACTGGAACCAGGGTGCTTTTTGTTTTGCTCGTCTCAAGGCCGAAACATGATGGGCACCGTGCCCTATACCATCCGCCAGCAGATCGCCCTGGCCCATGCCTACGGCAACGGCCGGGAGCAGAGCTGCGAGAACAACGTGAAAGCGGTGTCCATGATGCTGGACGACCAGCCCATCGACGGGTACTTTTCCCTGAACATGGGAGGCATCGGGGTCCTGGTGGACCTGATCGGGGGCGTGACCCTCACCATCACCTCCGATTTTTCGGCGGTGGACCACTCCCTGGTGGAGGGGGAGACGGTGACCCTGGATGGGGAACAGGCCCTGGCCTACGTCCGCAGCCGCAAAGATGTGGACGACCAGACCAACCTGGCCCGTATGGAGCGCCAGCGCCAGTTCCTGAAGGCCTTTGAAGAGCAGATCCAGGGGATGTCCCCGGATTTTGCGGTGACCGCCTATGAGGAGCTGTCCGACTATGTCATCACCGACATTGCCAGCGGCAGGGCGGTGGATGTGGCAGACCGGCTCAAGCGCTATACCGGATTGCCCCTGCTGACCATCGACGGGGAAAACACGGTGGAAGATGGCGATTGGGCCTACAACCTGAACGAGGACAGCTTGGAGCAGACCATTCTGCAGTTGTTTTATGAAGAAATCTAGAGCAGGAGATTGCATTTATGGAAAAAGAAAACCTCCGTTCCACGCTGCCGGCCCAGCCGGCTGATCCGGCCCGGCGCCTGAGCAGCGAGGACGAAATCGACCTGGTGGAATTGTTCTACGTCCTGTGGGGCCATGTGTGGCAGATCGCCCTCTGCCTGATCCTGGGCGCCGCCCTGGCCTTTGGCTATACCTATTTCCTGGCCGAGCCCCAGTACAAGGCCACTTCCAGCATCTATATCGTGTCGGCCTCCAACAACTCGGTGGTCAACCTCACCGACCTGCAGATCGGCGCCCAGCTGACCGCCGACTACCAGGAGCTGCTGCTGAGCCGGCCCCTGCCGGAAGACGTGATCCAAAACCATCCAAGGCCGCTTTCCAAACCTGAAGCCATGGGGAGGGGGGCAGCCTTTCCTTATGCCCTTTTGAAAAACCTGAAACGATTGGAGGAACCACACAGACATGATGCAGGCGCAAATGCACGGACAGACCTATTTCGACCAGCCGGCCCAGGGAACCGGCCGTCAGCGTGAAAAGCTGAACCACCACAAAATCGTCAAGAGCAAGCGGCGGTACTGGATTGGCCGGCGCACCCAGGATATCATCTTCTCGGTGCTGGCCCTGACGGTGCTGGCTGTCCCGATGCTGATCGTGGCAGCAGTGATCTGGATCGACAGCCCGGGCGCCAGCCCCATTTTCTCCCAGATTCGGATCGGGCGGCAGGGCAAACCCTTTAAAGTGTACAAATTCCGCTCCATGGTCCCCAACGCCGAGGAAAAGCTCCAGGAGATCCTCCATCACAACGAGATGGACGGCCCGGCCTTCAAGATGAAGAACGACCCCCGGATCACCCGGGTGGGCCGGTTCATCCGCAAGACCAGCATCGACGAGCTGCCCCAGCTGTTCAACATCCTGAAGGGTGAAATGAGCCTGGTGGGCCCCCGGCCGGCCCTGCCCCGGGAGGTGGAGCAGTACGACGAGTACCAGTGGCAGCGGCTGTATGTGACCCCGGGCCTGACCTGCATCTGGCAGATCCAGCCCAACCGGAACGAGCTGACCTTTGACCAGTGGATGGAGCTGGACGTCCAGTACATGCGGGAGCGCAGCTTCCTGCTGGACTGGAAGCTGATTTTCAAGACGGTGGCGGCAGTATTCCGGATGTACGGCGCATAATAAACAGGACGGTTCAGAGAAGGGAGACTCAGCGTGAAAACAACGTTGCTCATTATGGCGGCCGGCATCGGCTCCCGCTTCGGCGGCGGCATCAAGCAGCTGGAACCGGTGGACGCCGCCGGCCACATCATCATGGACTACTCGGTCCACGACGCAGTGGAAGCCGGCTTCGGCCGTGTGGTCTTTGTGATCCGCAAGGACATTGAGGAGGCCTTCCGGGCCTCCATCGGGGACCGGATGGCCGCAGTCTGCGCCCGGCATGGGGTGACGGTGGACTATGCCTTCCAGGACATCCGCCAGATCCCCGGCCCGCTGCCCGAGGGCCGCACCAAACCCTGGGGCACCGGCCAGGCCATCCTGGCGGCCCGGGACAAGATCGACACCCCCTTTGTGGTCATCAATGCCGACGACTACTACGGCAAGGAGGGGTTCCGGAAGGTGCACGAATACCTGGCCGCAGGCGGCGAGGCCTGCATGGCCGGCTTTGTGCTGAAAAATACCCTGTCCGAGCACGGCGGGGTGACCCGCGGCCTGTGCCGGATGGACGACCAGGGCCATCTGACCCGGGTGGTGGAGACCAAGAACATCCACAAAGTTGCCGGCGGCGCCCAGGTGGATGGCAGAGCCATCGACGGGAACGCCCTGGTGTCCATGAACATGTGGGGTCTGACCCCCGGCTTTTTGGATCTGCTGGCGGAGGGCTTTGAGGCATTCTTCCGCCAGGAAGTCCCCGCCGACCCCCTGGGGGCGGAGTACCTGATCCCCACCTTCATCGGCCACCTGGTGGAGGCGGGCCGGCTGTCGGTGCAGGTGCTGCCCACCGGCGACACCTGGTACGGCATGACCTACAAGGAGGACGCCGCCGCCGTCCGGGCCAGCTTCCAGAAGATGCTGGAGGAGGGCCTGTATCAGAAAAAGCTCTTCTCGGACCTGTAAAACCCCATCGGGGACCGCAGGCCCGGAAGGGAAAGGAGCAAGGAGGACCCATGGAGAAAAAGCCCAGACTGCTGTTTGTCACCGAAGCCTTCGGGGGCGGTGTGTTTGAATACTGCCTTCTGCTGTGCAATGAGCTGGCCAGCCACTTTGAGGTGTACCTGGCCTACGGGGTGCGCCCCCAGACGCCGGAAGGCTTCCGGGAAATGTTCGACCCCCGGATCCACCTGATCCCGGTGGAGCACTTTGTCCGGTCCATCCGGCTGGGGGACGACATCAGGGCGGGCCGGGAGCTGGCGCGGATTTACAGGGAAGTAAAGCCCGACCTGGTCCATCTCCATTCCAGCAAGGCGGGGGCCATCGGCCGCATCGCCTTTGCCTTCAAAAAGACGCCCCTGTTCTATACCCCCCACGGCTACAGCTTCCTGATGACCAACGCAGGCAAACTGCGCCGGCAGGTGTATTTCGCCATGGAATACGCCCTGGCCAGGATCCCCTGCACCACCGTCTGCTGCAGCGCCGGGGAGTATCGGCAGGCCCTCCGGCTGACCCGCCGGGCCCTCCAGATCAACAACGCCGTGAACCTACAGGACATCGACGCCTTCCTGCGGGAGAACCCGCCGGCCCGGCACCCCTTCACCGTCTGCACGGTGGGCCGGATCTGCCAGCAGAAAAACCCCGCCCTGGCCAACCGGATTGCCCAGCGGATGCCGGACGTCCGGTTTGTCTGGGTGGGGGACGGGGAACTGCGGTCCCAGCTGACCGCCCCCAACCTGGAAGTCACCGGCTGGGTCAAGCGGGAACAGGCCCTGCGGACCCTGGAGCAGGCGGATGTGCTGCTGCTGCCCTCCCTGTGGGAGGGGCTGCCCCTGACCCTGCTGGAAGCCATGTACTGCGGGGTGCTGTGTGTGGTCAGCGACGTGGTGGGCAACCACGACGTGATCCACAGCGGGGTCAACGGCTTTGTCTGCCCCGCCGAGGAAGACTATGTCCAGGCCATCCGCCTGGCCAAAGACCACCCGGACCAGGTGCAGGCCATGAAGGAGCGGGCAAGGCAGGAAGTGGAACAGGAATACAACGCATCGGTGATGGAACAGAGATACCGGGCGATGTACAGGGAAGCGCTGGCCGGAAAAGGCTGATGCGGGAAACAGAGGGATGGTGCAAATGAAAAAAGTCGGTCTGGTAACGTGTTATTTTCACCCGAATTACGGCAGCATGCTGCAGGCGTATGCCACCCAGAAGATCCTGGACGACTGGCAGATCCCCTGCGAGAACATCGCCATCGACGGGCTGCGGCAGGGGATCGACCGGGCCAAGACCCGGTTCTACCTGAAACAGTAGCATAACCCCCAGGTGTTCACCGGGACCATCCTGCGGATTGTGGGGAAAAAGGTCCGCAGGAGCCTCCACCGGGAGACCTTCGGGAAAAACCTGGCGGTGCGCAGCCGGAAGTTCCTGGAATTCCAGAAGGCCCATTTCCGGCTGTCGCCGGTGTGGCATTCCCGGGAGGAACTGACCCGGGCCTGTGCAGAGTATTCCAGCGTCCTGGTGGGCAGCGACCAGCTGTGGCTGCCCTCCAACATCGACGCGGATTACTACACCCTCACCTGGGTGCCGGACGGGGTGAACAAGATCGCCTACGCCACCAGCTTCGGCACCAACTTCCTCCCCGACTGGCTGGTGCCCCGGGCCCGGGCCTTCCTGTCCCGGATCCAGTACCTGTCGGTGCGGGAAAAGTCGGCGGTGGAGATGGTGCGCAGCTATGCCGGGCTGGATGCCCGGCTGGTGTGCGACCCCACCCTGCTGTTTACGGCAGAGGAATGGATGTGCATCCAGCCGCCCGAGCCGGTGGTCCGGGGGGACTACATCCTGTGCTACTTTTTGGGCAACAACACCGCAGACCGCCGGTTTGCCTGCCGCCTGCGGGAAAAGACCGGCTGCAAGATTGTGGCGCTGCTGCACCTGGACGAGTACATCAGGGCGGACGAGGGCTACGCGGACGAAACCCCCTTTGACGTGGGGCCGGGGGAACTGCTGAACCTGATCCGCAACGCCCGGTACATTGTGACCGACTCTTTCCACGGAAGCGTCTTTTCGATTTTGAACCGCAAGACCTTCTTCACCTCCCGGCGGATCCGGAAAGAGGGGCTGCTGTGCACCAACAACCGGCTGGACTCCCTGTTTGAGACCCTGGGGGTCACCGGCCGACTGATCACCGGGGAAGAAGATGTGGAAGAATGCCTGGCCCGGCCCCTGGACTATGAGCCCATCCACCGCAACCTGGCCCGCCTGCGGGAGAGCACCTCGGGGGGCGCTTTCACCCCCATTGCCGAGTACGTCCTGAAACAGGGGGCACCGTCTTCGGCGCTGCCTTCGTGGACGGCCAGTGGAACGTGGCCCATGTCTCGGCCGCCACCACCGGTGAGCTGGCCCGGTTCCGCAGCTCCAAATACATCCAGAGCGAGATCCGGGACACCTTCGCCCAGGCCAAAAAGCTGCTGGACCAGGGGCAGTGGGTCTGCTTCAGCGGCACCCCCTGCCAGATCGGGGGGCTGAAGCAGTTCCTGCCCAAGAAATACGACAAGCTGGTGACGGTGGATGTGGAGTGCCGGGCGGTGCCCTCCCCCCTGGCGTTCCACAAGTGCCTGGAGGTGCGGCAGGAAACCCACCCCGGCGAACAGATCCGCCACATCCGCTTCCGGGACAAGGCCTACGGCTATTCCTATTCCACCTTTTCCATCTACCCGGAGGCCGGGAAAGAGTACCACCGGGGCATCGAGTCGGACCTGTTCCTCCGGGTCTTCTTCTCGGGGGTCTGCGACCGGCCCAGCTGCAGCGACTGCAAGTTCCGCAGCGAATACCACCGCAGCGACTTCACCCTGTGGGACTGCTTCCGGGAGGACCTGGTGCCCGACACCATGGCCTTTGAAAAGGGGGTCAGCCGGGTGTCGGTGAACTCGGACAAGGGCCGCCGGATCTTTGCGGAAATCCAGGACCAGTTCCTGGTGGGAGAGGTCCACAATCCCAAACCCCAGGTGGAGAAGAGCTACCAGGAGACCCTGCATTTCACCCGGGAGGAATTTTTCGACGCCCTGAACACCCAGCCGGCCCGGCAGGTGTTCCAGCGGTATTTCCCGGAATCGCTGAAGGTCCGGGGGCTGCGGCTGGGGCGGGAGCTCGCCTATCGCACCGGGTGCTACCGGCTGGCGAAAAAGGTTTGGAATCGGGTCAAGATGTGGAAAGGCTGAGGGAATATGAAAAGGGTACAGGTGCTGCTGTCCAGCTACAACGGGGAAAAATACATCCAGAAGCAGCTGGACACGATTTTTGCGCAGAAAGGGGTGGAGGTGAGCTGCCTGGTGCGGGACGACGGGTCCAGCGACGGCACCCTCCAGGTGCTGCGGGCATACCAGGAGCAGGAGCCCCGGCTGCAGTGGGTACAGGGGGAAAACCTGGGCTGGAGAAAAAGCTTTATGGAGCTGCTGCGGCTGGCAGGGGAGGCGGATTACTACGCCTTTTCGGACCAGGACGACGAATGGTTTGAAGACAAGCTGCTCACCGGCGTCGGGATGCTGGAACAGCGGCCGGAGGATATCCCGCTGCTGTTCCACTGCGCCCGGATCCGGAAGGACCCCGGCGGGGAACAGGAGCAGCAGATGCTGCCCCGGCCCCTGAGCGTAAAAAACGCCCTGATGCAGGAATACTGCCAGGGCTGCGCCATGATGATCAACCGCCGTGCCCGGGACCTGCTGTGTGCCTACCGGCCCAAAGGGACCTACGGCCACGATTTCTGGGTGGGGGTGGTGTGCTACCTGCTGGGTGAAGTCCACTACAGCCCCCGGCCCCTGTTTTATCACATCAACCACCGGGACAACACCACCGCCACCGGGGATGTTCACGCCTGCCAGAAAGGCCGGCTCCAGTCCATCCTGAAAGGGACGGCGCCCTACAACAATCCCTGCCGGGATCTGCTGGAAGGGTACCAAGGGTACATGCCGGCGGACACGGCGGCACAGGTGCGGCAGGTGCGGGACTATAAGGAAACGCTCTGGAACCGCCTGCGGCTGTTTGCAGACCGGGGCTTTGTCCGCACCACCCGGGAGGGCACCCTGATGCTCAAGCTCTGCGTCCTGCTGGGGCGGTACTGACCGGCCCGGCATCCCCCGACACAAGGAGGTACAGTTCCATGAAGATTGCGTTTGTATTGCCCAATGCCACCAACCGGGCCATGGGCGGCTATAAGGTCGTGTACCAGTACGCCAACTACATGGCGGAGTGAACTGCTCCAGTAAAAGTAGACAATGAAAAAAGAAGGCCTCCTGTGGTAGAA
>ERZ1090865.1858-NODE-1859-length-10038-cov-4.325854_pt1 | contig 10038 bp, 9 predicted proteins | sample MGYA00478478_ERZ1090865 | MGnify/ENA primary metagenome ERZ1090865 (study PRJEB33644, sample SAMEA5815715) | chicken gut metagenome | biome: Chicken; feature: Gastrointestinal Tract; material: Caecum | place: Ireland | collected 2019-01-01 | study: A study of the... | reverse complement strand
CCCGCAGCCTTTATTATGCGTTCAAAAATTTATGACGCGTTTAACTTTATTTCTTTTCGGAGGGCTCGCCCTCAACTGCCGGGGTCGCCGTCTTTTTTTTGCCGAAGACTTTTTTTGCCATGCCGCCGACGACCGCCGTCTGTTTTTTGCCGAACACGATATTCAGAATAAGCAACACGACGGTGAAAATAGAGAGCGCCAGCGCCTGATAACCGGGCGTTACTATGTTGCCGAAGAAATTGAGGTTGTAGCCGAAACTGTTGGTCAGACTCTCCATGAGCTCCGCGCCGCCGTCGGGCATGATACCCACGACGTAAGAGGTCATTTCGCTTATGGCGTCGCTCATGAACGCGTACCTGAACAGCGAACACGAATATGTGCCCGGCACGAACGCGCACACGTACTGAACGGGCTCGGGGAGCATGAACAGCGGCATATATGCGCCGATCAAAAAACCTATCGCCGTGGAAAAAATGGTTATTACGCTGCCCATGGTAGAGTCGCGCGAGATGAACGAACAGATAAATACGGTGAAGAGAACGCCGTTTACCGTGCCGAACACGAGCACGCCGAGCATGGAAATGACCGCTCTGAAAGTGACGATGAGTTCGCCGAGCGCGCCGAGGTAAATGAAGCACACCAGAAGGAAAATGAGGCAGACGACGAAAGTTATTATGAAGTTGGCGAGAAAATAGCTGAATATGAGCACGTTGGACGACACGGGCGAAGAGGCGAAATCTCGGTTTATGCCGTTTTCTTTGTCGCCGACCGTGATGTTGTTGATCTGCAACGACACGGTTATAGTGCACATAGCCACGATGCCCGAAAGCATCCACGAATCGACGAGCGTATAGACGTATTGTCTGAGCTTTGCGTCGTTCATGCTCAGTCCGTATTCTTCGAGCACCGGGTCGATGGTCATCAGTTCGAGGTCGCGCAGGAAGAAAATGTAGACGATGAATATTATAAAGGGCACCATGAGCGTGAAGAACACGCGCATTCGGCTGTTGATAAACACCAGAAGGTGCCGCTTTGTGAGGCTTAAAAGCTGTTCGAGATAATTTCTTTTAGTAAGGGTATTAGTCTTTGCCGCCATCTTCTTCCTCCGTGACGGTGATATCCCTGCCCGTGACGTTTAAGAAAACGTCGTCCATTCTGCCCTTCAACACCTCGATGTCGCGGGTATATGCGGGAAAACGTTCGATAATGTCGCGCGCGGCGGCAGTATCGGCTATTTTTATGCGATAACAATTCTGCTCGTCGTCGTATTGATATTTATACCCCGCGCCGTCCAGTCCGCTTTCAAACTTATCGTCCTTGGGGATATAACTTACGAAAGTGTCGTGCGAGTAAGCGTTTTTGAGGTCGTTTGGCGTGCCGCGAGCGATTATTCTGCCCTTATCCATTATAACGACGTCGGTGGCGAGTTCCGCCTCTTCGAGGTAGTGCGTGGTGAGAAAGACCGTCATGCCCGTTTCAGAGCGTATTCTGTCTATCAACGACCACACTATGCGGCGGTTTTTTGGGTCGAGGCCGGTGGTCGGCTCATCGAGAATTAAAAGTTTGGGGCGGTGCACCATGGCGCGCGCTATGTCAACGCGCCTCATCTGTCCCCCCGAAAGATTTTTGACGGGCCTCTTTAAAATGGGTTCGAGCTCCAAAAGCTCGATTATGTTGCGGATATTGTCCTTCTTTTCCTGCTTGCCCAGCCCGTAAAACGCCGTGCGTATTTCAAGGTTCTGCAAGACGGTGAGTTCCTTGTCGAGCACGGACGTCTGAAAGACTATGCCTATGTTGCGCTTTATCTCCTGCGGGCGCTCGTCGAGGTCATTCCCGCCCACATGAATTTTGCCCGAATCTTTATCAAGAATGGAGCAGATGATATTGATCGTCGTCGACTTGCCCGCGCCGTTTACGCCGAGGAAGGCGAAAAGGCTGCCCTTTTTGACGTTGAAAGAAATGCCGTTTACCGCGTGGATATTGCCGTACGACTTTGTTAAATTTTCAATTTGAAGTGCATATTCAAGGTTTTCCAAAACAACACCTTTATCAGCTTATTTTATTGCGCTTTATTTTATCCCATTTTTTCGGTTTGGATACAGTGCCCTTGCCGAGCGTGAACATATACAGAATGAGGAACGCGGGGAATAGCAGCACCGCGGGGAGCAGCTGGCTGCGCCTCTCTGCGCCCAGTTTTTTGTAGTCGGTCATGACGATTATGAACGCCTGAACGTAGCCGAACAGAATGAACAGCGCGACGAGCACGACTGCGGCGACAATTATTGTGTTCCACATCACCATACGGTACCACTCGGGCGTCCATACTTGGAGGGGAATATACCCGTAGCCCGCAAAGCCTATGTACAGGAAATTATATATGTAAAAGAGCGGGAACCATATGCAGATGAACACGTTTAAAAAGTTGAGCGCGTACATCGAAAACATCTCCAAAAGGGACATATTGCCCGTTTTGAAGAAGGTTTTAATTATTTCACCCGCGCGGGACTTCATAAGATTCATTACGCCGTGACCTATGCGGCGGTTGCGCGCGGCGGTATCTTTGAACGTGGAGGGCGAATCCTGGTAGACTATCGCATCCTCGACAAAGTGAGCCTTTACCCCTTCGAGCATACGGTTGAGGCTGTATTCGGCGTCGTCGGCAATGGTTACGGCGTCGTAACCGCCCGTGCGCTTTAAGAGGCTGACCGCCATGGTTGCGCCGCTGCCGTCGACGTGGGCGGCGAGCCCGAGGCGCTCCCTCACCCTGCTTCCGAAGCGGGAATCGAAGGCATAGAAGAGCGAGCAGGCCTTTGTGTAAAAATTCTGGGTTGAATTGAGCGCCCCCTCGTAGGGGCGGGCAAACTCGACGCCCGACTGATATGCGTCGTTCATAAGCGACGAGAAATCGGCATTGATGTGATTGTCGGCATCGAGATGAATGACGAGGTCGTAGGGGTTTTGGGTTATGTTTATTATGTGGTCGATGCCATACTTCAAGGGGTACAGCGCCATGCGGTGAGCGGGGTCGGGGTCGTTGAGTTCAAGCACTATCGCGCCCGCCCTGCGGGCGGCTTCGGCGGTGCCGTCGGTGCAGTTGTGCGCCACGACGAACACGTCGAACTTGTCGCGCGGATAATTCTGCCCCCCGATTACGTTTTTTACGGTATCGTAAATGACGTCCTCTTCGTTATATGCGGGGATGATATAGGCTATTCTGCCCTTTTTGTCGCTTTTGGGGAAAGTTTTCTTTTTTTAAAACGCCAGCAGCACATACAAAATCTGGGGCAACAGCGCGAGCGCCACGATTATGAGCACGATATAATTGACTATGCTCAGAACCCTGTACAGGTATTCATACCACATAATATTCCTCTCCTTACCGCGTATACAATCAACGGCAACATTTTACCACGGGATTGGCATTTAGTCTACTGTTTTTCGTCATTTTGCCGCAAATTGAGCAAAATCAGTGAACTACCGCCAGCTCTTTTAGCGCGCGGGTATAGGCGATATACTTCTCGTTTACCGAAAGGTCGCCGTCGACCACCGCCACGGCGGTGAATTCCAACCCCTTGCTTTCGTAAACGGTCATGATGTTGATTTTTGATTTGGAAATGACGCCGCTCTCTCTTACGACGTTGTACGCCTTGCGCGTAAATTTTTGCAGGTTTACCTCCGACGTTATTACGGCGCGCAGCCCCTTTTTGTCCGAAAGATACCTGCCTATGCTCTTGGGAGCTATGCTTTCGACCTCGTCGCCTGGCAGTCCTATGGGCTGCATGTCTATGCCGAGCTGCGAGGCAACGTATTCGACTATCTGGTTTGTGTTGCGGTAGTTGCGGTTGAGGGTGTACACCGAATAGCCGAGTTCGTTCCAGTCCCGAACCCCGCGGTAGGGCGTGATGTTCTGCTTCAAATCGCCGAAGACATTGAAGCACGCGTCGCCGTTTACGTACTTAATTACGGCATATTCGGCGGGGGATATGTCCTGCGCTTCGTCGACGAACACAAAGGAATATTTGGGTGTGAGGTCGTATCCGACGGAGGATAGCACGGCGCACAGGGCGAACACGTCGGCGCGGCACATGATTTTGTTGGACACGCCGTAGCGCGTTTTTACCGACCTGACTATTTCCTTATAGAAAAAGCGGGCGAGGTCGACGGTATCTTCGCACTTGCCTATGTGGACGAGGTAGCCCTCCCCGCGGGCGACTTCGGCAAAGTCAAAGGCGGCGGCAAACTGCGAAAGTATGCTTTCAACGCGGGATATTGTGGAGGCAATCTCGCTTTTAAGCTCCTCCCTCTTGGCTATCCTGTCGGGATAAGTGTACTCCTCCCTGCCGCTCAGATTATTTTTGTACCTCTTCAAATCGAAAATTTCCTTTTCGACGGCAGTGCCGAGGGCTTTTAAATCTTCGACGGCGTTGAGGCATATCTTTTCGCCGTAGCGGCGTATGAAGTGCAGCGATTTATAGAAAGACAACAGCTGGCGGTAAAAATAAAAATATCCGTCCATGCGCTTTTCGCTTTCGTTGAGCTGCAAAAATTCCCTGACGTCCGAAAGGCAGTTGAAGAGCGCGCGCATCTGTTTGGTGTAATACAAACCGCCGTCCGGCTTTTCCTTTATTTCGCCGAGCACGCACCTACGCACGCGGACAGAGGTGTTTTTTATGCGTTCGTACTCTGCCATCTGACTTTCGGCGCAGGATAGTACGCGGTCAATGAGCTCTCCCCCCACCTCGCGCGAAAGCATGGAGCGCACCGCCGAATAAATTTTTGCCAGCTTTTTTGCGGCGTCGGACGAAAACTTTCCCGAATATATATAGCCGAGATAGTCGGCGGGGACGTCGGCGTGATAGTCGACCTTGCCTTCAAGGTTTATGCCCGTGTTTTTGAGCAGGGCGATAAAATAGCTGTCGAGCGTGGAAGTTTTTACCTTTTCGAGCTCCAAAACCTGCGCGAGCTCGTCGATAAAGGCGTTAAAGGAATCGGACGGGGTTATGACGAGCACGTCGGATGGGCGTATACTCTCGTCGTTGTACATGAGATAGGACAGCCTGTGCAGCATTATCATGGTCTTGCCCGAACCCGCCACGCCCTGGACGGCGAACTGTTCGCGCTCGGGCGCGGTGATAATTTCGTACTGCTGTTCCTGAATGGTTTCGATTATGTCGCAGATTTCCTGCTTTTCCTTGCGGCTCTTTAAAATGTCCTTCAAAAAGGGGTCGAAAATTACCGACTCGTCCCTGCCCCCTATCTCCTCCTTTGTAAGGTAGTCGTCGAGGCACAGGTATTCGTTCTGGAAGCCGAGGAGCTTTCCGTTGTGCACGCGCAGGGCGCGGCGCAGAATGAGTTTGAAATCGAACTCGTTTATCGAAAATTTAAGCTGGCTCTTCTGGTAATATTTGCGGGCGAGGGGGGCGCGCCAGTCGACGATTTCCAGCCCGTAGTCGCCCTTTTTACCTATATAGTAACTGTTGTAGCCGTCCTTATCGTCGTATAAGTCCATGCGGGCGAAATACGGCTCGACGAAAAAGCACTTGTAACTTTCGACCTTCTGCCTGAACTCGGCTATTTTTGCGTTGAGTTCGAGCACGCGGCGGTACTTTTCGGCATTGTAATCGGGGGCGCGTTGAAGCGCGTCCCTTTCTGCCAACGACGCCTGTATGCCGTCGAGCAGCTTTTTGACGTAAATGGCTTTGAGCATTAAAAGAACGGCGCTGAGGTGCTCCTCCTCATATGCGCGCTGTTTGTCCTCGTCGAGCAGATCGAGGTAAAAAGCCTTGTCGGGCTGCTTTGAGGGCGATAAAATTTTTTTAATTTCCTTGATGTCTGCCATATAAACCGTATTTCCCGTAAACGGGCGCGGGTACGGATAAACCGACCGCCTCCGCGGCAACAACACCCGCAAAAGGGGTGCACACCGCGCAAAAAAATGGATAAGCGTTTGATGTTCATTTAATTATAACATATAGTTTAAAAAAAAGCAATACCCCGTTTCACATAAGGTATTCCCGAAAGTGTCAAAAAATAGTTTTGTCATTTCGACCGAGCGCAAGCGAGCGGAGAAATCTATCAATAAGGCAAGATTTCTCCACGCGCCGCCGCGTTTAAAAAGCGCGGCGGCTTAGTCGAAATGACAGAAGAAATAAATTATAACACTTTTCAGAAACTCCCTTTTACATATGTAAAACGGGGTAAAATAGCGTTGGTTGAGGCATATTGCCGCACCAATCGCGCAATTATATATCTTTTGCGGATATTTTACTTTTTTAATTTGTTTTTTATGCAGGCTTCGTAGGTCAGCACCGTTGCGGCGACGCCGACATTTAAACTGTCGCACTTGCCGAGCATGGGAATGGCTATCATCGAGTAGTCGTAAGAATACCAATCCCGCGCGATGCCGTAGCGCTCGCTGCCGACGACGAGCGCGGTGTTTGTGCCGAAAGGTTCGTCGTAATAAAATCTTTGGGCGCGCGTGTCGGCGAGGTATACGGTGAATCCGAACTTTTTGAGCCACGCGCGGCATTCGGCGACGGACGGGAATTCGTATACGGGCACGGTGAGAATTGCGCCCTGGCTGGACTTTATGAGTTTGGGGTGGGTCATGCGCACCTTGCGGTTGCAGAAGAACACCGCGTCGGCGCCCGCGCCGTCCGCCATGCGCAGCATGGTACCCGCGTTTCCGGGAATTTCAACGCCGTCGATGACGAGAATTACCGCCTTTTTGGGGGGAATGAAGTCGGCGATATCCCTTTGCGGCAGGGCGGCGAGCGCCATGATTCCATCGGGCTGACCCTTTTCGGAAATTTTTTCGTAGGTCTTTGCGGAGACAATAAACCTTTCGTTCGTGCGCCCGCAGAGATTTTTTATGAGCTCCGCCACCTCGGGCGTGCGCACGTATTCGGGGCAGACTATCAGGCTGTCGATATGCGTGCCGAATTTAAGGCACATGGAAGCCAGCCAAATCCCCTCCGCCACGAAAAGTTTTTCGGGGTTGGGTTTGCTGTTGGATATTATGCCCTTTACGCGCTTTATTCTGCCGTTGGTTTCGCCTATGGGCTGAAAATTGAGTTGTTTTAAAAGCTCGTTAATTTCCATAAACAAATGCCGCGGCGAGCCGCGGCTTTAAAATTAAAATTCAAACAGGTTCAAACCTATTTCTTCGCTGTATACGCGCCCGACGGCGCCGTCGACTATGTCGATGACCATTTCGCAGGTGGCGGAGACGAACGCCTCGTTGAGGTGCCCGCCGAAAACTTTGCCCTCGCCGTCGCCCGCGCTCATGTGCAGGTGGGCGTAGAACTGCCCGTCCTTTGTCGTGACCGTGCCGAGAAGGGAAACAATTTCGTAGTCGCCCGCAAACTTGTTAGCCTTATATGTCTTATCCTTGGGCGAGAATACGCCGACCGTGAAGTTGTTTACCGCGCCTATCGCCGAAACCGAGGCAAGCTTTACGCCCTCGCTTTGGCAGATGGCTTTGAGGGAGGCGACAATTTCCTCTCCCCTGTCAATCCTTGCTATTATTTTGTTGCCAAATTTCCGATAGTCCATAATTTTTTATTAAACCTTATTGTACCCGCGGCGAAGCCGCGGTCTGACAAGCGCAGAGATGCGAGCAAGACAAGGAGCGCGAGTACGCTCGACGGGAGTTTACACAAAGGTAAATGACCGAGGGCGCACGGAGCGCGACATGGTATTGCGAAGTATATATGCGTTTATCACTCCCACTCAATTGTTGCGGGGGGTTTGGAGGTTATGTCATACACAATCCTGTTGGCGTGCTTGACCTCGTTGACTATGCGGGTGGAAATTTTTTCCAGAACGTCGTAGGGGATGCGTGCCCAATCGGCGGTCATCGCGTCGACGGAAGTTACGGCGCGGATGGCAATTACGTTTTCGTAAGTGCGGAAATCGCCCTGAACGCCGACGGTTTTAGAGTTGGTTATTACCGTGAAATACTGCCAGATTTTGTCGTCAAGACCGGCTTTTGCTATTTCGTCGCGCAGGATATAGTCGGAATCGCGCAGCGTTTCAAGCTTTTCCTCGGTTACTTCGCCCATAATTCTGATCGCCAGACCGGGACCGGGGAAGGGCTGGCGCATTACGACGTTTTTGGGGAGCCCCAGCTCGAAGCCGACCTTGCGGACTTCGTCCTTGAAGAGGTCGCGGAGGGGTTCGATTATCTCCTTAAAGTCGACGACAGAGGGCAGCCCGCCCACGTTGTGGTGGGATTTGATGACTGCGCTCTTGCCCTTGCCGCTTTCGATTACGTCGGGATATATTGTGCCCTGGACGAGGAAATCGACCTTGCCGATAGCCTTTGCCTGCTTTTCGAACGAGCGGATGAACTGCTCGCCTATTATCTTGCGCTTTGTTTCGGGATCGGAGACGCCCTTTAACCTTTCAAGGAAAAGTGCGCCGTCGTCCGCCTTTATGAGGTTCATGCCCAGTCCGTCTTTGAATACCGACATGACCTCGTCGGCTTCATATTTTCTGAGCAGTCCGTGATCGACGAAAACGCAGGTCAGCTGGTCGCCAACAGCCTTATGAATGAGCGTTGCGGCGACGGCAGAATCGACGCCGCCCGACATGGCGCACAGCACCTTTTTGTCGCCTATTTTATTTTTAAGCGCTTCGATCTGGTTGGATACGAAGTTTGACATAGTCCAGTCGCCGACGGCGCCGCAGATGTTGTAGAGGAAATTCTTTAAAATTACCGTACCCTTGAAAGTGTGGTTTACTTCGGGGTGGAACTGCACGCCGTAGAGCTTGCGCTCCTCGTCGCCGAAGGCAGCGTAGGGGCAATTCTGGCTCTTTGCGAGCATTTTGAAACCCTCGGGCAGGCGGGTTATTCTGTCGGTATGGCTCATCCAGCATACGGCGTTGGCGGGCATGTCGACCGTCAGGCGGGAGGACGAATAAGTAACCTCCGCCTTGCCGTATTCGGAAGTAGAGGCGCGCTGAACTTCGCCGCCGAGAGTATATGCCATGAGCTGACAGCCGTAGCATATGCCGAGGACGGGTATGCCCAGTTCAAATACGCCCCTGTCAATCTTGGGGGAATCGGCGTCGTAAACGCTGTTGGGACCGCCCGTGAAGATGATACCTATGGGGTCATACTCTTTGATTTTTTCCAGGCTCATGTCGGAGGGCAGAAGGTCGCAGAAGACGTTGAGTTCCCTCACGCGCCTTGCGATGAGCTGGTTGTATTGTCCGCCGAAATCGAGAATAAGTACTCTTTGGTGCTGCATATTACACATCCTTTGTTAGTTTTATCGCCGCGTAAACGGCGGTGTTGTTGTTTTCAGAGACGAGACTGCCGACGCGGGAAATGACGTCGTTTAAATAGCTTTGCTCGGTTTCGTCATCGGTGGCAATGTGTTCGAGAGCGTTCAGCATTACGGGAGCGTTTTCCACGTCGCTCCGATTTATCACCGCCACGGCGAGCGACATGAGCGGATTGCCGTAGGCGAACGACGTTTCGCCGTTTATGTTGAACGCAAGGGTGAGCGCGCCGACGAAATCGCCCGTCGAATAATGGGCGCGCACGACGGCATTGCCGAAAAGTTGAAGATAGTCCGTTCCCCTCTCGGCAGTCAGTTCGTACATGACCTGCGCGCTGTCATCCCTTTCAAGAAATTCGTCGCCGTATTCGAGCGTGAGGGCGTCGTCTCCCGCGAGAATGGCGTCTTCGAGACAGCGGGCGAGGTCATTGGTGTCGTCCGTATAAGAATAGCGGAGCGCGGCATATCTTACGGCGAGATTATAGTTGCCCGCCTGCTCGAAGAGCGTTGCCATATGCTGGGGACAGGCGAGATTGAACACAAGAAAGCCTATCACCAACACGCCCACGACTATAAAAAACGTTTTTAATGCAGTTTTAAAGACAAATTTTTTCAAATTGATTCCGCAACGCCGCAAAAAACACGGCAATTAAATAAATTATTGCTTTATAATTTTATCACACGCGCGCACAAAATGCAACAAAAAAGGGGCAACGCGCGCAATGCGCGGCAAACCTTTATGCGCCAGAGC
>ERZ1090865.1855-NODE-1856-length-10051-cov-7.966987_pt1 | contig 10051 bp, 18 predicted proteins | sample MGYA00478478_ERZ1090865 | MGnify/ENA primary metagenome ERZ1090865 (study PRJEB33644, sample SAMEA5815715) | chicken gut metagenome | biome: Chicken; feature: Gastrointestinal Tract; material: Caecum | place: Ireland | collected 2019-01-01 | study: A study of... | reverse complement strand
ATTCTATAAAGGATCTATAAATAAAATTTTTTAAGAAGAAAAAGCATGAGCAGATTTATGATTACTGCATCCCTTGAAAAAGAGGGCAAAAAAATAGCATATCGTTGCTTTACTGACAAAGTTAATCCCACTGTCGTTTACATAGAACGTAAGTTAAAAAATACCGATGCAAAAGTGGCTGTTTATAAATCTCTTTATGGTGATATGGATGAAAATTTTATGTTGCCAGATGTCACTCTCTATCCAAGCTTAAGTGAGTTCAGGGATGCAATTAAAGAGGAGACGAAATATGAAAATCAATTATAAAAATACTAAATTACCAAAAGCAAAACTAGGCGATCTCTTTGTCGTAGAAGACAATCAAGATCTATTAATAATTACAGAAGACGTAAATCACAAATATTATTTGGCTTCTTTAAAAAACGGAGAAATGTATGGTTGGGGCAATGGCGAGCCGGCTGATTCGCCTGATTGTCTTCTGCAACAAGTGGTATCTCGATTAACACCAGTCCGTGCAGTTGTAAATGTATTTAGCGAAAGGAGAAAGTGACAATGACAACATCAAATAGCCCAAAAGTAGTTCATGGTAAAGACAAATCAAAAGAAAAGAGTTTAGCAATAGAAATTAGTACCACAGGTGGCGCTCATGCTGTAACCAAAGAATTTGATTCCATTGATGATTTTTTTGATTATTTTTACTATCCGAGAAGACATCAGAAGTGGCTATATTTAATTGATTACGAAGGACACAGAGTGGCTATTAAAGCTAACAATGTTGAATTTGTTAAAGAATGGAGACTAGAGTGAGAATCAAAGTCAAATATACAGATGCAAATTTTCAAGAACATGGATTCATTACTGATCTCCCATTAGGAAAACTAATGTATTCCAGCAATAGAGAAGAAGCAATTAAGAAAATGATTTTTGATGATGCTATTGCTGACTGGAGCTATCAGGAAATTAAGAAAGGAAAACAATAATTGATGCACGTATTTTGTGGGGGTGCAGTTAAAAATGAGCAAAAATAAATGTCCATACTGCCATCCGTATAAAGATGATGGCTACTTGTATGAAGACGGCATATCTACGATTACTAAAAATATGTATGGTAAAGCACAACAAGTTAAATGGACTGGCAAAAACCTTAAAGTAGATTGTTATCAGGATGGTAAGATAGTTTGCACAGGCGAAGAAAAATACTTCTTAGCAGTAGATGGAGAATGGACTATTTATTTTCCTATTAATTGCTGTCCCGTTTGCGGACGTGATTTCAATGAAGAAGCCAAGAAAGATAAATGATTAATATGAATGTATTTGTGGTCGTTTTTTCGGTCATTATGTTTGTCGTTTTAGTATTTTCAAGCGGACCTGTGGTTATGGAGCTTTTCGATAGAGGACGAAATACCTCAGTATGGATTGCAATAATATTATTTGCATTAGGAATATCATTCTTTATTGCTATGGCCGTTCATTATGGCGGGTAGAGAGACAAAATAAAGGAAATGTAAAAATGAAGAAATTAATATTAATGGTTGGTGCACCAGCATCAGGTAAGACTACATGGATCAAGGACAATCACTTAGAAGAATATGCTCTTTCTGCCGATAGCTTAAGAGTACAACTTGGTGGCTATAAACTTGTAGTTGGTCAACGCGGTCTTGAAAAAGCAATCAACAGTAAAAATGAAACTGCTGTTTGGAAAATGCTTAAAGAGCAAGTAGAAACACGCATGAAAAACGGTCAAACCATTGTAATTGATAATACCAACTTGTCTAAAGGCGTTTTTAAGCCTTGGAATGACTTACGCAGAAAATATGACTATGAAGTATATGGCGTTGACTGTATGCAACCTAAAATTGACTTCATTAAGAGCGAGTTTCCCGATGCTTCTAAGCAAGAAATTCAGGATAAAGTAATTGATTTAATCAAATCTTTTAACAAATCAAGAGTGCAAGATGTACCTGACAGTGTAATTGAGCGCTTTGCTAATAGATACTTTGGCTGGAAGAACTCAAATAACTTTCCTAGCTGGATTAAGATGATCAATGCTGACGATTCTAACAGCTTAGATCAAATTGTGGGTTGGGAATACTTGCCAGACATGGAAAGATTTGACCGCATCCAAGTTATTGGAGATGTACATGCTGACTATGACGCTTTGATGAAAGTTTTTGAAAGCCATAAAAAGGGTACAGCTTATGTCTTTGTAGGTGACTATCTTGACCGTGGCACTAAAACTATTGAAACGTTTGAATACTTAACTCATACGCTAGTTGGTGCCGCTAACTGTTTCTTTGCTTTTGGCAATCACGAAGACGGTTGGGAGAAATGGCATCAAAACAGAGAAAAATATGGTCAATTCGCTGTATTGTCTTTGCCTAAGTTGTTAGATAAATATGGTGAGAAGAAGCTAGATAAACGAATCCATAACTTTATTAAGCTAACTAAGGATTACTTTGCTTTTAAATATTTTGGTAATACATACTTTGTATCTCATGCTGGCTTTGAGCCTGAATACTTAAAGATGAAAGCTGGACTATTGCCTAGGAATGGCTTTATTTATGGTATCGGTGCTAAAGGTGTCAATGATAGAAATGCACCATATAATCGTGACATTGATGAAGTCTGGCACAATACAATGCCTAAGAATATGATTAATCTTCATGGTCACCGCAATAACTTCAATAGATTCTGTGAAGAAAATAGCTATAACTTAACTGCTGACGGCAAATTTAGATGGTTAACTATTACTAAAGACGGTATTGAGCCACATGAAATTGATCGCATTGATACACCAACTTTTGGTCAAGAATTAGAGCAAGAATTTCATATTAAGCAGCATGAATTACCTGACGGTATCAAGGCTAACAACTTTGATAAGGAAGCTTTTAATAAAAACATCTGGAATAGATTAACCATTCGCTCTCGTGGACTATTCACTCGTGGGGATGAAATCGTTGGTCGTGGTTTCAACAAATTCTTTAACGTTGGTCAAATGGAAGACTCTACCTTAGATTCATTGGAATACCCAGTAGTCGTTGAAAAGAAACATAACGGCTTTTTAGGTGTTGTCTTCTATGATAATGAAAAGGGAAAGGTTGATGTTTACTCTAAAGGCGGAAATGAATACTACTCTAAAGTGGCCAAAGACACTCTAAAAGAAACTGGTTGGTACGAAAAAGTTAAAGATTATTACAATGATGAAGCTAACCGCGATACAACCATCTTATTTGAAATTATTGATCCATCCGTAGATAATCATCCAATCAAGTATCATCACAAGCACACATTTCCATTAGCTATTATTAGCAATGATATTAGTGGTAAAATCTTAAACTTAGATCCTAAAGACCCACATTTTAAAAATAAGGTATTTGCTAAGCTTGCAAAGGACATCTATAACATCAATGTATATGGTGTGGCACACAATAGATCCGATCTTGAATTATTAATCTCCAATTATAAGACTGAATATCCAACGCGTGAAGGAATGGTACTCTATGGTCAAAATAAGATGTTAAAGATTAAGCTGCCATATTACTTGAAAGCTAAAGAATTACGAGCAGCTATTAAGCATGGTGGTAAAAAGCATTGGTATTATGGTGCTGAGAGTTGGTTTAAGCTTTGCAAGAAGCATGGAATTAAGGAGTTCAATTCAAATTTGCCTTTGATTCTTTGGAAATATGAAGATTATAAAGATTCTGTTGCTTTAGATGATTTGTTGGATAAATATGCTAATAGCTTAGGAAAGAAAACACTAAATTAAGTGCCGATAATTAGCGTAAATTTGTACTATCAGTAATTGAGGAGATGATCACTTGCTAGTAATTACTTTATTATATTGTTTAGTACCAATTGCTTTTGCAATACTAACAAGCTTATATTCAAAGTCTAAAGCACCGTATATTTTATTGGCATTAACTTTAATTATTGAGTTCTTAGTGGTATATTTTTGTCTACCTTCAAGGAATCTTTTAAGCATTATCTATGGCAATACTTTCTGGGGTATTGTTTGGACTATTGGATTCTTTGTGTCTGACACCTGGGACGAAAATGGAAAGCAATGGACTGCAAAAGCAGCTCAAGTAGTAATTCCTCTATTACTGCTTGTGGTTTCACTAGGGGGATGCGCTCATTCTCATATGTCGGTGAAACCTACATGGGATTCCATTTCTAAGACTTATTCTAAGAGTACAGAAGCACCAACATTTAAGCGTGGTGAAACTCCTATTGCACTAGCTCCTAAAACAGTGCTAAATCGCGTAAGAAAAACTTCTTCTGATATTCCACATACTCAATACTTCTCAATTTCAGATAATGTTCAAGCTCAATACTACCAAGGCAAGCCAGTCTATGTAGTGCCGATTGAATACAACGGCTTTTGGGCTATGCAAAAAGCACAAGAAATTCCAGGCTATTTTATTATTGATGCAACTAGACAAGGTGCAACACCTAAGTTTGTCAAAAAGCCTTATAAATATGCTACCAGTGCTTATTTTGGCAAAGATGCTGAACGACAAATTTATCGTCACATGCCAGAATGGTTAAGCTTAGGCAGTCCGCAACTTGAAATTGATGATAATGGTACTCCTTATTGGGTAGAAACATTATATAAGCCTGAAATGCTAAGTCACCGAGTTAACTGGAGCAAGCTTAATATTGTGGTAATGAATGCTCAAACGGGTAGCGTAAAAAGCTATAGTACTGATAAACTGCCAAAGTTCATTGATGAAGGAATTACTTCAAGTATTGCTAATGAAATCAATAATGATTTTGGCAAATATAAGTACGGCTTCTGGAATTGGAGCAAAACGGGTGTCATGAAGCCAACTGGCAATGGTGTCGAAGATGGTGTAACATCAGTCTTTAATAAAGATGGCTCAATCAGCTATTTTACCGACTTTACGACTGATAAAACTGGCTCTGATTCAGCACTAGGCTATAGCATGATTAACGCTAGAACGGGTCATTTAACTTTCTATAAAGCTAATAACATTATGGATAGTGATGGTGCTATTAATAATGCAAAGCAAGACTATAAAGCCCAACGCTGGCATCCCGCAATGCCGATTCTTTATAATGTGAACGGACATCCAACATGGGTTATGACAATTACAGATTCCACTCATGCAATTAGAGGCTATTACTACTTAGACGCAACTGATCAATCCGTCTATGGAACTGGTACAAGTCCAATCAGTGCTTTAGATTCCTTTAGACAAGCATTGGCAAATAGTGGTAGCACTGCTGGCAACACTCCAGGACAAAAAGCAAAGAGGATCACTGGCTTAGTCGATCGAGTAGCTGTTCTATCAAGTCAAAACAAGGTTCTCTTTACTATGAAACGAGACCACAAAACGGTTTTCACTATTAACTTGAGTGATTATAGTAGTGCTGCTTTGATGCGACCAAACGATAAAATTAAGTTCTCAGCTAATGTCGTAAATGGCAAAAGCGTAGGAAACGTCTCAAACTGGCAAGACTACAATCTAAAATAAGAAGTATCATAAACGTTTTTAAAACAGGGGAAAATATGGACATAGCAGTAGAAGTAGCTGACGCTAAAGATAAAGCTGTTGCAAAGAAATTGATGAAATATGCTGACTTAGCCGGTGATGGCCTAGATAAATATATCAAAATTATAGACATTATTGGCAATACTCGCTGCTTACACAATAAGCTTACAGTTGAAGCCAGCATTGAAGTAGATGTTACTGAAACAGAAATGAATAATGAATATGCCAGAATTAGTGACGATGATTTTGTTAAGCTTCTTAATCAGTACAAGAAAAAATACAAATTAAGCGAGTAGGGATGCAGCTCGACAGAATAATCAGTAAAAGAACGACTGAATATCAACTGAATCAGAGGCAAGACTACAATCTAAAACAAGAAGAAACACGGTTGAACTATTACACAACCGTGTTTTTAATTTAGTTTCAAATTTCTGTTGACAAATTATCCGTTAGACGGTATAACTATAACTGTAAGGTTTGGAGAAACAAAAAAGCCTACAAGTGCTAGAGACACTTATAGGCAATGTTCAGACAAACCAAAATTTATCAGGAAAGTTTTCGGTAAGCAGACAATGCGTCTTTTTTTCTGAACAAGTTCATTGTAGCAGAAATAGTAAGACTCGTCTACTTGCTGAAAGTAGTAAATAGAAGGAGTTTTATTATTATGGATATTAAAGTTTTTGTAAGTAGTTTAGGTGCATACAACGAAGGTACTTTGACTGGTCAATGGACAGAATTGCCAGTTGATGATGTTCAGAAAGACATCTTGGACAAGGTTGAAGGTGCAGTTGGCGATGAATATTTCATTACCGACTACGAAGCACCATTCGGCATTGATGAATATGCTAGTCTTGAAGACTTAAACAAGTTAGCTGAAGCACTTGAAGACAAAGGTATTGACGATCTTGAGGATTTGTACGACTTTGTTGACATGAACAATTTAGCTCCACGTCCGCTTCCTAACGATGATGATAATGTGAATATGCTTTTAGAGGGATGCGCGCCAATGGAGGCTATTAATAAGGCTATTGCTGGTAATTACAGCCCTAATGGTGATTTAGTACGGCTTGACAGCATTAACAACTTGGAAAGCATGAGTGAAGACGACTGGCAAAGAGAACTAAAAGACCATGCTGACGACATGATTAAAGAGTTTTGTTCAGAAGAATGCTTGGCATCGGACTTTTAGTTAGGAGGGATTGATCATGACAAATACTCGTGAATTAAGCTATTGTGGCTATAAAATCGAAAACATTGAGCATCGTCTCGATGATGTTTGGACTACTAAAGTATTGAAACTGATTGAGTTTGCCGGCACTGAAAAAAATCCTTTTAGCATGATGAAGGATTTACAGCTTAAGTTTCCAGAAGATATTGCAGAAGCCATAGCTTGCTACCGCTTCAACAAGCCAGCGAGCTTTGATCATCATCTTAGTGTGGGTATCAAGAACCAGCGCAAAAGGGATGCAGAAGCTAAGAAAGAACAAAAAAAGGCTGACAAGGTAGCTAAAAAGAACCTTGGCAAGCCATTTGTTGGCCAGATTCTCTATGACGATTGGGGCTATGATGCTACGATCATTGAATACTTCAAAGTGACTAAGATTTCCAAGTGCTTTGTCTGGGTAAAGAGTGTCGATAACAAGGCTGTTTTTGGCGACAAAATTATGAGACGCAAGATCCATTGGGATAAAAATAGTCAAGACTATTGGATTGCGGTTGATTCAGTAAGAATTGCATCGCCATGGGACGGTGTTTATCGTCAAGAGGATTGGAACGACTAGTTATGTGCCTTGCTACTTCATTAGGGGGACAATTTAATGGCGGAAAGCAAGAAACAACACGAGCGTAGGCTCGCGCGAGAGCGTCAAAGAAAATGGAACGACAAAGAAAACGAGTTGATTAAGCAAGGCGATCCAGATGCGATTGCCAGAAGAAAAAAGAAAAATTACAGCAGAAGTTTCTCTGCAGCTAAAGGATTTATCAAACGCTATCCTAGCTTTGAAGATTTTGAAGTTTTGCGAAACCTAATGGCTGAACAAGAAGCAAAACTGCGAGAAAACAAAGACCAAAACTCTAAATAAGCAAAAAAGACAGTTCAACAATGGGCTGTCTTTTCTTTTTTTCTTCAAAAAATATACTATGACCCTCTGACACTTTTGATACTGGTAAAATTATATATGTGAGAAGCTAGTAAACCGAGGAGGACACAATGATTAACTTTTTGGCTTTTAATTTTCAGGCATTTTGGAGTGTGTGGCTAGTAGGTGCTATATGTCTATTTACCTTTGGTGTAAGTGCAATAATTGATAAATACGCAGATGGCGATGGCTGTATGACTTGGATTGTGCTAATCGTTCTTGCTATCGCACTGTACGCAGCTACACATTAGATAAGAAGGGCTATTAAATGGATAAAGAAATAGAAATTAAACTGGAAAAGCGGGTTAAGTCTCTTGAAAAACAAATGGGGGCTTTTAACACAAAATTGAACCGTTTTATTGACCAATATCATGAGGATAACGAGCAAAGCTCAAATAGCATGTGGGAGGCCATTAACGCTGTCAGAAAGGGGCAAACTTTAATGCAAGACAGTATAAAAGAGCTGTCTCATGGCAAAATGTTTAGCCAAAGCAGTCAAAATGACGAAAAATCTATCAGTGGGTAGAACCATTGAGACTTAAGAAAAATGAAATTTTCAATCAGATTTACATTGAAACAGAAAGATGAGTTTTAGCTATGAAAATATATGATGATCCCAGCGAAGAAGAAGCAACTCCGACTAACTACGATTGGAAGAATGCAGCGTACAGCTTAGCTAACGATGGTGTTCCTAGAAAGGTTGAACATATTGCTTTAGACAGTATTGTTCAAGGGATGCGAGCAAATATGGGAATCTTGCCAATCTCTGAATGTCCAGTCGGTTTCCCCGATAGAAAAGCAGAGCTGACTGACCCTAAACAGGTCATCCAAGTGGCACCTACAATCTTACATAATGGTGGTTATATGATTAACCGCTGGAACTTTAAACAATATCAGCTTTTCCTAACACAACCGTGGGTAGCAATCAGATATGGCAGGAATCTAAATGAATGGGGCTATTGTCCAGCAGCATATTTCAAATACATTCCTCGGAGAAAAGACTGAATGGACGCATTCTTAAACTATTTTGTGCCAGCATTCATTATTATTTTTGCTACATTATGTTTGTTTCTAGGTATAAGCGAAGTGTACGAACTAATTAGCGAAGTTGAAAATGAAAATACTGCTAATGCACTGTATTTAATCTTTACTGCCGTTTGGGTTGGTATTGTCTTTCTGATAATCGTGTTTGGCTATCATGGCCAGTGCAATTAATAATCGTATAGTAGCATGCGCTGTTGTGGAATTAAAGGGGATGCACTTTTAGCCTGCTAAAAACAAATGGGGGGCTATTTTTTGTGGCTTCAAATTAATAGGGGGGTATATTTTACAATTTCATAAATGAACGGGGGCATTTTTTGTAGCTTTAAAAACAATAGGGGGGTATTTTTCTAGGCTTCAAAAACAGCAGGGGGGCATTTTTGACAGCCTCAAAATGAACGGGGACTATTTTTCTACTAGACAAAATTGATTTTTGAAAGGGTAGTGGTATGACTAAATCTGATTTTATTGAACACACTGACCCAGCATTAGATGAATTGCAATCAAAAGCTGAATCTATACTGACGATTATTAGAAATATCAAGAATAGGCAAGAACTGAATCTAGTTCTCGACATTTCTAAACACTTTGCCACTTCGTTACACTCTATAGCTTACACTGATAAAGGATTACCGTTTTATGCTTGCAATCGCGAAGATTTTCCAGGGCTAGTCTATAGCTTAGTGTTTAGAGATCAACTTACTGGCAAGCCATATCGAGTAGATACTGAAATCGACCGTGACAATATCAAAAAATCATATCGGGCCTCATGGACATTATCGTAAATCAACATGCAATGGATATTAAGCTCTATGCTATTAGCACATTATACAAGCAGGCTCAAAAGTCTCAAGGCACGGATACAATCGGATACAATCGTTTCAATAAATGAATTGAGTAAGCCATATAACGGCTTCTTCGATGATGAATCGGTTCTTAGCTATTTATTTCTAAGAACAATTAAAGATCCACTTATTGCTTTTGATTGCACGGACGATCATTATTACGAACGGTCTAAGCAAGAGAGGGCCGAGATAACTCATGCCGAACGAAAGAAGATTAAACAAAAATAGAATTAAGCCCAAACAAAAAAGACATCTTTGTTGCAAGCCAACAGAAGAGTAGCAAAAAATGGCAGCAACAAAAATGTCTTTTTTTAAATTTAAGAAAGGAAACCCATGATTAGTTCAGCCAAACCAAAAACTTGAACTCTAGGGTAAAAATATAATGTAAGCTTGTCGTGCTTACTTACATATTTAATTATACTAGAATGAAAAGTGGTAGAGAAACATACGACTGACTTTTTTTATTTTTTTCGCAGAAATAGGGTAAAACTCGTTTGAAATAGGTAAAGAG
>ERZ1090865.1851-NODE-1852-length-10070-cov-14.746580_pt1 | contig 10070 bp, 12 predicted proteins | sample MGYA00478478_ERZ1090865 | MGnify/ENA primary metagenome ERZ1090865 (study PRJEB33644, sample SAMEA5815715) | chicken gut metagenome | biome: Chicken; feature: Gastrointestinal Tract; material: Caecum | place: Ireland | collected 2019-01-01 | study: A study of... | reverse complement strand
GATTATGAAGAAAAAAAATATTCTACATTAAGAGAGCAATTATGGGATGTTATTGGTATTGATGGAAATCCTTTGTTATATAGTGGGGTGTGTTAAATGAATGATAGATTTTTTATACATCAAATAACTGTATATCATACAGCAGATGATGAAAATTTTAAAATACAACACTATGATGGAGAGGATTTACCAAAGGTTTATTTTCGACATAATAAAAAAACTAACTTGATTGACAAAGGGCTTCAAAAAGGAAGTACAGGTTCTATTACAATACCAACTACAGAAAAGCTAAATATTACTACTAATGATTACATAGTAGAAGGAATTATAGATGATGATTTTGATTTATCTACATTGCAACAGAAATATGATGTTTATAAAGTAGTAAGCGTAGACGATAACAGAAAAGGAAACTTACAGCACTATAAAATAGGAGTGTCTGAGTAATGAAGATAAATGTAAAAGTGAAAATGAACTCTGTCAACAAAATTATAAAAGACCATGGACTTGATAAAGATGGAAGAGTAATAAGATATTTAAGAGATACATCGGACAGATTAATGATGCCATTTATCCCTGGTGGAGCAAAAGGAACTTTGGCAAAATTAAAAACATATCCTAGCAACCATGAAATTAAATATACTAGTCCTTATGCTAAATATCAATATTATGGAAAAATGTATATAAGTCCTAAATTAGGAGTGTCTGGAATACTTCTGAAAAGTGATAGATGGTGGTCTCCTAAAGGAGAAAAGAAAACACCTACTAGTAAGAAATTAAAATACCATACTTCTGGAACTGGTCCCAAATGGGATAAACTTATGTTACAGAGAAGAAAGAACGACCTTGCAAAAGATGTAGAAAGTTATATTAAATCAGGAGGCTAAAATGGAAAAGTCAAAGATGGATTTAATAAGAGAATTTATAGAAACGTGTCCGTTACTTGAAAATGGAAAAGTTAATATTGATTACATAAAAGAAAAAGCACAATCTTATTCTGTAGATGAAACACCGGCAACAACCGAGCTGATTCCATATACAGATGGAGAAAGTAGAAACCAAATACTATTTGATTTCTCAATTCAAGCCAATTTTAGTGTATTAGAAAATATTAATAATTCAAAATTTTGTGATGATTTTACTAAATGGATAAAAGAACAAAATAAAAAAGAAAACTTGCCAAAAATCGAACGGTATTTGCTGGATTAAATGTACAGGAAGAGGAACGATACTTCAAACAACCGATACAACAGCAATATATGTTATACCAATGCAAGTAGTATATGATGAAGAATAGCATTTTTTATTTTTATTATAAGGAGGTACACTATGCCAAAAGAAAAGCTAGTAAAAAGAAGCAAGAAAGTGGCGTATATGGATGTTTCTACAACAAGTATACCAAACTTTCAACGAATGAGAAAATTTACTGAAATTTCTACTTCAAAAAATGCACAAGAATATTCAAGAAGTTATGTAGATGAAGATGGAGAGACAACAGATATTACAGGATTTAGTGAAGAGAAATCTTATGCTTTTGACCAATATACTAACAATCCAGTGCATGAAAAAATAGTAGAAATAACAGAAGAAGAAAAAACAGATGATGATGCACTTGTAAAAATATTAGTGGTAGATAAAACAAAACCAGTAGATAATGGATACAAAGCAAGATTAAGAACATATGCAGTAGTCCCAGACACAGATGGAGATGCTACAGAAGCATATACATATAGCGGTACATTAAAAAAGAATAGTACTTTTACAGTAGGAAAAGCGGTTCTAAGTGCAGACGAAAAAACTGCGACATTTACACCACAAGAAACTCAGACAGAATATCCAGTTACCTTTGTAGTTAAAAACTCTACAGGACCGGTAGCTAATGCTAATATTACAATAGATGAAACAACAATTGTAACAGACCAAACAGGAATAGCTGTTTTATATTTGACTGCTAAAACATATTCAAATATAGAAGTATCTGCAACAGGATACACAACACAAAGCGATGTAGAAGTTACAGTTACTGATAAAGCTGTATTAAAAGAAATCACATTAGTAGAGGCTTAAAATATTGACAATGATAAAAAAAATGAGTATAATAAGGTTACAGAAATTGAACGAAACAAATTCATAGCTATAAATTTCTGTAAATCAATTTTATTATTATATGTCCAAATAAATGGCACAGAAAAAGACTAGAGAGGTGAACTCTAGTCTTTTTTATGTACTAGTCAAACATCTTAAGGATAAGATATATTAAAACTAATACAATCAATTTTATTATTATGCCCAAATAATTCACCTCCTTTCGGAAGGCGGGCACAAAAGTATTATACTATACTGCAAAAAATTAAGCAATCTAAATATCATGGAAAGGATAAAATTAAATATGAAAATAAAAAATATTGAGGTTAATTTTAATTTTTTAGATGCAGACGACATGGAAAGATTTGAAAAAGAAGCTAAATGGGTAGTATCAGAATGTGAACGAAAAAGTAAGCAAAGCATGTCATACTCTCAATCTATAAGAGAACAATGCAAAATAATAGATACTTTTTTTGATAATGTTTTTGGAGATGGAATATCTGTAAAATTATTTAACGGAAGAAGTAATTTAGAAGAACATCTAAAAAGCTTTGAAGATATAGTAAAAGAAAAAATGGAACAACAAAAAAGAATGGAAGGAAACTTTAGTAGATATCAACCAAATAGAGAACAGAGACGAAATAAACAACATTATAATTATAGGAATAATAGAAAATGGTAATAAAGAGTAATATTTTATTGGATAAATTACCTAATATAACACCTAGTGGTTTAAAAATAAGAACAGACTTTAGAGAAACAATTAAATTTGAAATGCTAATGCAAGATAAAAAAATAGATAAAAAAGATAAAGTAAGATTGATTTTAGAATTATATTATTATGACCTATCAAAAATCAAAGATATTAAACAAGCAGTAGAAGATATATTATGGTTTTATAGGGCAGGGAAAGAAATACAAAATAAAGATGAAGATGAAGAAGATAAAGAAGAGATAGAAGAAACAGAAACAAACAATATTAAGCAAATTTATAGCTATGAATTTGATGCCGAATACATTTATTCGGCTTTTATGGAGCAATACAAAATAGATTTAAATAGTATTAAATACTTGCACTGGTGGAAATTCAAAGCTTTATTTAACAGCCTAAATGAAGATGTTCTTTTTTCTAAAATTATGGGATATAGAAGTATAAACTTAGCTAAAATCCAAAATAAAGAGATGAATAAGTTTTATAAAAAGATGAAGGAAATATATGCACTTCCAGATATGAGGTCAGAAGAAGAAAAAGAAGAGGACTTTGCAAACGAATTATGGTAAAAAATATATGAAATATCGACAAATTCCGACAAAAAATGTATTATGACTGTGATATACTCCATTTATATAGAAAGAAAAGGAGGAATTAAACATGTCAAATCATGCAGAAACAGGAAAGAAACCAATTTATAAGAAATGGTGGTTTTGGGGATTAATTATAGTATTCATTATTGCTATAGGAACTTCACAAGGTGGAAATTCTGACACATTAACTTCAACACAAGGAGATGGTCAAGAAATTGAAAATAAAGAAGAGGATAATATACCGACAGAGTATAAAAATGCTCTAAAAAAAGCAGAATCGTACTCAAAGACAATGCATATGTCTAAACAAGGAATTTATGACCAGTTAACTTCCGAATATGGAGAACAATTTTCAGCAGATGCTGCACAATATGCAATAGATAATTTAGATGTTGATTATAAACAAAATGCATTAGAAAAAGCAAAAACATATCAAAATACAATGCATATGTCTAAAAGCGCTATATATGACCAATTGATTTCTGAATATGGAGAGCAGTTTACAGAAGAAGAAGCACAATATGCAATAGATAATTTAAAGTAGATTATAAGACATTTATAAAATATAGCTATTTATTATAGAAAGAGGGTGTCCTAGAATAGGAACCCTCTTTCTTATGGAGGAAAAATGGAAAGAATAAAATGTCCTTTTTGCGGTTATGAAATGCCAATAAAGTATGACAAGGAAAAGGCAAAAGCAAAAGGAATTTTTGTAAAATGTAAAGGACGAAAATGTAGAAAAGAATTTGAAATAAAAATAGAATAAGTCAAGTAGTGCCATTATGAGCCGATGACAGAAAGGAAAAGATATGTCAGACGGCTCTGTTATTATAGATTCAAAATTAAATAACGATGATTTAAAAAAAGACATAAAAGGGATAGGAAGTAATTTTAATCAGCTAAAAAGTATAGCAACGAAAGCATTAGGAGCAATTGGTTTTGGAAGCTTAATAAAAAGTGGTGTAGAGTATAATGCTACTATAGAGCAATTACAAACATCTTTTGAAGTAATGACTGGTTCTGCATCTAAAGCAAATGAAGTAGTAGAAAGACTCAAGGAAATTGGAGCAAATACTCCATTTGAATTTACTGGACTTGCGGAAACGACACAGCTTTTAATGAATTATGGATTTACTGCAGATGATGCTATAGATAAAATGATGATGCTTGGAGATATTTCTCAAGGATCTGCAGATAAAATGAATAGAATTGCAACAGCATATGGGCAGATGAGTTCAGCAGGAAAAGTATCTCTTGAAGATATTAAGCAAATGATAGAAGCTGGTTTCAACCCATTACAGGAAATATCACAGAGTACAGGCGAAAGCATGGCTAGCTTGTATGACAGAATAAGTAAAGGAACAATTTCGATAGATGAAATTACAGCTTCAATGGAACGTTCAACATCAGCAGGTGGCAAATATTTTCAATCAATGGAAAAGCAATCCGAGACTCTAAATGGACAATGGTCGACGTTGCAGGATAATTTTAATAATTTTATTGGAACTATCCTAAAACCAATCAACGAATTGTTAGCAAATGAAATATTACCAGTAATTAATGATGTATTAGGAAAATTATCAGAAAAAATAGAAACGACCGATTGGGAGAAATTTGGAAACACCTTAAAAACTATATTAGGTTTTATAGTTCCATTAACTGCTGGATTTGTAGCATTTAAAGCTTCTTTAACAATTTCTAATTTAGTATCTAGTGCTACTACAGCGTTAAAAGCATTAACGTTGTCACAATTGAAATTGAATTTAGCTCAATTAGCTTCTCCTACAACATGGATTATAGCCGGTATTACTGCACTAGTAGCTGCAATTGTATATCTCTGGAATACAAACGAAGACTTTAGAAATGCAATTATAACAGCTTGGAATGCAATAAAAGAAACAGTAAGTAATATTGTCGATGGTATTGTAACATTTTTCACAGAGACAATACCAAACGCATGGAATAGTTTTATAACAGGCTTAAAAGAACTAGGACAAACAATATGGGATACACTTGTAAATGCATGGAACTCTATAGTAAGTTTCTTTACAGAGGGAATACCTAATTTTATAGCTTCTGTTATACAATGGTTTCAAGAACTGCCATATAAAATAGGTTATTTTATCGGACAAATTATAGCTAGAATTATACAATTTGGAATAGATGCTTGGAACTGGGTAACGGTAGAACTTCCAAAAATAATTCAAGGTATCATAGATTGGTTTGCTAAATTACCAGGGAATATATGGAACTGGTTAGTAGATACAGTAAATAAAATAGTTAAATGGGGGCAAAATGTCCTTGACACAGCAAGTCAATGGGTATCTAATACAATAAATGCTGTAGTAGAATGGTTCTCTCAATTACCAGGACGCATCTGGGAATGGCTTGTAAATACAGTTAATAATATAATTAACTGGGGAAGAGATATGGTTAATCGAGGGGTCGAAGCGGCAAGAAACCTAGTAACAAATATTGTTGATACCATAAAGAGTTTGCCAGGAAAAGTGTTAGATATAGGAAAAAATCTTGTTGAAGGACTATGGAATGGAATTTCTAGTGCGGCTGGATGGTTATGGAGCAAAGTAACAGGATTTTGTAGTGGAATTGTTGATGGGATTAAAGATTTCTTTGGAATACATTCTCCATCTATCCTATTTAATAAAGAGATTGGACAAATGTTAGGTCTAGGATTGGGAGAAGGTTTTGATGATAGTTTAAGTTCCGTTTATAAAGATATGCAGAAAGCAATAGAACATGAAAATGCAAAACTAACTTCAAACTTAACAAATACACATCAAATTCAAGTACAAAATGAAGATAATAGACAAGCTACTTTAAAAAGTATCGATGACAATAAGGAAATAGTAGTAAACACAACAACAAAACTAGATAATAAAGTAATTGCAAGAGAAACAAACAAGGTAAACTCAAGACAAAAATTACAATATGGTCTAGCATAGGAGGAGAACATGATATTATTAAAACATGAAGATTTTGAATTTAAAAAAATTCTAAGTGGTGGATACAATATAAAAGAAGATGAACCAGATATTTTAAGTGAAGTAACAATGGCAGACGGAAGTATAAAGAGAAATTACGGAAGAATGCCAAAAACAAGCATAAAAGTCAAATTCAGCCAATTAAATAAAGACACATATCAAGAATACATATCTCATTTTTCAAAGAATGAAGATGTGTATTCTTATTTTTCGCCGAAACAACAAACTATGCTAACGAAGAGATTTTTTGTTTCATTTCCTGACACATCAATATTATCTGTTACTAAAAAACACAGATATGACGAATTTGAAGTAACTTTAGAACAATGCGGGGAGGTGTCTACATGATAAATGTAACAGATACCATAAAGCAGGCATACGAAAAAAGCACAGTACAATACGATAAAATAATTTTAGATAATCAAGAATATGTAATAAGCAATGTAGAATTTGACGACGATTGCTATAACGAAGGTAATATATTTGGAACAGCAATAGCAAAACTATTAAGTTTTGAAATAGAAAATAACATTAATTTAGAAGGAAAAGAGTTTAAATATTTAACAGGAGTAGAAACAAGTGTAGGAATAGAGTGGATTGATTTAGGTACTTTTATAACGCAAGATGTAGAGCCGAATGATACGACTAACATAAATCAAGTAAATGCAATGGATTATATGTTAAAAACAAATATAGAATACAAAAGTACATTACAGTATTCTAATAATGACGTAACATTAGTAGAAGTAGCACAAGAAGCATGTAATCAAGCAGGACTTACTCTTGCTACTACAGATTTCCCTAATTCATATTTTATTGTAGATAGTAATCAGTTTGAACAAGGAACATTAATAAGACAAGTAATACAAGCTATTGCACAAATTAGTGGAACAGTAGCAAAAATAAAAAATGATGATAAGTTATACTTTATAACTCCCAAAACAACAGGTACAGTAAGAAAAGTATTCAATTTAAATAATTATTCGGAAACAGAAATAAAGAGAGCAACACATCCAATTAATCTAGTTAGCCTTGGAATGAGTGATGTAGAAGGCGAAAACGTAGTAATGAGAGATGAAGAAAGTATCAGCCAAGATGGAGAAAATAGTTTAATAATAAATGACAATCCGTTTGCTTATACAGAAGAAAAAAGAAAGCAGTTAATAACTGCTATTTTTAATGCTGTAAAAGGTTTTGAATATAAAGCGTTTACATTAAAAGGGCAATGGTTGCCATATTTAGAAACTTTAGATAATGTTCAAGTAAAAGATAAGGAAGATAATACGTACAATAGTTTTTTATTTAGATGTTATGCTAAGAGTCCTAATGGACTTGAAACTGAGATGTCAGCGCCAAGTATTACAGATGCAACAGTAGAATATCAAAATATTGCTACTGCAGAACAAATAGCAAAAAAGACGGAACTGAAAGTAGACAAGCAAGAACAAACAATAACAGGAATAATTACCAATCAATCACAGTACGAAGACAAGTTAACACAAATAGAACAAGATGTAGATAGTATTTCACAAAAAGTAGAAAATACTGTTGATTTTAAGAGAGAAGCGGAAGGAATAACAGAATTACATGTTACAGAAGCAGAGAAAGCAGATGTTTTATTGCTAGAAATCAAGGGCGGTAAAACATACAACAATTATTTATATCCAGGAGCAGACTTGTATCCAGGAGCAGACTTATACCCAAATATGGAGGTGATATAGATGCAATATAAGATAATAGTAGATAAACAAAGCAGAACTAATCCAAGTCCTGAGAAAAAAGAATATATTGTTGACATAGAAGAGCTAAGAGTCAAAGGAAACGTATATGACAGCTTAATTATTACACCCGAAGAGGACTATGTAATGCGTAGACTTTCCTTGTCTGACCTTAACGTATTATCTGTTTTACCAGAACCAATTAAACAACCAATTCCTGACATAAACATAGAATTATTTGAAGGAGATAATTACATTTACCTAGTAGATATGACAGGAAATAAATTCTATGCAGAATACTTAATTAACAATGATTTCAACAACACCTTTGCCACAAGAGGAGAAATGAATAGTGCTATCAACCAAACTGCACAAAGCATTGAATTAAGTGTAAATCAGAAATTTGAAGGATATAGTACAACAGAAGAGATGAATGCAGCTATTAATGTAAAAGCAAATGAGATAAACAGCAGTGTTAATAGCAAGTTAGAAGACTATTCTACAACAACAGAGATGAATAGTGCTATTACACAGAAGGCTAATGAGATAAACAGCAGTGTTAATAGCAAGTTAGAAGACTATTCTACAACAACAGAGATGAATAGTGCTATTACACAGAAGGCTAATGAGATAACTAGTGAAGTATCAGAGACTTATGCAACAAAAGAAACTACTAATAGCCTATCTTCACGAATAAAACAAACAGCAAAAAGTATTGAGTTAACAACAACAGATAAAAGCACTAGCGCAGGAATAGTTATAAGATTGAAAAACGAAGATGGAAGCCAGATTGATGCTAAAAGTGCAAATATAACAATGAAAGGTTTAGTTAGTTTTACAGATTTAAGTGGGGCTGGTTCTACTACAATCAATGGTTCTAACATAACTACAGGTACAATAGATGCTAGTAAAGTAACAGTAAAAAATATAAATGCAAGTAATATTACATCTGGAACAATAACAGGAAGAACAATCTCAGGAGGTACAATAAAAGGAACTAAGATTACAAATGGAAATAATTTTAGTGTAGATGCAAACGGAAACATGACTTGCAAAAATGTAAATATTACAGGAGGAAAAATTAATCTAAATGTTTCTAGAAGTATGTCAGATAAAGTTTTTACATTAGAAGATGATCAAGGAGCAAAAAGTCACATAGGTACAGTAAATGCTTCAATTGGATATGTGGGAACCGATGTTCTCACGGGAGTATACATACAAGGAGAAGCAGGAGGTCAATCTACAGTTCGAGCTCAAGTAATAACACAAACATCGTTAGTAAAATATAAAAAGAATATTGAAAAATTTAATGACATTGCTTTAAATATTATAAAAAATATAGATATTTATAAATACAATTTAAGAAATCAAAAAGATGGAGAGAAAAAACATCTAGGCTTTATAATTGGAAAAGGATACAAGTATGCCAATGAAGTAACGTCTGTAGACCAACAAGGAAACGAAATAGGCGTTGATGACTATTCTTATACGAGTCTATGTGTTAAAGCAATTCAAGAATTAGCAAAAGAAATAGAGTTATTAAAAAAGAGAATAACAGCGTTGGAGGTGCAAAAAAATGGTTAATTGGGAAGATAGAGAATACGTAAACCCAAGAAAAAAGGTATTTAAGAATTTAGATACAGAAGAGATACTTATTTTAGAACTACAGGATGACCCAGACAATGTAACAAAAGAAGGCGTGCCAGTTTCAGCTCACAATCTTAATAAAATGCAGACGGATTTAGTTAGTCAAAGCGTAGTTTATTACAAAGATTTAAACGACATAAATAACACTTCTTATTGCTACACATCTGCATCTGCTACCAATAAACCGCCTCAGGTTAATGGAACAAATGGATATGTATTTACGCAAATGGTAAATGACAATGTAGGGTATCAAACTTATAAGACTACTACTGCTGAATACGAAAGATTCAAGAATGTAACGTGGGGAGAATGG
>ERZ1090865.1847-NODE-1848-length-10079-cov-7.801875_pt1 | contig 10079 bp, 20 predicted proteins | sample MGYA00478478_ERZ1090865 | MGnify/ENA primary metagenome ERZ1090865 (study PRJEB33644, sample SAMEA5815715) | chicken gut metagenome | biome: Chicken; feature: Gastrointestinal Tract; material: Caecum | place: Ireland | collected 2019-01-01 | study: A study of... | reverse complement strand
ATGAACCCATATTTACAGTTTGAAGAAATTTATAAAAAATATGTAACTGAAAAATTTAAATATGCTGATGAAGAATTAAAAAAGAAAATTAACATGATTGAAGCAGAACAAATAAAAGTAAAATCAAATGAAATTAAAGACTATTTTGAAGAATATAAAGCATCAAAAAATATTGATTTTATTACTTTTGAAAATGCAAATATTAATATAACATTGTCTGCTAGCAATAAATCTTTAAAAGAACAAGCAAAAGCATTTATTGATAAAGTCTGTGATGATTTAGCATTGATAAATTCACAAGAACACAGAGAAGAAATTTTAATTGAATACAAAAGTTCTTTAAATGTAAGTTTAGCTATTACAACAGTGGTTACTCGTCATAAAGAACTTGAAGAATTAAAGAAAAAACAAGAAGTAGCAGATCAACAAAAACAAGTTGAGGAAACAATGGTTGCTAAAGTAGAAGAGGTGCTAAGTGCTCCTAGTAAAGTTGAAGTAACACAAGACGAGATTTTAGAAATAGCATTTAAAGTTCGAGGATCAAGAGAAAAACTAAAAGAACTAGTACAGTTCTTAAAAGAAAGAGGCTATGATTATGAACAACAATAAAGTTATGACCAAACCAAAATTCAGTGTGGCTATTCAAACCGAACAATATCAAAAATTAATAAATAATACACTAGGAGATCCTAGCAGAGCGAGAAGATTTATTGCAAGTATTTCAAGCACAGTAGCAATAAATAAGGATTTACAAGAATGTGATGCTGGAACTATTTTAAGTGGTGCATTACTTGGAGAAGCATTAGATTTAAGTCCTAGTCCTCAACTTGGTCAATATTATCTACTTCCGTTTAATGATAAAAATAAAGGGAAAGTAGCAACATTTGTTCTTGGTTATAAAGGATATATACAATTAGCTATTAGAAGTGGATATTATAAAAAAATCAATGTTATTGAACTCAAAGAAGGAGAATTAAAAAACTTCGATTTAATGACGGAAGAAATTGAAGTTAATTTGATTACAGATGATGAAAAAAGAGAAAATGCGAAAACTGTTGGATATTATGCAATGTTTGAATATTTAAACGGATTTAAAAAAGCAATATATTGGAGTAAAGATAAAATGATAGCTCATGCTGATAAATATTCCCCTGCTTTTACAAAAAAAGGCTATGAATTACTTTCAACTGAAAAAGTAAAGCAAGAAGATATGTGGAAATATAGTTCTCATTGGTATAAAAACTTTGACGATATGGCTAAGAAAACAATGTTAAGACAACTTATTTCAAAATGGGGAGTAATGTCAATTGAAATGAGAGAAGCATTTGAAAAAGATGAAACTATTATAAGAGAAGATGGAACATACCAATATGTTACTGCAGTGGATGATTCCAATGTGATTGAAACCAAAATTGAAGAACATAATGAATCTATAGAAAATGAACCTAAAAAGGTAGATATGAATGAATTATAAAATTATTGAAAGTGGAAGTTCTGGAAATGCCACAATTGTGGAAGATGCGATTTTAATCGATTGTGGTGTTTCTTTTAAGAAACTTCGTGATTGCTATAAAAATTTAAAATTAGTACTACTTACTCATATTCATAGCGATCACTTTAACAAAACTACAATAAAAAGACTTGCTAAAGAAAGACCAACTTTACGGTTTGGCTGTAGAGACTGGTTAGTTCATGATTTAGTCATGTGCGGAGTTGATAGAAAAAACATTGATATTTATGATTCAGTTTGTAATTTTAAATATTCAAACAATTTGATATTAACAACTTTTGATTTGAAACATGATGTTCAAAATTGTGGATACAAAATCATGATAAATGATAAAAAGTACTTCTATGCAACTGACACTTGTTCTCTAGAAAATATCGAAGCTAAAGACTATGATATGTATTTTATAGAAGGAAATTATGCAGATAAGGCTGAATTAGACATGAGAAAGCAAAAACATATTGAAAATGGCGAGTTTTATTATGAAGATAGAGTTGAAAAAACACATTTAAGTCAAGCCGCTGCAACAGAGTGGCTAATGAAGAATATGGGTGAGAAATCACAATATATTTTTATGCATGAACACAAAGAAAAAGAAAGTAGAAAAGAGGTAGAAGAATGAAAGTTGGAGACGTAGTACAATTCAATGAAAATCATGAATGGCAAGGTTGCTTAGGAATTATAAGAGAAGTAAAAGATTGTAAAGAAAATGGTATTAGATATATGATCGGAGTTCCAGCACCATTGCAAGGCACAGCTTTTATATATGTTATGGATAATGAAAATTCGATTGAATATATAGGGAAAGCTGTATTAGTTTTAAAGAACGAATAGGAAAGTGAGGAAAGAGAAAAAATGAAATTAACGAGCATAACAATAAAAAAAATAAATAGAGAAAATTCAAGATTAAGGGGGATCGCTTCTGTTTTAATTGATGATGCGTTTATAGTTCACAATATTCGCATTATTAATGGAGATAATGGATTGTTTATAGCAATGCCATCGGAAAAAACAGTAACAGGAGAATATAAAGATATTTGCCATCCAGTAAATTCAGATATTCGTACTATGTTTACAAATGCAATTTTAGATGAATACAACAAGGAGGATGAGCAAAATGAATAGTGTTTGTTTAGTAGGAAGATTAGTTGCCGATCCAGAACTTAAGTATAATCAAAATGGAAAAGCATGGGTAAGGATTACTATAGCTGTAGATCGTGGAATTAGTAAAGAAGCTGAGGAATCGGGAAAACAAAGTGCGGATTTTATTAGTTGTGTTTTTTGGGAAAGTAAAGCTGCATCTTTAGCAAAGTATATGAAAAAAGGAAATCGAATAGGAGTAACAGGTCGAATTGTTTCAGGCAAATATCAAGGACAAGACGGAAATATGATTTATACAACAGATGTAAGAGTATATGGTTTAACATTCTTAGAAAGTAAACCAAAAAATGAACGACCAGAACCGGAATATGATGGTTACGAAATTTCAAATAATAATCAAGAAGAAGCAAAAGATCCATTTGCGGATTTTGGAGAAGAGATAGTTTTGTCTGATGATGATTTACCTTTCTAATATAAAAAATGAAACTAATTGGAAAATATATAAGAAAAGGGATTAATGAAAATCACGAAACGGAAATAACTTTAAGTGTAAAAGAGAATTATGTGCCTTTTTTAGAAGAATTAAAAAAAGATGAGTTATATTCCGTTTCTATTACTAAAGCTAAAGATAAAAGAACAGAAAAACAAAATAGATATATGTGGGCTTTACTAAAAGAGATTGATAAAGCTAGAAATGGAAATCGTTCTAATGATGATTTTGAAATTTACATAGAGGCACTTTTGAGAAGTGGAGCAAAATATGAGCATATGTTGGTTGAACCTAAGGTGGAGGATATGTTGAAGCAACACTTCAGAGCTATAAAGTTAGTACGATGTATTAAAGTTGGAGATAAAATTTTTAATGATTATAAATGTTTTTGGGGAAGCTCAAAATTTGATAAAAAAGAAATGCATGATTTAATTGAAACTATTTTAGATATGGCTTGTGAATGTGGATTAGATATTCATTATTGGAAAGAATTATTAGTTCCCGAGGAATGATTATGCCAGAAGATGTAATTGAAATTTTAACCAAACAAATGATAGAGGATGCATTTAAAGATAATAAAAAAAATATTGTTGAACAGGCAGTTATTACTAAAACCGATTTATATAGTTTCTGCATTAAATTGATGAAATTGCTTAAAGAAGTGGAGGAAGAATATGAATAAAGATATTATTGATTGGATTAATAAAAATTTGAATAAGCAAGATTATTTTTGTGTAGTTCAAAATCCGAAAAAAGAAAATGAGATATGGCTTGTATGGAAAAACGATGGACAAGTATTTGCGTATATTGATAAAGAAGCTGTAATTCAAATATTGGAGGAATTTGATGAATTATCATGAGTTTCTTCAAAATAAGGTAGCTAAACCCATGAATGTTGGATTTGAAATAGATTTGAAAGAATTAAATGATAAATTATTTGATTGGCAAAAAGTATGTGTGCAATGGGCTTTAAAAAAGGGAAAATGTGCGTTATTTGAAGCATGTGGACTAGGTAAAACTGTTCAACAGTTGGAATGGGCTAATCAAGTGTGTAAAAAAACAAATGGAAATGTATTGATTTTGGCACCACTTGGAGTAACTTCTCAGACTGCTAAAGAAGAAGCTCCAAAACTTGGAATTAAAGTTCATGTTATAAGAGAAGATCAAAAAACAGAAAAAGGAATAAATATTATAAATTATGAAATGCTGGATTCTGTGGACACAAGTAAATTTGTAGGAGTAGTGCTAGATGAGTCAAGTATTTTAAAAAATTTTACTGGAAAGGTAAAATCTAAAATTACAGAAGCTTTTAAAGATACACCTTATAAATTATGTTGTACGGCAACTCCAGCACCCAATGATTACATGGAACTTTTGAATCATGCTGACTTCTTAAACATTATGTCTACAGCACAAGCACTTAGTATTTATTTTATCAATGATATGAAAACAGGGTCATGGAGATTGAAAGGACATGCCACTAAAGATTTTTGGAAGTGGGTTTGTTCATGGTCTCTTAATATAGATAAACCAAGTGATCTAGGATTTTCGGATATTGGCTACATTTTACCACCATTTCGAGAACATGAAGAAATTGTTGATATAAATATTATTGATGATCAATTTCAAAATGGCTTTTTTAGGGATATTCAAATGAGTGCGACATCATTTTATAAAGAAAAAAAGAATACGATTCATGATAGAGCATTAAAAGTAAAGGAAATTATCGAAAGAAATCCAAAAGAGCAATATTTAATTTGGGTAGATATGAATGAAGAGGCAGAAGAATTAAAAAAAGTTATTTCAAATGCAATTGAAGTTAGAGGAAGTGATTCCAATAAACATAAAGAAGAAGCAAGTGAAAAATTTAAAACAGGAGAGATTCAAATTTTGATTAGCAAACCTAAGATTTTCGGATATGGTATGAACTTTCAAAATTGTTATAATGTTATCTTTTGCGGATTAACATATTCATATGAAAACTATTATCAAGCACTTAGACGATTATATCGATTTGGACAAACTCATGAGGTAAATAGTTATATCGTTTTAGGGTCAACAGAAAAAACGATTTTAGAAACAGTAAGGAGAAAGGAGGAGCAACAGCAAAAAATGAAAAATAGTATGCTTATTAGTACTAAAGAAATTCAAAAATTGGAGTTGCAACATACGGAGCAAGGTATGAGTTTTGAATCAAATATTTTGCAGTTGCCAAAGTGGATATGAAAATGGATGAGGGACATAATTGGGTTGCATATAATATGGATTGTGTAGAGCTGTGTAAACAACTTCCAGATGATTGTATTGATTTAACCATTTCTTCATTTCCTTTTGCAAACTTGTATACATATAGTGATGATATCCGAGATTTTTCTAATGTAGATAGTTTAGATGAATATTTTGAACAACTTGATTTTTTAATACCAGAACTTTATCGAATTACTAAACCTGGTCGATTAATTTGCTTGCACTTGAAACAAATACCCACCTTTAAAGGGCGAGATGGGGCAATGGGACTTATTGATTTCAGAGGAATGATGATTCAAGCATTTCAAAAGCATAAATGGATATATCACGGAGAAATTACTGTGTGGACAAATCCACAGATAGAAGCAACTAGAACTAAGTCAGCTAGCATCTTATGGAATAGTTATAAAAAGTTTGCAGAAATAACAAGAACTGGTATGGCAGATTATGTTGTTATCATGCAAAAAGTAGAAAGAGAAGAAGAATGGGTACATATTAAACATGAAAATAATGATGATGAATTTCATCATTGGACAGAAATTGCAAGTCCATGCTGGATGAATATAAGCAGGACGAATGTATTAAATGCAAAAGTAGCGAAAGAGGATAAAGACGAAAAGCATATGACACCATTACAACTAGATTTAATAAGAGAATTAATTCATTGGTATAGCAATGAAAATGAAACCGTATTCGATCCATTTGCAGGTGTATTTAGTGTCGGATATGAAGCAATTCAAATGAATCGAAAAGCTATATTAAGTGAGTTAAAAGCAAGTTATTATCAAACTGGATGTCAAAATATGAGAGAGTTAGAAAATAAAAGCCAAATGACAATTTTTGATTATTAACTAAGAAAGCGAGGAATTTATGAATAACCAATATGATAAAATTTTTCTAAAAAAATTACAAGACTGTGTAATTAATTTAGATGAGTTAGATGAAATAATTGAAACGAATGGAGAAAGACAAAGCAAAGTGGATTCTGAAATTAGCGATTGGTTACACAGACTTCAAAATCATTTTGAAGAATTAAAACCAAATCGTGTAGCCTTAGCAAACATTGCAGAAAAAATAGCAATTTTAAGATTAGAAAGAGCCTCATTAAGAAATGAGTTTGAATTGATTAAAAGATATAAAGAAGTTAGTCGGCAGATGATGACTAAAGATAACAGAGAATTTGTAATTGCAGAAATTCAGAAAACTATGAAAAATTTAAATCAACCTTATAAGAATCGTATTATTAACGAAGAAGACATAGAACTTGTAGAAGCAATGACAGAAAAGGAAAAAAATCAAACCGTAAAAAAGAATAAAAGAAAAATTAGTGCAGAAAGTCAAAAATTAAATGATCAAATTTGGGAGTTATATAGGCAAGGAATATCACAAAAAGAAATTGGTAAATTAGTAGGATTAACACAACCAAGTGTAAATGTCAGAATTAAGAAAATTAAATCTCAGAAAGAAAAGGTGGAAGTGAATGGATGATTGGAAAAAAACAATAGCAAAAAATCTGAGTATTTTAGAACATTATGGAGTGAAATCTCAAATACCTATATGGATAGAGGAAATGAGTGAGCTTACTAAAGAATTATGTAAGTGGCTTAGAAAATATGATGAACTGACTGGAGATATCAATCTACAATTATTGGCTAACATGAAAGAGGAAATTACAGATGTTACTATTTGTTTAGATCAATTGAAATATGCAATTGGATATTTTGAGGACGATTTGATGAAAGTGTATAACCTGAAAGTAAGTAGACAGCTTGAAAGAATGAAGAACGAGGTGGAATAAATGGAATTGCTAAACATAATGTTTCCAATTGGATCTGTTTATGCATTTATACATAATTCAGAAAAAAAGTTAAATGTACAGATAAGAAAAAATGTAAAAAAACTAAACAATATGATCGGAAAATGGAGATATATCGGAAGATCAAACGGATATTTGTATTTTGCTAGGGAAAAATAAGTCAATAAGAATAGGAGATGAAATAATGAACGATTTGGAATTAGATGTAGAAATATTACTCACCGAAGCTAATTTTGATAGTCATTTAGAAAAAGGAACTATCGAAATGAATAACGAATATTTCAATTTATTGCAAGAAAAAATGGCTAGACTCATCAATGAAAATCAAGAGTTAAAGAAACAACTTGAAGAACATATTAAAGCAGAAATGAAAATGGAAAATGAACTTGAAGAACAAAAAAAAGAATATCAAGAAACTTATAAAGATGTTCGCGAAGAAATTAAGGAATATAAAAATCAACAAAAGGCGTTTATAGAGTGTTTAGAAAAAGAAATAGTAGATAGTAAAGCTGGTAGTGGGCAACAATATTTTGCTCAACAACATTTAAGGTTATATAAAGAAATAATAGGATGTAGCAAATGGGAACTAATTATTATGCAGTTAAAAAGAAACCAGGCTTATATAATCGCGAAATACATTTGGGCAAATCAAGTTCTGGCTGGTTATTCTTATTTAGAGATAATGAAGAATTTCATACATACCCACAATTTAAAAAATGGTTAGAAAATAATGTCGATACTGGAAAATATGTGTTGCTTGATGAATATGAAAGAAAAGTTACAAAAGAATATTTACTCGATTTAATAGACAGTAAGCAAAAAGATAAACGCAATCTAAGCAATCCTGATAATTTTAATTATAATACTAAAAATATTGATGGATACAGATTTACTGATAGAGACTTTAGTTAGGAGTTAGAGATGAAATATAAAATATTTGTATCATTACTAACATTTTTGCTGTTACTGACAGGTTGTAGCAATGATAAATGTATTAAAAGTCATAAAGAAACCCAAATATGCGTAATGTATCAATTTTTTCCAAATTCCAATGGTGGAGTTCGAATGGTCCCCTTCTTTTATCCTTGTGAAAAGGAAGTTTGCGATTTATATGAAAGCGAGGTAACAGATGAATAGAGAAGAAGTAAAAAAAGAATTATTAAATGATAAAGAAGTACAATTTCAAGCAACGATAGTCGCTACATTTATAGCACTATATCAAAAATTGATTAAGAAAGAGATTTTTACAGATAAAGATGTAGACGAAATAAACGAAAACACAGAAAAAATAGCAGATGTAATTAAAAGCATGGCAATTGATGAAACTATGAAAATGTTAGATAAGGAGGAAAAGAATGAATAGAGAAATAAAGTTTAGAATATGGGATAAAGAATTAAAAGAAATGCATGATGATTTAAGACTTTATGATATTGTTGAAGATGATTTTTGGTATGATGGCGAAACTGATATTTGGAGTGTATTTTATGACGGGTGTAACGAACAAAAACGTTTTATTGTTATGCAGTATTCTGGCTTAAAAGGCAAAAACGGTAAAGAAATATATGAGGGAGATATTATCGAATATAAAGATAGCACAGGATTACATAGAGAAACAGTAGTATGTGATAAAGGATGTTTTTATGCAGGATGGCATTGTGGCAGTTCGACGAGAGAGGCACCAAAATTAATAAACACTAGAATTTCAACGGTAATAGGCAATATCTATGAAAGTGAGGTAACAAATGCTAAAAATCAAAGATAATCTTGAATTAAAAGATGGTATGTATGTAAGAACAAAATTAACTGATTTTTGTAATTTAATTGCTATAAGAAGAATTATAGAAATTGATGAAGATGCTAATGAAATATGGTTAGATGATGATGTTATTGATGATTATGGTGAAATTTATAATACTGTTCGTGAAGAAGATATAGATAAAACAGGCAGTAATCTTATCGATTTAATAGAAGAAAATGATTTATTAGAGATTAGATATTTAATCAAATCCAATGAATATCAAAAAGAAGTGGTCCAAGTTATTAAAAATAATGACAATAAGCTTTACGTAAATGCGTTTCCTCAGAAAATATTTATAAAAGATTTTGACACGTATGGTGTGGAAATACTATCGGTTTTAACAAAAGAACAATTTGAAAGCCAAAAATATATTGTAGAAAGTGAGTGATTAGAAATGATTGAAAATGCAAAATATGAGTTAGATTTATTACTTAAAAAATGTGAAGATGAAGAAGAATATAGAATGCAAAAAGTAATTAATGATAACGCATTAGAAATAGTGAAAAAATTCTGTGAAATGGGGCATAGCGGCTTTTCGGCAGAGTATGAAATAAATATGATTATAAAATTATTGAGACAACAACCATTGACAAAACTAACACTAGCTGATGATGAATTTGTTGAGATTTCAGACGGTTTATTTCAAAATATTAGAGATAGTAGAATTTTTAAGTGCAAGAATAAGTTTGATGGGCGACCATATAATGTTGAAACCATGCAAGAATACGATGCTGAAAGGGGAATTTAGATGATTGATATAGTAAAAATAAAGCAAGCAGTAAAAGACGGGATTATAGAGTTTTATGTAATAGATGGACACATCTTTTGTGAAAATCTTGCTACTGAAGAAGTAGTAGAGGTGGGAAATGAAAATAAAGATAATTGATTTGTTTAATAAAATTGCTAATAACGAGAAAGTGCCAAAGAAGATAAAATATTTTGGAGAAATATATGAATATTCAGAAGACATGAAATTCTATTATCAAAACGGTTTTTCTATGTATAGAGATTTTTTTACAGAAGGTAACTGTTTAAACGATGAAGTAGAATTTATAGAAGAAGAAAAAGAGATAGAAAAAATAGGTAAAATATATGACGGTTTTACTGATAGCTATTATG
>ERZ1090865.1846-NODE-1847-length-10082-cov-6.339882_pt1 | contig 10082 bp, 9 predicted proteins | sample MGYA00478478_ERZ1090865 | MGnify/ENA primary metagenome ERZ1090865 (study PRJEB33644, sample SAMEA5815715) | chicken gut metagenome | biome: Chicken; feature: Gastrointestinal Tract; material: Caecum | place: Ireland | collected 2019-01-01 | study: A study of the... | reverse complement strand
AGACGATAGGAGAAAAAGGATGAAACAGAAAATCGAGCTGCTTGCTCCGGCGGGCAATCTGGAAAGCCTGCTGGCCGCGGTGCACAGCGGCGCGGACGCGGTCTATTTTGGATATGGCGAACTAAACGCCCGGCGCAACGCCAAAAACTTCGACGAGCAGTCGCTTGCAGAGGCCTCCCGCATCTGCAAGGAGCGCGGGGTCAAGATGCACATGACGGTCAACACCATGGTCTATGACCGCGAGTATGAGGCGGTGCTGCGCACGCTGGAGATCGCCTGCAAATACGGCATCGACGCATTGATCGTGCAGGACCTAGGCGTAGCGGCGCTGGTGCGCAGGGCTGCTCCCGAGATGCCGCTGCACGCCTCTACCCAGCTGACAGTCCACAACGTTTCCGGTGCCTGGCAGGCCAAGGAGCTGGGCTTTTCCCGGGTGGTGCTGGCCCGCGAGATGAGCCGCAGCGAGATCGCCGCCATCACCCGCACTGTGCCCATCGAGACCGAAGTCTTTGTCCATGGGGCGCTGTGCATGTGCGTCTCGGGACAGTGCTATATGAGCTCAGTCATCGGCGAGCGCAGCGGCAACCGCGGGCTCTGCGCCCAGCCCTGCCGCCTGCCTTTTGCCAGCGGCAGAAAGGGAGACAGCGGCTATGCGCTTTCGCTCAAAGACCTCAGCCTTGCCCGCCGGGTGAGGGAGCTAAGCGAGCTGGGGGTAGACTCCTTTAAGATTGAGGGCCGCATGAAGCGTCCGGAATATGTGGCGGCGGCAGTCAGCCAGTTCAAGCAGGCGCTGCGCGGGGAGCAGGCCGACCTCGACCTGATGGCGGCGGTCTTTTCCCGCAGCGGCTTTACCCAAGGGTATTTTGACGGCAAATTGGGGCCGGAGATGTTTGGCACCCGCCAGAAGGAGGACGTGCTGGCCGGGCAGAAGGTGCTCAAATCTTTGAGCGATCTAGCCGGAAAGGATGTTCCGCGGGTTGGGGTGGACTTTGCCTTTTCGATGAAGGCAGATGAGCCGGTCACCCTGACCGCCAGCGATGGGGAAGGGCATCGGGCAACGGTGCAGGGAGAGCCGCCGCAGGCTGCGCTCAAAGCCCCGACCAACGAGGAGCTGGTGCGCAGAAGCCTCGAAAAGACCGGCGGCACCTTTTACTATCTCAATTCCCTTGCTGCCGAGCTGGGCGAGGGCCTGATCTGTCCGGCCTCCCAGCTCAACGCCCTGCGCCGCCAGGCGCTGGACGGGCTGACTGCTCAGCGTGGGCAGATTTTGCCAAAGCCGTTTTCCCGGCCGCAGCATATCCCCGTGCCAAAGCATCAGCCAGCCTGGCAGCAGGATGGGGAGCACTTGCCACTGCGCGCGCAGGTGCGATCCGTCTCCCAGCTGACCGAAAATCTGTGCGGCAAATGCGAGCTGCTCATCATCCCGCTGGACGAGCTGCTGCGTGGGGCGGGAGGGCTCAGCCGCGCCGTGCTGCGCAAGGTGGCCGTTTCGCTGCCGCGGGTGGTGTTTGGCGACGACGAGAAGGAGCTTACCGAAAAGCTGCTGCGCTGCCGGGAGCTGGGCGTCCAGCACCTTTCGACCGGCAATCTGGGCGGGGTGTATCTGGGCAGAAAGCTCGGCTTCACCGTGCATGGGGAGTATGGGCTCAACATCGCCAGCAGCGGCTGCCTTGCAGAATATGAGCGGCTGGGGGTGCAGGACTGCCTGCTCTCCTTCGAGCTGTCGCTGGCAAGGGCGCGGGCAATCGGCGGGACACTGCCGCGCGGGCTGCTGATCTATGGCCGGCTGCCGCTGATGGTCACCCGCAACTGTCCGATCCGCCTGGCCGGCTGCAAGGACTGCAAGGGCTTTGGCACCCTGACCGACCGCAAGCGGGAGGTCTTTGAGGTGCGCTGCACCGAACGGAAGTATTCGGAAATTTTCAACAGCAAGCCGCTCTACCTCGGCGACCGGATGGAGGAGCTGGACGGCTTTGACTACGGCTTGCTCTACTTTACCAGCGAGGGGCCAAAGCAGGTGGACAAGGTGCTCGCGCGCTATGCGGCGACCCACGAGCCGATGGAGGGCATCACCCGCGGGCTTTATTGGAGAAATGTCAAGTAACTTGCCATACAGGAGGAAATGAGGATGTCGGTTTTGAAGGTAAAACGCTTAAACGAAAAGGCGCGGCTGCCGGAGCGCGCCACGGCGGGCAGCGCGGGCTATGACCTGCGCGCCTGCATCGAGCAGCCGGTGGTGATCGAGCCGGGGCAGGTGCGGAAGATCCCGACCGGGCTTGCCATCGAACTTGCGGATGAGCACCACGTCGCGCTTATCTTTGCGCGCAGCTCGATGGGGGTCAAGCATGGGGTTTGCCCGGCCAACGCGGTCGGGGTGATCGACTCGGACTACCGCGGCGAGGTCTGCATCTTTCTGCGCAACTATTCGGACGCCCCCTACACCGTACAGCCACAGGACCGGGTGGCGCAGCTCTTGGTGATGCCGGTGGCGCTGCCGGAGGTGCAGGAGGTGGAACAGCTTTCCGACACCGTTCGCGGCGAAGGAGGATTTGGTTCCACCGGGAAGTAGGAGAAAAGAGAACATCAAAACAAAGAGGAGAAATGCCTTTATGAAATTCATCCTGGCCTCGCAGTCGCCAAGACGCAAAGAACTGCTTTCGCGCGTCGTCAGCGACTTCGACGTCCGCGTCAGCCACGTCGAAGAAGTTGTTCCCGCCGGCCTGCAGCCGCAGGAAGTGGTCATGCACCTTGCCAAAATCAAGGCCGAGGCGGTGGCGCGGGAGCTGAGGCTCGAACAGCCTGCACAGCGCTTTGCCGTCATCGGGGCGGACACGGTGGTGGCGCTCGATCACCAGATTATGGGAAAACCCAAAGACCGCGCCGACTGCGTGCGGATGCTCTCTGCCCTCTCCGGACGGGAACATGCGGTCTATACCGGCGTGGCGGTTGTAGTGGACGGCCGGACAGAATCGTTTTATGAGAGGACGGCAGTGCGCTTTCTCCAGTTGAGCGACGAGGAAATCAACTGGTACGCCTCGCTCGACGAGCCCTACGACAAGGCTGGCGCCTACGGCATTCAGGGCTACGGCAGCCTGCTGGTCGAGGGCATCTGCGGAGATTACTTTAACGTGATGGGCCTGCCGGTGGCGAGCCTGCGCCGCAGGCTGCTTTCAATGGGGGTGCTCAGCCTTCCAAAAGTGGACAAGAAGGACTGTTAAAAACTGGAAAAGAGCGGCGCGGCGGGCGGCTTTATTGGGGATTTTAGACAGAGAAACAGCTGACAACCAAGCTGCTTTGGTACAAATATCGTAATTTTTCGACTCTGAAAAAAAATTCAAAAATTCCTGTTGAGATTGCATGACGTTCAGGTTATAATATATAAGATAATGCGCCCCTTTTCTCTTTTTTGGATAGACATGCGGGAAAAGGAAATGAAAAAGCTGCCTGGACAAACGGATTTCATCGGAAAGACAGGCTGGACGAAAATCCTAGAAATAGCGCATCAGACATCAAAAAGGCAATCGTACATGGCCCCGGAGGGGCGTGGGTAGAAATAAAAAGATAGGCAAGGCGGCGGGGGCAGGCTCTGCGGGAAATGCAGCCGCTTTCATTCTGGCAGGAGGAAAAAATATGTTCGGAAAAGATATTGGAATCGATTTGGGTACGGCAAACACCTTGGTCTTTATGAAGGGCAAGGGCATCATCATGCGGGAACCTTCGGTGGTCGCGGTGGACACCCGCAACTATACCGTTAAGTATGTCGGACAGGAAGCCAAGGACGTCATCGGCAGAACCCCCGGCTCGATTGTGGCGGTCAGACCTTTGAAGGACGGCGTTATCGCGGACTTTGACATCGCTGCCAGCATGCTGCAGATCTTCATCAAAAAAGCCTGCAACAACTCGATCTTTGCCCGCCCGAGGGTGGTCATCTGCATCCCCTCCGGCGTCACCGCCGTTGAGCGCCGCGCGGTCAAGGAAGCCTCGCTCAAGGCAGGAGCCCGCTATGTCGCCATCATTGAGGAGCCGATGGCGGCGGCTATCGGCGCAGGCCTGCCGGTTGCGGAAGCTACCGGCAGCATGGTTGTCGATATCGGCGGCGGCACCAGCGAGGTCGCGGTTATCTCGCTGGGCGGCATCGTTGCGTCCCGCTCGGTCAGAGTGGGCGGCGACGAGTTTGACTCGGCCATCATCCAGTATGTCAAGAAAAAATATAACCTCCTGATCGGCGACCGCACCGCCGAGAATATCAAGATCGAGATCGGCTCGGCCTATCCGTATGAGGACGAGCAGCCGATGGAGATCAAGGGCCGCAACCTGGTGGACGGCCTGCCAAAGAACATGATGCTCTATCCGGAAGAGGTGCGCGAGGCGCTGGCTGATTCCATCACCTCGGTGCTGGACGCCATCCGCACCACCCTGGAGCGCACCCCGCCGGAGCTTTCGGCCGACATCATCGACCACGGCATCACCCTGACCGGCGGCGGCGCGCTGCTGCGCGGTCTGGACCAGCTGGTTTCCAAGGAGACCGGCATGCCGGTTCAGGTGGCGGAAAATCCGCTGGACTGCGTCGCGGCCGGCACCGGCAAGCTGCTGGAAAACATGAGCACCATGAAGGAGCTGCTCTCCGACGACGATTCCAAATATTAAAAAGCCTTTTCAGGTTGGCTGCCGGCGATCATTTCTGGCTTTTTCAGAAAGCTGCGCCGGCGGCCTTCTGCTTTTTCTAAGTGAAGAAAAACAGTGAGGGCAGGCCGCCTTCCTGCCCTGAAGGGAGAATGTGAATCCGTGAAAGAGTTTTTTCACAGCTGGGTCTTTAAGGTGCTGATGGCGCTGGTGGTTGTGATGTTCGCCTTTTTGCTGCGGGCCACGCTGACCATGGGTTTTTCCACCGTCGTCGAGCAGATTGTAGGCACCGTCACCGCCCCGCTGCAGTCGCTGAGCGCCTCGCTGAGCGGGTCGGTCACCGGCTTTTTGGACCAGTTTCTGCACGCGCAGGAGATTGCGGAGGAGAACGAGCGCCTGAAGGAGGAAAACCGCCAGCTCATCGAGCAGATGGTGGACTATGAAAACTACAAAAACGAGAACGAGAGCTTAAAGGAGCAGCTGCAGATTCAGGAAGACAACCCGGAGTGGGAAACGATGACCGCCTCGGTGATTGGGCGGGACCCCTCCGACCAGTTTTATTCCTTCACCATCGATAAGGGGACGCTGGACGGCGTCTCCTATCAGGACCCGGTCATCACCGCGGACGGGCTGGTGGGCATCGTCTCGGAGGTGGGACCGGTGTTTGCCAAGGTGACCACCATCCTGGACGTGCGGCTGAACGTGGCCTGCCAGGATGTGCGCACCCAGGATGTGGCGACTGTTTCCGGCGACATCGAGCTTGCGCAGAACGGCCAGTGCCGCATGTCGCTGATCCCCCGCGAGAGCGGCATCGCCAAGGGGGACATCATCCAGACGGCGGGCACCTCGGGGCTGTATCCGCAGGGCATTGTGATCGGACGGGTCAGCGACGTCGGCTATGAGCCCAGCGGCACCATGATGTACGCGGTGGTGGAGCCGTCCAGCGACATCGAGACGGTCAAGGACGTGGTCATCATCACCTCCTTTAAGGGCCAGGGCAGCAGCTTGTCCAGCTTTGAGCAGGACAGCCTGACCGGCGGGCAGACCGCGGACGAAGAATCCACTGCCGACGAAACAACAACCGACGAAGCGGCTGCGGAGTAAGCGGGAAGGAGACGGAGCATGAACCGACGCACCAAGCTCATGATTGCAAAGTATGCGCTGTACGTTTTGCTGATGGTGATTTTGTATGTGCTGCAGACCGACCCCAACCTCTTTGCCATCGCCGGGGTCAAGCCGGTGCTGGTGCTGCCCTTTGCGGTGTGCATTGCCATGTTTGATTCCCAGCTGGCCGGCGGGCTGTTCGGACTGCTGGCGGGCATCCTGTGCGACACCTCCTCCAACGTGCTGTTCGGCTTTCAGTCGATTCTGTACCTGCTGATCTGCACGGCGGTGGGGCTGCTGGTGGTCTACTTCATGCAGCCTTCGGTGACCAACAGCCTGATCTTTGTCGGCTGCGGTTTTGCGGGCAGGCTGCTGCTGGAATATTTTTTCTACTACGCGATGTGGGGGTACGACAACGCATATCTGATTCTGCTGCAGCGGATGCTGCCAAACCTTCTGTACACCCTGGCCCTGACGCCGCTCTGGTTTCTGCTGGTGCGGCGGCTGCACCGTTTCTTCCAGGAAAAACTGGAGTAGGGGGCGCACAGGACAAAACGAATGTGGGAACGATAGATTGGAGGGAACCATCATCGACGAGAAAAAAACAAACCGAGGACGGGTATTTTTGCTGGTCGGCATGATCGTGATTGTCTTTGTGGCTTTTTCGCTGCGACTGATGAACTACCAGATTGTGCAGGCGGACGAGTATCAGCAGATGGCGCAGGGAAGCTACACCAGCGTCCAGACCATCGATGCGGCCCGGGGCGAGATTCTGGACCGCTATGGCCGTCCGCTGGCGGTCAATGAGGTCAGCTATGACATCATGATCAACGAGGCCTACCTGCCCAACGACATGAAGAACACCGTCATCGAGCGGATTATCCTGTTGATGGAGCAGGAGGGTCAGACATGGATCGATACCCTGCCGATCAGCACCACCGAGCCGTTCACCTTTTTGGACGAGACCGAGAGCCAGCAAAATCAGCTGGAGCAGATCAAGACCGAAAACAGGATCAACCTGGACGCTGACGCCCAGACCACGCTGGAAAACCTCCTGGAGAAATATGACCTTGACGAGATGGAGGACAAGGTGATGGCCCGCAAGATTGCGGGCGTGCGCTACCAGATGGAGGTCTACGGCTCCAACGACTCCACCCCATACACCTTCTCGCAGGACATCCCGATCGATGTGGTGGTCAAGATCAAGGAGTACAGCCAGCAGATGCCGGGCATCGAGATCAAGGAGACCACCAGCCGCCGCTATGTCGACGGTTCGCTGGCGCCCCACGCGGTGGGCGTGGTCGGCTCGATCACAGCGGAGGAGTACACCTCCTACAACGAGGCCATTCTGGAGCAGATCAAGGAGGAGCACCCCGACTGGACCGAGGAACAGATCGATGAGGAGTACCAGCTGCAGCGCTACGGCTACAGCGACATCATCGGCAAGAGCGGCCTGGAGTACGCCATGGAGGACGAGCTGCGCGGCGAGCGCGGCCAGCGGCTGATCACTACCGACGCCCAGGGCAATGTGCTCAGCAGCGAGATCATTAAGCAGGCGGTGCCGGGCAACACCATCGTCACCACCATCGACAAGGACCTGCAGCGCGCGGCCATTCAGGGATGTATCGATTTTCTGGAGATGGTCTCCGAGACCTACGCGCCGGATGAGGGCGGCAGCGCCGACCGCATCTCGGTGGTGGCGCAGGACGTCAAGACAGGTGAAATCCTGGCGATGGTCAACTACCCGACCTACGACCTCTCCGACTACTACACCAACTACGCCGAGCTCAGCTCCGACCCGCTGCGCCCGCTGATCAACTACTGCACCCAGGGCGTATATATGCCGGGTTCGATCTATAAGCCGGTGGTGGCGATTGGCGGACTGGCCTCCGGCGTCATCGACGCGGACACACTGATCGACTGCCAGCAGATCTACCAGACCGGCACCTCCTACAACCCGCGCTGCCTGGGACTGCATGGACCGATCAACGTCCAGTACGCGCTGATGGTTTCCTGCAACTACTTCTTCTATGAGACCGGAACCCGGCAAGGCATTGACAACATTGTCAAATATTCCGAGCAGCTGGGCCTGGGTGTCGAAAGCGGCATCGAGCTTTCGGAAGCTACCGGCCACGTCTCCAGCCCGGAATACTATGAGTCGGCACGCGAAGGCCAGACCGACAGCACCTGGACATACGGCAACGTTCTGCAGTCGGCCATCGGCCAGCTGGACAACGCCTACACCCCGCTGCAGATGGCGAACTACACCGCCACGCTGGCGAACAACGGAACCAGAATGCGCTCCCATCTGGTCAAGTCGATCGAGTCGTATAACCTCGAGGAGACCATCTCCACCGTCGAGCCGGAGGTGCTCAATCAGGTGGAAGCCAGCGCCGACGACTTTGAACAGGTGCGCCAGGGCATGATCCGCTGCGCCACCGACGCGACACGCGGCTCCGCGCGCTATTACTTTGCCGACTATCCCATCACCGTTGCGGCCAAGACCGGTACGCCACAGGCTTCGGGAGGCGCGCTGGACGCGACCTTCATCGCCTATGCCCCGGCGGACGACCCGGAAATCGCGGTGGCGGTTGTGGTGGAAAACGGCTACAGCGGCCAGCGCGGTGCGCCGGTTGCGCGGGCTGTCTTTAACGAATATTTTGGCCTTAACGAAGAAGATATTCAGCAGCAGAGCACTGACGGACAGCTTATTCCATAATGAAAAAAGCACCAGGGCGGGATGCTGTGCAAAAGATTGGACAGCGTCCTGCTCGATTTTTTCATTGCTGGAAAAGGGAAGGTGTGCTTCGTGTGAAATCGCCTGACAATTTTGGCAAAAATATGTGAAAGTTTACGAAAAAATGCGATTTTATTGATTGAATTACACAAAAGCGAGCTGAAAATAGTTTACAAAACCGAGCAATAATGATAGACTATAAGTGGAAGCGGTCGATGCGATAGCGTTAGACTGAAATGGCTGCCTGTACAGCAATTCTTCCGGTGTGGGAACAGAAAAGAGATTTTTTGACAGATACATCCAAAGGCTTGCTTTGAGGTGTTTTGATATTATTTGCAGAAAGGAATGAAAAACAGATGAATATTGGTTTGATTGCGCACGATTCCAAAAAAGAATTGATGGTACAATTTTGCATTGCGTACTGCGGTATTCTCAGCCGCCACAACCTGTGCGCGACCGGAACGACCGGAAAATTGGTGGCGGAAGCGACGGGATTAGACGTCTTTCGCTTTCTCAGCGGTTCGCAGGGAGGGGACCAGCAGATTGCTGCCAAGATCGCCTGCAACGAACTGGATCTTCTGCTGATGTTCCGCGACCCGATCACTGTAAAGCCAAACGAACTCAACGAGGCGAATATTTTAAGATTGTGTGACGTGCACAATGTGCCAGTGGCGACCAACATTGCGACAGCCGAGGCGCTGATCCATGCGCTGGAGCACGGAGACCTTGACTGGAGAAATATCGGGAACCCAAATGTATAGTCCCGACATTTGAAGATAAAAAACGGGCAAACAGACAAGTAAACAGGCTCTAAAACTGAGGGAGAATGCCGGAAGGGAGTGGAAACTGGCATTCTTTTTTGGTGTGCTGTGTTTGGCACAGTGCCTTGCAGGGCAGAAATATTAAAAAAACTTCCCGAAAAGAGGATGCAAAGCACATTTTAGTCTTGACCTTGCCGCGCCGATGTGGTATGGTAAGGGTATTCCAGCTGGAATTTTTAAAACTGTGATGATAAAAAAGCGTTTGACACAGGAGGAGTAGCGGCAGCACCGTCCGTTTCAGAGAGGATTCCCCACAGGCTGAAAGGGGTCCCGGAAAAGGAGCTTGCGAAGACACCTGTCGAGCTGAAACGGGATGAACCGTTTTCGTCCGGCCCGCGTTAAGGGCAGAAAGGGACTTGCCGCAGGCGGCGAGTCTGAAAACAGGGTGGCACCGCGTGGAAAGTTTAACTCCTCGCCCCTTGCAGTTTGGCTGCAGGGGAGCGGGGAGTTTTTATTTTTACCCACTGGCTAGGTGGGGCTTCCTACGGGGTTTTTGTGGGATATGGTTCCTGCCCTTCCTCGCAAAAGGTTTCACCTCAAAAAGAAACGGAGGGAAGACAATGGCTTTCTTAGACCCCGCGGAGGGGAACCGATATTTTGGAAATCAACAATTTCACCTGAAGCTGCTGAAAACGACCCCCGCCGACCCGGGCAGGGGCTATGTCCCCGCCTACCACTTCGAGATGGTGGCCGACGGTACGGTCGTGGGCCGGTGCAATCTGCGGGTGGGACAGGGAGAGAATATCCGGCTGTCTCTTATACACATCTGACGCTGCCGACGACTAGTCGAGTGTAGA
>ERZ1090865.1844-NODE-1845-length-10088-cov-10.326323_pt1 | contig 10088 bp, 10 predicted proteins | sample MGYA00478478_ERZ1090865 | MGnify/ENA primary metagenome ERZ1090865 (study PRJEB33644, sample SAMEA5815715) | chicken gut metagenome | biome: Chicken; feature: Gastrointestinal Tract; material: Caecum | place: Ireland | collected 2019-01-01 | study: A study of... | reverse complement strand
TGATCTCGGTCATCTTGCTGTTGACCCAGCTGCCCAGGTTGCGCCAGCCCGCCTGCCGCTTGTTGTCGTAGCTGGCATAGACCACGTCGTAGCCGGCCTCGATCTTGTCCAGCAGCTTGCCCACCTCGTCGGCAGGGGTCTGGCCGTCGTCGTCCAGGCAGACGATGATATCTCCGCTGCACTGGTGGAAGCCCGCCATCAGCGCGGCGTGCTGGCCGAAGTTGCGGGCCAGGTCCACACCCTGCACGTGGGGATCCGCCGCCACCAGGCTGCGGATGGTGTTCAGCGTGCCGTCCGGAGAACAGTCGTTGACCAGCACGATCTCATAATCATACTGCGGCAGGGCGGCCATGGTACGGGTGATCTCCTCCACCACCGCCGTCAGGGTGTGTTCCGAGCGGTAACAGGGAATCACATAGGATAGTTTCTGCATAGCTTCTTCTCCCCTTTTATGACAGGGTATCCGGCCGCTGGTAGACCACCAGATCTTCGGTGGAGACAACCTCCTGCCAGCCGTCCTTCAAAAGACGGGCCTCGGCGTCGGTGCCGTGGTTCACCATGGCGTACCGGGAATAAATGGTCTGCGTTTCGTCGGCCAGGTAGGTGTTCCAGTCAAACTCGATGCCCATGCCGGCGGGCACCGCGTAGAGGTAGCCGTGGAACACATCGTCGTCGTAGGCGTAGGCCAGCGTGTAATCCCAGGGATCGTCGCTCTGCCGGGCCTGCACGCTCCGGGTGAGGGCGGATTCCACGGCGGTGATCTGCTCCCCCATGCCGGCATTCCAGGTGGAAAGGCTGCTGCGCCGGGCATTCATGGGCAGCAGCAGGATCATCATCACCGGCAGATAGACCACCGCCTGGCGGGCATTTTCCACCGTGACGGCCCCCAGCATCAGCATGCAGAGCAGCGCCAGATGCCGCGGGGCGATGTTGTACATGAAAATCAGCAGCAGCGTGATGACGCCGGCGCAGAGCAGCGCACAGATCTTGAAGCGGCAGGGCCGACCCCGGCGCAGATCATACACAAGGCAGCCCACCGTGACCAGCACCATCACCACAAAAACCAAGCAGCCGGTGCCCAGATACTGGGGGTCTCCCTGCAGGGTGGGCAGGATGCCCAGCCATGCGGTGTGCAGTTCCTTTGCCCCGCGGGCCAGTTCATACCCCACCGCGCCGGCCACGTCCCCGGCCAGCAGCTTCTGCAGGCCGCCGAAATCCATCCCGCCGCCGCTGAAATAGGGCGCCGAGAGTTCCGTCATGGCGAACAGCGCCGCCCCGAAGCTGACAGCCGCCGCCCCGCCGCAGAGCAGTTTGCGGCGCCGGGAGCCCTGCCACAGCGCTGCCAGCGGGAAGGCCCAGAAGAGCAGTGCATAGGGCCGGAAGAGGGTTTCCAGGGCGCAGGCAATCACCGCCGCAGCACACCAGCCGGGGTGGAATTTCCGCTGCAGCGCCGCCGCGCTGCCCACAATGACCAGCGCCAGGGCGTAGTGCAGCGCCTCGGAGGAACCGCAGAACACCAGGCTCAGCGGCACCCACAGGCAGACCAGCGTGAGGGCACAGACCATCTGCTGCCAGACTTGCAGCCGGGCCGCGCGCACAAAGAAGGCGATGCCCACGATGGTGAAAAGGATGTTGCACCAAAATACTGTGTTGACCCCGGCGCCGAACAGAAAGCCCGGCAGGGCGTACGTCCAGATCAGGAAGGGGCCCCAGGTACCGTACCGGCCGATGTTGGCGTGGGTTTCCTCGTAGCCAAAATATCCCCGGGGCCCGCCGTGGGTCAGCACGCTGACCACCTGGCGGTTATAGATGACCTCGTCGTTGTCCATGTTGGGAGCCATCCAGACCTGGTTCAGCGGTGTGCGGTAGGCCAGCGAATAAAACACCAGCAAAAACAGGACTGCCCCCAAAACGCAGAGCAGCGCGTTGGGGGTCTTCTGCAGCCAGTTCCGGCCGCGGCGTATCCATGGATTTTTCCAGATGATCGTCATGCCGGTCCTCCCTGGCCCTCCCCGGCCAGTCTGGCCATGAACACCACATCGCGGTAGCGCCCGTCCAGCACCACCATGTCCCGGAAAGTGCCCTCCAGCACAAACCCGGCTTTCTCGTAGCTGCGGCGGGCGGGCAGATTCTCCGCCAGCAGCCGCAGACTGATGCGGTGCAGATGCAGCGTCTCAAAGCCGAAAGCCGTGAACAGGCGGGCGGTCTCGGTGCCGAAGCCCTTGCCCCGGGCGGACTCCTCCCCGATGAAGATGCCGTACTCGGCACTGTGGTAGGCTTGGTTCACATCCCGGTAGTAGACAGACCCCACCGGCTGGCCGGTGGCTTTGTCCTCGATGATATACTGCACCACCTGCCCGGTGGCCACCTTGGTGGCCAGCCAGTTGCGGTGCATCTCGGGGGTGAACTTCTCGCGGAAGATGAAATTCTGCATCACCGACGGCGTGTTGCGCCAGGCCACGATGCGATCGGTGTCGGCATCAGTGATGGGACGCAGCACCACCAGCTGCCCGGTCAGGATGGGAAGTTCCTGCATACGATTCATTCCTCTCTTATCCCCGCTCATACACGGTACAATACTGCCCCTGGTACAGGAGCGTCCATCCCTCGTCCAGCAGCCGGGCTTCCACCCCGCTGCCCGGGGATGTCATCATATAGCGTGACCGGATGGCATGACTTTCATCCTCCAGGTAGGCTGCCTCGTCAAATTGCAGCCCCATGCCGTCCGGCACGGCGTAGAGCATCCCCACATGGGCCGCATCCCCGAAGGAATAGGCCACCGTGTGGTCCCAGGGGTCGTCGCTCTCTACAGCCGCCTGGCTCTCGGTGAGGGCCGCGGTGAGCTGGGCACTCTCGGCAGCGATGGCTTCATGCCAGCCGGGCATGCCGAACCCGCCCGAAGCGGTCAGCCCCAGGATGCCCGCCGCCGTCAGCACCAGCGTCACCGCCGCCGTACCCAGGGCGGGACGCGGACTTTCCAGTACCAGCGCCGCCAGCAGCAGAATGTCCAGCACCAGCGTGTGGCGGGAGGCCTCCGCCGTGCGGTACATCAGCATCAGGGCGAAAAAGATCACCAGCGCGGCCGCTGCGGCACAGCCCTTCCAGAAGAACGGCCGCTTGTGGCGCCAGTCCCACAGAAGGCTTACCAGCGTCACCGCCAGCAGCAGCAAAAAGATCAGATAATAGCCGCCGCCCTCGCCCCGCAGCGCCCCGGCGATCTCCTGCCCCACCTGGGTGAAGGCGGTGCCCAGTTTGTCCGCCGTGTAGCGGGCTGCCGAGAATACCTGCAGATGGGCCAGCATCTTGAGCGGCGCGGTATCTACATTGGTGAAGAAATAGGGCGCGTAGAATTTGGCCATCAGCACCAGCGTCGCCGCCAGCGAAGCCAGCGCCCCCGCCCCGCAGCGCAGCAAAGCCCGCCGGCGGGGCCAGGCCAGCACCAGCGGATAGAGCCAGTAGACGGCGTTATAGGGCCGGGCCAGGGTGGCTGCGGCGCAGAGGATGCACAAAGCTGCCCAGGCCGGTTTGCGGCCGGTGCGGCGCACCAGCACCGCCGTGCCGGTGATGGCCAGCACCAGGGCGTAGTGCAGCGGCTCCTGCATGGCGGAGAAGACATAGCGCAGCGGGGCGTTCAGGCAGGCCAGCACCATGGCGAAGGCTGCCTGCTGCCAGGCCTTGAGCCGGGCCGCCCGGGCGAAAACCAGCCAGCCCGCCGCCACAAAAAACAGGTTACACCAGAGAAAGGCGTTCTGCCCCCGGAGGAAAAAGCCGGGGATGGCGTACAGCCAGAAGATGGCCGGGCCCCAGGCCGCGAAGGTGCCGATGTCGGCGTGGGATTCGTTGAAGCCGAAGTACCCCTGGGGTGCTCCGTATTCCACCACCGCCGACAGCTGCTTGCTGTAGACCACCTCGTCGCTCCAGGAGCTGGCGGGCAGGTAGATGCCGGTGACCGGCACCTTGTAGACCAGCCACTCGTAGAGCAGCAAAAAGGCCAGCGCGGCAGCCAGGGTGGCCGCCGTGCCCAGCCAGAAGGACTTACTGCGCATAGAACGCAAGGACCCGCTGGATGACCTTGTTGCGGTCCTCTTCGGTCATGCCGTAGTAGAGCGGCAGCCGTACCAGACGCTCGCTCTCCTTGGTGGTATAGCGGTCCTCGCCGTCAAAGCGGCCGAACTTGCGGCCCGCCGGGGCGGAGTGCAGCGGAATATAGTGGAACACCGCCAGAATGCCGTTATCCTTGAGGTAGCGGATCAGCGCAGTTCGTTCCTCCAGGTCCTTGCACTTGAGGTAGAACATGTGGGCGTTGTGCACGCAGCCCTCGGGGATGGTCTGCATCTCCACCTTGCCGGCCTGGGCCAGCGGCGTGAAGGCCGCCCGGTAGGCATTCCAGGTGGCCATGCGGTTGTCGTTGATCTCGTCGGCATGGAGCAGCTGCGCCCACAGGTAGGCCGCGTTCAGCTCGCTGGGCAGGTAGCTGTCGCCAAAATCCACCCAGGTGTACTTGTCCACCTGGCCGCGGAAGAACTTGGCACGGTTGGTGCCCTTCTCCCGCAGGATCTCGGCCCGCTCGTTGTAGTCGGGGTTGTTGATGACCAGCGCGCCGCCCTCGCCCATGGAGTAGTTCTTGGTCTCGTGGAAGGAATAGCAGCCGAAGTCGCCGATGGTGCCCAGCGCCTTGCCCTTGTAGGTGCTCATGACGCCCTGGGCCGCATCCTCCACCACCATCAGGTTGTGGCGGTGGGCAATGTCCAGGATGGTGTCCATCTCGCAGGCGACGCCCGCATAGTGCATGACGATGATGACCTTGGTGCGGTCGGTGATGGCCGCCTCGATCTTGGTCTCGTCGATGTTCATCGTGTCGGGACGGATGTCCACAAACACCAGCCTGGCCCCGGCCAGCACCGCCGACGTGGCCGTGCTGGAGAAGGTGTAGCTGGGCAGGATGACCTCATCCCCCGGCTCCAGGCCGCACAGCAGCATGGCCATATCCAGCGCGGTGGTGCCGCTGGTGGTCAGCAGCACCTTCTGGGCGCCAAAGCGCTCCTCCATCCAGGCGTTGCACTCCTTGGTAAAGGCACCGTCGCCACAGATCTTGTGGGACTCGATAGCCTGCTTCACATATTCGATTTCATCCCCGACACAGGGGGGTACGTTGAAAGGAATCATAGATAAGCCTTCTTTCCTGGGCATAGATTCAACAATTATAAGCAGTATACCATATTCGGCCCGATTCTACAACCTCCGGCTCACTCCTTGACCCGGGCCGCGTTGTAGGCACGGATCATCAGCACCGCATACCAAAGAAGCAGCACGCTGAAGAGGATGAACGCCCCCGAGGATACCGCCAGGGGGCCGCCCAGCTGGTGGGTCACGGTATAGACGGCCAGGGGAACGGCAGCCGCCCCCGGCATCAGGCGGTGGGGCAGCCCGGCCTGGCGCAGCATGAGCACCGCCGAGAGGATCAGCACCCAGAGGTCAACCGAACGCAGCAGCGGCAGAAGCCATACCCAGACTCCACCGCTCTGGCTGCCGCAGAGGATCAGTTCCAGCACGATCTGCACCGCCCCGCACACCAGCGGCAACACGGTGCGCCGGGCAACCAGCAGATAGCCCACCACCGCCAGCACCGCCAGGGACAGTTCCTGCAGCTGGGTGTTGTCCGGCATGGCCAGCAGGGCCCGGCCGGCCGCCGAGATGCCCACCAGAAGATAGGCCAGCGCCATATGATTGCGTTTTTCCATAGGGATTCTCCTGTACAAAAAGGTTTGATTTTTCTAATGATAACACGAACCGACAGGGCTTGCAAGGAGTCGAAAGCGGGCGTATAATAGGGTCTATTCCCACTTTGGAAACGAGGTTTTTTGGCATGGAATTTTCCCATCGGTTGGAACTGTTCGGCCCCGAGATCTTCGCCGCCCTCAACGACAAGAAGGTCGCCCTGGAGGCAGAGGGCCGTCATCTGTATAATTTGAGCGTGGGCACGCCGGATTTTGCTCCGGCAGCCCACATCAAGCAGGCGCTCATCGACGCAGCGCAGGACGACGAGAACTGGAAGTACAGTCTGCGCGACCTGCCCGAGATGCTACAGGCCGTCTGTGATTACTACAAGCGCCGCTTCGGCGTGGACACCATCACGCCGGACAAGGTCATGAGTTTTTCCGGCAGCCAGGACGGCATCGGTCACCTGGGCCTGGCGCTGTGCAATGACGGCGACACCGTGCTGCTGCCCGACCCCTGCTACCCGGTGTTCATGACCGGCTGCATGCTGGGCGGCGCCAAGCCCTGGTACTACCACCTGACCAAGGAGAACCACTTCCTGCCCGACGTTTCCTCCATCCCGGAGGAGGTGGCAAAGGCCGCCAAGCTCATGCTGGTCAGCCTGCCGGCCAACCCGGTGGGCAGCATCGGCACGCCGGAACTCTACGCCGAGATCGTGGCGTTCTGCCGCAAGTACGACATCCTGCTGGTCCACGACAACGCCTACAGCGACATCATCTTTGACGGCGCCCACGGCGGCAGCGTCTTCAACACGCCGGGTGCCGAGGACTGCGCGGTGGAGTTCTTCAGCCTGAGCAAGAGCTTCAACGTGACGGGTGCCCGCATCAGCTTCCTGGTGGGCCGCCCCGACGTGGTGGCCGCCTGCAAGAAGCTGCGCACCCAGATCGATTTCGGCATGTTCCTGCCCGTCCAGAAGGCGGCCATTGCCGCACTGACCGGCCCGCTGGACGGCGTGAAGCGCCAGTGCGCCGAATACCAGCGCCGCCGGGACGCTCTGTGCGGCGGCCTGCGCAGCATCGGCTGGAATGTGCCGGACAGCCACGGCAGCATGTTCGTCTGGGCGCCTGTGCCCGCCGGGTACAAGACCAGCATGGAATTCTGCCTGGCCCTCATCGAGAAGGCCAACGTCATCTGCACCCCCGGTTCCAGCTTCGGCCCCAGCGGCGAAGGCTATGTGCGTTTCGCCCTGACCCTGCCGGTGGAAAAGATCCGGCAGGCCGTGGCCGCCATTGACGCCAGCGGCATGATCGCCCGCGGCTGACCCCCGGTATTGCCATACAAACAAAAAAGCAGCCTACCGTATTTTACGGTGGGCTGTTTTTCATACACCTTGCTGGATTCTCTTCACTGGCCATTTTCCCGTACCGCAGCGCGCAGCTCCTTCTGAATGGCCGGCGTGATTTCCACCCGCTTGAGCAGGGCGGCCAACAGTCCCGGGAACTGATCCGCCGGAAGCTGTTCCACGATCACTTCCGCCAGGTATTCCGCATGGGACATGGCCGGCTCAAAGGTGCGGGCATAGGTCTTGCCGCTGCGGACAAAGCCTACTTCCTTCAGCACGCCCTTTTCCATCAGGCTGTTCAGCATGGAAAAAATCGAACGCTCTTTCCATTTACGGTCCACGCAGGTGGAAACCACCTCGGTCTGGGCCATCGGATGGTCCGCCTGCCAGAAGATTTCCATGATCTGCTGTTCACTTTTTGTCAGATGCACGACAGTCTACTCTCCCTCGCTATAAGATACTTAGATAGTATCCGCTTTTGGTTGAAATGTCAATGTGTTTCGCACATTTTTGTTGTCGATTCCTGTTATTTAATAATTATTTAACATTTATTCATATTTCCGACACAGGCATATAACGCCTTGCCATTTTAGCGATGCATCGGATGTTTATTCCAAAATTCTGCATATTATTTCGGAATTCTGCAAGTGTCCTCCCTTAAAAAACGCAGACAGATACACCACATAATTCCATTTTCCCGCATGGATTTTCCGCTCATTTTCCGTTTCCCTGCCATCGGGCCGAAAGCGCCTCCAGCGCCCGTTTTTCCAGCCGGGAAATATAGCTCCGGCTGATGCCCATCTCCCCGGCGATTTCCTGCTGGGTGCAGGGCGGCCGCCCGTCCAGGCCGTAGCGCCGGGTCAGCACCTGCTGTTCCCGGGGCGGCAGCGTGGTCAGCAGCTTACGCAGGCGGGCCGCGTCGGCCCGCTGCTCGCAGGCATCCTCCATCACCGCCGGGTCGGGCAGCGTATCCGCCAGGGTCAGCTGCCCTTCGCTGCCCTCCAGCGGCTCCTGCAGCGAGAGCATGGTGCCCTCCCGCCGGACGCGCCGCAGTTCCATCCGCAGCTCATTTTCAATGCAGCGGCTGGCATAACTGGAAAACTTGCTGGCCCGCACCGGGTCATAGGTGTCCACCGCCTTGATGAGGCCGATGGTCCCGATGGAGATCAGGTCGTCCTGGGAGGCATGGGCCGCATAGTATTTCTTCGTCACATGGGCCACCAGCCGCAGATTGTGCCGGATCAGCCGGTCCCTGGCCGCGGCTGCCTCCGCGCCGCCTGCCCGCAGGGCCGCAAAGGCCTCCCTTTCTTTCGCCGGTGAAAGCGGCCGCGGAAAGGAACCGCTCTCCAGATGCAGCATGAAGTACAGTACATGCCCGGCCGCCGCCTGCAAAAACAGGCCCAGAATTTCCAACATAACGCCACCCCCCCTGGCCCAGCCTATGCAGCGGGTGGCAGCAAGATGCGCCGGGACAGGCCCCCCTTACGAAGGGTCTTTCCCGGCGCACACCTGTTTCGGTTTCAGGCTTCGCCCAGTTCCACGATATCCACTGTGGTGCCGTGCTCCCGCAGCAGCGCCACCAGGTCCTCCGCCTGCAGCCAGACGGTGGCGGTGTTGTCGTTGGGGTGCACCCCGATCAGCCCGGAGCCCTGCCAGAAATCCCGGTCAATATAAAAATGTACCCGGCATTCCTCGTCGTTGAGCAGGCCGAAGGGTGTCACCGCCCCGGGAATCAGGCCGAGAATGGCCTGCAGCTCCTCCGGCGAGGCAAAGGTCAGCGGTTTGGTGCCCTGGCGGCGGCGGAATTCCTTCAGGTTCACCCGCTTGTTCCCCCGGACGGTGATGAGGTAATAATTGCGGCGCTTGTCATCCCGCACAAAAAGGTTTTTGGCATCCCGGTCGGGATAGGGCAGCGTCACCTGGGCCAGTTCTTCCATATTATATACAGCGGCGTGCTCGGTGATCTCGTGGGGGATGTTCTTGGCATCCAGAAACGCGTACACTTCCTGTTTGTTCATAAACAGCCTCCCCGATCATACCCGCTGCCAGAGCAGGCGGTTATCGTCGAACTGCACGGTGATGCGGCCGGTGTCCTTCAGCCAGGAGAGATAGGACCGCACCGTGCTGCCCACCAGCACATACTGTTCCATCGTCATGGTCAGGCCGTAGGCGGCAAACAGCTGGCGCAGCAGTTCCTCAAAGCAGAGCGGCGCGGCGCACAGGTCCAGAATCTTGGTGGCAATCTGCTGCACCTTGTCGATGTTGTACTGAGCCAGGGGCGCAATATCCTCGGTGGGTGCGGCGTGGGACGGCACAAAGCATCTGGCCTGCATCGTTTTGACCTTTTCCAGCGTGTCCAGGTAGGCCCCCACATCGTAGAGCACGCCGATCTGGTACTTGTCCAGCGTCTCCTTGCTGGACAGGCAGTCCGCCAGGTAGACCACATCGTCGGGGGTGCGGAAGCCCACCATCGAGAAGAAATGCCCCGGCAGTTCGATGAGCTCAAAGCCCTGGGGCAGCACCTCCGGCGTCAGCGGTTCGGCGCGGCTCTCCTGGGCCATGAGGAACTTGTGGCGCAGGTCCTTGCAGGGGTACCCGCCGTACAGGAAGGCCGGTTCCAGCACCGGGTGGCAGGTGAAGTCGCACTCGATGCCCGGGGCATAGATCCTGCAGCCGGTCTGGTTTTGCAGGTACTGGTTGCCGCCGGTGTGGTCGGCGTGGGAGTGGGTGTTGTAAATAGCCTTGAGGTGCCAGCCGTTGGCGTCCAGCAGCTGGCGGATCTTCCGCCCGGCGGCCTTGTCGTTGCCGCTGTCAAACAGGCAGACATCGGTATCGCTGAGTTTGTACAGCCCGATCTTGGCCGGGCTCTGGAGATAATAGCTGTTCCCTGCAACTTGCATCAGTTCATACATAAAACATACCCTCCCCGGCGGCGCATTGGCGGCCGCCCCTGGCGGTATTGTAGCGCATCCGGCACCGGCCGGCAAGTCCCTACCGGCTGCGTCGGCAGAGTTCCAGGAACCGCTGC
>ERZ1090865.1843-NODE-1844-length-10090-cov-13.478226_pt1 | contig 10090 bp, 23 predicted proteins | sample MGYA00478478_ERZ1090865 | MGnify/ENA primary metagenome ERZ1090865 (study PRJEB33644, sample SAMEA5815715) | chicken gut metagenome | biome: Chicken; feature: Gastrointestinal Tract; material: Caecum | place: Ireland | collected 2019-01-01 | study: A study of... | reverse complement strand
CTATCTGGCGATTTAGATGAAATAAAGGAGAAAAAATGATATGGCGAAAGGAATTGTTGTGGTGGATGATATACCAGTTATTTGTGCAGAGTGTGATTTTGCTCACCTGACACAGAATAAGCAGTATTTTCATTGTGATGTCAAAAATAAAACAGTTTATAATGCGAAGCCTGACTGGTGTCCGATACAAGAAATGCCTAAACGAAGAACAGGGTATTTAATTGATACGGAAAGGCACAAAGACAACTATAAACACGGTTGGAACGACTGTTTGAGCGAAATAGAAGGGAAGATGTGATATGGAACAGTGTTGCGGAACATGCAAATACCACGTACCCGGCGAAGTTCCGGGAGAAGGAGGCTGGATTTGCAATAATGGAGAGTCGGAGTATTACGCGCTGGAAACGGAATACGGCGATACTTGTGATGATTGGTGGGGAAGAAATGAATGAGCAGTTAAGCATATTTGACTATATACAGTCTATACAGCCGAAAGAACCTAAAAGCCATATTCTTTCTGCCGGAGATAAAATCGGTCGTGTCGTTCTCGGCGAGTGCATTATAGCTACGGTTGAAAAGGTCGAAGGACTTCCAGATTATCCGTTTTATCGAACAGATAAGTGCTGTTATACATACGAAGAAGGGCTTCAAGATATACAAGAATTGTGCCGTATAGCGAGAGAAAATCGCAAGAATTACAAAACGATTATTCCGCAAAATCTTTCTGAACGGCTGACCGTTGAATATGCTCCAAGAGAATGTGATGGTCATGTTCTATGGGCGCAGATCGGTATTCTGGATAATATGCTTTTCTGGAAAGAGGACATGACTTATCAGTTTTTAGAACCGTATGACAGCGAAAAGAAACTGATGAAAGAATACAAAAAGCATAAGAAGAATATGCTTGAGAGTTTCAGCGGCAAGAAGAATTACCATATTGTCGAACAGGAACGTCCTATGCGCCGTCTTTATTGGTCAGAACATGGGTTTTATGCAGACGCAGAATATGTTCAATATAACGGGTAGGTAACAATTATGGCACGAAATAATCAATACCCCATAATCCTCGGCATGACATCACCGAACAAGCAGGGAATAGGCATAAAGAGCAAACTCGGATCGGGATATGACCTGTACATACTGGACGAGGATATGACACATCAATACGCACAGCTTCACTTCTGCAACATAGAAGCGGTTGACCGGATGATTGACCTGTTGCAGAGGATGAAGGAATTGTGGGAGAAGGAGGAAAAACAGAATGAAAGTATCTAAAGAATTTAAGGACTTTTTCAATGAGTTTCACGAAAAATTTCCGAGCGGTAACTTTTTACATATAGCTACCAGTGATGGAAACTGGGAGACAAAACATATTGTCTGGTGCTTAATGCACTGGCTTGATTATGCAGATGGTGATGAAAAAAAGTGGCTCAAAGAACACGAGAGAGAAATCATTAATATGTGTTCTGAAATGCTTGAGATGACAGAACGTCAGAGATTTAAGATATGGGATGTAGTCGAAGATAAAGGAAGTGATACCAATTAACAACACCAGAAAGAACATAGCAAGGGCGAAAGCTATTGAAGCGGAGAATAGAAAACGACTTCTCAAGCTCAATCCAGAGCTAAACGATAAAAGCGGAATATATTTTCTGACACGGACTGATGAAAATGAAATTTCTTATTTTTACATCGGACAGGCAGTAAATATAATTTCCAGATTATGTTCACATCTAACAGCGTATCAACATATAGATTTGAGCATTAAGAAACGAGGATTTTATTCGGAAGATAATCCGTATGGGTGGAAAATAAATTTTATCAATTATCCAAAGGATGAATTGGATAAATGGGAACAATATTGGATTCTTGAATACACAAAAAAAGGCTATCAATGCCGATACAACAAGACAGCAGGCGGTCAGGGAGAAGGAAAAGAGAAGATTAACGAATTTAAACCCGCTCGTGGCTATCGAGATGGAGTTTCCTACGGTCGCAAGTCAATGGCAAGGGATATTTCCTCAATCATCGACAAGCACCTGACTGTCCAGCTTAAACCGGACAAGCAGAACAACAAGGTATCGCAGAGGGCATTTGAGAAGTTCAAGGGATTGTTGGAGGAAGGTGCAGATAAATGATGGATTTCTATAATCAAAAGCACGCAAAAGCAAGAAAATCTCATAAGTGTGAGTTCTGCGGAAAAGAAATTATTCCAGGAGAAATTTATTCCTATGAAAGCGGTAAATTTGACGGAGATTTCTTTGTGAGAAAATTGTGTGAGCCATGCTTTACCATGTTGGCTGAATTTATTGATTATACTGGAGAAGATGAATTTCAATGGGATTGGATTCAAGAATGGCTACATGATGAATACTGCAAAGATGACTGCAAAGATAATTGCGAATATAGTTTCTCGAAAGTACAGTGTTGTCCGATTGTTAGAGAGAAGTTTAAGGGATTGTTGGACGAAAGGAGTTATGAGGAATGACACAGAAAGAAGCGATTAAAGAATTGTCAAATGAGTTGCGTATCATTAATGACATGATTTGGAACAAAAATAATGATTAAGCCGTGGAACGCATATACAGTATCGCAAGACAAGAAGAGCGGGCTGTGGTATTGCCACATGAGAGGTTTTTCGTATGTTCCGTGTTTCGGAAGTTTTTGCGAGAGAAAAGCGGACGCTCTGGAATATGCGAAGATGTATAACGGATTACCGCATAAGGTGGACAAGATTGAGAGAAATAGGTTGAAATCAGATCAGGAGGACACCGTATGAGCAAAGTAGAAATTTAGAAGATATGATAAAAAAGTGTGAAAGTACTTTGGATTAATTAACTTCATAAATCTCATTTATACTAAAGATAAACATTTCAAATTGCTTCAAGATAAAACGGCGATTCTGTCGGAAAATCCAATGATAAAAATTGAATATTGTGAAAGGAATGGATCATGAGCAACAAACTTAAAGCGAAGAATCGCCCCAAAACGGTTAGTATTGGCGGAATGACCATTTATGATGTGAGCCGTGAAACCGGGGCAAAAATTGAAACACTAAAGAGATATTTAAAGGCCAGGGAAAACGAAATCTTCGAGGGAGTTCGCAAGGAAGCACAGAACAATATTTTAAAAGCAGAAGATTACATAACAGTTTCTAATATTCTCTGCAGTATGTGGGCAATTCACGAAACATGGGGATACACAAAATCTATCCAGCGTTTCATTGATAATTACAATGCTGCATCACAAACGTTAAACAAGATGGGAGTGCAAGGCATGTATAACATGTTGCATGAAATGACCGGAGTAGAAATTGAGTTTGATAATGTAGATTTAAACAAGGAATTTGGATTTGGAGATGATTAAAAATGTCAAATCAGTTTTTAGCAGAAAACGTTCAAAGAATACATGATTTGCACGAAAAAGGAATAAGCGCTTCTGAAATCTCAAAGATTATAGGATGCTCAATAAAAACAGTAAAACGCTGGATCTCATACGGGGAATACGAATTAAAAGATGATGCTCGAATTATATTAAGGGAAAATTGGAGAGCGCATTGCGACACATGTATATACGCCTTCAGAAAGCCGGTCGAATCACATTCCATATATTCGTCAGCAGCTTGTGAATTAGAGGTTGAAAACAAAAAAACTGTCGCAGATGGTTGGACACAAAGCCAAATGTTCCAATCCCGGAATGGATATCTGCCGAAGAAGACCTGCCACAATTATTGAAAGACCATAAGTCAATTATAGTTTACATGAGATTGAGAAACGGAGAAAAAGTAGAAGGGTTTTATAACGACAATACATGCAGATGGTATTACAAAAACGGGAAAGGGATTTCTGACAAAGATCCTGTTGTTAAATGGAGGAGCAAAGATGAATGAAATAAAATGGCATGATACCAAAGAGTTTCCGCCGCATGACACAAAGGATGTGTCCAAGACGGTTATTGTTCGAAAAAAATCTGGACGAACACTGCTGGCTTATTATTCATACGCAGAAAAAAATGGATGCTGAAAAGAAATGGAAAAAGTATAAAGGCACAAGATTTGGTTGCTTGGAGGCCTGAAAGTACAAGTTTTTTTGACCTAGCGCAACAACGCGAGGACGAAGAGCAGGCCGCTTATCTGGCAGAGTGGAGCAGGAGACACAGAAAATGTAAGTAGGTAGAATATACACCCTCACCCGCACAGTAGACCTTTCCGGCAGGCAGATCACCGTCTGCCGGAGGGTGAAGCTGCTGGAGTCGGGTGAGACGGTACTGGTGGACAACGGAGACGGAACGCGGAGCGAGATGGGTGCGGAGGCGTTCCGGGAGATGGTAGAGGAGGATGAAGGATGAGTAATCTTAAAATTACACAATGCAAGGGAGAAGGACAGGGAAGCTGCAAAAGGTGTTCGGACAATGGCAAATGGAATAGAACCTGGATGTGTTTTCTTTACAAGATAGAAGGATATGAAGGTTGTTATTGTTCGGAGTGCGTAAAGAAGATAATGGAGGAGGAATAGACAATGCAGGCAGGAGAAACATTAAAAATCTTGAAGAACATCCGTGAAGATAATCACGATCCAGAGGACAAGCTGATGGTGATCCAGAATATGCTGGACGCGGAAACACACAACAAAATTACAAAGTCTGATCTGTTGGAAATCCTGCGGTGGATCGTGGAAGAATATCTGTGAGGAGGACTGACATGCAGGAATTAGAGAAAATTCTGGAAGAGATAGAGATGAAAAAGAAAAAATGTTTAGACATTGTAAGGGTAGAAATTGACCCTATGGAGATAACGATACACAGAGAACAATACAAAGGTCTGAGAATGGCTGAAGATATCATCCGCAAGCACATGAATGACGGCTGGATCCCGGTTGATGATCGACTGCCGGAACCTGGAAGAATCGTTCTTATTACGCAAGCGTATAGTTGGGAGAATTTTGAAGAAGGAGCAAGCGTTACTATTGGACGATTAAGTCCGGAAAAGAATAATAAAATGTGGGAATTTCAGTATTACAGGCCGGACTTTAGGAGTGGAACTATAATGGATAATGACATTATATGTCCAGGAAATGAATATGTTATCGCCTGGTGCCCTCTGCCAGAGCCGTACAGGCCAGAAGGGAGCGATTGTGATGGAAAATAGATGCGTATGCTGCGGGGAAATTATCCCGGAGGGGCAGCAGGTGTGTGAGAGGTGTTTGAATACACTTACATTTGATGAAGATCCAGGTGCTATAGGTGGATGGATAATTAGAGATGGAGATTTAATTAGTCGCAGTGCACTACAAGAGAGAATCGAATATTACATATCACATACCAACGAAAATACAGAAGCAAATTATGCGTATAAAAAGATGGCTGTAGAATTAAGCCAAATTCCGATGGCCTTTAATAAGGAAAAAGTGATTAATGAATTGGAAGAATTAAGAATGCAATATTTTTTAACTATTGCAAATACAGGCGATGAAAAACTGGATTGCGCATATGAGTATGTTAGTAATGCATTAGATTATGCTGTTAAGATTATTGAAAAAGGTGGTATTTGATGATGAAAGGAGTTATAGTAGTAGATTTCCCTAAATTTTGTATTGAGTGTAATTTTTGCAGAGAACTTGATGAAGGAATACATGCTTGTTGCGAAATGATGTCTGATCCGGATGATTCTAGGTTGTGCCGAGATATAGAAGATTATTGTCAGGATAAACCAGAATGGTGTCCGATTGTGCCGTTGACATCAATTGAATTAATCAATCCAAAGGATAAGCTTTTTAAGTCGGGATGGGATGCTTGCATTAAAAAAATTACAGAAGGGAAATGAAATGAAAATAATAAAATATCCTGTCAAAATTAAGGGAATAAAATACACTGTAGAAGTGCGATTTAATCCATGCGAGTATGATATGGTAATGATCCAGACCGACTTATACAGAGGGCTACATAAAATGGGACAGAAGCCGGAGTTTACCTTCCGAAAACGTGTGCCGATCGAAACTTATATTCGAGAGGCAGAAGGAGAGATGAGGTCAATGGAGGAAATACATGAAAAATGAGAAATTAGAGCCTAAGAAAACGATGCAGAAAATAATTTTAGATACAATTGTAGCTTATATTCAGAAATTTGGATATCCGCCGACTGTAAGAGAAATCGGTGAAATTGTCGGGCTTAAATCATCAAGTTCTGTTTATCGCCATTTAAAGGCGCTTGAAGAGCAAGGCTTTATTATTAACGATGGTATGCCACGGGCGATTTCAGTTGTTGGATGGAAATTTGTAAAAGAAGGTAAGAAGAATGCCACAATCAAAAGCAATCATTAATACATCATTTTGGACGGATTCAAAGGTGGACAGGTTCTTTTCATCGGAGGACAAGTATTTCGCAATGTATTTGTTAAGCAATTCATACATAAATCGCCTTGGAATTTTTGAGTTGCCTATAAAACAGGCAGCCGCACAGCTTGGATGGTCGGAAGATCAGGTGTTAATTCTGATTGAGCGATTTGAAACAAAATATGAATTCCTCAAATATTCAAAAGAAACCGGGGAAATTGCGATAAAGAACCGACTGAAATATCTTGATCGGGGCGGCAAGCCGATCCTTGATGAACTGAGAAGAGATAAGGCAAATGTAAAAGATAAGTCCTTATTAAGATATCTTAGTGAAAATTTGGCAGAAAATCGGTCGACACTTAATAAAACGGTGATAGAGTTTCTGGATGAGCTTGCTGTTCCGACAATTGATGAAATCAGACAATACTGCATGATTCACAGATACAGCGTCAATCCGATTGCATTTTTTAGATATTACAACGAAAAAGGATGGAAGTTGAGCGGCGGAATGAATGTTGCAACATGCTGGAAAGCAAAATTAAGGGAATGGCAGGATCGAGAATCAGAAAAGAAGAGCAAAAACAGGTTCAATAATTTTGAGCAGCGAAATTATGATTATGAGAAACTAGAATATGATCTGCTTAATGTAGGAGGTGATATTGTTGAATGATGCAGAAAACGTCAAAGCGAAAACGGACAGCACCGAAGAACCCAAAGAAAAGAAGAACTGGAAAGAAGAAATGCTTAAGAAATTCTTAAAAAACCATTAATATATAGAAAGGAGTCGGAGCCGCTGGCCAGCGATAGGGATATCCCGGCTCCTTCTGAACAAAATGCAGGATAGCGAATTATTGAAATATGCTCTTGAACATGGTATGATAAATGTGTCATATAGTGAAGTGTTCGACGAGTGGAATGACCGGCGATTGCCAATTTGCGGTGATTTTTTGCGTTATGGGAGGACTTTATATGAGATATACAAGATATTCAACAGCAAACGATGTAATGAAGGAATTCTTGATCTACGGAGCGGAACTGACGGATATGGGATTTCCGATACTTCCAGCGGTACAGGCGATGCCGGCGGACACAATAGATTTCCGTGCAGGACTCAACAGATCATTCAAAGGACACCATGGGATGAACTGCAACTTCTATGTTGACGATGAAAAGTTCAATTCTCTCTGGGTAAGCCCGGACAAATATCTGGACTATCTGAAACTCTATCAATCCGTCTGCGGTTTAGACTTTTCCATTGATACACAAATGCCGCTGGTTATGCAATACTGGAATAAGTACCGGAGCATGGCTCTGGACTGGTATCTGACACTGAACGGAATAACAGTGATACCAAACGTGAATATTATCCCGTATGAGGGGCGCGAATGGCTCCTAGACGGACTTCCGAAGCGCAGCACGGTATGTTGTAGCACAAACGGAAGAGTGCGGTCTAAAGGGGCAAGAGAAGAGTTCTGCAAGGGATTCTATGAGATGTGTGAGATGTTGCAACCTACAAGGGTAGTAGTGGTTGGAATGATACCGCAAGAATTAAATAGTCCGGTGGATATTATCAATCTTGAAAACAGAGCGACCAAGAAGAACAAAGAACTTGGAGGTAAATAAAATATGGGAACCACAACAGAAACATACCGAAGAAAAAAGAAACTAAGGAAAGAGCAGGAAGAAAGGCAACAAAACTCTAAAGAGCAGTTAGAGGAAATGGTAAAAGAAAACAAGAAATAAATTTTTGTAAAAATTTCACAGCATGAGATTTTACGATTAAGATTTGCCACAACAAAATTTACAACAAAATTAAATCCGCAAGGTACTTTTCCCTGCGGATTTTTCTTTCATTTTTCGGTACTGTTTTACTTGCGAACATGCGTTCTTCTGAATACATGTTCTTGTGAACGCGTGTTCTGCATAATTGTTATATACCAAATGTAACAAAACTGCGACGCAACCAAACCAGGCCGCCGGTCAGACTGGAAAACCGATATACCGCAAACCATAGCCACAACGCGCCAGAACGTCCGTAAATCCATTTTTACGCCTTGCGGTATAGTCTTATATGCCTGCACCTTTAAAACGCCTTTAAACGCCTTTTAACGGCTTGTAATTGCCTAAAGCATAGCACCGATATATATAATTGTCAATGTACAATGATTTTTTTGTGCCGCTTTCGCTTGTATTTTGCCTTGTATGGCGTTTTTACGGCTTGCGCCGCACTCCTGATCGTTTGACGGTATGAACGTCTTAAAACGGCAAATAAACGCTTGCGGAAACCGTGCCGCCCGGGATCGAACCGGGGCACAAAGCACCAGCGCACGGGAAAAAGGCAGGGGCAAGCCTGCCTAAAGTTTGAAGTTTTCGATTGCGTCGTTAAAAATCAGGGCGTAAACATCGGATTTTTTCCATCGCTCAACGTCCCCGCTCTGTACATCGTTTTTGCCGTTCAAATATTCCCGGATCTGTTCCAGCTTCTCCAGATTTTCCCCGGTCACATAGATTTTCAAATTTAGCGTTTTTCCGGCCATGTTTCCGCCTCCTCTCATTGCAAACAATCCCGGCGCAATGCCGGGAAAGTCTGTCCTATGCGATTTTTAAATATTTTATTGAGATTGCTATAATCTCATCTGTCGATCCGCCGGCCGATATCTTCCGCGCAAGCGTATTGATACGATATTTTGACAGACCGCAAAAGGCCCGTATATAGTCGCAGGACGCGCGGCCGGTACAGATATACCAAGCAATATCACCGATTAAATTTTCGGCTGTCCGGCCGTCCGATATATGCCATACCGCCATTTTTAGATTAAAAAGCGTATTTTCTATTTTTTCGTAGCTCATAATATACTTTTCTCCCCTTCTCCCTGGGGGCTGGGAAATAAAAAACACTGGGCGGACTCGAACCGCCCGAAATGGCTCCGGCGTGCTTAAAAAATCAATTTTCTTTTAACGTGCGTAAATTGTAATTCAAGCAAAAGCTCTTATATTCTTCTTCTGTTATTTTCCCATTAATGTAATCATACTTGACTTTCATGGCTTCTAAAGTCTCCGCACTTAATGAATAACCGTTAATTTTTCTGGTAAATTTTCTTGTTGCTGCCACAAAATCCCTATATGACATTTCCTTGATGATTTTATTGATTGCGTTTAGATTTTTCCCTTCAAACATTTTTCCAGGTGTATGTAAAATGATTGTATTGATTTCTTCTGTTGTAATAATTTTACTATACATATAATTAACCTCCATTCCCTAAAATATCCGGCTTTTGCCGGGAATTCCTGCGGGCCACTGGACGCCCCGCGGCTTGACCGTCACAGGATAATATTTTTTTCTTTCATCGGCTCAAAAATTCCGAACTGAATATATTTTCTCCAGTTCTCAGAAAAACAGATAACGCTATTTTGCACCCAAAACGGCACGCCTAGCCGGTCGAGTTCATCAAAAAGCCCGGAAATAGTCTTTTCATTCTGTTTTAATTCTGGTTCATCGTTCCCGAACCGTTCCCGCATGTATGCGGTATCTGCGATTCTATAGGCCAGACCCTCAAGGGCTGATCTTTGATCCCGGTTACATTCAAAAAATAATTTTTTCATTTGTCCTTTCCTCCTCTGATTTTTTGTAAAAGGCAGCCGGGGAATCGCGCGCCCGGTTTCGCTGGACTGCCTAACTATTTATAATTTTCCGGTTTAGTAACCGGATCATAGCCTATATAAAATTCTGCATTGTTTGCGCTATTGTTCCTCTGCCTTG
>ERZ1090865.1842-NODE-1843-length-10092-cov-9.378500_pt1 | contig 10092 bp, 8 predicted proteins | sample MGYA00478478_ERZ1090865 | MGnify/ENA primary metagenome ERZ1090865 (study PRJEB33644, sample SAMEA5815715) | chicken gut metagenome | biome: Chicken; feature: Gastrointestinal Tract; material: Caecum | place: Ireland | collected 2019-01-01 | study: A study of the... | reverse complement strand
GGGCTTGACGCAGTTGTTGGGGCAGCCGCCCACCGCGATCTTGAACTTGTGGGGCAGCGTGACGTTGTGGTAGCCCAGGTAGAACCGCTCGTGGAGCTTCTCGCTCAGGCCGAAGGAATCCAGCAGGCCGTACTGGCAGGTGGTACCCTTGCAGGAGACGATGGGCCGCACCAGCGAGCCGGTGCCGCCGGTCTGCAGGCCGGCATCCGCCAGGAAGGCACGCAGCTCATCCAGCTTGTCGTAGGGCACGCACTGGATCTCCAGCGTCAGACGAGTGGTCATGGTGACCTCGCCGGAGCCGTAGCGCTCGGCGGCCTCGGCGATGACCCGCTGCTCCTCCGCCGTGATCTTGCCGTTGCGGGTGATGACCCGGATGTTGAACCGGTCGGGATAGCGCTTGTCCTGCAGGCAGCCCAGGCCCTTGACCCGCTTGATCTCCTCCGGCGGGATGGTGCCCTTGAACTTCACCTTCACCTGGTTGAAGGTCATGCCGCCCTCCAGCACCCGGGTATTGGTGTAGCCGAAGGCCTTGAGGCGGTTCTGCAGGAAGTAGCCCCGCTTGCCCCGGGCACAGACCAGCAGCAGCTTGGCGTCCTTGTCCAGCCCTTCGATGGGGCCGGTGACGGTGGAGAGATTGACCCACTTGGCGCCGGGAATGGACGCCTGGGGCAGCACGTCGATGACCTGGTAGTCGTCGGCCGCGCCGGCGGCGTACTCCGCCGGGGTGAAGGTCTCGAAAATACCGGCCAGTTTGTTTTCCAGAATGTAGCAGGCCTGCACAAAGGGATGGATGGCCGTGGAGAAGGGCGGCGCGTAGGCATAGTCCAGCGTGTCGAAGTTCTCCAGGGTGGCGCCCATGGCGATGCCGGTGACGGCAATATCCACCATCTTGTCCACCGCACCGGCGCCCAGCACCTGGATGCCCAGCAGCTTGTGGGTGGCCTTGTCGGCGATGAGCTTGGTGATGAACATATCGGCGCCGGGATAGTAGTGGGCCTTGTCGTCGGTGACGCAGACCACGCTCACCGGGTCATAGCCGGCGTCCTTCGCCTGGGCCTCGGTGAGGCCGGTGCGGCCGGCGTTGAGGTTATCCAGCAGTTTGACCACGCCGGTGCCCAGGCAGCCGCCGTAGAGGGCCTGGTCCCCCGACAGGTTGCGGGCCAGGCAGCGGCCGGTGATGTTGGCGGTGGAGCCCATGGCCGACCACTGGGGCTTGCCGGTGAGGGCGTTGTGCACCATGGCGCAGTCGCCCACGGCGTAGACATCGGGCAGGTTGGTGGCCTGCTGGTTGTCCACCAGGATGGTGCCCTTGAACATCTCCAGGCCGCTGTCCTTCAGGAAGGCCGTGGCCGGACGGATGCCGATGGCCAACACCACCACATCGGCGGGCAGGTTGCCGGCCTCGGTGGCAACGCTCTCCGCCTTGCCGGTGCCGTTGACCCCCTGGAAGGCCGTGCCGGTGAGCACCCGCACCCCCTTGGCCTGGAGCTGCCGTTTGGCGTAGCCGGCCATCTCGGGGTCAAAGATGTTGGGCATGAGCTGGGCGGCCATGTCCACCACCGTCACCGAAAGCCCCTGGGCCATCAGGTTCTCGGCCACTTCCAGGCCGATGAAACCGCCGCCCACCACCACGGCGCGGCGGGCCTGGTTCTGCTTGACCCAGTCCCGCACGGCGATGGCATCGTCGGGGGTGCGCATCCGGAAGACGCCCGGCAGCGCGGTGCCCGGCACATCGGGCACGAAGGGCTCGGCGCCCACCGCCAGGATCAGCTTGTCGTAGCTCTCGGTCTGCTCGGCGCCGGTGGCCACATCCCGCAGCGTCACGGTCTTGCCTGCGGCGTCCAGGGCAGTGGCTTCCTGCCCGGTGTGGACCTCCACCCGGGTGAGCCCCGCATACTTCTGGGGCGTGTTGACGATCAGGTCCTCCCGGGTGGGAATGCTGCCGCCCACATAGTAGGGCAGGCCGCAGCCCGCGTAGGAGATGTCCGCGCCCTTGCTGTAGAGCACCACCTGGGCGTCGGGCTGCTCCCGCTTGAGCTTGGCCGCCGCCTTGGTGCCGGCGGCTACGCCGCCGATGACGATGATTTTCATTGCCAATACCTCCGTTTCCGGGAAGCAGGTCCTTTTCCTTGCGACCCGCTTCCTTTGTTTTTGCGTCTCTGTTTCCATTATACGAGCATTCCCGGCCGTTCACAAGGGATTTTGCGGCTCCTTCTCCCCAAAATTTTGCCGCTTGCCGAGGCCCGTTTTCCGTGGTATGATGGAGACAAATGCGGGTCTTTCCGGCCCGGAACTGTTGGAATACACCAAGGAGGTGCGACCCATGAAACTGGGTATTTTGGGTGCGGGTGCCATCGCCCGCGTGATGTCTGATACCGTACGGAAGATGCAGGCTTCCGGTCACAGGGAAGTGGAACTGTACGCCGTGGCCGCCCGGGATCTTGACCGGGCCCAGGCCTTCGCCGACAAGGAGGGCGTAGCCCGCGCCTACGGCAGCTATGAGGCCCTGCTGGAGGATCCGGCGGTGGATTTTGTCTACATTGCCACGCCCCACTCCCACCATTACCGTCACCTCAAGCTCTGCATCGACCACGGCAAGGCCGTGCTGTGCGAGAAGCCCTTCACCGTCACCGCCCGCCAGGCCGAGGACGTTTTCCGCTACGCCCGGGAGAAGGGGGTGCTGGTCACCGAGGCCATCTGGACCCGCTACCAGCCCATGCGCCGGATGATCTCTGCAGCGCTGAACAGCGGCGTCATCGGCACCCCCAAGCTGATCACCGCCAACCTGGGCTATCCCATGCTGCACAAGCCCCGCATCGTGGACCCGGCACTGGCCGGCGGCGCGCTGCTGGACGTGGGCATCTACGCGCTGAACTTTGCTGACATGTTCTTCGGTGCCCCCGACAGCGTCCAGGGCTTCTGCACCAAGTATGAGACCGGCGTGGACCTGAACGACAGCGTCACCCTGACCTGGGAAGACGGCCGGGCCGCCCATCTGACCTCGTCCGCCAACTCGGTCACCGACCGCCAGGGCGCCATCTACGGCGACAAGGGCTTTTTGCTGGTGACCAACATCAACAACCCCCAGCAGTTCCGCATTGTGGACGGCGACTACAAGGTCATCCAGTCGGTGGACTGCCCGCCCCAGCTCACCGGCTACGAGTACGAAGTGCTGGAGATGGCGGACAGCCTGAACAAGGGTCTGCTGGAGTGCCCCTCCATGCCCCACCGCGACACGCTGCGCCTGATGCAGATCATGGACGAACTGCGCGCCCAGATGGGCATCCGCTACCCCTGCGAGGGTGTGGACGACGACGCCACGCTGTAACCCTTCTAAAGAACAAGGCCGCCGGGCTTTTGGCCCGGCGGCCTTGCTGTATGTTTGGGCGGCTTACACGCCGTAGAGCAGTGCGCAGAGTTCCCGGCCCGCCGCCGTGCGGAAGATCTTCTCCCGGGCGGTGCGGATGGCCTCGGCGGGGAGCTGGTCCTCGTAGAAATTCACGAGGAAATCCGCCTCCACGAGAATCTGGTAGTCCATGCCGTCGATGTTCTCATAGGTGTGATGGTGCCCCACCAGGTAGCACACCCGGTCGATATCCGCCGCCGGCAGACCCACTTGCTGCAGCAGTTCCCGGGCCGGGGCGGGGCCTTCCTGCTCCTGCAGCTTGCCGTCGCACCGGCCGTATTTTGCCTCCGCCGGGTGGATGCCGATGTCATGGACGATGGCCGCACACTCCGTCACAAAGCGGGTGTGGTCGTCCAGTGCCTCCTGCCGGGCAATCAGCTGGGCAAAGCGGTGCACCTTCAGAAGATGGTGGATCCGCATGGGGTCCCCCTTGTCAAATTCCAGCATCTTCCGGGTCACCAGGTCCAGCGTTTCGGTATCGTTCATAGTTGTCTCCCCCTCGTTTTGCAGGCCGACCTGCGAATCCTTTTCTTTTCAGTATACACGCCGGGGGCTGCCCTGACAAGGGGGATTGCCGCGGGCTGCGGGAGGGCGTATAATCAGAGGGAAATCCACCCGGAAAGGAGGCGCACGCCATGAAAAGCGATGCCGGAAGCATCGGCCGGCTCCATCTGGCCGTGGCGCTGTTCGGGCTGTCCGCCATGCTGGGCCGGTTGGTGGACCTGCCGGCCGTGCTGGTGGCCGGCGGCCGTGTGGTCTGTTCCTCGCTGCTGCTGGCGGTGCTCTGCCGGGTACAGCACACTCCCGTTCTGCCCCGCTGCCGCCGGGACGCCCTGCTGGCTGCGGGCACCGGCGTGGTGCTGGCGGCCCACTGGACCACTTTCTTTCTGTCCATCCAGTATGCCTCGGTGGCGGTGGGCACCCTGACCTACGCCACCTTTCCCCTCTTCGTCACCTTTCTGGAACCACTGCTCTTCGGTGAACGGCTCTCGCTGCGCAGCGTGGCCCGGGCCGGCCTGCTGCTGGCCGGGGTGCTCATCACGGTGCCCTCCTTCTCCCTGGCCGACCGCGCCACGGTGGGCGCCCTGTGGGGGATGGTCTCCAGTCTGTGCTACGCCCTCATGACGCTGGCCAACCGCCGGCTGGCCGCCCGCTATCCCGCCCGCACCGTCTGCCTGTGGGAGCAGGGCACCGCCGCCGTGGTGCTGCTGCCCGCCTTTTTCCTGGTGCCTGCCGTCTGGACCGCCCGGGACCTGGGCGCCGTGGCGGTGCTGGGATTTGTCTGCACGGCGCTGGCCCACTCCCTCTATGTGGCCGCCCAGAAGCGGGTCCGCGCCCAGACCGCCGGGCTGATCTCCGGCCTGGAAACGGTGTGGGGCATCCTGTATGCCCTGGTGTTCCTGGGCGAGGCGCCCACCCCGCGGGAGCTGGCCGGCGGGGCAGTCATCCTGAGTGTGGCGGCGCTCTCCACCCTGCGGCCGGAGCGGACCTGACGGCAGGCCGACCAAAAGCACACATGACAGCGCAACTTTTACTTGACGTGCTCCTCCAAAGCCGGTATAATAAAAGTTACAAACAGGACAAGGACGTCTGAATGGCACGTCCCTGTCCTGTTTTTTTAGTTTGGTACCAGGATGGTGATTGAAAGATGGAAGACCTGATCCGCCATGCAGAGCAGATCAACCGCCAGCTGGCCCGCCACGGGGTCAAGTTTGGTATTTACAAAAACGGAACCTTCGAAGAGCGGCTCTTTCCCTTTGACGCGATCCCCCGCGTCATCTCGGCCGACGAGTGGGACATTCTCTCCAAGGGTCTTGTGCAGCGCGTGCGGGCGCTGAATCTGTTCCTGAAGGACGTATACGGCGAGAAGAAGATTCTGGCCGACGGCGTGGTGCCGGAGGAATTTGTCTACCGTTCCCCCGGATATCTGGCCCCCTGCGAGGGCATTCTGCCCCCGGGCGGGGTGTACAGCCACATCTCCGGCATTGACCTGGTGAAGGGCAAGGACGGCGTGTGGTACGTGCTGGAGGACAACCTGCGCATCCCGTCAGGCGCCTCCTACCCGCTGATTGCCCGGTCCCTCTGCCGCCGCTGCAGCCCCGATACCTTCCGCCACAACGCGGTGCTGGACAACCGCAACTACGGCGACCTTCTGCGCCGCACCATGGACAGCGTGAACACCGGCGGCATCAACGTGGTCTTCACGCCGGGGCGGTACAATGCCGCCTACTTTGAGCACTCCTACCTGGCCGAGCAGACCGGGGCGGTGCTGGCCGAGGCGGGCGACCTGTACGTGCGGGACGATGTGCTGTACTACCGCGCCACCCACGGCGACTGCCGCGTAGGCGCCATCTACCGCCGGGTGTCCGACGAGTACATGGACCCGCTGACCTTCGAGCCCTCCTCCCTCATCGGCATCCCCAACCTGATGGCGGCCTACCGCGCTGGCAACGTGGCGGTGCTCAACGCCTTCGGCAACGGCGCCGCCGACGACAAGGGCATTTATTACTTCGTGCCCAAGATGGTAGAATATTACCTGGGCGAGAAGGCCATCCTGCACAACGCCCCCACCTACCTGCCCTTCTATGAGGAGGACCGCCGGTATGTGCTGGACCATCTGGACACGCTGGTCATCAAGGATGTGGCCGAGGCCGGCGGTTACGGCGTGGTGTTCGGCAGCAAGCTGAGCAAGGCCGAGCTGGAAAAGATGCGGGATACCATTCTGGCCCAGCCCCGCCGGTTCATCGCCCAGGAGGTCATCGACTTCGAGGACCTGCCCATCATGGAGGGCGATTCCCAGGTGGAGCGCAAAGCCGATCTGCGCGCCTTCGTGCTGTCCGGTGCCAAGGACACCGTGGCCTGGCCCAGCGGGCTGACCCGGTTCTCCCGCAATCCCGACAGTTTCATCGTCAACTCGTCACAAGGAGGAGGTTTCAAGGATACATGGGTCCTGTCACACTGAGCAAACAAAACCGGCTGTACTGGCTGGGGCGCTACGCCGAGCGGGTCTATATGACCGTACAGCTGATGATGAAGGAATACGACTCCCTGCTGGATGGCACCGGCTTCGCTTACGCCGATTTCTGCCGCCGTCTGGGGGCCGAGAATGTCTATGCCAACGCGGAGGATTTCTGCCGCCGCTATCTGTTTGACGAAAACCAGCCCTGCTCGGCCAAGGCCAGCATGGACGCGCTGCTGGGCAACGGCATGGTGCTGCGGGAGACCATCTCCTCCCCCACCCTGTCCTACCTGCAGATGGCGGAGAGCGCCATGGAGATGGCCAGCCGCAGCGAAGCGCCCGCCGTGGAACTGCAGTGGGTGCTGGACGATATCATGGCCTTCCGGGGCAGCTTTGACGAGGCGGTGGACCACGAGGGTGTGCGCAACATCACCAAGACGGGCGGCACCGTGGAGCGGCTGAGCCTGATGCTGCGGCTGGACCTGCAGCCCGAACGGCTGCACCAGGAGATGAGCAAGCTGCTCAACCGGCTGTACAAGACCGACCTGGTCACCGAGCCGGAGGCGCTGAAGACCATCACGGCCTACGCCATGGAGGAGGCTGACGTGCCCAAACCCGAACTGCTCCGCTGTGTGGAAGGGCTGTTCGTGGTATGAGCCGCCTTCTGCAGTTTTCCTATGACATCACGCTGACCTTCGACAAGCCGGTGACCCGCCACAGCTTTGTGCTGCGGTGCCTGCCGGGGGACGGGCCGGGACAGTGGGTGGAATCCGCCGCCCTGACCCTCGACCCCGTCGTCCCCTTCACCGAGCAGCGGGACAGCTTCGGCAACCGGCTGCAGATCGGCCGTCTGGACGAAGCCCACAGCCATTTTCACTACAAGGCCGCCGGTACCGTCCTGCGGGACGATGCCCGCCGGGAGAAGGAAGCCGACCGGCCGCTGTTCCGGTATCCGTCCGCCTTCACCCAGCCCGACGGGGCGCTGCGCCAAGCTGCGGCCTCGCTGGCGCTGCCCGACGCCCCCCGCGGCAAGGCCTGGGCCTTGCTGGAGGCGGTGCAGGCCCGGCTGACCTACACCCCCGGCGTCACGGGGGTCTCCACCACGGCGGCCCAGGCCTTTGCCCTGGGCCAGGGTGTCTGCCAGGACTACGCCCATGTCTACCTGGCGCTGGCGCGGCTCTGCGGGCTCAGCGCCCGGTATGTCAACGGCCTGCCCGAGGGCGAGGGTGCCAGCCATGCCTGGTGTGAGGTCTGGCTGGACGGCGTATGGACCGGCATCGATCCCACCCGCGGCCGCTGGGCCGACGAGGGCTACATCCGCTTCGGCATCGGCCGGGATTTCACCGACTGTCCCATGGAGAGGGGCGTTTTTGTGGGCGCTGCCAACCAGTGCCAGACCGTCTTCATGCAGGTCAGCCAACAATAATACAAAAACAAGGCGCAGGCGCCATAACAGGACAAGGTTCCGCAGGAACTGCAAAAACATCGTAGGACCGATGCAAAACGACCCATGGCCGCTTTGCATCGGTTTGCGGCTTTGTCCTGCCATGGCGCCGCGCGGAAGGGAGTACATCCATATATGATACAGGAAGTGGTACGCGTACCGCTGGCCGTGAGTGAGGATCTGGTCATCCAGAAACGGCGCATCGGCAGCGGCAGTCCGCGGCTCTGCGTCGTCACCGGCACCCACGGCGACGAGCTGGAGGGCCAGTATGTGGCGTGGCGGCTCAACCGGCTGCTCCAGGAAAACGCCGCCCATCTGCACGGTACGGTGGACATCTATCCGGCGCTGAACCCGCTGGGCATCAGCACCATGACCCGCGGCATGCCGCTGTGTGATCTGGATATGAACCGCACCTTCCCCGGCAGCCGGGACGGTGCCATGTCGGAGCTCATCGCCGCCCGCATCATCGAGGACATCTCCGGTGCGGACCTCTGCATCGACATCCACGCCAGCAACATCTTCCTGCGGGAGATCCCCCAGGTGCGCATCAATGTGAACACCGCCGAAAAGCTGGTGCCGCTGGCCAAATACCTGAACATGAACCTGGTGTGGATCCACGCGGCGGCCACCGTGCTGGAGTCCACCCTGGCCCACAGCCTGAACTCCGCCGGCACCCCCACCCTGGTGGTGGAGATGGGCATCGGCATCCGCATCACCCGGGCTTTCGGCGAACAGCTGCTCACCGGCATCCTGTCGCTGATGGCCCATCTGGGCATGTGGGACGCCCCCGTGGCCCCCATTGCCCCGCCCATCATCAGCTCCGACGGTTCGGTTTCCTTCGTGAACGCCAACTTTCCCGGCGTCTTCTTCCCGTCGGTGGAGCACGGCGTGCGGGTGGAAAAGGGACAGGAACTGGGCATCATCGCCGACCCGCTCACCGGCGGCATCCGGGAGACGCTCTACAGTCCCGCCTCGGGGCTGCTCTTCACCCTGCGGGAATATCCGGTGGTCTATGCGGGTTCGCTGATCGCCCGTGTGTTGGGAGGCAGTGTATGAGAGAGGAAGTTCTGTTCACCCTGGACACCCCCTACCGTCAGCCGCTGGCGGTGAAGGGCTGGTTTTTCGGCGCCCCCGGCAAAAAGACGCTGGCCGTCATGGGCGCTCTGCGCGGCAACGAGATCCAGCAGATGTACCTGTGCTCCCAGCTCATCCAGCACCTGGCGGCGCTGGAACAGTCGGGGGCGCTGTCCGACGAATGCGGCATTCTGGTCATCCCCTGCGCCAACCAGTTCTCCATGAACGTGGGGCGGCGGTTCTGGGCGGCCGACAACACCGATATCAACCGGATGTTCCCCGGCTACGACGCCGGCGAGACCACCCAGCGCATCGCGGCGCAGATCTTTGAGGCACTGCAGGGTTATACCTACGGCATCCATGTGACCAGCCTCTACCTGCCGGGCGGGTGTCTGCCCCATCTGCGGATCATGAAGACCGGCTACCAGACCCCCGAGACTGCCCGGGACTTCGGGCTGCCCTACATTGTGCTGCGGGACCCCCATCCCTACGACACCACCACGCTGAACTACAACTGGCAGATCTGGGACACCGAGACCTTCTCTCTCTACACTCCTGCCACCGACCATGTGGATGCCCCCACCGCCCAGCAGGGCGTGGAGGCCATCCTGCGGTTTTTGCAGCGGCGGGGCTTCTGCCGCTGCGGTGCCAGCGCCGGGGAGCAGGCCCGCATCTTCGGGGAGGAATCCCTGTGGGGGGTCAAGCCCACCCTGGGCGGCTTGCTGGTGCACCGGGTGACGCTGGGCAGCCAGGTGTGGCGCAGCCAGCCCCTGGCCGACGTGCTGGACCCCTGTTCCGGCGCCGTGCGGCAGACGCTGCGCGCCCCGGTGGACGGCCGGGTCTTCTTTGCCCATGAGGCCTGCCTGATCAACGGCTACGACGTGGCCATGCGCATCCTGCCCGACGAGACCGAGGAGGAGGCTGCGGAAACCTCCGAAGCACCCGAGGAATCCGAGGCGAAAGAATAAAAAACAAACCCTCTGTTCGAAACACGATGATACGTTTCCACAGAGGGATTTTTGGTCTTTGGGAAAAATTCAGCGGCGGCGGGCGGCGGCTTCGGCGGCCGCGATATGGCGCAGCCGGTCCTCGGCCTTGGCAAAGAACTGCCGGAAGGCCGGGCAGTAGTAGTTGTGCACAGTGCCCGCGGCGTTGGTGGTCCAGTCCCGCCGGCAGCCCCCGAAGCAGAGATACCGCCACCGGCAGTCG
>ERZ1090865.1840-NODE-1841-length-10099-cov-10.685185_pt1 | contig 10099 bp, 8 predicted proteins | sample MGYA00478478_ERZ1090865 | MGnify/ENA primary metagenome ERZ1090865 (study PRJEB33644, sample SAMEA5815715) | chicken gut metagenome | biome: Chicken; feature: Gastrointestinal Tract; material: Caecum | place: Ireland | collected 2019-01-01 | study: A study of... | reverse complement strand
ACTTCACTCATGCCAGACCCTGCAAACCATTTTGCGAAAAATACTTGACACTACCAAATATAATGAACCATCGCGAGAATTTGTGTAGCATGTACAAATTCCCGCGATGATGGTCGCGCAAAGAAAAGAAAGATGGAACGTGAAAAGCGCTTTGGGGAACCATGATCTGTCCGCTGAACAAGCAAAGTGGTCAAATAGTGGTCAGCAATGACCGGATGGCACTCACCCCTCCCGCAGCCACTGGGGTAAATCCCAAATGGCGATCCCCTCGTAGTCGTATTTCGGGTGGCGGGTGCGGGCCAGGATCATTTTGGGGTAGGCGTCCTTGATGGCCAGCAGCGGCGCGACCTCGCGCTCGAATGTCGTGCCGCGGGAAATATCATCACTGACCTGAAAGTACACCTTCTCGCTGCCTCGAAGCGCGACAAAGTCCACTTCCTTCTGGTACAGCTTGCCCACATACACGTCGTAGCCGCGGCGGCGCAGTTCGATGTTGATAATGTTCTCATACAGGCGGCCGTAATCCAGATTTCGATGCCCCAGCACCGCATAGCGGATGCCGGTGTCACACAGGTAGTACTTGTCAGCGGTCTCCAGATAGCGGCGGCCCTTGATGTCGTACCGCTTGGTGTCGTAAAACACGAAGGCGTTGCACAGATACTTGATGTATCGTCCCACCGTAACATGGTTGGTGGTGATCTTGTTAGCAGTCAGCGTATCGCTGACCCGGTTGGGAGAGGTCAAGTTGCTGATGTTGTCCATCAGGTATTCGCTCAGGTGTTCCAGCACGGCCGTGTCCGGCAGACGGTATTTCTGCACGAGGTCCCGCGTGACGATGGTGTGGTACACTTCCTGAATATAAGCCACCCGGTCCTGCTCGCTGCGGTAGGCGTAAGAACCGGCCAGACCACCTTGCAGGGCATAGTCATCAAAGGCGGCCTGCATATCGGTCTTTTCCTCAAAATAGCGGCAATACTCGGCGAAGCTGAAGGGAAAGACCGGGATCTCTATATAGCGCCCGGTGAACAGCGTTGCCAGGTCGCCGCTGAGCAGAAAGGCGTTGGAGCCGGTCAGGTAAATATCAAACTGCCCGGCGGCGTGCAGGCTGTTGATGGCCAGCTCAAAGTGCGGGCAGAGCTGGACTTCGTCGATCAGCAGATAGTTGGCGGCGCCTTCTTTGACGTGTTCTTTCGCGTACCGGTGCAGCGCGCGGTAATCTTTGAGCTCTTCCCAATCCAAATCGGTGAAATCGAGGGAGAGAATATTGGCATTTGGGTCCTGTTGCTGGATCTGCTGCCGGAAGGCGCGCAGCAGGCAGGACTTGCCGCAGCGGCGGATACCGGTGATAATCTTGATGTCCGGGGTGTTTTGCAACCCCAGCAGACGCTGGAGATACTGCGGGCGGTCAATCCATTTCATAGCGCAAGCCTCCGGTTTCAAAAATAAGGAAAATTGGAAGTTTTGAAACTGAAATCAGTATGGCATAATGCGAAAGGAAAAGCAAGCGAAATTTCGGCTGCCTTGGAAGCGTAAAAGAGGACAGGCAACCATGATACTGGGAAAAATATCCATTTGGCTTTATGCAACGTAAAATTTTCGCCCACTCTGTCACTCCGCTGCAGCTCCCGGGGTAGGCAAACACTATCCACCGTACCGGCCCACGACCTGTCTTGGTGGGCACACGATCCGGGGAACAGTCTTCGCTCACGGCCTCTTACGATCTCTATCTCTTCGGCAGCGGACGGCAGCGAAAATTCACGCCTGACGGCCCTCGGACGGTTGCCTGCCGGGTGGAAAAAGGGTATACTTTGATATAGAAGAAAATCAAACCTTGCCTTGCACGGTGGCGCAGGGGCTTTTCGGCGTTATCCCGCAGGCGCGCTTTTTCCCTCTCGAAGAAGCCCTTCGCCCGCACCCACCGCCCCGAACGGCGCCGCCCGGACGCGGGCGGTGGGCCGCGCGATGCATACCAGGAGAAAACTATGCTGAAAGTGAAAGATTACAATATTGGCGATACCGAGGCGCTCTATAACCTGGGGAAGGCGCTTTCCTCCCCGGTGCGGATCGAGATGCTGCGGCATTTATACGGCAAAAGCCTGATCATCGGGGAGATTGCCAAGGAGATGGACCTGCCGGCTTCCAGCGCCGCGTTCCACCTGAAGATCCTTGAGAAGGCCGGCCTGATCCGCATGGAGGAGCAGCCGGGGACCCGCGGCACCACCAAGATGTGCAACCGCAAGATCGACCTGCTGACCATCGACCTGATCAAGGGAAACAACGACCCGGACATCCACAACGTCGCCAATATGGAGATGCCGGTAGGGGCTTATACCGACTGCCAGGTGACCCCGACCTGCGGGCTGTGGTGTGAGGACGGCGCCATTGGCCAGGAAGAAGATATGGCGCTCCGCTTCTATTACCCGGAGCGCGTCCGCGCGGGGATCCTCTGGACATCTTCGGGCTATGTGGAGTACAAGTTCCCCAACGAGGTCCCCCAGCAGGCTTGCCCCAAACGCCTGACCTTCGCCGGGGAGATCTGCTCGGAAGCGCCCGGCTACCGGGAAGAGTGGATGTCGGACATCACCGTCTGGATCAACGGCGTGGACTGCGGCACCTGGACCAGCCCGGGGGACCTGGGCGCCCGGCGCGGCCGGTTGAACCCGCCCTCGGTCCAAAACGGCAGCACACAATACGGGATCTGGGTCACCTGGGCCGTTGACGGCGAGGGCTGCCGGGTCAACGGGGAGCTGGTCGGCGACACCAAAATCGAGGACCTGCATTTGATGGAGGAATCCTTTGTCCGGGTGCGGCTGGGCAACCGGCCGGACGCCCGGTACGTCGGCGGGTTCAATCTGTTCGGGCGGCACTTTGGCGATTACGACCAGGATCTGGTTTTGACCGTTGAGTACTGAGCACCATCCGCCGCGCTTTGTCGCTGCGGACTTATGAAACACAATGAGAGAAACGAGCGGGCTCTGCGCTTTTTGCGCGCGGGGCTCGCTTTCTCTCTGACCAAAAATAGTGCACAAAAAAGCGCAGCGGGGTTTATGGAATATCACAATTACCCACAGAACGATTTGCCAAGCACAGAAGAAAGGTATTAAAAGCAACAGTATTACTGCTGCTAATAAAACATTTGTTCCAAAATAATTGTGAAAATGGCAAAACAACTATTGACAAACGCCGAATTTATCCTATAATTAAGGCGTAAGAAACAGCAATACTGTTTTATATACATTCATTTCTTTTTGTCAGAATGAAAATAAACAGTATCTCTGCTGCAATCGTTGGCTGAACGGCCACAAACCAACACAAGCAAGGAGGAAAACAATGAAACGCAAAGTAGTGGCGACCCTATTGTCCGCCTGCATGGCGGCCAGCCTGATGGCAGGCTGCGGGCAAAGTTCCGGCAGCACCGCCGCGTCGGATGGCGCTTCGGCGCAGACCAGCACGGCGGGGACCAGTGAAAGCGCATCGGGCGACCCGCTGGACGCGGACGGCGATGGCGCCGTGGACAACCCCGAGGACGTCGTGGTGGACGAGAACAAACTCGTGCTCTGGTCGCTGTTCGCCGGCGGCGACGGCGAATATTTCGACAGCCTGATCGAGGATTACAACTCGAAAAACCCGCCCAAGCAGGTGCAGTCCATCCTGGCCGCCACAATGGCCGACGATTACTACACCAAGCTGCAGACCGCGGTGGTGGCCAAATCCGGGCCGGACATCGGCATCTCCCACGCGTCCAAGCTGCCGGAGTTCGTGGACCAGGGCGTGGTGGAGCCGCTGAACGACTACCTGGATGAGCTGGGCGTCGATATCACGACGATGTATCCCCAGGCAAACCTGGATGCCGTCACCTTCGACGGCCAGATCTACGCGATCCCGCTGGATACCCACGCCGAGATCCTGTGGTACAACACCGACATCCTGGAAAAGGCCGGCGTGCCCATCAACGAGGACGGCACGCTGAACATCAGCAGCTGGGACGACTTCAAGGCAATCCTGGACCAGTGCAAAGCGGTCATGGGCGAAGGCCAGTCGGTGATCTCGCTGCCCAGCGCCAGCGACGACCCCTACCGCGTCTGGTGGGCGACCTACTTCCAGATGGGCGGTACCCCGCTGGTCAGTGACGACGGCACCCAGGTCACGATGGATAAGGACATCGCCGTACAGGCTGCCGACTTTGTCCGCTCCCTCTATGAGGACGGCTATGCGGCCGAAGGCATCACCGACCACCAGAAGTTCTTCCAGGGCGGCAACGCGGCGTTCATGTTCGGCGGCACCTGGTGCGTCGGCGCCTTTACCTCCACCGAAGGGCTGAACGTCGGCTGTATGTCGTGGCCGCAGCTGTTCGGGCAGCCGGCCAGCTGGGCGGATTCCCACACGCTGATCCTGCCGGTCAGCGCCGACCGCACCGAGGAGGAAACGCTGGCCGCGGTCCAGTTCATGGTCGGCGCCTCCACCGATGAGGGCCTGATCTGGGCGCAGTCCGGCCAGATCCCGGCGGCCAAGTCTGTGAACGAGAGCGAGGAGTTCCTCTCGATGCCGCTGCGCCAGAATTACGTCTCCACGCTGGAGGACGCCGTCATGCCCACCAAGAACCCGCACTTCTTTGCGATGAAGGCCGGCATGATCGAAAGCCTGGACGCGCTGTGGGCCGGCACGACGGATGCAGCCGGCGCCATCGACTCCTTGTATGCGGTGCTTGAATCCAACCTCAGCTGATCGCATTCCCAAACGGCGGGGAGAGAGCGCGGACGCTCCCTCCCCGCTTTACAGGTATCCGGCATGATGCCAAGGAGGCAGAGCATGAACCACACAAAGGGCAAAATGAGAAGGCGGACCGCCCTGATCGCATTGGCGTTCCTTCTTCCCTTCCTCATCCTGTATACGATCTTTACGATATGGCCGGTGATCCAGGGCTTTTATGTCAGCCTGCACAAATGGGGCCTGATGGGCAAGCAGGATTTCCTCGGCTTCGCAAACTACGCAAAACTGCTGACGGACAATAACTTCTGGGGCGCTTTGCGCAACACGCTGGTCTTTACCGTCATCACGACCCCGCTGCTGGTCGTCACGGCGCTGGTGCTGGCCCTGTTTGCCAACCGGCCCAACCGCATCAAACGCGGTCTGCGCATCCTCTACTATCTTCCCAGCGTCCTCTCGGTCTCGGTGGCGTCCTTCATCGCCAAGTTCGTCTTTTCGCCGTACACCGGCCTGCTCAACGGCATCCTGCACGCTATCGGCGTGCTACCGGCCGGCCAGGAGATCCAGTGGCTGAACGACCCGGTCCTGGCGATGATCACCGTGTCGGTCATGACGGTCTGGTGGACGGTGGGCTTCAGTATGCTGCTGTATCTGTCCGGCTTGCAGGACATCTCGCCGGACCTGTATGAGGCGGCGGCCATCGACGGCGCGTCCAAGCGCCAACAGCTGTTTTCCATCACGCTGCCGCTGCTCAAGCCCACGACTTGGCTGGTCATCCTGCTGCAGATGATCGCCTGCATCAAGGTGTATGGCCAGATCAGCCTGATCACCGGCGGCGGTCCTGCCTCCAGCACCCGGCCTCTGGTGCAGTACGTATACGAAACCGCGTTCAAGAGAAGCGATATGGGCTATGCGGCCGCCATCTCCTATGTGCTGTTCGCCATCCTGCTGGTCCTGTCGCTGGTCCAGCAGGCGCTGCAGAGAAGGGGGAACCAGCAATGAAAAAGAAAACCGCCGGCTATTGGGTGCTGAACGCCGTCTCCATCCTGAGCGCGTTTATCTTTATCGCCCCGATTCTGTGGGTATTGGCCGTGTCCTTCCAGCATCAGGGCAAACAGATCTCCTCGGTCATTGACTGGTTCACGCCGCCCTACACGCTGGAAAACTACCCGAACATCATCCTCAACTCCGGCGTGCCCACCTGGGTGTTCAACAGCATCCTCGTCGCCGTGATCGTCACGGTGCTAACGGTGATCGTCTCCTCGATGGCCGCCTATGCGATGGCAAAGCTGAAATTCAAGGGCCGCAACGCCCTGTATCTCTATTTCCTGATCGGCATCCTGGTGCCCGGTGAGGCGACCATCGTTCCGCTGTTCATCACGGCGAACGGGCTGAACCTGATCGACACCTACGCGGGCCTGATCCTGCCCACCGTGGCGGGGTCGATGAACCTGATCATCATGATCACCTTCTTCCAGAGCCTGCCGAACGAACTGCTGGAAGCGGCCAAGATTGACGGCGCGGGCGAAGTTCGGATCTTCTTCCAGATCGCACTGCCCCTCGCCAAGACGATCCTGGCCACCGTCAGCATTTTTGCCTTCGTGGGCAGCTGGAACAACTATCTGTGGCCGCTGCTCTGCACGATGAGCGAGGAGCTGTACACGCTGCCCATCGGCATCCCGACCTTTGCGGGCACCTACACGGTGGACTATGTACAGCCGCTGACCGCCTGCCTGGTGGCGGCGCTGCCGATGATATTTATCTACATTCTGTTTGAGCGGCAGATCGTAGCCGGCATCACATCCGGCGCGATCAAGGGATGACCGCAGCAGACAACAGACAGGGAGAATCCGTATGGTCAAATGCTATGTAAAAGACTACCCCCGCCCGCAGTTCGTGCGTGATAACTGGCAAGATCTGAATGGGACATGGGATTTCCGCTTCGATGATGCGCACCGCGGCGAAAGCGAGCGTTGGTATCGCGCCTTCGAGGGCGAGACCACGATCCAGGTCCCCTTCACCTATGAGACGGAGCGCAGCGGCATCCACGACGAGGCCCCGCACGATACGGTTTGGTATCATCGCGTCATCCAGGTGGACGGCGCGCGGCTGGAACGGGATACGCTGATCCTGCATTTTGAGGGCAGCGATTTCCTGACCAAAGTCTGGGTCAACGGCCAGTACGCCGGAAGCCACCGCGGCGGCTACGCCCGCTTCAGCTTTGACATCACCGGCCTTGTGCAGGACGGTGCGAACGACCTGGTCGTAAAGGTCGAGGACCTGTGCGATATGCAGCAGCCCCGCGGCAAGCAGCGCTGGATCGGCAAAAACTTCGGGTGCTGGTATATCCAGACCACCGGCATCTGGAAGACGGTCTGGACCGAATATGTGCCGAAAATCAGCCTGGCCGCCGTCAAGATGACCTCCGACCTGGAAGCATCCCGCCTCGACCTCGTGTACGAGGCCAATGTCCCGCCCTGCAGGCTGGACGGCAGCCTTTCTGTGGAAGCCACCGTCACCTTCGGCGGCCAGCTTATCAACCGCACCCGCACGGCGCTCTTGTCAACTCATGTTGAGACGGGCATCGACCTGGCCGTCAAAAAGCCCGATTGCCTCGAGTGGATGGTGCAGCCCTGGAGCCCGGAGGAACCGAACCTCTACGATGTGGAGTTCCGGCTGTTCGACGGGCAGACGCCGGTGGACACGGTTGGCTCCTACTTTGCGATGCGGGAGATCCGCATCGATGGGCCCAACATCCTGCTGAACGGACGGCCGCTGTACCAGCGCCTGATTCTGGACCAGGGGTACTGGAAGGACACGCATCTGACGCCGCCCAGCGAGGAGACGCTGATCGAGGACATTGACAAGATCCACGCCCTCGGCTATAACGGCCTGCGCAAGCACCAGAAGATCGAGGACGAGCGCTTCCTGCTCTGGTGCGACGTCAAGGGGATGCTGGTCTGGAGCGAGGCGCCGGCCGCCTACCAGTTCACCGATTATGCCGTCGAGGAGTTCACCCGCGAGTGGATGGAGATCGTCCGGCAAAACTACAATCACCCCTGCATCATCACCTGGACCCCCCTCAACGAGTCCTGGGGCATTAGCAAGGTGGAGACCGACCGCGCGGAGCAGCATTTCACCGAGGCGATCTATCACCTGACCAAGAGCTTTGACAAAAACCGCCCGGTCATCGTCAACGACGGATGGGAGCATACGGTCTCGGACATCATCACGCTGCACGATTACGAGGAAGCGGGCGAGATCCTCAAGCAGCGCTATCTCAACTGCAAGGACCAGATCCTGACCACCGAAGTCTACCACAGCAACGTCAAATCGGCGTTTGCCAACGGGTACGGTTACAGGGGCCAGCCGGTCATCCTCAGCGAGTATGGCGGCATTGCGTTCAACAACGACGATGCCGGCTGGGGATACGGCAACAAGGTCAACAGCCCGGAAGAGTTCCTCCGGCGCTTTGACGAGATCACCACGGCCGTCAAAGAGCTGCCCTATGTGTGCGGCTTTTGCTACACCCAGGTCACGGATGTCCAGCAGGAGATTAACGGATTGATGGATATCGACCGAAATTTCAAGGTGGACCCCGAAAAGATCAAGGAGATCAACGAGAGAAGGGTCGGGTATTGGCGGTCTTATCTGTGATGGGATGAGAACGGCATTCCTGGACAACTGTATAAAGGGGAGGCCGGCGGCGGATGCGTTGGTCTGACCGGGCAGGTCCGGGCACAAAACACAAAACGAGCCGCATGAGGCAACTGGCCGGGAAAAACGGCGTATGCCTCATGCGGCTCTTGCTTATGGCAAAGGGCGTCGAAAAAATTTACTGCCTGGGCGATTTGCAGGAAACGGCGATTGCCGGGATTCCCGACCTTCGACCGACACGTTTTATGGCGGTGCTTTCCGCTCATTGGCTTTGCGGGATACATCCCGAATAAGTGGTTCCTCCGGCCCAGTACAGGAAACGATGGCAGAAAGTTTATTCGCCGTGCAAAAGAAGGAAAATTGCCCTGCCGGATGGAGCCAGCGCGGCCGGTACAAAGCCCCGGTCCAGCCAGTAGGCCAGGCGGAACCGGCTGAGCGGATCGTCCAGCGGCACCTCGATCGCCAGCCGCGGGCAACAGGCTTTGCAGAAAGCCAACATATGCCCGGAAGCACCTGCAAAGTGGCGGCTGGTATAGGGGCCCAACATGGTGGCGCGGGGCAGCGGCGTAGAGGCCGTTGCCTTCGCGCCGCCTTTTTGTTTGTTGGCGGCGGGGTATTCGTCCGGCGCGGGGATTTGCAATACGAACCAGGCGCCGGGGCGGCCGTTGGCTTCCATCAGGAAGCACTGCCCGGCGGAAATCCAGCCGACAAGGGACTGTGTCAGGGCTTCGAGCTGTGATTCAAAAGTGGGAAGTTCACTTTTGTCAACACCTGCGCGGGTGGTATCGAACTGGTAGCGGTCCTTGCAGATTTGTAATAGAACAGGGAAGTCTTGGGGCAGGGCAGGACGGATTGTGATTTGCGGCAGTTCCTGTCCGGTCGATTTGTAATAGTTGCTTGCGGGGGCTACACCTGCTGATTGTGCCATCTTTTCGCAGTAAGCTTCGTAGGTGGGATCTCCCGGCCAGGCGGGGCCGTCCGGCAGCAGTTCCTCGTACCGGCGCTTGCTGTTCTCCCACTGGGCGCGGGACAACGGCGGCGCACTGGCTGTGGTTTCTTCGTTGTGTAACTCATCGGCACGCACGCCCAAAATGTTGGCTAATGTCTGGTAGGTAGAACGCTTTTGCGGGTAGGTCTCACCCTTTTCGTAGGCGATGATCGTCCGCAGCCCCAATCCGGCCTGAAGAGCAAGTTCGGCTTGCGTCAGGCCTTTTTCTTTGCGGGCGTGTCGAAGTTTTTCACCGAATGTCATGGATCGTCTCCTTGAATATGCGAAAGTATTGCTTAATATTTTGTGAACGGCATTGACACACGCAGATATAGCGCATAAAATGAAGAACAAGAAGGTGCGGAATATCCGCATAATTAGTATACGAAATTCCGAACATGAAGTCAAGTCTGCATAATAAGCGCGTAAAGGAGGGGGCGGCAAAGGCACATTATCATCTGAATTTGAATCTGGACGAACTCAACGGGAGGTATCGCCCGTATGATACCACTTTTGCGGGCCGCGGAGAGGGTGGTATCACCCGTATGATACCACTTGCTCCGGCAGGGATTCCTATAGGAATCCCTGCGCGGTGTTTTGTGCCGGGATGGATTCCTATTGGAATCCACCCGGGTACAAACGGGTAATTACCCGGGTAAGAACAGTAAAAAGCCTTTTTTCCAGCCCAGTAAGTTTTGCTAGCATAGCGTTTGGATATCCAAACGCAAACTTTTGGGCGGACCCAAA
>ERZ1090865.1838-NODE-1839-length-10104-cov-7.602050_pt1 | contig 10104 bp, 5 predicted proteins | sample MGYA00478478_ERZ1090865 | MGnify/ENA primary metagenome ERZ1090865 (study PRJEB33644, sample SAMEA5815715) | chicken gut metagenome | biome: Chicken; feature: Gastrointestinal Tract; material: Caecum | place: Ireland | collected 2019-01-01 | study: A study of the... | reverse complement strand
GGGTTTGAAAAGTATGTTGAACGTTCCTTCGGTTCGCTGCCGCGCAGCGTTCGTATCTTCAATGTGGAAAGCTCGGGTGCGACGGCGTCTGCGAGCACGATCTTGTTATTCTTTGAATACTCTTCGCCGTCTATTTTTACCTCTGTGGTGCCGCTCTCGGTGTCGAGGGCGCAGGGCGTATTGTGTCTGTAAAGCTCTTCGAATATTGAATTTACCGCATCGCAGCATCTTCCGCTCGTCACGTTCAGCCGTTCGTTGTCTGCGCTGCCCAGCCACACGGCCGCGCAGTCGGCGGAGGTGTAGGCTATGCAGTAGGAGTCCGTATTGCCCTCGGCATTTCCGCATGTGCCCGTCTTTGCGGCTATATCGCAGTCGTTCCGCTTAAGCCGTTTTGCCGTGCCGTCGGTCACTGCCGTTTTCAGCATGCCGTTCATCAGCGACGCCGTTCCCTGCGAAAATACTGCTACCCTGCTCTGCTGAGCGCGGTAGATCGCGTTTCCGTCCTTTGCCGTAACTTCTTTTATGAATTTTGTGGCCGAATAGGCGCCGCCTCCTGCGAATACCCTGTATTTTTCGCACAGCTGCGCAAGGGTAAGTCCGTGGCTCATGCCGCCGAGGGCGAGAGCGAGGTTTTTGTCGTCTTCCTCAAGGGTGATCCCGAGTCTCCGTGCGTATTTTTCGGCTTTGGCTAGGGTGAGTGCGTTCAGTGTCTTTACGGCGGGGATGTTGTAACTCTTTGCAAGCGCCTCGGCCGCGCTGATGTATCCGTGATACCTGCCGTCGTGGTTGGAGGGCGAATAGCCGCCGAAGTCGACCCTTTCGTCGGCGATCCTGGTTGCGGGGCAGATGAGTTTTTCCTCTATGGCGGGGGCATACACGAGCAGCGGTTTTATGGTCGAGCCGGGCTGGCGTTTTGCGCCTGCTATGTCGCTGCGGTAGGCCTTTACGCCGCCGTCCTGCGAGGTGACTATCGCCGCGCAGTCGCAGCCCTCTTCTATACTGTCGATCACGTTTTGCAGATCTCTGTCGAGGTAGGTGATTACTTTTCCTCCGTCCAGCAGGCCGTAATAATCCAGTCCGAGCTTTTCAAGTTCGGAAAATACGGCGGAAATGTAATCGGCAAGGTCGTCCGCACCCGTCTGAGGGGCGGTAACTATTTCCTCTCTAAGCGCGCTTTCGTACTCCTTTTCGTCTATGAATGAACACTCGAGCATGGCTTTAAGTACGGTATTGCGCCGCTTTGCACACTTTTCCGCGTCGTTGTACGGCGAGTAGTTGTTTGGCGACGCGATAAGTCCGGCGAGCGCTGCAGACTGAGAAAGAGTGAGATTTTCAGCCGGTACGCCGAAGTAGAACCGCGCCGCGCTGTCCAGCCCGTAGCAGTTATGCCCGAAGTAGATGGTGTTGAGATACATTTCCAGTATTTCGTCTTTTGAATACATGCGCTCGAGTTTCTTTGTAAGTTTTATTTCCGTCAGCTTGCGCTTTATCGTCTTATCGCCCGTGAGGTGAGTGTTCTTTATCAGCTGCTGGCTTATGGTGGAGGCGCCCTGACTGAACGAATGCGTGGCGATGTTGGTGAACAGTGCCTTTATCATGCGCTTGTAGTTCAGCCCTCTGTGGCTGTAAAAATTTCTGTCCTCGGAGGCTATGAAGGCGTTGACCGTGTACGGCCTGAGCTGCTCTGTGCTCACGCTGCTGCGCTTTGCCTCCAGAGAGGCGTCGGCGATCTCTTCGCCGTTGCAGTCGCAAACGGTTATGGTGCGCGAATAGTCCGTAAGTCTGCTTTCGTCGAGCTTTGCGTCCTTTGTTATAAAGGCAAACACGGCGTAGCCCACGGCAACGGCTATCGCGGTGAGTGCGGCAAGCGTCAGTAATATGCCTAGTAACTTTTTCATCTCAATTTAGTATGCATAAATTGAGCATTTTGTTGCGATTTTATTTGAAAAATTTTTTCTTAGATTATATAATTGAATGTATAATGAGCAACGCTGAAAGACATTATCACATCGTTACATACGGCTGCCAGATGAACGTGCACGATTCCGAGAGGATCGCGGGCATGCTGTCCGAACTCGGCTACACGCAGATCGACGACATCGGCCTGGCCGACATAGTAGTTTTTAACACCTGCTGCATAAGAGAGAATGCCGAAAATCATGCCTACGGCAATATCGGCATGCTTAAAAAGCTCAAGGCTGCCCGCCGCGACATGATAATTGCCGTGGGCGGCTGCATGCCGCAGCAGATAGGCAAGGCGGACGTGCTGCACAAAAAGTTCCCCTATGTCGACATCATTTTCGGCACGCACAACCTGGGCAAGCTGAAAGATTATATCGAACTCAAACAGGGCAGGAAGAAGGCCGTCATAGAAATACAGGAGAGCGAAGGAGCGGTGACCGAGGACGACAGACCGCTGCGCACCAGCTATCCCAATGCGTGGATAAACATAATGTACGGCTGCAATAACTTCTGCAGCTACTGCATCGTGCCGTACGTGCGCGGCAGAGAGCGCAGCAGACGCTCGGAAAACGTCATCGCGGAGGCGCGTTCGCTCGTGGGCGAGGGGTATAAGGAGCTCACCCTGCTCGGGCAGAACGTCAATTCGTTCGCGTCCGGCGGCGGAGACGTGACTTTCCCTGAACTGCTGCGGGCGATAGCCGCGATAGACGGGAAATTCCGCCTGCGCTTCATGACGAGCCACCCCAAGGACTTTTCCGAGGAGCTGGCGCGCGCCATAGCCGACGAACCGAAGATATGCAACTGCATCCATCTGCCCGTGCAGAGCGGTTCGGACAGGATACTTAAGGCAATGAACAGGAAATACACCTCCGCGGACTATCTGCGGAAGATTGATATCCTCAGAAAGTACGTGCCAGACTGCGCGGTCACGACCGACCTCATAGTGGGATTTCCGGGTGAAACCGACGAAGATTTCAGAGACACGCTCGCGCTTGTTAAAAAGGTCGGCTTTTCCTCGGCATTCACGTTCGTGTACTCTAAAAGGGAGGGCACGGCAGCTGCGAAGATGCCGGGCCAGATACCCGAAGAGGTGTCAAAGGCAAGGATTATGGAGCTGGTGGAACTGGTAAATTCGCTCACGCGCGAACACAGCGCGAAGTACGTGGGCAGGACGTGCGAGATCCTGTGCGAGGGATACGACGAAAAGCGCGGGCTGTACATCGGCAGGGACGAGTACGGCAGGATGGGATATTTCAAAGGGGACGATTCGCTCATCGGCAGCTTTGTCAACATCAGGGTCAATGAAGCGAACGGCGTTTCGCTGATGGGCGAAACGGTAAAGTGAGATCCGTTTACGGGGTAATTCAGAATTTATGGCACTTTCACCTATGATGAGCCACTACCTTTCCGTGAAGGAAAAGTATAAGGACTGTATAGTATTTTACCGCCTCGGCGACTTTTACGAAATGTTCTTCGAGGACGCCGAAAAGGCGTCGAAACTTTTAGACCTCACGCTCACTGGCAGGGACTGCGGGCTGGAAAAGCGCGCGCCGATGTGCGGCGTGCCCTACCACGCTGCAGACAATTACATAGCAAAGCTCGTTGAGCTCGGCGAAAAGGTGGCCATCTGCGAACAGCTTGAAGATCCCGCCTCGGCAAAGGGAATCGTCGCGCGCGACGTGATAAGGGTGGTAACTGCGGGCACCGTGACCGACGAAAAGCACCTCGACGAAAAGTCTGCAAGCTATGTGTGCAGCGCCTGCCTGTGCGAAGGCACGGCCGCGCTGGCGTGGGCCGACATTACTACAGGCGAGTTCTGCGCCGCGGAATACGAGGGTGACGGTGCTGCCGCCCAGGCCGTCGCGCAGATGATAAAACTCTCGGTAAAAGAGGTAATAAGCGACGATAATTTCATAATGGAGACGCGCTCAATGCCCGAAGTTTCGCGCGGGGTGCTGCCGAAGTTTTCCTCCTATCCCGCATGGGCGTACGGCTATTCCGCGGCGGAGCGCGCGCTGTGCGGACAGTTCGGCGCAAAGTCGCTTGCCGCGTTTTCGGTGAGCGGGCACAAAGCCGCCATAAGCGCCGCAGGCGCGCTGCTGGAATATCTTAAAGAGACGCAGAAGCACGCGCTTAAAAATATAGACGGCATAAGGTACATCGCCCCCGACAGCTTTATGCGGCTGGATACTACCGCCATACGCAACCTCGAGCTTGTAAAGACGCTTGCCGAAGGCAAGAAGTACGGTTCGCTGCTGTGGCTGCTCGACAAGACCCGCACGAGCATGGGTGCAAGGCTGCTCAGCGGCTGGATACTCTCCCCGCTTGCAGAGCCGCAGCAAATAAATTACCGTCTCGACGGCGTAGACGAATTCTTCGGCGCGCCCGTCGTGATGCTCTCCGTCTCCGAACTGCTTGCGGAGGTGAAGGATATAGAGCGGCTTGCGGGCAAGATCTCGAACGATAACATAATGCCGCGCGACTGCCTTGCGCTTGCGCGCTCGCTCTCCGTTATACCCAACCTTAAATTCCAGCTGGCCGGCTTTATCTCGCAGGCGGTAAAGGACATCTCAGACGGGCTTGTGGATCTCAGCGACGTGGGCGAGTTGATAGACAGTGCAATAGAGCAGGAAAAGACGCCGGCAAACTTAAAGGACGGCGGCTATATAAGGAGCGGATTCAATGCAAAGCTCGACGAGCTGCGCGACATAAAGGATCACGGCAAGGACATCATACTCAAGATCGAGGCGCGCGAACGGGACGCTACGGGAATACGCACGCTTCGCATAGGCTATAACCGGGTGTTCGGCTACTACATCGAGGTATCCAAGTCATTCAAAGACAAGGTGCCCATGTCATACCAGCGCAGGCAGACGCTTGCAAATTCCGAGAGGTACACCACCGACGAGCTCAAGGAGATCGAGGAAAAGATCCTGTCGAGCGAGGACGGCGCGCTCAGGCTGGAGGCGGAGCTGTACGAGCAGATAAAGGCAGTGCTTGCCTCAAACATAAACAATTTCAAAAAGTTGTCTGCGGCAGTGGCGCGGCTGGACGTGCTCATATCGTTTGCGCAGGTCGCCAAGAGCAACAAATACGTGCGCCCCGTCATCGTCCCGCAGGAGAGCCCGCTCGTGATACGCGAGGGCAGGCATCCCGTGGTCGAGATGATATCCAAGGAACGGTTCGTGGCAAACGACACGCTGCTCGACGAGGGCGAAAACAGGACGATGATAATAACCGGGCCGAACATGGCGGGCAAGAGCACCTACATGCGTCAGACGGCGCTCATCACGCTGATGGCCCACATAGGCAGCTTCGTGCCTGCGAAGTCCGCCGAGATCCCGATCGTTGACAGGATATTCACCAGGGTGGGCGCCAGCGACAACCTGATATTCGATCAGAGCACGTTCATGGTGGAGATGATAGAGGTGGCGTCCATTCTGCAGAACGCCACAAAGAACAGTCTGCTCATTCTTGACGAGGTCGGCCGCGGCACGAGTACTTACGACGGACTCAGCATTGCCTGGGCAGTGATCGAAAATCTCACGCAGAAGGTGGGGGCAAAGACGATGTTTGCCACGCACTACCATGAGCTCACCGAACTGGAAAACAGGATGGAAGGCGTCAAGAATTACAAGATTGCAGTAAAGGAAATAAACGGCAGCGTCGTCTTTCTGCGCAAGATAATGCGCGGCGGCGCCAACCGCAGCTTCGGCATAGAGGTGGCGGCGCTTGCCGGCGTGCCGGAAGACGTCACCGACAGGGCCAAGCAGATACTAAAAATGGTCGAGCGGCGCGAGGGTGCGGCGGTCAGAAACGTCGAAGACGAGGAGGAGAGGCAGCCTTCGGAGGTGGAGCGCATCCTGCGCGAGACGGACATGAACTCCATATCGCCCATGCAGGCGTTCATGCTGCTCTCTGACCTGGTGGAAAAAGTCAAGTAAGGTGATAAGCATGGCCAAGATAAATATACTTACCAAAGATATTTATAACAGAATAGCCGCAGGAGAGGTGGTCGACAGGCCCTATTCCGCGCTTAAAGAGCTGGTGGAAAATTCGCTCGACGCAGGCGCCACGGAAATTACCATATACGTGGAAAAGGGCGGCAAGCAGCTCATAAGGGTGTGCGACAACGGCTGCGGGATAGAACCTGACGATATGCGCACCGCTTTCATTCCGCACGCGACCAGCAAGGTCTCTTGCGTGGAGGACCTCGACAGGATAACGACGCTTGGCTTCCGCGGCGAGGCGCTTGCGAGCATCGCATCCATTTCCCGCACGGAGATCGTTTCCCGCACCGATGGCAACGAGGCTTGCAAGGTGGTCTGCGAGGCGGGCTATACGGGCAAGGTCGTGCCCGCCGCTCTCGACAGGGGCACTGAGGTCAGCGTATACAATCTCTTTTACAATACGCCCGTGCGTGCCAAATTCTTAAAGACGGACAAGGCTGAAGAGAGCGACATACACAGCTTTGTCAACCGCTTCGTGCTCGGCAACCCGAAAGTCAGGTTCAAGTACTATGCCGACGGCAAACTCAGGCTCGAATCCTTCGGTAACGGGCTCGAGGAGGCTATAGTTCAGGTCTATGGTGCAAAGACGATACCAGAGTGTTTCAGGATAGACGCCGAAAAGAACGGCATCCGCATACACGGTTTTATAGGCAATCAGAATTTTTTCCGCTCGAGCAAGAGCGGGCAGAGCCTGTTCCTCAACGGCAGGTACATCGTGAACAATACGATAGCGTCGGCAATAAACAATGCCTATGCCAGCTATCTCATGAAGCGGCAGTATCCGTTCTACGTGCTGTTCGTAGACGTTCCGATAGATATGGTGGACGTTAACGTGCATCCCAACAAGGCTGACGTTCGTTTTGTCGATCCCAGGGAGGTGTACGGCGCTGTCTATTCGGTGGTTTCCGGCGTTCTTGACGGCACGGCCAAGGCCGCCGACTTTGTGGTCGATTATGCGCGCGTGCCGGAAGTGAAGTCGTATAAGCCGCAGCAGACGACGGTGAAAGAATTTGTGGCTCCTTCAGCTTCGGAGGACGGAGCTGAAGCCGCCGTATCCCGTCGTGAAGGCCAGACGGATGCTCCCGTGCAGTCAAGCGTTCGCGGCGGAGAGGGTGCCGCCGCGAACGCGACGTCATCCAAGCCGCCGCTCATAAAGGATGACCGCCGCCCCGAAGATTACGAACCTTTCATCCTCGCTTCGAGCAGGGTGCCCGTAAAGGAAAAATATAACCCTCCCAAGTATGCCGACAGGGAGAGGGACTATCCTCTCTATGCATATTATTCCACGGATATAAAGTCTGAGCATGAACTCGGCGTGGGAGTCCCCCGCTACGAAGAGCCCGGCCCGGGCGAGTTCCCGTTCAGACAGATAGAGCGGCCCGATCATTCCGACGAAAAGTTCAGGTGCAGCGAGTATACCTATAAGGGCGACATGTTCAACACTTATCTTATATTCGAGCGCGAGGACGATGTCTACATTATCGATCAGCACGCCGCGCACGAGCGAGTGATCTATGAGCGCCTGAAAAAACAGATGGCTGACAGGCGTGTTCCCCGCCAGGGAATGCTCATTCCGTACCTGTTCAGGCTTTCTCCGGAAGAATACTCTTTCATGAGCCAGAATCTGGAAGCGGTGCGTTCAATGGGCTTCGATATCGAGCCGTTCGGCGTGGATGCGTTCCGAGTGTGCGAAGTTCCCGTGGATCTGTATGATATGAACTTTGAAGAGTTCTTTGCCGAGTTGTTTTCCGATCTCGACGGGCTGAAAGCCATAAAGGTCGAGGATATCCTGAAAGACAAGATAGCCATGACTGCGTGCAAACATGCGGTCAAGGGCGGTAAAAAACTTACCCCGCGCGAGGCATACGAACTGCTTAAAGATATGAACTGCGATATGGGGCTGAAGTGCCCGCACGGCCGCCCGGCAGTCGTTAAGCTCACAAAAAAGCAGATCGAAAAGATGTTCAAAAGGATAGTATAATGGCGCAGGTGCTTGTAATTTGCGGGGCGACTGCCACCGGCAAGACGGCGCTTGCGGCAAAGTGTGCGAAGCAACTCGGCAGTGCCGTGATATCGGCCGATTCACAGCTCGTATACAGGGGTCTTGACATCGGTACGGCAAAGCCCTCTGAAGGCGAGATGCTCGGTGTGGAGCACTACATGATAGATGTTGCCTCGCCTTGCGACGAATACAGCGTGTCGGACTACCGCAACGCGGCGCTTCCGATAGTCGAAAATTTTGTTAAGGCCGGCAAAGTTCCGGTGATCTGCGGCGGGACTGGCTTTTATATCAATTCGCTGCTGTTTGATTGCAGTTACGGGAACGTCGCCGCCGACAGGACATTGCGCGAAAAATACGAACGCCTTGCCGAAGAGAGGGGCAGAGAGTATGTCTACGGACTGCTCAAAGCCGCTGACCATGCTTCTGCGGAGAAGCTGCACCCGAACGATCTGAAAAGGGTGGTGCGGGCGCTTGAGATCTGCGAGTCCGGCGGCGTAAAAAAATCAGACATAAACGACAGTTTCAGGTCGCGGTTCGAATATCTTGCCGTCTGCACGGACTATGACCGCGAAAAACTCTACGACCGCATAAACGCGCGCGTGGACATGATGTTCGAGGCCGGATTGCTTGAAGAGGTCGAAGGGCTGCTCGCCCGCGGCATAGACGAAAACTTCCGCTGCATGCAGGCGATAGGCTATAAAGAAGTAGTCTTTTGCCTTAAAAATAGGCTTTCGCAGAGTACTATGCGTGACATGATAAAACAAAATACGCGCAGATACGCCAAGCGGCAGATTACATTTTTCAAAAAGCTGCCGGGACTTATACGGCTTTCGCCCGAAGAGGCGACGGCTGAAAAAATAATCGGGATGCTGTGATTACTGATATGACGGACAAGATCGTATATATAAAAGAATGTGAAAAAAAGCTTAAAGGACTGTTCGCCGAGATAGACGAGACGGCCTTTTTCAATCAGTCAAAGGTGTGCGAGGCGTTTGCCCATAACCGCATTGCCGAAAGGCACTTTGCGGGCACCACGGGCTACGGCTACGGCGACGAGGGACGCGACAGTCTCGGCGCGGTGTTCGCCGAGGCGTTCGGGGCTGAGGCCGGCATAGTCTCTCCGCACATGCTTTCGGGCACCCACGCGCTTACCGTCGCCCTGTTTGGTTTGCTCAGGCCTGGCGACACGCTGCTGTGCATAAGCGGCATGCCGTACGACACCATCCGCGGCGTTATCTACGGCGATGGCAACGGTTCTCTTAAAGATTTCGGCATAAAGTTTGCCTGCACCGACCTCGACGACGGGGGCAAGTTCGACAGGGACGCGATTGCGCGTAAGCTCGGCGGCGCGACGGTAGTGTATATACAGCGCTCGCGCGGGTACGAGCTTCGCGACGCCTTTTCGATAGATGAAATAGGCGAAATCATTTCTTTTGTGCGCGCAAACGGCTTTAACGGCTGCATCTTTGTGGATAACTGCTACGGAGAATTTGTCGAAAAACGCGAGCCCGTGCAGGTCGGCGCCGACATAATCGTCGGATCGCTTATAAAAAATCCCGGCGGCGGGCTTGCGCAGACGGGCGGCTACATCTGCGGCAGAGCCGGGTACATCGACATGATCGGCAAGAGGCTTACCGCCCCTTCGATAGGGTTGGAAGTGGGCTCGCATGCGGCCGGATATCAGTATTATTACCAGGGCTTCTTCCTTGCGCCGCATACCGTTGCTCAGGCCTTAAAATGCAGCCTGCTCATCGGCGAGGCGATGGCGGGGCTGGGCTACCGGAACTATCCCGCCGCGGGCGAGCTTCCGCACGACATCACGCGCGCGATTGAATTCGGCGATGCGGATAAGATGGTAAACTTCATACGGGAAGTGCAGTACGCCTCGCCCGTGGATGGGTTCGTCACCTGCGAGCCGTGGGATATGCCCGGTTATGACGACAGGATAATCATGGCCGCCGGGACTTTTGTTTCGGGGGCTTCGATAGAGTTGTCTGCCGACGGACCGGTCAAACCTCCATATATTGCCTATTTTCAGGGCGGTCTTACGTACGAACACGGCAGGTACGCGCTTATGAAGATACTGGACAAACTCATGTAAGATCGTAGGCGGCGCAGAAGCGCCGCCGC
>ERZ1090865.1837-NODE-1838-length-10110-cov-6.175336_pt1 | contig 10110 bp, 15 predicted proteins | sample MGYA00478478_ERZ1090865 | MGnify/ENA primary metagenome ERZ1090865 (study PRJEB33644, sample SAMEA5815715) | chicken gut metagenome | biome: Chicken; feature: Gastrointestinal Tract; material: Caecum | place: Ireland | collected 2019-01-01 | study: A study of... | reverse complement strand
TTATACATCATAGTCAGTCATTTTCAATCATATTAATTCACAATTTTTTCCGTTTCTTTTTAGTAATCTTTCACAATCAGTCATTTAATCATTCATATTCATTCATTTTTCTGCCGTTGTCAGCCTCTGCCGCCGTATCTCAGGAGGCTCTCACGGTACTCACTGTGCCCTATCCTATCGCTTTCGAAGACAAAAAAATGGAGCTGCAGTTTTTCTTTGATCTCAAGAAGAACCTCAGCTCCCTATCTTCATAAATTTTTGTTTTCATCCATTTCTCCCAGGCCGTTTTCAATAGCAGCTACCGCAGCTGCCAAAGCTTCTTTTTCGTCAGGGCCTTCACTTGTGATCACGATCTCCTGTCCCTGGATCACCCCTGCCGCCACAATGTTCAGAATGCTCTTCAGATTTACAACTCCTTTCACATTGTTTTTTTCATAGGCAAACTGCAGCTTGGCATTGTATTTTAAAACACTGTTTGACAACACAGTTGCCGTCCTCAGATGAAGCCCCGAAGGGTTTATGATCTTTACTTTTTTACTTACCATGATCTTTTTCCTCCTCTTTTTTATATTCCCAGCGCAGCCTTTGCAAGACGGTCAACCGCCTCGTTCAGTTCCACGCCGCTGTGTCCTTTTACTTTATGAAAGATCACTTTCACATTTTTTAAACTGTCATAAAAATTTTTGTAGCGGATAGTTCCCGGTTTATTTCTTTTCCATTCGCCTGTAGCCCAGGATTCGATCCCCTGATAGTCATAATATAAATGAAGGATCCTGATATTCCGTTTTTCACAGAAATCCATAGCAGCCATAGCTCCTTCCAGTTCTCCTGCTACATTCCTCATAGTAATGTCCTCGCCACCCTGGAATGCCCGGCTCAGCTCTGTCCGCTCTCCCTGATACAGAAGGATACAGCCATAGGAATAGGCTTTCTTTGACTGGTCAAAGCTGCCGTCCACATAAGCTGTACAGCATTCTTCTTCCGGACACTCTGACGGCGGCGCCTGGTCTCCCTTTAAATATCTCTGCGCTTCCTCAGGCGTAGAAAAACTTTTATACTGAGCGCCGGAATATCCGTTTACGCTGGCTTTACATTCCTCCCAGGTCGCGAATATCCCCGTTGATCTGCCCTTCTTTACTGCGTAATATTTTTTTGCCATAGGTTATCCTCTCCCCAGTGCGGTCTTTCTTTCGGAACTACAATTCCATACACTGGTCTGTTGAATTAATAAAACTGTAAAAATGTATGGTCTCCATATCAGCAGGTATTTCCGCGCCATGGCTGCCCATAAACATAAATTTTCTATGACACCCGTGATCCGGCGCAAAAGCCAGGATTGCAGGATGCTTCTTCCAGTATTCTTTTATCCTGTCATAAATTTTCAAAAACATCTCAATATTCTTATCAAGAGCTTCCAGTGCCCGGCTTCCTTCAGGGCCAAAGCGGTGCATCATATAATCATAGTTTCCATTATAAAGGACCATAAAGTCATATTTGTCTTTTTCTATCAGATCCAGAGCCTTTTCGTTGCATTCCTCAACGGTAGGATAAATAAAATAATCAATATCTCTCCCCAGAAATATCCTGGAAATACTGTCTCCCTCTGTAGAAATAATGGCCGCTTTTTTCTTTTCTTTCACCAGATAATCGAATACTGTATCCACCTGGAGTACAGGCTTTCTGTATTTCATGATCCCGTGTTCCTGAGGGGAAAGGCCTGTATACATAATCCCGAAACATACAGGAGTCACCGGAGGATATACTGCATGGACCTTCATACGGAGCTGTATCCGGTTTTCCAGCTCTGTAAATTTTTCCTGATATTTCCGGTAAAGCCATATTCCGATCGCATCCGGATTATAAAAAAATACCCGTCTGCTGCCTTTTCCTGTCAGCTCACGGCTGGCTATATCCAGCACCTTTCCATGGGGCTCTTCCATTTTCCTGCCGGGCGTTATATCTAAAAGCTTCAGGATCGTGGCAGCCGTCTGCCCGATCCTATGCTCGTGATACATTTATATATTCCCCCTCTGTATTCCAATATAACAAGTATTGTATGTTAAAAAATCTACATTATCATTTGTATTCTATCACATACCGCACCATTTGGCATTCTTTTTCTTACAAAATTTCCTTATATTGCGTTATTCCTATCTATCCGTCTTACTGCAAAAAGACATCCTGGCTCTTCTAAAGCCGGATGTCTTTCCATGCAGTTCGATCATGGGGTAATCCCAGTAACACCAGTCTTCATTATTCTCCCATTTTCCGGCTTTGACAGTTTCATCATGATGTCCGTAATGAGAGCAGATCTCCAGGAGTAATCCAAGGGCATACTGTCCTACGATCTGTGTTCCATAAGTAGGAACGTTTACTACCGGGATCCTTTTCTCTTTTGCATAAGTATAATCTACCACATTGTATTCTGTAGACAGGACAGCGATCAATTTAATATTGCCGCATTTATCAATAGTCTCTTTGGAGATAGGTGTTTTGTTGATCACAACAATCTCTGCGTCTCCGATCCGTTCTGCGATCAGAGGAGACTCTTCATAGGAAGCCCTGTCATATACTGTTACTTCTCCCAGTTCCTTTAAAGCATCCCAGCTTAAATCTCCGGGATTTTCTGTATATCCGTCTAAAACAACTATTTTCATCCTATTTTTCACCTTTACCTACGATAATATCTCCCGGATTGATAATGATACCTGCGAAAGATACCGGGAAGTTCATTTTACCTGGGCCGTTTTTGTAAGGACCGTTTGGTGTAACGCCTTTTGCATATACCAGAAAGTCCATCTGGCTTAAAGTATAGCTGTCACGTACACATCCGTCGATGATGATCCCTGCAAGACCTCTGGATTTTGCATAGCTGCTCATGATCTCTCCGCACAGTGCACGGCTCATGCTGCCTTTGTTTGCCAGAACGATCACGTCTCCCGGCTGAGCCATATCCAGAGCCTTATGGAACAGAAGGTTATCTCCTGCCGGTGCATTTACCGTAAAAGCGGTGCCCAGCAGACGTGCTTTTGGGTTTAACGGGTAAATGCTGGCGTCAACGGCAGCGATCCTGCCACAGTTGTCGTCAATGTTTGCTACCGGAATGCCTCTGAAGGCTTCTACCAGTTCCTTAGCCGGTCTTTCAAAGTTTCTTCTAATCCTACATCCTACTGCCATTTTTTTAACCTCTTTTCTTTCAATCTGACCTCATCATAGCACAGAACTTAATAATTGAAAAACGAATAATTTCTCTGTATAATATAAACAAATTCTATATATTACTAAAGGAGAATGTATGAATGAACCTGGCAGAAATCGAAACATTTTTAACCATCGTCAATACCAGAAGTATCACCAGGACAGCAGATCTTCTGTTTCTGTCCCAGCCTACAGTCAGCCATCGTCTCACTTCCCTTGAAAACGAGCTGGGATTTCCTCTTGTGATACGCAACAAAGGACATAAACACGTAGAACTCACCGCCAAAGGCGCAGACTTTATCGCTATTGCGGAAAGATGGATGTCTCTCTGGAAGGAAACCATGGAACTGAAGCGTAACCAGGAAACTCTTCTTTTGACCATAGGCTGCACTGACAGCCTGAATATTGCTGTATTCACGCCTCTGTATGACAAGCTTCTCAACGAGAACTCCAGTCTGGATCTGAACATCCAGTCTTCTCACCATTCCTCTGAGCTCTACGGTCTGTTAAGCGATCACAATATAGACATTGGTTTCGTATATCACAAACTTCATTATAAAAATATCATCACAGAAAAACTTTTTGAAGAAAAGCTTTATCTCATCCAATCGGATACTCCGGCAGTTCTGTCTTCCAAAATACATACGGATGAGCTGGATCCTTCTCTGGAGCTTTTTCTCAGCTGGGATGACAACTATCAGATCTGGCATGACCGCTGGCTTTCAACAATCTCCAGACCTCATATTTCAGCAGATACTATTACCCTGCTGGATAGGCTTTGGAAAAAGCCGGGGAACTGGATGATCGCGCCGGAATCCGTGATCCTGGAATTTGCCCGCATCCGTCCCCTGTACATCAGTGAACTGAAAAACCAGCCGCCTAACAGGGTATGTTATAAGATCAAGCACCGCTATCCCAAGATTACCGGCAAGCGTGCTGTGGAATTTTTTGAAAATGCCCTGGAGGAATATATGAAGGTTCCTCTGAAGGAATTTCCTCTGGGAGAAGTGTGGAAAAATACAGACTGATCTTTTAAAAATCCCGTAAAAAGGAACAGGAGCTGTCGTATTAATGGATCAATACGACAGCTCCGTTATAATCATGGCAGCAGATTTCTCTGAAACAGAGTATTCTGTTTATTCCCCTGAGGGTCTAATACCCCGCTGCTTGCATCGCTGCTAGTTTGATGCCCCGTATGCTTGCATCGGGGTCTCTGACTTATTTTTTCAGCTCTTCTACAGCTTCTTTGATCCTCTTGCAGGCTTCCTGAAGATCTTCGTAGCTGCATGCATAAGATAATCTCAGGTATCCCTCTCCTTCTGATCCAAATGCAGATCCGGGAACCATGGCGACTTTTGCGTGTTCCAGAATATATTCCGCCACTTCCATGGAATGTACACAGAGGGTATCTCCTTTAATATCCAGTTCTTTTCCGTTAACGGATGTTACTTTTCCTTCTTTGATCATCTTTACACACCTCTGGATGGCGATCTCTTCGTCTGTGATCATAGAGCCTTTCATTTTTCTCGGAACTAAGGAAAGATCATCCATATAAGCCCGGTCTGCAAATATTTCAGAAGCTGCCCGCAGACCTTTGCTCTCAGCGATTTCTCCCAGTACAGCCCCTGCACAGTAGTATACGATCAGGTCTTTATCATATTCACAGATTGCCGTGGAAATGTCTTCGTCATACTAACAGGAATTTCCCATTGCCCCGTGAGGAGCCACATGCTGAAGCTTATTCCATAGCTTTTTGTAAATGCAGCCAGAGCGCCGATCTGATATTTCACATAATTCTTTACTTCATCATGGGAAAGAACCATCTTTCTTCTTCCAAATCCCATAAGATCCGGATATCCGGGATGGGCACCTACCGTTTTAAAAAAAGGGACGTAACCTGGCATATAAATGCCAGGTTACGTCCCTTTCGTCGGATTCCTAAAACTTTGGATAAACAGATTATTAAATTCTTGCTACGCCTGTCTTTCTTGCTGCTTCGGCTACGGCCTCTGCAACGGCTTTAGACACACGTTTGTCAAATGCGTTTGGAATGATATAGTCCGGAGACAGCTTGTCCTCATCTACCAGGCTGGCGATGGCATAAGCTGCGGCCACCTTCATCTCGTCATTGATATCTTTTGCACGCACGTCCAGGGCGCCTCTGAAGATACCAGGGAATGCAAGTACATTGTTGATCTGGTTCGGGAAGTCGCTTCTTCCTGTTCCCACTACAGCAGCTCCTGCTTTCTTAGCCAGATCCGGCATGATCTCCGGAACCGGGTTAGCCATCGGGAAGAGGATCGGCTTGTCAGCCATGCTCTGAACCATTTCCTCTGTAACGGTTCCCGGAGCAGAAACTCCGATAAATACATCTGCACCTTTCAGTACTTCTGCCAGAGTTCCTTTTTCCATGTTCTGGTTGCAGATCTCTGCCATCTCTTCTTTTTCCTTATTCAGGTTGTCACGGCCTTTGTAGATAGCTCCGTGGCGGTCGCACATAACTACGTTCTTCAGGCCCAGGCTTACCAGCAGTTTGATAATAGCAATACCTGCTGCGCCGGCTCCGGAAGTAACAACTTTGATATCGTCTAATTTCTTTCCAACCAGCTTTAAGGCATTGATCAGAGCAGCGGCTGTAACAACAGCTGTTCCGTGCTGGTCATCATGGAAGATGGGGATATCACAGCACTCTTTTAATCTTCTCTCGATCTCAAAACATCTTGGTGCGGAAATATCCTCCAGGTTTACTCCTCCGAAGCTTCCTGCCAGAAGGCTTACTGTCTTCACAATATCGTCTACGTCTTTGGAACGTACACACAGAGGGAAGGCATCAACATCTGCAAAAGTTTTAAACAGTGCGCATTTTCCTTCCATAACCGGCATACCTGCTTCCGGTCCGATATCTCCCAGTCCGAGAACGGCTGTTCCGTCAGTGATAACAGCTACCATATTTCCCCGGCGTGTATACTTATAGGAAAGATCCACATCCTTGGAGATTTCTTTACAGGGCTCTGCAACTCCCGGTGTATATGCAACAGAAAGATCTTCCGGTGTCTCGATCTTTGCTCTGCTGATCACTTCAATTTTTCCAGCCCATTCTTCATGCTGTTTTAATGCAAATTCTCTCTTGTCCATTTTTTTCTTCTCCTTTTTATTCTTTTACCTGTGCCCAGAAATCTTTTAAGATCTTGGCTGAGTTATCCATTGCAGCTTTTTCTTCCTCGTTCATAGGAACCTTTAAAACACCTTTGATTCCATCTCCGCCGATACGGCATGGAAGTGAGAATGCGATTCCCGCCCAGTTGTCAAAGCTGTCGTCCAGTACATGGGCAACAGGGAGGATGGCACCGCTGTCTTTCAGGATATTTTCTACGATAGTAGATACCGCCATGGCAACTCCATAGAAAGTAGCTCCCTTTAATCCGATGACTTCTGCGCCGCCAGTCTTAGTATGTTCCGAAATCTCAACTCTGTCAAGTTCCTTTCCGGTCTGTTTTAAATATTCCTCTAAAGGAAGACCTGCGATAGTAGCGGAACTCCATACCGGCACCTGGCTGTCCCCATGCTCGCCTAAGATATATGCCTGAACATCTTCCACATCAGCTCCCAGAGGCTCGCTGATATTACATCTGAATCTGGCTGTATCCAGAGAAGTACCGCTTCCGATCACTCTGTTTGCCGGCAGTCCGGACACTTTCTGTACTTCCATGGTAAGGATATCTGCCGGATTGGATACCACGATGATCAGGGGATCTTTGGCATACTCCATAATACTTTCTGTAACACTCTTGATAATGGAAACATTGGTCTTTGCCAGTTCCAGACGGGTCTGTCCCGGCTTTCTTGCGATACCTGCTGTTACGATAATGATATCTGCATCTGCACATTCCTCATATCCGCCCTGTTTCACTCTTACCGGACAGTGGAATCCTGCGCCGTGGAAAACATCCAGAGCCGCGCCTTTTGCTCTGTCTTCATTTAAATCAACCATTACTACTTCTGTAGCCTGTTTTCTTACCATGAGAGTATAGGCAATAGCCTCACCCACATTTCCTGCTCCTACAACCACAATTTTGGTTTTTCCTGAATTGTTCATTTCTGTACTCCTTATAAGTTTACTTGGATTTTGTTTATGCTGTCTTTGCTGCTATATGGTCTGTTCCGGGTGGTGCCCGCAGACCATCTGACAGATCACATTTTTCCTTTCTGTCAAATGTTGCCATTTCCCTGCTACTGTAAATTATCTTCTCTGTCTGATCTCTTCCCGTATAAGAAATCTTCTGAGATATATCTGTCAGGGAAAAATGAATCTTTTTTCCTCCGGTCCAGAGCTGTTCCATATCACCGGCTGTTAAAGGAGCAATAATGGAAGCTTTCCTTTGTCCTTCTCCGGAAGAAAAAGTTCTCTCCTCCCCTTTCAGACAGTCTGTTGACAGCTGTGCACCGGTAAAATATAAACTGCTCTGAACAAATAAAAGCATAAACAAAAAGACGGCCCATATCTGTTTATGTTTATTCATCAAGTATCGTCCCTCGCAGAATTTAACTTCATTTTAACAATTGTTAAAAATTTCACTTTTTAGACCAGTCTATCATAAATGAATAGGGATGTCAATTCATTTTGTACAGAAAAAAATACAAAAAAAGCTGCCCCGAAGGCAGCCTTTTCCAGATAGCCATACAGCCTGGTTTTACAGGAATATTTCGCAGTCATCTTCGACTTTTTTGCAGTTCTTCAGAACCTCCTGCATAACGGTTTTCGGTTCATGTCCCTCTTCAAATTCCACCTGCATTTTTAACGTCATAAAATTAACAACTGCGTTTTTTACACCATCGGTTTTCTTTGCTGCATCTTCCATTTTGTTGGCGCAGTTTGCACAGTCAACATCAATTTTGTAAGTTTTTTTCATCCTATTATTCTCCTCTCTGATCATCTTTTATCATTTGCTTAATTAAATAATCTTTTAATTGTTGACTATACTTTACTTCTGAATGTATAATAAGTCAAGAGGAATAACAGCCCTTCTCCTGTTTGGGCGAAAACTATTTCCAAATGGAACAATTTTAATTGTGAGGAATGCGCTATGAAAAATCAGATTTTACCCCATGACCATGGATATAACGAAGAAAAAGTTGCGCAGCATATGCCTACAGAAAATGAGATCGCCGGGGTCTCCGAGGCCATGAAGCAGCTGGGGGATCCCAGCCGGCTGCGGATCTTCTGGCTGCTGTGCCACTGTGAGGAATGCGTACTGAACATTGCTGCTTTGGTAAATATGAGCAGCCCTGCTGTTTCCCATCATCTGAAACTGTTAAAAAGCAGCGGCCTGATCGTCAGCCGCAGAGAGGGAAAAGAAATGTATTACCGTACAGCAGACACAGAACTGGCTCAGGTCCTCCACCACACCATAGAAAAGCTGGGAAAGATCACCTGTCCTGAAAACTAGGATTTTGAAAGGTGAAGGGAGTTTTGCTGTATGGAAAAAGAAATCTATTGTCAATTAAAGAAAATACTGGAACCGGTAGAACCTGGAAAAGTTCTGCTCTTGCATCATAACAGCCATTCCGAGGCAGCAGAAAAAAGGCTTTTGGCTCTGCCTGATCCCGGAAATACCAGGGTATTGCTGGAACACTATGATCTATACCCGGGAATCGGGATCACTTTTAACTGCTGTATTGGGCAGAAGCTGTCCTTTCCCCACACTCACAAGCCATCTGTCCTGAAGGTGGACCACTGTAATCTGGGGCGGATCGGCTGGAATATGGAAAACGGCCAGAGTCTTTATATGGGAAAAGGCGACCTGGCAGTCCATTCCAGAGCCGCCTGTAAAGAATCCAACACAGAGATCACCTTTCCTCTTGGGTATTATGAAGGCATTACAGTCTCCCTGGATCTGGAAATTTTAGAAAGGACCCTGCCTTCTCCTCTTAGTGAGGCCGGCCTCAAGAAGGAACTCCTCTTTCGTAAATTCGGAACCTCCCGGGAAATTTTTTCTTTTCCTGCCAACCCTAAGGCCGGACATATTTTTTCAGAACTTTATGATCTGCCTCAGGAAATGAAAACCCCTTACTTAAAATTAAAGTGTCAGGAGCTCCTCTTATTTCTTTATACCGAGGACCCCTTTCTGGGAAAACCTGTGGACCCTTATTATTCTGATCAGGTAGATGTGGTCAGATCGGTCCACAGCCTTATCACAGAAAATCTTGCACAGCGTTTTACCATTGAAGAGCTTTCCAAAAAATATCTCATAAACAGCTCTGCGTTAAAAACCATTTTTAAGTCTGTATATGGACTTCCCATTGCCTCTTACATGAAAGAATACCGTATCCGTCAGGCAGCATCCATGCTCCGGGAATCCCAGGAAAGTATTGCTTCCATTGCCCGCCGGGTAGGCTACGAAAGCCAGAGCAAATTTACAAGCGCCTTTAAAAGCGTTATGAAAATCCTTCCTACAGATTACAGAAAACAGTATCAGAGAGAAAACTGCCGCAAAGACACCTGCAGATAATAGAGCAGCCGTCTTTTTACAGGCATTTTGGAAAGTATATATTTTCCTCTTCTCTCCGGTATATGGAAAACCCGGTAAGGTCTGAGGGAAGCACATCCGGGGTAAACTGCACCCTCTTGTAATCCAAAAGCATGGTTCTTGAAAAGGCTACTGCCATGGTGGTTTTTCCCACTCCGGGAATATCTTCCAGAAGGACATGGCCTTTTGCCAGAAAATCCAGCATCACTTTATTTACCTGTTCCAATACCTGCTGTACGGCTTTTAAGTTTTCTTCCAATCCTTATCCTCCTGTCTTTTTCTCGTAACTCATATCTTTATGTAAATCAGTATAATCTCCATATAAAAACAGGTCTAATACTTGTTATGAATATCTCAGAATTCCAAAAAAGCATAATCTTGCCAG
>ERZ1090865.1834-NODE-1835-length-10116-cov-6.355631_pt1 | contig 10116 bp, 3 predicted proteins | sample MGYA00478478_ERZ1090865 | MGnify/ENA primary metagenome ERZ1090865 (study PRJEB33644, sample SAMEA5815715) | chicken gut metagenome | biome: Chicken; feature: Gastrointestinal Tract; material: Caecum | place: Ireland | collected 2019-01-01 | study: A study of the... | reverse complement strand
TTTTTTTAAAACAGATGTTTTTTTGGGGGGGGGGGCCGCATCTATGGGCCCCCCCCCCCCCGACTGAATTTATTCAGGGAACATTCTGTTTAAATGCGCCAAGGTACCGCGCTTATTGCGGGCTGCGCATTTTTTTTATGCGCCTCGCTTTAAACAGTACGCAGACGGAGTATCCGTTCCGGGTCTTGGTGACGTCGATGTCGGTTCCGTCATCCCGCTCGAAGTATTCGTCGATCACCCTGTTCAGGTCACGCTTTAAAAGCTCGCGTTCGGCGGAACTCATCGCTTCCCGTTCGAGTTCAAATGCCGCGTTGGATTTTGCCTTCATACTTTTTCTCTAAGCCTCCTGCGGAAATATCCGCCTGCGCCCGTGTATCCCGCCTCGATATGCGGCAGTTTTACGTTTTTTCCCTTCAGACGCGCCGCGATAATTTTAAAATATCTCATGCTGTATGCACGCCATTGTCCCAAAGTCAGGTCAAGGTCTTCCGGTACCGCGGCAAGCAGCGGCGCATTCAGCATCCTTGCTATATCTTCGGGATAGCCCGTCTTGCCCGAAAGGATCAGCCCGCCGTTCGCCTTGTTTATGATAACTCCGCCTATATGCATGCCGCCGTCTCTGAGGGCGGCTATCTTTGCGTCGGCAGCTTTCACGGAGGGAGTATACGGTTCCGTCACTATTACGGCCTGTCCGCAGGCGGCGCGCGCGGCATTGTCGCACAGAACAAAATCGAACAGCCCGGCAACTTCGGAAACAGCTGAAAGTACGGCTTTTTCATCGGAGCAGTTCAGCGTGGGCATTATGTACAAATTTTTATATTTGGGATGTTGGACCACGGTCTGCTTAGCCCTGCAAATGCCGTTTTTGTAGTCTTCTGCCGTGAATACCTGCATGCCGCCGCACCCGCATACGTTCAGTGCGCAGGCGCTCAGATTATCGCCGTCGACGATGAGCGTGCGCTCACCGCTGTCTGACAGCGCGAACGCCGTTCCCGCCGCAACGGTCGTCGCTCCCGCCCCGCCTTTTGAAGAGGTAAAAAAAATTTTTTTTGCCAATCTGCTTCCTCCGTATTGTTTTTTGTTGATTATAACTTGCCTGGGCTCTTTTATTTTAAAAATTAATGTCGAATATTGTAATGTATGCTCGCAAGCCTTGTAATACTTTATTATTACAAGTTATCATATTTATTTGACAAAGTAATGCTGCGCATATATAATGGTGAAGTGCGTTCATGCAGAGCGTGCTTTTTTATGCATGAAATTTAACGCCCGCGGCTGTGAAATTTTATCGGTCCGCTAAGTCAAAAGGTAAAATATGGTACGGTTAAGAAAAAGTAAAAACAAATTAAAGATAATTATCTGCTGCATACTCGGCATTGTAGGTATCCTCGTGCTTGTTCCGCTGATGGAAGGCGAGAAAGAGCCTACCGTCGTGGACAGCGCCGTCAATGAAAAGAACGACCCGGGCGACATGACGTACGAACAGCATGCGGCCTCCGGCGACGACGGATACCGTACGCTCACATACCTTGCATACGTTCTCTCCGAGCAGCCTTATTATCACTCGGAGTCTGTGACTGTGTCGGTGGCGCCCTTCAATATGACGCAGTATACCAAATCGTTCAAAGATTACAGCGACGGCATAATGATCTCGTCCGACCTGACGTACGGCATAAAGAACGCCGGCACGCAGGCGGCGTTCGTGCCCGACGGCAACGAAGAGGGCAGGGGTGCGGGCGTGTATATGCGTACTTCTTCCGGAAGCGTGAACGCAGACAGCACGGGAACAAGCGTTTCCTGGAATGACGACGTAGTGTATTACGACAGGGAGAGCTATCTCTACGCTTACGGCGAATACTCCACCGAGATGACGGTGTATCTGCTCACGGAAGAGACTATAACTTCCTGGGATCCGGCAACCGACAACGGCGACGGCACCTATACGCAGACGTTCTATCTCGACGCGGAAAAGGCGTGCTACTATTATCAGTACGCCATGAAGACGCGCGGCGGGCTTCTTACTTTGCCCGTTTTCGAGAGTATCTCGATGGAAGTCACATTCGATAACAACTATCGCGTTTTGCAGATAGACGTGGTGGAAAACTCACGCATAAACCCGTTTACGTGGATGGACAGCACGTCTACGACCACCACGTCATATACCTACGGGGAGGAAAATTTCGACCGGCCTCATTACGATTATTATGCCGGCTACTTTGAACAGTATGTAGGCAACCTCGGGTCTGAAGACGGCGATGACGACGAACTCACTCCGCTCGATCTCCTTATGAACGCCTTTGCAGGCGTGCTGAACGGAGAGGGGCAGCAGTTCGACGCCGTAGTCATGGCGGGAGGTAAAACCTATTATGGCAGGGTCTATCTCAGCTTGGATATAAACGGAATAAGCTCGGGGGATATCCTCGGTTCAATTGATGCGCGCATAGCGCTCTCTGAAGACGAGAACATAGATGAGCAGGATCTCTACATATCGTTTGCTGACGGCGATATACGGGCCTATTACAGTTCGGATTTCGCGCTCTCTGCCGACGTAAACGAGTTCTCCGATATCGTATCTCAGTTTGAAAGCTGGGTGCAGGGGCTTTCCGGTGACGGCACGGCTGCGGCCGACGAAGGCGGCAGCGCAGACGAAGGGGGATTTTCACTCGACGAGCTGTTGCAGCAGTTCACGAACGGTACGACGGAGGAATATGACGGCGGACTTACATACACTGCATCTCTCGAAATCTCGGGCATTTCACTCGACGCCGTTTTCGATTTCTCCGAGCAGGACGGCGGAGATGCGGCGACTTACTCGCTCAATACCGCGCAGATAGGCGGCATAGCTTACAACGGTTCTCCCGTAGAGCTCTCGTTGGCGCTCGAGCCCTCTGCAGGCGAAATAATTTCGCACGAGGAGTCGGAAACTCCATTCGACCTCTCGGTTGCGGCGCAGAATCTCTATGAACTTTTAAATTCCGATGCGATAGGGGTGGAAATTTCGCTCGGCGGAGAAAAGCTTGCCGACTTCCTCTCATCTCTCGGCATTGCCGATCTCGGCGCAAGCCTCGACGATTTGTCGCTGCAGATATCCGGCGCGGTTGATATAAACGGCATAACCGTGGCCGCGTCATTCACTCTTTCCGACATCAATGCCGGCAGGACCGTTCTGGCGGCGGACGTGTACTATGTATATAATGATGGGTCGGGCGAATACGGCACGGCATATCTTAATATTTCAAATATTCTGGGTGCAGAGACCTCTGCAAAAGTTTACTGCGATATAGCTGAACTCGCTGCTACCATAAAAACTCTTATCGACAGGCTCTCATCCGGAGACGTAGCCGAGGACGTTTCGGAAGGCTCGGAGGGCGTAGTCAGCGCCGCCGACGGTTCCGACATAGTTTCGCTCATAAACGGCATTTTGGGCCTCGACCTCGGCGCTGTGGTCAAAGAGGTGAATGCAGGCGCTGCCGTGATAGGCGCTACCGTGGATCTGGATTCCGTGTTCGCCCTTCTCGGAGCAGATGTTTCGCTCGGCGATATAACGCTGGAATATCATCTCGGCGATTTCGACCGCGAAGATTATAATAATGCGGGAGGCTGGCTGTACGGCAGTATCCCTTCGCTCGGGGCGGAGGCATATATATACGGCAGCGATGCGGCGGTCGGCGGGATAGAAAAAGACGATTATCTGGATCTTGACGAATTGATCGGTTCGGTCGCCGGCGTCATAGACAGCGCCGTGGTAGAGATAAACCTGGAAATAAGCGGCGGGGCGCTTGCGGACGTGCTTGCGTCTAACGGGATCGTCGATCTCGGAGATTCTGCGGACGGACTTGTGCTGGATATAGAGGGCAGCGTAAGCGCGTCAGAGCTTGAGGCGCGGCTTGCGCTCAGCCTGCACGACGAAAACAAGATATATTTTGCAGCCGACGCGTATTATGTGTACGGCGGCGAGGGTTACGGTACGGCATATATCGACCTGACCCATATTCTCGGAGCGAGCTACGACGGGATAAAGGTATACTGCGATATAGCGGAGCTGGCAAGCGCCGTCGGCTGGCTGGTTGACGACGCGGCGGGGCAGACGGAAGGTGCCGGCACGGAGGAGAGCGCAGGCATAGCCGGGATAATCACGGGAATACTTACGATAGACCTCGGCGGGATAGTGAAGGAACTCAGCGCCAATGCCGACGGCATTACAACGACCGTCGATATAGGCGGGATCCTTGAATACTTTACGGAAACGGATATAGAATTGGGCGACGTGACGCTTGAATACACCTTCGGCGAAGGCGGCGGGCGGCTGAGCGGCACGGCGCTCGGCGGCGGACTTACCATGTCGGTGACGGGTTCGGACGCAGAGATATCCGCGCCCGATACCGAAGAGTATTACGACCTGACCGCGCTCGTAAATTCGATATATGAAATATTTGAAAGCAACACGGTCCGCGTGCTTCTGGACATAACGGGCGAAGCGCTGTCGGAAATACTTGCGGAAAACGGCATAACGGGAGCGGATGAGCTGCTCGCGGGAGCAAATATCCATGTTTCCGGGAACATAGACATAGACACGCTCGCTGTAAAGGGAACGTTATCGTTCAGCGGTGCGGACAGAACGTACTTTGCGGCCGACGTGTTCTACAGTTATGACGAGGACGGCTACGGCGACATATACCTCAGCATAACGGAGCTTCTCGGTTCCGAATGCAACATAAAGGTATACGGCAATATAGGCGATATAATCAGTTCGGTCGAAGAGCTGATAGGTACAGTCGCAGGCGGAGACACGGCAGGCGGCGCGGCGTCAGGCGCGGAAGTATCGCAGGTGGCGGACATAGTGTCGCAGATACTTTCGATAAATTTGGGATCGATAGTCAGGTGGCTGAGGATAGATGAGTACGGCGTGTATGCGTCCGTTGACATCGATAATCTTCTCGGCAGTCTGACAGGAACGGAGCTCGGTCTTGGCAGCATGCAGATGCAGTATGACGGGCATTTCCTGAGCGGCACTGCCATGAACGGCGGCCTGGAACTGCTCCTGTACGGCAGCGAAATGAACGCCTACAGACCTGATCCTGACGCTTATCTGGATATTGTTGATTTGCTCGCTCTCATTAATAATGCAAAAGCGGCGGTACAGAAAATAATAGACGGCAACTCGGTATACTTCAGTATTGCAAATGCCGAAATCGCCGTGAACGGAGTGACCTTCTCCGTAAGCGGCAAGGGCGAGGCTGTGTGGGATGACGTCTCTCTTGTATCTTTAGCGCTCGATCTTACGTTTGCAACGGGCGGCAAGGACGGCACGTCTGAAAACACGGTAAAACTCATATATAACGCAGGGGCTGCCGACGACGAGCCTCTTGTTAAGCTTACCATAAATGAGGTCGGCCTCATCATCACGCAGAACGATATGGATCGGTTCGGAGAAGATTTAAACGGCCTGATCGCGGCGATAAACAACTTGCTCGGCGGCACGGCGGGCAGTTCAACGGGCAATGCTGACGATTCTCGACTCGTTGCAATCTTTGCTGGGGACGACAGCGTCGGCAATGATGTCGCCGGAATATTGCAGCTCATACTCGGCATATTCAACGGCGAATATGAAGACGGTACCTTGGGCAATGTTCTGACAGAACTTTTTGACGGGTTATTTTCAGATCTGCTTGAAGGCGGCTTTGGTATAGAAGACGGCCAACTGACTGTAAGCGTCGGGGGGCTGAACGTAACTTTCGGCGCGGATCCGGATAAGGGACTGTGTTTAAGCGGCAGCGTTGAAAATATAGCCGTCTTTAATGCCGGCGTATCTGCGGGCACAGGGTCGTATGCTCCCGAATTTGCGGATGGTACAGTCTTCTACAGCAGCGCGGCAGACGGCAACAGCGGCGGCAGCTTTACCCGCGCGATATACAACTTTATCTTCGGCGCGTATGAGGGCGTTGATATAGGCTCCTTCCTCGGCGGCGACGCCTACTCGGTAAATATTAAACTTACGGGCGACAACAGCGGTATAGAGGCGCTTAAAGGCGTTGCGGTCAATGCAGATCTCTATTTTGCGGCAAACAAAGCCGAAGGCGCTGTAGCCGACCAAAAGATCGCAGGGGCCGATATAGCCGTAACTGCAGACAGTTTCACATTTGCGGCGGATTTCATCTTCAGCGGAGATATGTTGTACATAACCCTTACTGAGATAAACGGCGCAGAGCTCAATATCGTTTTGAAAGCTTCGGCAGACAACATCTACCGCGCTGTTGAAAACCTGATAAAAGTCGTGCAGAACGATAAGATAGTCAGCCTTGTTTCCGGACTGTTCGGCGGACAGGCGGCGGCTGCTTCAACTTTCGAAGATATTGCAACCTACGGCGGTTCCGCGGCCGGTCCGGAGAGCGACAACATTGCCGATCTCATTTCGGCTATACTCAACTTCAAGTATAGTGAAATCATTGGAATCAGCTCCGATGAGGATAGTTTTGTCGCCACGTTGAATATTGACGAACTTTTGGACGCGCTCAATGTCAATGCCGGTACGCCTATCGGCACGGCCACGCTCAGGCTTGCGGGCGGCGAAAACAGGGGCATCTATATCGGTATCGACGATTGGCTCACTGTAAACGCTCAACCCGACAAGGATGTTGTCATAACTGTGCCGGAGGATAGCGATGATATCATCGATATAGGCTTCGTCGCCGACCTTATAGACGACGTAAACAAGTTTGTATCTTCCAACAAGGAAGGAAACGGCACGGTATACACATTCTATACGCAGTCGATGGCAATGGAGTATAGCGTTATTAAAATCAATATTAAAGACCTGTATGTTTCCATCGGCATTTTAGACGGCGAGTTGTATGTTTCTGCCGAAGGTGAAATATCTATTTCTATTGATTTGTTTGACCTTGGCGAAGATTGGGATATTGCCGGCGTTGATTTCGGCTTGACGTTATATAACGATTATCTCACTTTTGCCCGCGATGTCGGTGGTGCTCGGCCTTATTATTGGGTAATGACGCCCGACTATTTCCTTGAGAATTTGTTTGCGAAACAGGACGATGGCGCAGGGACTGATTCTCCGCTCAGATGGTTATTTAGTATAAGTAGCGGGACTTGGGATTTCGTTGCCAATAATGTAAATCTCGACATCGGGTCGGATGAGGACGCGCCTGTAACTGTGGACATCGGCGGCGGTACAGCAGATACGGCAGCCGATAGTTCCGAAAATGCCGATCAGAACAGCGGCGGAATTGCTGTTACAAACTATGTGAACTACTTCATTTCAAAAATAGTTTTAAACGGAGTGAACTGCGAATATTTTTTCGGTATTCCCGACAATCTGCTTGAAAATCTCGGACTTGCAAACGCAAACGATTTCTATGCCTTCTCTGTTGCCGACGGCGTTATAGATTCGCTTACAGGCGGCGCGCTTACAATGCTCGACGTTGGCATAACGCGCGATCAGTCTAACGGTATCGGCTCGGTAATTGCAGATACTTCGCTTGGCGGTCAGCTTACGGTAAACCTCAGCATGCAGTATCAGCCCGAAAGGGATATGGTTGAAAATTACTTCAACGCGGCCAGCGAAGCGGCTAAAATCTATTCCGGTGATAGTGCTTACGACTTCAGTAATGAGATAGGTTATGAGGACTATAGCGACTATTACAGGGGTACCTATGTTGCGAGCGTAAAGGTTGAGCCTCTTGTTGACGGCGCAACAGACTTCAACTATGTGTATGCCGAGGATATCGTAAACGATTATTACAGCATTACCGTGCGCGGTTTGGACGGCGGTACGATATACAGCGGCAATTTGAAGCACGGCGACAGGATAAACTTCTATTCGAACGGTATCTATCCTTCGCCTGACGCAAACGGAAATATAGTTGTATATCTGTGGAACAACGGCGGTGTGAACGAGGTCTATGCAAGCTATACGATAGACGGCGGGCATACTGCAGGCAATAAGCCTGAGGGCAACACCCTCGTGTTTACTGCAGCGACTGTCGAATATTCCGTTGAAGAGAACGGCGTGGCGTATACCTTTGTCGGCTCCAACGAGCATAGCTATGCGGCGCACTATGCAATTACGGGCACTACCGGCGATATCGGCAAATATTATAACGGCGCAACACTTGTGCTTGAAAATAAGATATACGGCTTTCCCGTAGTGGAAATCGCCAGCGGCGCGTTTGCAAATCTGCAACTGAAGAATGTTGTCGTGCCCGAAAATATTACTTATGTGGGCGAACGTGCTTTCCTTGATAACTATGGCATGATAAGCGCGGTATTCCTTGCCGACGAGGTTACTTTTGCCGGTGCGACTGACGGTAATACTTATCCATTCTATGGTTGCTCTGAATCGGACGGTGGGACTACAACTAAACTTACTGTTTATTTTAATAGTATAAATGGTAGCAGTGATGCGCCATCGGCTGAGACGGTTTCAAATTCGTATTCCCGAAATGTAATTGATAGATGGAATCATTATCGTTATCATACGGAATGGAGATGGGAGGGTATAATATATACGCCATTCTATGAAGATTATTACTTCACCACATACGGCGAAGGCGAATGGACTTATATCGACGGATATACAATCGATATAAGCGCCGAAGATAACGATGCTCTTGCTATGGACGGCGAGGCGATTTTGTCGGGTCTCGGCAATCCTGTTGCTGCAGGCGAGATATCTTCGGAAACGTATACTCAAATGGCTGAAACCGTGCTTGCAAATATCAATAATTATACGGCAGATCATTACGGCTATATCAACGGGTTTAAAGTCGCCGTAGAGCCCGTAACGGGCACAGGCGCGCAGACTGCAGTAGTAAAAATAACTAATGATATGGCTAATGCCTGGCGTGAATCGATAGGCAACAGCGCCACTGTAACCGTGACGAATGACAGCGGAACTTCGGAAGAAGTCGTCCTCGATATAGCTTATGCGGATGGCGCAACGGCAGTGGTTGCAGGTAAAACCTTTGTTGCGCCGAACAGTACTGTTACGATATCGCTCGACAGCACTTACGCCTCCGATTATGACCTCGTATCATTCGACGGCAATATGGCTGCAGATAATTTTGTTACGTATAAATTCGGCAAAGACTTTACTGTCGATTTTGTGCAGAAAAGCGCGACTGTTCAGGAACACATTCCGGCCTATGTAAGCTTTTACAGCGAAGTGCCCGTAGAGTATTTGTATAATGGTGAAAATGTTGTTGAAACCCTTACAGGAAGTGACAATATCTATCTTATCCCCGACTATGCTGTAGGCGGTACTTTGCCCGCAATTGCAACTTCGGCGGAAAATCACTACTTCCTCGGCTGGGCAGACAGAGACGTCAACGACAACTATCAGTTTGTTGCTTCAGCGACGGTGGATGCTTTCTATGAGGAAGGCGCTTCCGAACTTACAACTCCTGATTATTATGCAATTTGGGCAGAGAGTTCAAGGGAGCTTACAGTTAACTTTACCCCCGGGAATAATGCTAACTTGCCTGCGAACGACAATATAACTGTAAATGAAGACGGCGTTTTGTTCTACGATTGGTATTCTGACGAGAATTTTACAAACAGCATAGATACCATTTTAGACAAAACGGTTGTATTTGCAAGATTGCAGTTTACGTTGAATGTGCATCTTTATAGAAGTGATTCATGGGGTAGTTACGTATACATTGATGGTAATAATACTTGGCGGAACGAAACTACTGAATCTTATAACGTATATGAAGGTGAAATTGTTAAGATGTATACTCAGGGTTATACACATGATGGATTATTTTCTGATGATTATGAGTTAAGAACCTACATTGATATAGGTAATGGCAGAATAACCCATTATTATAGCGGTTATAAGAGCGGTTATCAGGATGATATAAAAGCAGTGAGCTGGGGTATAGAAGATAAAGGAACTCAATATTATTCATGTGGTATAGTTTCTGATAGTAGTCAATTATTTGATAATAAAACAATTGTAGGAAATTCATATATTTATCTCGAGTGGTAATTACCTTATCAGTGATCAATGTAATGGCAGGGCGGCGAAAGGGTTTTCGCCGCCCTGTTTTGCTCTAGTAAATGCCGTATTGCCGCGGAGCATGGCAATATTTGGAT
>ERZ1090865.1832-NODE-1833-length-10119-cov-54.824821_pt1 | contig 10119 bp, 8 predicted proteins | sample MGYA00478478_ERZ1090865 | MGnify/ENA primary metagenome ERZ1090865 (study PRJEB33644, sample SAMEA5815715) | chicken gut metagenome | biome: Chicken; feature: Gastrointestinal Tract; material: Caecum | place: Ireland | collected 2019-01-01 | study: A study of... | reverse complement strand
GACCGAGAAATGCGGAACGTCGCCGCCAAGGATGCTGCGGCGCACGTCGCTCGCGGAGTATGACGGAAGATACGCCGCGAACGGGAGCGGGATTTCAGCAAACCGCGCATGCAGAACGCCGGACCCGGTCTACGGGGGTAAAAACGATATGCGTCAAAAGCAGGAAGAGAGAAAAACAGTCAAATAGATTATGTTGCAATAAGTTACAGGAGATTCCCTTAATTTGAGGCTTTCAAACGATTTGCGACTTTATTCGAACATCAATAGGACATCGGACCTTATTTGAACGGGGTGTTCAAACCGAAAATGCGACATCGGCCGAAAGAACCCTTAAAATTGTTCGAAATCCGTCCGCCAATAACCTATTCCAGAATGCAAGAAACCTCGCTGTACGCCAGCAAAACAGCGATTACGGCGGGGTTTGTCGCATCGTCGAGCTTCCTCACGACGAGTGATCGTCCAACCGTTCAAACGAGTGTTCAAGCCGCCCGAAAACAGTCTTCAAAAACTCCGTTAGCAACTCTGTCGGCGGGGCTTATTTCTCGGGTTAGATGGTCATTTAGATGATCGTTTAGATGGTCATCACATCAAGCCTACAAAAACGAAAAAGACGTATTAGATGGTCATTTAGATGGTCATTTTTGAGGCAGTTTTTGCGGCATTTGTCCGGGGGTATGGGTCGAAATCCCTCCGTTTTCGGCCGTTTTGAGCGGATTCGCGGGGGGGGTATGACCACGACACGGCATTCTATACATATATATAATACACGCATGTACAATGGGTTACCCCTACTTCGAAGTGTCGGATGCCCCGGAAAGTGTGTGTGCGGCATTCGGAAGCGGTCGTTCATGCGCTTTTAATATGTCGGATGATTCTTTTTATCATTATCGGGAATGCGTGTGTGATTTTTTTACGCATCTCGTTTTTCCGAAATCAAGCGAGATTTTTGCGCATCTGGTTTTTACGTAATGAACTTTTGGTTTTTGCGAATATAGGTCCGGGTTGTGCCGAACGGGGGGCGGTTCAAAATTTCGGCAACGGGGTTTCCGGCGGCGGCCGCCGGAGGCAAATGTCCGCAGACTCGAAAAGACCGGGTGCCGATGCAGAGGCTGCCCTCGAAACGACATGAAACAGTGCACCGCACGCCTCTGAAGCGGTTGACGATCCATGTTCATCGCCGTGTATCCATGCGGCGTCTATCGTTCGCCGGACGAAAGCCCCCTCCCCTATCCGGCGGTTTCCTCGGTGCGCGACAGAGAAGATCGGGCCCCCGTCCTCGTTCACGTTACGAGCGGCGATCGGATATTTTTCGACCTCACGAGAGCGGTGGAAATATTTTCGGTCGCTGCCGGCTGCCGGAGCGCTCCGGCAGAGCGGAGTGCGCTCCGACGCAAGGACGGCGACAAACTGCCGCAAAGCGACGGGGCGCCTTCCGTATTCGTCCCCTACCCCGCCCCGCCTCGCTCCGAGGCAGAGGTGCCGTCTTCAACGGTCGCATCGTTTTCGTTCGCCGGGACCGGCGCGAGCTGCGGCCTCTTCCGCAGATCGAAAGGATCCGGCAGTCCGCCCGCGATGTATTCGCCCGTCGCCGTATCGCGCTGCGGATAAATACAGATCGTCTCGAACCGAAACGGCAGGACGCGATACGGTCCTCGTTGTCCGGCAGTCCGTACCGCATACGGCCCGTTTCATCGGGCAGAGAGGCGACGGCACGGCCCGTCAGCGGATTCCTCTCGGGATCGAAGACTTCGCGGTCGAGTTTCGGCCGTCCGCCGATGCCGACCGACACGTAAGCGCGATCGTCCTTTTCGTCCGCCATGCCGGTCCATGCGTTCGCATGGATGAAACACTTGGCACAGTCGCATCGGCAAGGGAAGAGCTCCTGTCCGAAACGGTCGATATGTCCGAAGAGACACCGGCTCCGGACGATACGGCTCACGAGGGCCCGTCTGCTGCCGGAAAGGGGGTATGCCGCTGTAAGCGAACGGGACGACGGGCTACCCCTCGCGGTCGATCCCCGCTTCACGTCGCCGCGGGCATCTTTTCCGCCGGACGGAGCCCTACCGTGCGCGCCGAAACCCTGCGCATCGTCGTAATCGAAAGCGATGGCCGCGGCATCCGTCGGGTCGACGAATCCCGCCCCCCGGAAACGGCAGACCGGACGGGCCCTAAAGGGATCCTCCCCGGGCAGCCGCCCCCCGGCCGGCAAAGGCGGGACCTTCGTGGAAACCGCCGCAGCAGACGAAGTCCGTCTCGCGCAGCTCGCCCGGCGAATCGACGGGCGAACGGGTTCTCCCGGAGCCGCGCGGGCCGGACGGCGGCCACGCCTTCGCGCATGGTCCGCACTCCGGTCCACGCGCAGGCGGCGGACAGCCGTCCGAGGCGGTCGAAGAGCCCGTATTTCAGGACGCCGCCGGACGTCCGGCCCGCGCGGCGGTCCCGTGGGCCGAAGTCGTCCGCGAACCGAATGGCAGCGGGACGACGATCCGGCCCTTACGGTCCGCATGGCCGTATTTCAACGCAAGGGGATCGTTCGCCGAAACGGCCCGTCCGACGACTGACGGCGAATCGGCGAACGAGCCGACGAAGCCGCACTCGCGGCGGAGGCGTTCGGCGACTTTTACGACGACTGCGCTGCGCCGTGCGCGCAACGGAGCGAGGATACGAACAAGAGAGGCGTCTTCAGGTTCATATCCCGGTGATTTTCTTGATTTCGTTGAGCTTGTTCAGGGCCTCGATCGGCGTCAGCGAGTCGATGTCGAGCCCCCGGATCTGATCGCGGATCTGCACGAGCACGGGATCGTCCAACTGGAACATCGAGAGCTGCATGCCCTGTGTCCGATCCGCCGCCTCGACCGCCTCCTTCACCGAGTGCGAACTCCTGCGGCTCCGATCCTTGGGGCTGCGGCTGGGCACGATCTCGCTGCTGCCGTAGACCAGTTCGAGGTTGCGCAGGATCTCCTTCGCACGGGAGACGATCGACGGAGGCATGCCGGCCATGCGGGCCACGTGGATGCCGAACGAATGTTCGGTGCCGCCCCGTTCGAGCTTGCGCAGGAAGACGATCGTATTGTCCACCTCCTTGACGCTCACATGGTAGTTTTTCACGCGCGGGCACATCTGCTCCATCTCGTTGAGTTCGTGGTAGTGGGTGGCGAAGAGCGTCTTGGCGCGGGCCGAGGGGTGGTTGTGGAGGTATTCGACCATGGCCCACGCGATCGATATGCCGTCGTAGGTGCTCGTGCCGCGGCCGATCTCGTCGAGCAGCACGATGCTGCGGTCGGAAATGTTGTTGAGAATGCTGGCCGATTCGAGCATCTCGACCATGAAGGTCGACTCGCCCTGCGAAATGTTGTCCGAAGCGCCGACACGGGTGAAGATCTTGTCCACCACGCCGATACGGGCCGACTGCGCGGGCACGAACGACCCCATCTGCGCCATGAGGATGATGAGGGCCGTCTGCCGCAGCAGGGCCGACTTACCCGACATGTTGGGCCCCGTAATCATCATGATCTGTTGCTCCGTGTCGTCGAGCACCACGTCGTTGGGGATGTACTCCTCGCCCACGGGCAGCGTCGTCTCGATCACGGGGTGGCGCCCCTGCCGGATCTCGATCCGCCGCCCCTCGTCGAGCACGGGGCGCACGTAGCGGCGCTCGCAGGCGATGCGGGCGAACGATTGCAGGCAGTCGATGCGCGCCACCGACGCCGCATCGCGCAGCAGCACGGGAAGCGATGCCGCGACGTACTGCATCAGATCGTTGTAAATGCGCTGCTCGATGACGAGCATTTTCTCCTCGGCGCCGAGAATCTTATCCTCGTACTCCTTGAGTTCGGCCGTGATGTAGCGCTCGGCGTTGGCCAGCGTCTGCTTGCGGATCCACGTTTCGGGCACCTTGTCCCTGTGGGCGTTGCGGACTTCGATGTAGTAGCCGAAAACGTTGTTGTAACTGATTTTGAGCGAGGGGATTCCCGTCAGTTCGCTCTCGCGCTGCTGGATCTGCGACAACACGTCCTTGCCGTGCAGCGCGATGCGGCGCAGGTCGTCCAGCTCGGCATCCACGCCGTCGGCGATCACCCCGCCCTTCTGGATCTGGTTGTTCAGCGGATCGGGGTAGACCTCCCGCGCGATGCGGTCGCGGACGGCGGAGAGCACGTCGATCCGCGACGCCAGTTCGTGCAGGCGGTCGTCGTCCGTCGATTCGAGGAGCGCCTTGAGCGTCTCGACGGCCGTGAGCGAATTTTTCAGCTGCACCAGTTCGCGGGGCGTAACGCGCGCGGCGGCGATCCGCGAACCGATCCGCTCCAGATCCCCCACCATGGCCACCTGCTCGCGCACGGCGTCGGCCAGATCGAGGTCCTGCGTGAAGCGTTCGACCACGTCGAGACGCCGCCCGATCCGCGCAGGATCCAGCAGCGGCATGGCGATCCAGCGTTTCAGGAGCCGTCCGCCCATCGGCGTCAGCGTCCGGTCGATCACGGCCGCGAAGCCGCCCTGACCCGCGGAGCCGTTCGACGAGAAGAGTTCGAGATTGCGGATCGTGAATTTGTCGACCCACACGCAGTCGTTCTGGTCGAGACGCGAAATCGACGCGATATGCCCCGTCCGGCGGTGCTCGGTGAATTCGAGGTAGTAGAGGATCGCACCGGCCGCGGAGATGCCGCTCGACAGATGGTCGACGCCGAAGCCCTTGAGCGACCGGGTGCCGAACTGTTTGCAGAGCTTCTCGCGGTTGACCTCCTCGGCGAAGACCCACTCGTCCAGCCGGTAGGTGTAGTGCTTGGGACCGAAAGCGTCGCTGAAACGGTCTTCGCAGCCGCGCTGGTAGATGATCTCCTTGGGTTGCAGATTGGAAATGAGCTTGTCGACATAGGCGTCGGACCCCTCGGCCACGTAGAACTCGCCGGTCGAAATATCGAGGAAGGAGACGCCCGTATTCCGGCGGCCGAAATAGACCGACGCAAGGTAGGTGTTCTCCTTGTTGGCGAGGATGTTATCGCCCAGCACCACTCCCGGCGTTACCAGCTCGATCACGCCCCGCTTGACCAGTCCCTTGACCAGCTTGGGGTCTTCGAGCTGCTCGCAGATCGCCACGCGCTCGCCCGCCCGCACCAGCTTGGGAAGATAGGTGTCGATGGCGTGGTAGGGAAATCCGGCCAGTTCGACATAGGTGGCCGAACCGTTGGCGCGGCGCGTGAGCGTGATGCCCAGAATGCCGCTCGCCTTGATGGCGTCGTCGCCGAAGGTTTCGTAGAAGTCGCCCACGCGGAACAACAGGATCGCATCGGGATGCACCGCCTTGATGGCATAGTACTGCTTCATGAGCGGGGTCTCCACGTATTTCTTATCTATTTTATGCTCTGGCAAAATAATATTTTATTGTATAGTTCGTACGACAAAGATAAGAATTTAGGACGATCCGAGCGTCCCGATCCGACAATTTTTTTTGCATAAAGCACTATATTCCGACCGTTTCGGCAAACATGGCTCGGTAGAACCCGGCCTTCCACTCGACCGGTCGCGGATAGGCCCGCGACGAGGAGGGCATGCGGTAGAGCCGCATGGTGCGGCCCGCGTAGCGGAACTCCACGCTTCCGCCGACGGGCGGTTCGCCGCAGCCCGCGACGGCCCGCAGCGTATCGGTGGCCTTCTGGCCCGTCGTAACGATCGCACGGCAGGCGGGAATGCGGGCGAGCAGAGCCGCGAGGTCGACCTCGCGCACCACTTGAAGAAAATTGTCGGAGGCATTGTCTTTCAGTCGGATGACTTCGACGGCCGTGTCGTAGAGCGCAATTCCTTTGGAGGCGCAGAAAGCTGCGATCCGATCCCGGTCGAACCGACGGCCCGACGGGTCGAGGAAGCGGGCCTTGTCTCCGAAAAAGACCCACCCCACGATCCGCCACATGTCGTTCTGAAGGTTCGGGTAGAAAAAATCCATGCTCCATCGCTTGCGCTGCGGCGGGAAGCTGCCCAGCATCAGCAACCGCGCGCCGGCAGGCAGAAACGGTTCGAGCGGGTGCTGTTCGCTCGGCGGAACCGCGCCCTCGTGTGCACCGCTTTCCGCCGCCGGAACGGAATCTTTTGCGCGGCACAGGGCATCCGTCCGCCCGGCAGTGCGGATCCGGCCGGATGCACCCTGTGCGTCGAGCCGGCCGCTCCCCTCGCATCGGACAGCGTCCTTGCCGCCAGAGGGCGTCGCCCCGTCCGGCACGGGATTTACGCTGAAATCGGAATCGTTTTTTGGGAAATCGTTCATTGATCCGTTTGTATTTCGGTGGTTCGTATCATCTTATTATTTTCCGCTTCGACAACCGCCGGGGCGGCATCGGTCCGTCCCGCATCCGCATTGCCGAAAAAATATTTCCGGGGGGGGGCTGCTCCTCCCGGCCGAGCCCGCACGGTTTCCGGTCCGGCGAGCGACAGACACTCCCGCACCTGCGGGAACCCCGTCCGCGGTCGGCCCAGCGGACGAGGCGGCTTTTCGGCATTCGTATCTTCGACCCTCCCGGCAAATTAGGACAAGGAGGGAGTGCGCGGATTCAACGAAAAACATCGAATGTCTTTTTCCCGCCCCGGCGGGCCGAACGGGAAGAGACGGCACGGCGCACGGGCCCTCGAAAACTGCGTCCCGGGGCGGAGAGGGGCGCCCCGGCGAACTGCGTGCAGCCCGCAGTTCGGCCCTCTCCCGCCCGCCGGACAAACGCTTCGGCCGGCGGGCCGTCCCCCCCCCGCGAAGCCCGAACGGGACGGGCGGCGCGGGTTCATCGGAAACGCTCATCGAAATTGACCAGAACGATCTTTTCGGTGGCGCGCGTGAGGGCCGTATAGAGCCAACGCATCATGTCGTGCGTCATCGGCTCGTCGCCGAACAGGCACCGGTCGACGAAAACGGCCTTCCACTGGCCGCCCTGCGCCTTGTGGCACGTTACGGCATACGCGAACTTCACCTGAAGCGCGTTATAGTGCGGATTCTCATGGATTTCCTTGAAGCGTTTCAACTTGCTCCCGATCTCCGTGTAATCTTTTTCCACCTCGTAGAACAGACGTGCGGATTCTTCGCGCGTGAGCGACGGAGCCTCCGAGGCGAGCGTGTCCAGCAGGATTTTGCAGGCGATCTCCGTATCGTCGTAGTCGTCGAACGCGAGCACGGCGTCCGCGAAACGGAATCCGTAGAACTCCTCGAACCGGCGGATCTTCTTCAGGCGCGCGACGTCGCCGTTGGCGATGAAGTTCATCGGGCAATTCTCCGTATGCTCCGGAAAGTAGTAGTTGTTCTTGACCACCATCAGCCGGTCGCCGCTCTCGATCTCCTCCTCGGCCCCGAGCACGTTGCGGCGGATTCCCTCGTTGTAACGGTTGGCCCGCTTGTTCGAACGGGTAACGACGATCGTCTCGTCGCGGCCGTAGCGGTCGTAGCAATCCTGCAATTTTTCGAGGAACTCGCCGCCCTCGATCCATTCGAAATCGGGAAAATCCAGCTCGAAGCGGGGAACCTCGAAAAGCCGGTTTTCGAGCATGCACCGCACCAACGTAGCATTGAAGAGAATGCCCGACTCGGCCTCCTGACGCACCACCTCGTCGAGCGTCCCGCAGACCGGCTCGCCGTAGCGACAGAGCGACGCGGGATCGAGCGCCGGGCTGCAATCGGCACCCACGGGCGGCAGCTGGGCGCTGTCGCCCGCCAGCACCAGACGGCAGCCGCGGCCGCTGCGGACATACCGCACCAGATCCGACAGCAGCGATCCGCTGCCGAAGAGCGCCCCGTCGGCCGTCGTGTCGGAGAGCATCGAAGCCTCGTCGACGATGAAGACGGCCCCCTTCTCCGCATTGAAGTCGAGCGTGAACTTCGATTCGTAGGCGGCATTGGTCCGCTGGCGGTAGATGCGTTTGTGGACCGTCAGCGCCTGCCGGCCCGAATAGCGCGCCAACACCTTGGCGGCCCGGCCCGTCGGCGCGAGCAGCACGCTCCTTATCCCCGACGTTTCGAGCGCCGCGACCAGTCCGGCGATCAGCGTGGTCTTGCCCGTGCCGGCGTAACCGTTGAGCACGAAAATCTTGGAAAAATCGCCGTCTACGACAAATTCGGATAACTTTTCTATGATTTTTTTTTGACCAACCGTTGTTTCAAAACAAATTTTGGCGTAAATTTGGGTCGCAATATCCGTACTAAGCATTCGAATAAATTTGTACAAACTTAATAACAAATATTCAAAATGGTAAAGAAAATTTCTCAAATTATTCTCGCGGTAGTCATCATCGGGCTGGTGTACGTGATCTACGACCAGATATCCACTCCGATCAAGTTCGAAAACGAGCTCAAGCAGCGCAAGAGCGCCGTGATCGAGCGGCTCAAGGACATCCGGTCGGCTCAGCGCGCCTTCAAGATCAAGTACCAGCGTTTCACCTCCGATTTCGATACGCTCGCCGACTTCATCCTCCACGACAGCCTCACCATGGAGCGCAAGCTGGTCGACGAAGACGATTCCGTGGCCATGGCGCAGCTCAAGAAGAGCGGCAAAAAGAATATCGAGAAATTCGAAGTGGCCGTGATCGACACGGTCTTCTCGCCCCGCCGTCTGACCGCGCAGCAGGTCCACGATCTGAGGTACATTCCCTTCACGGACAACCGTCAGGAGTATATCATGGAGGCCGGCACCGTCAGCACGGGCAACGTCTCGGTCCCCGTGATCGAAGTGCGCGCACCGTACAAGATGTTCCTCGATACGGTCAACTACCGTCAGGACATCATCAACCTGATCGACGACGAGGTGAACAACTTCAACCGTTACGCCGGAGTCAAATTCGGCTCCATGGAGGCCGCCAACAATGAAGCGGGCAACTGGGAGGACTGATTCTCCGCAAGCGCAAAATCGGGTGTCCATTCAGCTCACGTTGGGTGGACACTCTTTTTCGGCGGAAAGCCTGCGCGCAGCCGCCGAAAAGCTCGCGCAGGCCGGCGGGAAGGCCCCCGTCGGCGTGGAGGTGCTGACGGAGAAGACGCAGCTCGTCCCGCGGGAAGAGTTCGCGGCGGAAACGGCCGGAGCCTATCTCAGGGTCGCGGGAACGGGATGCGGCGCACACGAAATTCCGGTCTGGAGCGATCCGGCACGGCCCGTCGTCGCGGTCATGGCTGCCGATGTGGAGGCCGTGGGAATGTTGCGCGAAAAATTCGGCGGGCGACTTCGGTTCGTCTCTCCCCTGCTGTCCGAACCCGCCCTACCGCCGCGTGCGGCATGGTTTTCCCTGCGTGGGGAGTTGCTTTATATTAAGGTGTACGACGGAGGACTGCAATTCGCAGAGGTCGTGCCGTGCACGGGCGGCGAAGATTTCCGCTTCCTGCTCGAACGGCTGTCGGCCGCATTTCCTCTGGCGGATTTCGCGGCCGGCATCTCGGGCGACGCGGGCCCGGAGCCTGTCAAAGCGCTGAAAGGATATTTCAAGAAAATCGTATGCGCATAATCAGCGGAAAATACCGCGGGCGGGCAATCAATCCTCCCCGCAATCTACGGGCACGGCCCACGACGGATTTTGCGAAAGAAAACCTGTTCAACGTGTTGAACAACCTCGTCGATTACGAACGGACCGACGTGCTGGACCTCTTCGCCGGCACGGGTTCCATCAGTTACGAATTCGCATCGCGCGGAGCTCGCAGCGTAACCTCGGTCGAGATCAATGCCGTACACTACGATTTCATCCGCCGGACCGCCCGGCAGCTCGGAATCGAAAACCTCTACGCCGTCAAAGCGAACGTTTTTCTCTACCTGAAAAGCTGCCCCAAACAGTTCGACCTGATTTTCGCGGATGCGCCCTACGATTTGCCGGCGAGCGAGCAGGTCGTCGGGATGGTGCTCGACAGCGAAATTTTGCGGCCGGGCGGTATCTTCATCTTCGAACATTCGGGCGACAAAGATTTTTCCGCCAGAAAGGAGTTTTGGCAATCAAGGAGTTACGGAAGCGTGCATTTTTCTTTTTTCAAAAAATGAAAAAAAGATTTGGAGATAAGAAAATTTGTATTACCTTTGCATTCGCAATCAGCAATAAGGTGCGTTAGTTCAGCTGGTTAGAATACGTGCCTGTCACGCACGGGGTCAGGGGTTCGAGTCCCCTACGCACCGCAGA
>ERZ1090865.1829-NODE-1830-length-10125-cov-5.668024_pt1 | contig 10125 bp, 9 predicted proteins | sample MGYA00478478_ERZ1090865 | MGnify/ENA primary metagenome ERZ1090865 (study PRJEB33644, sample SAMEA5815715) | chicken gut metagenome | biome: Chicken; feature: Gastrointestinal Tract; material: Caecum | place: Ireland | collected 2019-01-01 | study: A study of the... | reverse complement strand
GCACACGCCACGGTTGCAAATTGTTTTTTTGAGTCCGCTTTAAGGGACAATCGGGGCTTGATTTACTACGATGAATCTGCTATAATAATACTATCAAGATAAAATGGGGTTATATGTTGATGGAGTTCAAAGACAAGGTCAAGTTTGCACGGCAGAAACTGATGCTAAGTCAGGCGGATTTTGCAAAGAAATTGGGAGTGGCCTTTTCCACCGTCAATGAGTGGGAGAACGGCGTAAGACACCCTAACTACATCATGCAAAGAAAATTTGCGGCGTTTTGCGAAGAAAACAATATCGTTTTTGAGGATTGACATAAGGAGATGACAATGGCTAACGAAAAAAGCAATGCCAATATCGGTTTCGAAAAACAAATTTGGGATGCGGCGTGTGTTCTTTGGGGGCATATTCCGGCAGCCGATTATAGAAAGGTTATCGTGGGGCTGATTTTCCTGCGGTATGTTTCTTGCGCTTTCGACAAGAGATATAAAACGCTTGTTGAGGAAGGGGACGGCTTTGAAAATGACAAAGATGCTTATACGGCTGAAAATGTGTTCTTTGTTCCGGAGTCCGCAAGGTGGAATGTGGTCGCATCTGCCGCACATACTCCCGAGATCGGGAAAGTCATCGACGATGCGATGAGAGCCATTGAAGCCGAAAACCCCGTTCTTAAAAATGTTCTGCCCAAAAATTACAATAGCCCTGATTTGGACAAGCGTGTTTTAGGGGAGGTGGTAGACCTTTTCACTAACAATATACGCATGGACGATGTTGATCAAGGGCGTGATTTGCTTGGGCGTACATACGAATATTGCATTGCGCAGTTCGCGGCGTATGAAGGTGTTAAGGGCGGTGAATTTTATACGCCGTCGAGCATTGTTAAGACAATCGTTGCCATCTTGAAGCCGTTCGATAATTGCCGCGTATATGATCCGTGTTGTGGTTCCGGTGGTATGTTCGTGCAATCGGTCAAGTTTTTGCAAGCACATAGCGGAAACAGGAGCGGTATTTCCGTGTTCGGGCAGGAGTCCAATGCCGACACTTGGAAGATGGCAAAGATGAATATGGCGATCAGGGGAATTGATGCAGACCTCGGACCATATAACAGGGATACATTCTTTGACGATTTGCACCCCACGCTCAAGGCGGATTTCATAATGGCGAACCCTCCCTTCAATCTCTCCAATTGGGGGCAGGACAAGCTCAAGGACGACAAGAGGTGGAAGTATGGTACGCCTCCTGCGGGGAATGCGAACTTTGCATGGATACAGCACATGATCCATCACCTCGCACCGAAAGGGAAAATCGGTCTTGTGCTTGCTAACGGTGCGCTCTCTTCTCAATCGAGCGGTGAAGGTGAGATCAGGAAGAACATTATCGAAGACGACCTCATCGAAGGAATCGTCGCTCTTCCTACGCAGTTGTTCTACAGTGTGACTATTCCCGTGACTTTGTGGTTCATAACAAAAGGCAAGAAACAGCCGGGGAAGACCGTGTTCATCGACGCGAGAAAAATGGGACACATGGTCGATCGCAAACACCGTGATTTTTCGGAAGAGGATATCAATAAAATCGCAGATACTTTTGCTGCTTTCCAAAACGGGACTTTAGAGGATGTGAAAGGCTTTTGTGCTGTTAAAACGACAGCAGACATTGCCGCACAGGACTACATTCTCACGCCTGGTCGCTATGTCGGCATTGAGGAACAGGAGGATGATGGCGAACCGTTTGAAGAAAAGATGACGCGCCTTACCTCTGAATTGACCGAGATGTTCAGAAAATCTCACGAGTTAGAGGATGAGATCAGGAAGAAGTTGGGAGCGATCGGATATGAAATTTGAGCTGTACCGGTTTGGGGATTTAGTAGTTAACTTTGATAGAAAACGCATTCCTCTTTCTGCGAAGGAGCGCGCAAATCGCCAAGGTAAATATAGGTATTATGGTGCGCAAGGCGTTATCGATTATGTTGACGATTATTTGTTTGATGGTAGGTATATCCTTATAGCGGAAGATGGAGAAAATCTATCATCTCAAAAACAAAATATTGCTCAAATAGTTGAGGGAAAGTTCTGGGTTAATAATCATGCACACATTGTTCAGTGCAATGAGAAGTGTAGATTGGATTATCTGGAGTATGCGATAAATTCTATGGATTTGTCTGGTTATATTACTGGATCAGCTCAACCCAAATTATCGCAAAACAACCTTAATGCGGTAGAGATAGCATTGCCTGATCTGGAAACGCAAGATGCTATTATTTCGGTGATAAAGCCGATTGATAGCAAAATTGAGGTCAATAGGGCTATAAATCATAATTTACAGCAGCAAATCCAAGCATTGGTTTCTGCATGGTTTTGTACATTTGAGCCGTTTGGAGGCACGGTTCCATCCAATTGGTCAACTCGAAATCTTTCTGAAATTGCAGAGTTCGTGGGCGGATATGCTTATAAGGGTAACGAACTGATGAAATCTGCAACTGTAATGGCAACAATCAAAAACTTCGAACGCACAGGTGGATTCAAACTTGATGGGTTCAAAGAGATACGCCCTTCAAACAAACTAAAATCCACTCAACGATTAGCATTATACGATATTCTTGTTGCGCATACAGACTTAACTCAAAATGCAGAAGTCATTGGGAATGCTGAAATGGTTATGAGTCTCTTAGATTACCATGATGCTATTTTCTCAATGGATCTTGTCAAAGTTGTACCAAAGCCGGGATGTCTATCGCAATTCTTATTGGCTGCTCTTTTGCAAAATCGCATGTTCAAGGCGCATTGCTTGGGTTATGTCAATGGGACTACTGTATTGCATTTAAGCAAAAAGGCTCTGCCTGAATACAAGCTTTTATTGCCTAACGATTTGTCGGTGCTATCGCCTTTGGACAAAGCCATTACCGCATTATATTTACAAATTTCCGCAAATATTGAAGAAAACTCGCGGTTGGAGTTATTGCGTGAAACTTTGCTTCCACAATTGATGTCGGGCGAGATTGATGTATCGAACATTAAGCTCTAAGCCGCTAAATTATGATTTATAGGAGGTAATCAAAATGGAAAAAGATAAATACAAAAGAGAATATTGCCAATGCACTCATCCGTCGGCTGTAACTGCGGTTGAGGACGAGTGGGGGTATTGGGATGTGTGTTGCGACTGTGGCAAACCGCTAGAGGAGGGGTTTCACTACTATAACCATTACGACGGCGAAGATCATGACGATATAGATTTATATTAAACTAAACCTCCACAACGGCGGAGGAAAGAGAAATACAGCCGTTGCATTGTGGTTCTCCGATATGATATAATCATTGGAGGATAACAATGAAAGAAACATTCATAAACGATGTTGTTCAAGGTATGATACCTTTTTTGGACAACGCACAATTGGAAGAACTGCAATATGTTCTTCGGCAGAATTTGGTGGGAAAGAGCGTAGTGCAGGAGGAACCGCTCGATCCGATTGAACAGCAGATGGAAAATCAGCGGCTTTCGGAGCTGTTTATCGCGGCAAAAAGAGTGGAGGGCTGCTCCGAGAAGTCGTTGAAATACTATTTGGTCACGATTACTTCGACATTGCAATGCATTGGCAAAGAGATCCGTCACATAACGACCGATGACCTTAGAATGTATTTGACGGAGTATCAAGCGCGGCGCAATTCGAGCAAAGTGACCATTGATAATATACGCAGGATACTCTCGAGCTTTTTCTCATGGTTGGAGGATGAGGATTATATCCTCAAAAGCCCGGTGCGTCGAATACATAAGGTAAAAACGACGGCGAGTATCAAAGAGATATACACGGATGAAGAGCTGGAAGTAATGCGTGATAATTGCGAAGATTTAAGGGACTTGGCAATCATTGATATGCTTGCTTCAACGGGTATGCGTGTGGGGGAATTGGTGCGTTTGAACAGAGAGGACATCAATTTCACGGAGAGAGAGTGTGTTGTGCTTGGTAAAGGAGATAAGGAGCGACCGGTCTATTTCGATGCGCGGACAAAATTGCATTTGATGGCGTATTTGAAAGAGAGAACAGACGACAATCCGGCATTGTTTGTTTCTCTGAAAGCTCCTTATGACCGCTTGCAGATAGGCGGTGTAGAGGTGCGTATAAGGGAAATGGGGCAGAAACTAGGCATCAAAAAGTCGCATCCCCACAAATTCCGCAGAACTTTGGCAACAACGGCGATTGACAAGGGGATGCCGATTGAGCAGGTGCAACGTCTGTTAGGACATCAGCGTATAGATACAACGATGATGTATGCACAGGTAAAACAGAGCAATGTCAAAATTGCGCATAGAAAATTTGTAGGATAGAGGAAACCATGATAAGTACAGACATCAAATTTGGAGAATTTGCTACCTTTAAATATGGGAAAATGCCCATCAAAACAAAAATAAAAGAAGTGGGGCAATATCCGATTTTTAGTGGTTATAGAAATGTTGGTTATTATGATGAATTCAACGCTCAAAAAGGACAGCTTATTATAGTTGCTCGAGGCGTTGGTGGCACGGGGGATGTTAAATTAACAGAAGAACCGTGTTTTCTTACTAATTTATCAATTGCAGCAGATATTGATTGTCGGATAGCCTCCCCCAAATTTTTATATTACTATTTTTCTCAAAAGGGGTTGCGCTATCTTGATTCTGGATCAGCTCAATCGCAAATTACAATATCAGACTTGGAGAAAGTGATCATTCAGTTGCCACCGCTTGAAGATCAGTTGCGTATTGAGAGTTGTCTTGGCGTGTTAGATGATAAAATCAGGGAGAACGAGACAATAAATCATAATTTAGCGGCTTAAAGTTCCACCTCGGATACGTCGATTTCGCCGCTCATTAACTTGGGCAATAAGGCATCTCTGACAGAAGCTAAGCGATCATTCTCGTCTTTGTTTGCTCCTATCAAAGCAAAAAGAGGTGTAACTTGTGAGGCAAAATCTGACATAAGAGCCTTATCCAAAGAGCGTATAGTCATAGCCGCAATGTGTTGAGGATAAATGTGAGGTTGAGCAGAACCGGTTTGCGCATCAAAAATCTCACGCTGTCGTTTCTTCAACATGACGAACCAAAAGTAAACATCTTCGGTCATGCTTGAATCGATAAAAGAAGAGTCGGACGACCAAACAGGTGTATGCCAAAGGTTTACAAATCCTGCATTAGCACCTGACGCTGAAATGGTTAATACAGGTGCCAGCGTATTTGCAGTATTATGATAAGTTGACGGCTCTAAACCTCCTGCGACAACGGGAACTGTTCCCGGAACGGCGTCTTTTGACAGCAGATTGCGTCCTCTCTTTGGTGTTATGTAGTCGCCAATCGTGCACAAGCCGTCCGAGATGTTCGGAAAGAGGTGATCAAACAGAGCGAAGGCTTGCTGCTGTAAATTATGATTTATGGGAGAAATGAATGGATATATACGATAATGCGTTAGAAATAATTGATACCTTTAGGGATGAGGATCATTCTGAAGTATGCTTAATACCTGAGGATGACGAAACAGAGAGAGTTTATTTGTCAATCCATGAGCATGAAAATAGGAAGTATTGGGTTGATTCGTCAGGAAAGGGAGATCCACCGCCCGACTTTTATAGTAATCACTTTAATCTTATGATGGAAGTCATGAGGGTGGATGACCATGGCTTTATAGGCGAGAAAGGCGGCATTGTTAACCCAACTCGCGCATTAGAGAGTAAAACTGCGAAAGAGTTAAAAGACTCTGGAATTATGGAACACTTTCCTAATGCTAAACTTCATATGATTGTTGACACCGGTTTGCCAACAAATCAAGACCACAACTATAAATTTTATCGGGACGGTTTTTTAAGGGCGATAGAGTCGCATAAAAAGAAAATTGACAGATACAAGGCGAATCATCCTAAATGCAAGGTTGTTTTCTTTGTGTTTGACGAATCGTCTGCCTATGCAGAAGTGCCAGATAAAAGAGAACACCGTCAAATTGGACAGCAGTTTGCTGGACGACTCCATTGTTGGTTTGCTGATGCGGCGTTTCTATCATCGTTTAGGACATCTGAAATTGATTATCTAATATGGTACTCGCCATACAAGAAGATTGATTTAATAGACGGACAACAGGTGACATTGCCTCGCGTAGTAGTGTATAATATAAAAAAAATGGATATCGACGATATCGCTTACAATGAAGACTTCATGATGAGTGTTGAAGTCTAGGAGATTACGCTATGGCTTTCGCAGAAGATAATTACGAAAATTCCGTCATACAATTGTTTGTTGAAATGGGATACAGGCATTTATACGGTCCGGAAGTGGAGCGTGATTACCGTAGCCCGTTATTTGATGCAGAACTTGAGGATTCAATTCGACGGATCAATCCATTCGTTCCGGAAGACGCCATTCAGGACGCCCTTTTTCGCTTGCGTAATATAGAGATAGGCGAACTCGCTCAAAAGAACGAAGTGTTCATGGATTATCTCCAAAATGGTATTGCCGCCAGATATTACGAAAACGGCGAGGAGCATTCGGAAATCGTGCGCCTTATCGATTATGAGAAGCCGCAGAACAACTCCTTTATAGTTGCGAACCAGTGGACATATATTGAGAATAGTACAAAAAGACCGGATGTCATATTGTTCATCAACGGGCTTCCGTTGGTGCTTATAGAGCTGAAATCACCATCAAGAGAAGACACCGATGTTTCCGAGGCGTATAGGCAGTTGCGGAATTATATGATAGAAATTCCGACCATGTTTGTCTATAATGCCATTTGCGTTATGAGCGATCATCTCACCTCGAAAGCCGGTACAATAACTTCGGGCGAAGATCGCTTTATGGAGTGGAAGACCAAAGACGGCAGTTATGAGGATACGCAGGAAGCGAAGTTTGACACCTTTTTTGAGGGGATGTTTGAACAGGAGAGGTTGCTGGACATCATCAAGAACTTTATCTGCTTTTCCAATGATGGTTTGGAGCGTATCAAAATTTTAGCGGCGTATCACCAATATTTTGCCGTGAAAAAGGCAATCGAATCAACAAAGAAAGCGGTCGTCACAGATGGAAAGGGCGGCGTGTTTTGGCATACGCAGGGCAGCGGCAAATCGTTGTCGATGGTGTTCTATGCCCACTTGCTGCAAGAGGCACTTGATAGTCCCACGATTGTTGTATTGACAGACCGCAACGATCTTGATGATCAGCTCTACGGTCAGTTTACCCGTTGCAGGAGTTTTTTGCGTCAAACGCCTGTTCAGGCAGACAAACGCAAACTTTCCGAGCAGGACATTGAAAGAAATAAGCATCTTCGGAAAGGGGATAATCCGACAATCGGTTTGAAAGATTGGCTTGAGGGCAGAGCAGCAAACGGCATTATTTTTACGACGATGCAGAAGTTCGAGGAATCGGAAGAGGCTTTGTCTACTCGCAGAAATATTATTGTGATGGCTGATGAGGCGCATCGCGGTCAATATGGGTTGGAAGAGAAAGTAGATCCCAAGACAGGAAAGATAATTATTGGGACGGCGCGTATTATCCGCAACAGCCTTCCCAACGCTACATATATCGGATTTACCGGTACGCCTATCTCGCTGAAAGACCGCAATACCAGAGAAGTGTTCGGTGATTATATCGATGTCTACGATATGACGCAGTCCGTCGAGGACGGTGCCACGCGTCCTGTTTATTACGAAAGTCGCGTCATCAAGTTGCATTTGGATGAGGCAACGCTCAAGCGCATCGATGCCGAATATGATTTGATGGCGAACAATGCCGATCCCGAGGTTATCGAAAAGAGTAAGCATGAACTCGGGCAGATGGAAGCCCTTTTGGGCAATGATGCAACGATAGATTCGCTGGTGAGGGATATTCTTGATCACTACGAAAACAACCGCGAGCATCTTCTGACAGGCAAGGCAATGATCGTGGCATATTCGCGCCCCATTGCCATGAAGATATATGAGCGCATTCTTGCGCTTCGTCCTAATTGGACGGAGAAAGTGGCTGTCGTTATGACATCCGGCAACAACGATCCCGAAGAGTGGCGCAAGGTAATCGGCAATAAGACTTATAAGGAAGAGTTGGCGAGAAAATTCAAGGACAACAACAGCCCTCTGAAAATCGCCATTGTTGTCGATATGTGGCTCACCGGCTTTGATGTTCCATCGCTGGCTACTATGTATGTGTACAAGCCTATGTCGGGACATAACCTCATGCAAGCCATCGCCAGAGTTAATCGCGTGTATGGCGATAAAGAGGGCGGTTTGGTGGTTGATTATATCGGTATTGCCGCAGCTTTGAAGCAGGCAATGAACGATTATACCAAACGCGATAAGAAGAATTCCGGCGATCCCGACATCGGAAAAGTGGCATATCCGAAGTTCTTGGAGTTTTTGTCGATTTGTCGTGATTTGTTCCACGGCTTTGATTACAGCCGCTTTACCACGGGTACGGATTTAGATCGCGCGAAGACGATAAGCGGTGGTGTAAACTTTATTATTGCGCGCGGGAAAGAAAAGGACAAAGACACTTTCGAAAAGCAGGCGCTTATGCTTCATCAATCGCTGTCGCTGTGCTCTTCGTTGGTAGAGGAAGAGTTACGGTTGGAAGCGGCGTTCTTCGAGTCTGTGCGAGTTCTTGTTCTGCGTCTTACAAATAAAGGCGGCGGAAATAAAATTTCGCTGCCGGAAATGAACCGTAGAATAAATGAGTTGCTCAAACAGAGCATAAAGAGTGATGGCGTTATAAATCTGTTCTCCGATGTCAAGGAAGAATTCTCGCTGTTTGATCCGAAATTCCTTGCCGAAACATCTAAAATGCGGGAGAAAAACATTGCGATTGAGATATTAAAAAAGTTGATCGCAGAACAGATTTTCGTATATCGGCGGACGAATGTAGTAAAGTCTGAAAAGTTCAGTGAAATCTTGCAGATGGCAATGAATCGTTATCTTAACGGGCTGTTGACCAACGAGCAGGTCATTGAAGAATTGCTTAACATTGCCAAAGATATTGCTCGCGCAAAAGACGAAGGCAACGCAATGGGATTGACTCCTGACGAGTTGGCTTTCTATGATGCGTTGGTGAAGCCGCAAGCCATCAAAGACTTTTATGAAAACGATGAGCTGATAGCTATTACCAAAGAGCTGACGGATACGCTCCGCAAGAATAAGACTATCGATTGGCAGCGTAGAGAGTCCGCAAGGGCAAAGATGAGACTTTTGATCAAGAGATTGTTGAAGAAGCATAAGTATCCGCCTGAAGGAATGGACGATGCCGTTCAAACCGTTATGACGCAGTGTGAACTTTGGACGGATAATGTTATGGACGCATAAAGCACTTTGCATGATTGAAACAGCATAAAAATAGCCCGTTACGAGTAATCGCAACGGGCTGTATCTTTGACCATAGTATGGATTTATATTATATCCACAAAACATTCTGAACTTCAAGAGCCTAATAAAAAAGACGGAATCCGTTTCACGAACTCCGCTTTTGATTTATCGCCGAATGTAAGCCGCTTCAATCCATATTTGATTTTTTATTATGTCCATTTGAGTGCTCATACCCTTCGAGGAGCGATTCAAGAAGTATTCCCTCGGGGCTGTCGGGTATGTTTTCTTTGGCGGAGAGTATTTTAACTCCGTTATCTTTGAGATGTTTTCGGTGAATTGCCATTTCGTACTTGTTGCGCGAAAAGCGGTCTAGTTTATAAACCAGACAATAGTCCCAGGCCTTGTTGTCGCTGTCTTTGAGCATCTTCTGGAACTGCTCGCGGTTGTCGTTTGTGCCGGTCATTGCCCTGTCTATGTAAGTAGCTACTATGGCTATGTTGTTGCGCTGCGCAAACTCCCTGCAATCGCGTATTTGACCTTCTATAGATTGTTCGGTCTGGCGGTCGCTGGAATATCTTGCGTATATAACTGCAGTTTTCATTCCTATATTCCTCCTTATTGAATATACCTCTTATACCGCCTTTGGATGGTATATATTACCGATCCGATTGTTCCTGCGCTGCGGTTGAATAAGCGGCCGATCTCGCTCATGCTCAGTCCTGCCATACGGTGAGTGAGCACATTGCGCTGGTAGTCGTCAAGCTGCATTTTGTCGATAACGTTATCGACTGCTTCATGCTCGTCCTCGTCGGCTTTATAAACTTCC
>ERZ1090865.1823-NODE-1824-length-10153-cov-4.487720_pt1 | contig 10153 bp, 7 predicted proteins | sample MGYA00478478_ERZ1090865 | MGnify/ENA primary metagenome ERZ1090865 (study PRJEB33644, sample SAMEA5815715) | chicken gut metagenome | biome: Chicken; feature: Gastrointestinal Tract; material: Caecum | place: Ireland | collected 2019-01-01 | study: A study of the... | reverse complement strand
TCGAAGGAAGGAGTGTCATGAGATGCCAGACCCCGCACGTGCACGCCAAAACTATGAAGCTTTGAAAGCAGCGCTGGACACGGCGCTGCAAGCTTATGAGGAGAGGCCAGAACAAATTGCAGAGCTGCTCGCTTTCAAGTCCAAATTTCATACGTATTCTATTAATAACTCGGTCTTAATTCAGCGCGCAAACCCGGGCGCCACGTATGTCGCGAGTTTTGACCGATGGAAAGAGCTCGGCTATTCCGTCAAACGCGGCCAGCGCGGCATCAAGATTCTGGTGCCGAGATCGAGCACGCTGTTTCGCACCGTTGACGAAACCGGCAGGCCGATTACCAAACGGCTGCGGGATGCGACACCAGAGGAAAAAGAAAGAATCCGATCTGGCGAGATCAAGACTTACCAGCGAACGCATTTTTCGACCGGCTCGGTTTTTGACATTTCGCAGACAACCTGCCCGCCGGAAGAGTACCCGAAATTCTACCATATGGGTTATCCGTCCGAACAGCATGCCGCCCTGACGGATGCCATGACAGCCTATGCCGCCGCGAAGGGAATCAAGGTCCTGATACAGGACGTGACGTCGATTTCCCTGCGCGGCTTTTTTAGACCGGCGGATAATACAATTGCTTTATCTGACAAACTCAACGATACCGAACGTTTATCAACCTTGTCCCATGAACTCGGACATGCAATGGCGTTTGCAGCGGACACCCAAAAGGAGGAGGCGCTGCCGTCGGAAGTCCGTGAACTCGAGGCGGATGGCGTGAGCATCATGCTGCAGACAGCGTGCGGCTTTCCGCTGACCCAGAGTCGGATCACTCACTTTGCGAACGCATACAGGGCCTGTATGCAGCGGGAAGACTTCTCTTTTGAAGCGTTTCTAAAGGGTGTCGATCAGGTTTACAACCAGACGTATCAGGAGCTGCAGCCCTATATTGAGAATGCGTTGCAGACTTTTGAGCAGAAAACGAAGGACTACCAGGAAGATAAAGTTGTTGTAACAGAGGATAAGGAGGATGAAAAAGTAGAAAATCCGGTTCCTGCACAGACCATTGCGGCGTCTACAGGCGCTGCCGCGGTTTTAGCTTCCGAACCGGTGCAGGAAACGGTAGCAGAAGTTTTTGAAAGAGACAGCCGCGACATCCCGCCTTCTTTTGCACAGCAGGTCGATGAGGCCTTACAAAATACGATGCAGCGCTATTCGGCGCTCTACGTCAGTGACACACCGAAAGTTCTGACAGATCTCGGGCTGCGTCAGCTTCCCATGTTGATTACGCAGAGACATTTGAAAAACATTGTCCACCCTAAAGATCCCGCGAACGCACGGTATCACGGGTTACCCGTCGAACAGATCAAACAGCTGCCCCAGATGCTGGAATCTCCCGCTATGATTGCCCGTTCCTTGACGCATGATGATGATTTGGTCGTTATTACGGCACAGACCGATCCGGACAACCTGCCTATCATGGTCGCTGTTCATCCGAATGGCCAGGGCATCTATGAGTTATCTCAGATCGATTCTAATTTCATCACAAGTGTTTACGGCCGCACAAATTTCCTTTCCGTAGACGAAACCGGAGACCTCTCGCCAAACTGCTTCCTTGGAAGAGTGATGCAGGCGGGAGGTCTCTTATATCAGGATAAAGAAAAGAGCCGGCAGCTTGCTCGGTGTGCTGGGCTACAATTGCCCAGGGCCTTAACAAGTGCCGGCTCTTCGAGCCATGAGGAGAAAAGTCCCAATGGCTCAATAGTTAAGAATAGTATAACACAGAATTCCGAATCTGTAAAGCCTACGGACAGAAAAGAAGAGGAACCGGCGCCTGCCGTACGTTCAATGGAGGCGCGCACGGAAAGGACTCGCCGACGGGACGAGCAGTACCGAGAAGAGATGGACGCAGTCAAAAACCGCATCAATATTTTAGATCTTGCGCAAGACCTCGGCTACCATGTCGTCAGAGACGGCACGCACCATTCACTCGAGGAGCACGATTCCGTCGTATTCTACGAGTCGACCAACACATTCTGCCGGTTTTCGACAGCGCAGAACACTTCTGATGGCCGGCCTATCGGCGGCAGCGTGATCGATTTTGTCCTGCACTTTAATGAGGCTGACGGCCTGGGGCTTCCCGTACATTCCGCTGCGGAGGCGATTCACTATCTTAAGGATACGTATCGTTTGGGCGCTGAACCGGCGCGGCAGCATACACATACACCGCCTCCAAAAGAAAAGGAAGCAGAAAAATCACCGTTTCGGCTGCCGGACGTCTTCCAGAGCGGGGAGAGTGCAGAGAAATCACACTTGTATGCGTATCTGTGCAAGACCCGCGCCATCGATCATGAAGTTGTACATGCCTGCCAGCAGCGCGGTCTGCTTTATGAGGATACAGCGCACAACGTTGTGTTTGTCGGCCGCAGCCAGGACGGCAAAGAGATTTTTGGAACGCGCCGCTCCACGTGGAGCCACAGCCATTGGCGGCGCGACGTCGCGGGCAGCGATCAGTCTTCCGGCTGGTATGTCGACAATAAATCCGACACACTGTATGTGACGGAGGCACCCATCGACGCGTTGTCCATTATGACACTTCGTAAAGACGCCGGCAAGGATCCAATGGACGTCAGCTACCTCGCAACCACCGGCACCGGGAAGCTCAATGTCCTCACGCGGCGTTTACAAGAAAATCCGAATATTCAGCACCTCGTGCTCGCATTTGATAACGACGACGCGGGAAATCTCGCAGCAAAGCGCGCGGCCCGCATTTTACAGGAACAGTTTCCTTCTGTTGAGCTGCGGCGCTACGTTGTGAAGGAGGGGAAGGATGTCAACGAGTACCTGCAAAGCGTACAGGAAAGGAAAAAAGCGAAGTCCCCTAGTCAGGGGCTCGAGAAGAGCCCGAAAAGAAAACGGACGATAACACCCGATTTAGAGCCGGCGTGACGCGTTTGCGCGCTGTGAGAGGAGGTGAGGAAAATGCCAAAGTCTGCAAAACGGAAACCCGCTTTTGCACCGGATCCGGATGACCGCGCGATTGTGGACGCGTATCTGCGTGCACATGGATCGTCGTATGATGCCTGGGTCCACGAATGGGAGCAGAAACAGGAAACTGCGTTTCGAGATCTATTGCTCCATGTCCTGCGTGAAAACAAAGAGGGGGTGCTGATATTGCTCGAAGAAAAAGCTGCAAAATAGGAATAAAGAAAGGACGGATTCCAATGAAGAAAAAACATAATCTCAGAAATTCCGATACGCTCCGGTCTGCCGCCTGGCTTGTGGTGCTTTGTACGCTGCTGGCTGTGGCGATGATGCCGGCCTTCGCCGCGCCGGACACGACGCAGCTCTCGGAAACCATCGGATACATCCAAACCGTTGCCCTTGTCATCGGCGGTGGCGTCACGATCTTCGGCCTTGTCCGCATCGGCATCAAGTGGCAGTTGGGAGGCCAGGAAGCCGTGCGCTCCGCCAAATTCGACATTGGATGCTTGATTGTTGGTGCCATCTGCATTTTTGGCAGCACCGGTGTCGCGAATTTGATTAAGTCAATGAACGGGTTTTCCTAAACCCTTTGGGTTTATCGGGGGCATAAAGTACGGCGGCTTTATGCCCCTTAGTAAGCCCAAAGAAAAACACAGTCTAAGGAGGGATTGTTTTGCTTTTGCGCACTGCAAAAAAATCAATGAACTTAAAACCGAAAGAGAAGCTGCGATACCGCGTGCAGCGCTTTTTTTCGCGTAAGCCGGTGGTCGCGGCGTTTTGCGTTTGTTTGGCTTTGGTGCAGTGGTTTGTGATTGCGTGGTGCTGTCACTTGCTGGCGTTGCTGATTGCGCCTGTCATGCGCGGTGAACTTCCGGCTTTTTCTGCACAGATGGCTTTGCACGCATTCTCCATCGTGCCAGACTGGAAATGGTTTTATATCCTGCTCGCTGTTGGTTCCGCAATTCTTGCTATTCGAACTGGCATCCGGATGGTATATGCCTTTGAACCCTTGGCCGATAGCAACCAGAAAGGCCACCGGCATTGGGCTACACTTGCGGAATTAAAGCGCCAGTATATCAGTATTCCCGAGTCGTGGGAAGAACCGACGACGGATGGCACTTTGGGCGACCTCGATTTTCCCGGCGGCGTTCCGATCAGCCGGTACAAAAAGAAACTGTTCGTAGATCCCGGCCGCGTCAACAACCTGATCCTCGGCATGACGCGTTCCGGCAAAGGTGAGTTTCTGATGTTCCCGATTGCGGACATTAACAGCCGTGTGAAAAATCTGCGCGACAAGCCGAGCATGATCTTCTCTGACCCAAAAGGCGAGCTCGCGGCGCAGGCCGGCCCGACGCTGCGTTCGCGCGGTTATGATGTGCATGTGTTCAGCTTAAAGCCGCCGATGGACGGCATGAGCTACAATCCTTTGGCGCTCGTTGAAAAGGCGTACGCGGCGTTTCTGCGCCTAAAAGATGAGGCGGCAAAGACAAAAGAGTCTGCCGAAAAAAGAAGACTGATCCTTTTGGCCGACGCGGAGGCGTCCAATGCAGAGACGTATGCGCGCTCGCTTGCGTACATCATCAATTTTGACCCCAACGCTAAGGAAAAGATCTGGCAGGAGTGGGGCACTGCCATTACGACGGCTGCCATTATGGCCGTTGTCTGTGACTGCTGCGAGATGGCGCAAAAGCAGTTGGACGCGGGAAACGAGGAAGCAGCGCAAAAATGGTACGACAAAATCACCATGTATTCCGTCGCGCGCTTTATCGTGGATTATTGCCGGCCGGGAGAGGACGAAAACGGCGAGGCGGCGCCGCCGTTACTCGACCAGTACATCATGCACCGCACTTGGGCGGCCAGATATCAGTATTCGCCGGTCAACGTTGCGGACAACCGCACGAAGGGCAACATCACGGCCGAGGCACTCGCGAAGCTTACACAGTTCTTACTGACACCGGTGGCGAAACTGACCGCTAAAAATGATCTGGATTTTGAGGACATTGGCTTTGGGGATCATCCGGTCGCGCTGTTTTTAGTGACGCCGGACCAGGACCACAGCAACGACTTCGTCCTTACGATGATGATTACGCAGCTGTATCAGGCGCTCTGCCGGCGGGCTGACAAAATGCCCGGCAACAAATGCGCCCGCAAGGTGCGCTTCGAGCTTGACGAATTCGGCAACATTCCGCCGTTGCCGCATGTCAGCAGCATGGTGTCGGACTGCCTGGGGCGCAACATCTATTTTGATTTGGTTATTCAGTCTTACAGCCAGCTCGATGCATCATATGGAAAAGACGTTGCCAAAACAATCCGCGAACAGTGCAGCAATCAGTTCTATCTGAAATCCAACGACCCGGAAACGCTGAAAACCTTTTCGGCGATGATCGGCAGCCAGACGGTTGCGTCCGTCTCACGGTTCGGAAACCCGCTTTCGTTAGAGAAAAACATGCAAGAAAGCACAGATACAAAACCGCTTTTGGACGAGAGCGCGCTGTCAGAATTAAATCTCGGAGAAATTGTCGTTGTGCGCTCGACCATGGCTTATGAAAAAGGAAAGTCCGAGCTGCCGTCACCGATTTTCAATTATGGAGAGACACGCATGAAACCGAGATTTGAGTATTTAAAACACACCTTCCCGCAGGACCGCTCCTTTGATGATCTGAATCTAGCCGCCAGCTGCACGCACATCGATGTTCAGCTCGACGAAATTGCCTATGATCCTCTCAATCAAGGCGTCATCTCGCTGGAAGAGATGCAGGCACAGCAGTGCGATCCTTTGGCAAAAGCCCGCGCTTCGGTAGCAGAAGAAACGGGGGAATTGGAAGATGAAACTGAGGAGACTGCTTTTTCTGTGTCGGATACAGAGGAAAAGCCCTTTTTTGAAAAGATTTCAGAAGAGGACCAAAGGTACTTGACGGAAACGTTTCACACGTTGCTGCATTTGACGGAAGAGCAGACACAAAGTCTTCCGCGGTTATCCATCACGGACCTGCAGGGCCTTTTGGAAAAACAGGCCGGACTCGGCGTGGTAGGGCCCGAAAAATACGCGCAACTTTGTGAAGAGTTAAAACAGCTCACTGACAACACATAGGAAAGGAATTGGTGGCCTATGAAAAACCCCGTAACCATTCAATCGGGAAAACGGGAGCGAAGAAAATGGCAGGCGACGATGGCGTCCCTTGCTGTCCTGGTCTTTTTGACGGCCCTCGCGGTGTGCGGCACGTGCGTGCAGGCATACGCCAGTGGGGAGACGGACGATAACGTTGTGATTAACTGGATCGACGCCAGCAACCTGCCGCGCAATAACCTCATTTATTACATTTTTCGGCACATCGGCTGGGCTGTGATCTGCGGGATGCGCTTTCTGGTCAATGGGTTTCAGAATGTAGTCTTTACTGTCGCCGAAAACATGGGAAACCTCTTTTACGGCTCAGATCCCACGGATGCAAGCGAATGGGGAAACGGCATCTTTTCCTCGCAGATTCAGAACCTTGTTTTCGTTTTTATGGCGCTGATCGCCCTGGCTGTTTTGGCAGTCGGTATCTTATATATCGTGAAGCCGCAAAAGGTCGGTACTGTCGCGAAAAACGTCGTGATTGGCTTAATCGTGGCGGTGTCTCTTCCAACATTGGTCGGCGGCGCGTTTGCATTGACCTGGCAGCTGACGCAGATGATTCCAGGCGCCGAGGAGAAAATCGGCAACCAGATTATCATGAACGGTACCTACGATATGCTCAAACTCGATGACGCCAATCTGCTCAATCAATTGCAGCGGGGTACGGAGGACACAGACAGCACCCTCGATCAGTGGAAGGCAAATCCGGCCGAAGCTCCCATTGACCTGCGCCCCTCCATCGGCGCTTACGGCAGTGACTATGAATTGACGCACATTGATCCGACGGAAATGGTCGGTTTGCGCGGAATTTTTGATAACGGCGTGACGGAAGAAGATAAATTCTGGAACAACACAGTTGTCAAAAATTCGGATGGGGAAGAGACTCTCCAGGCGCTAAATGACGGCCGTATCGGCAATGACGGCACGTCCGGCAATATCCTTTCCGGTCAATATTATCGATGGAACTTTAACTGGATGGGCATATTGATTCCTCTATTTGTCATGACCGTCGTGTTGGGACTGTGCGGCATTAAGCTCGTGCGGCTTTTATTTGAGATGCTCGTCAAGCAGCTGCTCGCACAGATTCTCGCATTTGTCGACCTGCACACGATGCAGCGGCTCAAACAGTGTCTTTACAGCATTTTAAGCAGCTGCGCGGCCTTTTTCGGTACGTTTTTAATGCTCCAGCTCTACATCCTGGCACAGAGTGCGATCGGCACCTGGACAAGCGGTCTGCATTCCGGCTGGTCCGTGCTGGGACAGGTCATCATCCAGATTGCACTCGGCTGGGCGGTGATCGACGGGCCGGATATTTTTGAGAAATTATTCGGCATGGATATCGGCACGAAGTCGGCCGTCGGGACACTTTACGGCCTGCAGACCATTGGCCGTGCCGCCAAAGCTGGATTTCAGGGCCTCTTTGGCACACGCATGGCTGACGGTACGCGGATAGGTGGACTGTTTGGCAGAAAAGGCGCATTTGATACGGCGGTCAGCGCAACATCGCGCGCCGCCGGCGGCGTTGCAGGGGCGGCAGGATTCCTAAAGGGAATGGCAGACGGAAGCAAACAAAGCGCTACACGCCAGCAGCCTGCTACCGCACAGACGCCTTCTGTGCAGGCGCCGTCTTCCGCGCGCACAGCGCCCGGTACGGCCGGCAATCATGCGGCTGCAGTGCCAAGTGTGGGTGACGCAGTCCCTGTCAGTACACAGAATAAAACCGGCAAAGAGGTTGCGGCCGGAGGCAGTGGCGTCTTCCCGCGGACCGCAGGCGCTGGTGCGGCGAGACCGGCGGCATCGGTTCACTCTGAGAGCCAACAAGGCCCAGTCCCGTCGGCGGGATTTGAGGGAGCCATAGAAGGAGATGCGGACACGACTGCCAGGGCATCGGCGGTGTCCGACGGCTTACAAAAGACTATCCAGCGCCAGCAGCTGCAGCGGCAGGTAGAAGCAAACCTTGCGAAGGCCAGCCAGGCACTTGCAAGCCATGGTATTTCTGCGCCGCCTTTACAGAATCCGCAGCAGAGGGGATTTGCTGGTGCAGCGCACGCGGCCGCTCAGTCGGCTATGCAGCGCGGTGGTACTTCAATGCATTTGGCGCCGCCAATGGCGGGCTCGGCGGCCAGAATGCAGCTGGCGTCCGGAGCGGCCGGCTCCAGCGTCGGTGCGGCTGGCGCAATTCCGTCTAGTTCTGACGCCGGAATGGATATGCAGATGCCTGATGGTGGAACTGCGCCCATGTCCGATGGTGCATCCGGAGGGGACTCCGGCTGGGAGCAAGACGAATACGCCGACCCGCAGTGGCAGGCCGTATACAGCCAGCGCGGTTATGGGGAGACGACGGGCGAGTATCTGCATCGTCGGTTTAACGCCTATGCGCAAAAAGATACGAACCGTTTTACGCGCCCAATCCGCACTGCGAAACGCGCGTACAACTTGGGCCGCAATACGGCAGTCAAGCACACGCTTGATCGAAAAACAAAGCAGTCTAAATAGGAGGAAACATTATTATGCGACATACCGCATTTATCCCAAAAGATTTGACAGAGGAAATTAAGCTCTTCACATTTGGCCGCGACTCTTTTTATTTGAAGGACCTTGCGACGCTTGGCGTGGCTTTTGGATTTTTTCTAGCCTGTTCAACGTTTGTGAACGGCTGGTTTTTGATCCCATATTACCTTGCCGCTGCGGTTGTTTCGGTCTATTTGATTCTGCCGGCAAAAAAGACGAACCCCGGCAAGCGCAATTGGGAGGCCATCCTGCTGATGCTCGCAAATGGCCGCTCGACGGTCTTTATGCTCAATCCGGTCCGTGACAAAGGGGTATCCATTTTGTGGGCGCTTTCAGCAAAGGAGGAATATGCAGATGAACCTGAATCCTGAAAAAATGCATGAGGAACTTTTACAAGATCCGACGGTCCGAAAAGCGCTCGAAAAAGCTGCTCGGAAGCAGGAAAAAGCCGCACAGAAAAAGGGAGCAGTTCAAACGGCCGGCAACGGCATAGATGAAAAAACAGGGGAACGGATTCTGGTAAAAGCCGAAACGACGGACCAGATGACGTCCCGTGAACGAAGAAAGGTCGAAAAGGCTGCGGCCGCCGAGGCACAGGCGATTCTCCGCGCCGAAAATAAGCTCGTCAAACGTACGTTTCTGGATGTCACGGAAGTGCGCTCGACTGTGCGGAATCTCAATATGCCGGGCTATGGCCATTTCCTTTTGAAGGATGGCTCCCATATGGAAATCCTGCGCACACGCGGCCGCAGCTTGACGTATGCGCTGGACAATGAAATCGAGATCTGTGAAGGGCTGTTTATGGAGCTGATCCGCCGCTGCACGGTGGATTTTAAACTTCTCGCCCTCAACACGCCGCTGAACACGAAACCCTATCAGGAGGAGCTGGAGATGTACATGCGCAAGACCGATAATCCCGCCTATCAGGAAATGCTCGAAGAGAATATCGAGCAGTTTCAGGCTATGGACGCGCAGACAATCCAGCGCCAGCTGTTTGTGATGCTCTTTGCGCCCGATATGGACACGCTGCTCAAATCAAAGCGGCACTTTCGCATGTCACCCATTCCGGTGCTTGAGATGACATTAGAGCAGCAGGAGCATACTTTAGAAAAAATTTATAACTTGCCGCGTGTGATCGATATTTAAAAGGAAGGGAAATCGGATGAAGAAACAAAAGACAAAACCGGCAAAACCGATAAAGCCGGTAAAAAAAGCAGCGCCGGCTTCCTTGCCGGCCCGCAAAATTTTATACCTTGAAAACGATCCGGCCTTCGCGAAGAGGCAGGGCTATAATCCGCTGCTTTTAACGAAGATTCAGTCTGCGGGGAATATCCAGTTTCATAACCCCAAATACATCCAGATCGGTGCCTACTACGTCGCTTGCCTGACGGTGTTGGAACTGCCAAGCGAACCGGAAGATTTCTGGCTGCAGGGATTGCTCGACATCGACCAGGCGATGGTCACCATCGACATCGGCGCGATGGATATGGAGGCTGTCAAGTACAAGCTCGACCGCTCTATCGCGGAGCTGGAATCCCGCAAATCCCGCTCGT
>ERZ1090865.1821-NODE-1822-length-10157-cov-7.915561_pt1 | contig 10157 bp, 7 predicted proteins | sample MGYA00478478_ERZ1090865 | MGnify/ENA primary metagenome ERZ1090865 (study PRJEB33644, sample SAMEA5815715) | chicken gut metagenome | biome: Chicken; feature: Gastrointestinal Tract; material: Caecum | place: Ireland | collected 2019-01-01 | study: A study of the... | reverse complement strand
AGCCCGTCACCTGCGCCGCCTCGTCGGAGAGTATGTCGCCGAAGATGTTCGAGGTGACCACCACGTCGAACTGCGCGGGATTTTTTACTATCTGCATCGCCATGTTGTCCACGAGCACGTCGGTCACCTGCACTTCGGGGTAGTGTTTTGCGGCGTATTCGTGCACCGTCCTGCGCCACAGGCGCGAGCTTTCGAGCACGTTGGCCTTGTCCACCGAGACGAGCTTTTTGCCGCGCTTCATCGCAAGTTCGCAGGCTATCCGCGCTATCCGCTCTATCTCGGGCACGGAGTACTTTTCGGTGTCCCAGGCGTATTCAAAGCCGTTCTCCTCGCCCCGTCCGCGCTCGCCGAAGTATATGCCGCCGATGAGCTCGCGCACGATTATTATCTCTATGCCGTTCTTTACAAGCTCGCTTTTGAGCGGCGAGGCGGCCGCAAGGCTCTTCCACAGCTTTGCGGGGCGTATGTTGGAATACAGTCCCATCGCCTTGCGTATGCCGAGCAGTCCCTTTTCGGGGCGGCTGTCGCCGGGCAGCTTGTCCCACTTGTAACCGCCCACCGCGCCGAGCAGCACCGAGTCGGATGCAAGGCAGCCTTCAACGGTGAAGTCGGGCAGCGGAGTGCCGTATGCGTCTATCGCCGCTCCGCCTATGGGCAGCTCGGTAAAGCTGAACTCGTGCCCGAATTTTTCGCCCGTCTTTTTCAGCACTTTCAGCGCGCCCGCGCAGATTTCGGGGCCTATCCCGTCGCCGGGCAGCACGGCTATGTTATATTTCATGGTAACACCTCGCTTGAATGTGTAAAGTTCTTTTGCGCGCGTGCCCGCGCAGGGCGGCGCGGCATAAATTTTAAGCGGCGCGGCGGTATACTGCCGCCACGCCGCCCCGTTTGCAACCGTGTCCGCATGGCGTTGCCTGCGGTCTTCAGAATTTTTTGGTTATGTGCTTTATCAGCCCGCCGTCCGAAATTATCTCCTGAATGAACGGGGGGAAGGGCTCCGCACGGAAGGTTTTGCCCGTGGTCTCGTCTGTTATCAGCCCCTCGCCCAAATCGCACGTAAGGGTGTCGCCCGCGGAGATGGCCGCAACGGCCTCGGGGCACTCGAGTATGGGCAGCCCGATGTTTATGGAGTTGCGGTAGAATATGCGCGCGAAGCTGTTGGCTATCACAAGGCTTACGCCGCTCGCCTTTATGGCTATGGGCGCGTGCTCGCGCGAGGAGCCGCATCCGAAGTTGTCTTCGGCAACAATAATGTCGCCCGGCTTTACGTTCTTTACGAAGGAGGGGTCTATGTCCTCCATGCAGTGCGCGGCAAGCTCCTCTTCCGACGTGGTGTTCAGGTAGCGCGCCGGTATTATCACGTCGGTGTCCACATCGCTGCCGTATCTGAAAACTTTTCCGCGTACTTTCATCAGAGCACCTCCTCGGGTGTGGCAAGCCTGCCTGCAACGGCGCTGGCCGCGGCAACGGCGGGGGAGGCGAGGTAGACCTCGCTGGTAACGTGCCCCATCCTGCCCACAAAGTTGCGGTTGGTGGTGGAGACGCACCTCTCGCCCTCGGCAAGTATGCCCATGTGCCCGCCCAGGCAGGGGCCGCAGGTGGGGGTGGAGAGCACCGCGCCCGCCCTTACGAATATTTCGGCAAGCCCTTCCTTTATTGCCTGCAGGTAAATTTCCTGCGTGGCGGGGATTATTATCGTGCGCACGCCCCTGTGCACCCTTCTGCCCCTGAGTATTTCGGCGGCGGTGCGCAGGTCGGATATCCTGCCGTTGGTGCAGCTGCCTATCACCACCTGGTCTATCTTCACGTCGCCCCACTCGTCGGGAGTCCTTGTGTTTTCGGGCAGATGGGGGAACGCCACCGTGTAGGTGAGCTTTGAAAGGTCTATGTCGTAGTCGCTCTCGAAAACGGCGTCGTCGTCCGCCATGTATATGCGCGGGCTGCGCTTAAAGCGCCCGTTCATGTATTCCAGCGTCTGCGCGTCCACGGGGAATATGCCGTTCTTTGCGCCCGCTTCAATCGCCATGTTGCACACGGCAAACCTGTCGTCCATTGTAAGGTGCTTTATGCCGTCGCCGTAAAACTCCATCGATTTATACAGCGCGCCGTCCACGCCCGTCATGCCTATTATGTGCAGAATAAGGTCCTTGCCGCCGATAAACTTTGCGGGTTTCCCGTGCAGCACGAACTTTATCGCAGCGGGCACCTTGAACCAGCATCTGCCGGTTATCATTCCCGCAGCCATGTCGGTGGAGCCCACGCCCGTGGAAAACGCGCCCAGGGCGCCGTAGGTGCAGGTGTGGCTGTCGGCGCCTATCACAAGGTCGCCCGCGCCCACGAGTCCCTTTTCGGGCAGCAGGGCATGCTCTATGCCCATCTCGCCCACGTCGAAGAAGTTCTCTATGCCCTGCTCCGCGGCAAACCCGCGGCACAGCTTGCACTGCTGCGCGCTCTTTATGTCCTTGTTGGGCGCAAAGTGGTCCATCACCAGCGCTATCCTGTCGGGGTCGGCAACGCGTTCGGCGCCCGCCCTTTCGAACTGCTTTATGGCCACGGGGCCGGTTATGTCGTTGGCGAGCACGAGGTCGAGTTCTGCCTCTATCAGCTGTCCCGCCTTCACTTCGTCAAGTCCCGCGTGCGCCGCGAGAATTTTTTGCGACATCGTCATTGCCATATCGGCCTCCTTGCCCGCGTGCGGGCGGCGTCAAGCCTGCCCTGCGGTAGGGTTATTATGCGTTTAGGCGGCATTGCCGCCCGATTTTTCAGGCGTGAAGCTGCTCTACGGCTGCCTCGTCTCCGAGCAGTTCGGCGCGCTCGTCGAAGCGTGGAGCGTTCTCGAAGTCGAGCAGCACGCAGCCCTTCGCCGCGCGTGCGCGCAACGATTTGGCACCTGCGGTGTTTTCGCCGCTGAGCTTTGCCCCGCTGAGCGCGGCGCCGCTCACGGCAAGCGTGTAATCGCTCTCCTTTCCCGGCATGATGGCCGAAATGTTGCCTTCGTCGGAGCTGAGTATTGCAAAGTCGCACTCCGAACCGCACAGTCCTATGTTGCCCCTTTTAACGTGGCAGTCGGCGCGCTTGCAGTAGGCGCCTTCAAGCATCACCCTGCCGCCCTCTGCGCGCGCGTTGGCTACATTTTTTACCGTTATTTCGTCCGCAGTCATATCCAGCTCGTCTGCCTTCAGCTGCAGGTTTTCAAACGCCGCGCCGTCTATGCGGGCGTGTATGTTTTTGCCCTTTACGCAGGCGTCGCCGAAAATGCCGCCGGTTATAGTCACTTTGCCGCGCTCTGCGGTGATGTTGATGTCGGGCACGAGGCACTCGGGAACGTGCACGGTCAGGGAGGGGTGTTTCAGCCTGTAAAACAGCGTCTTGCCCTGCCTTAAAACCACGGCGCCCTCGCGCTCCTCTATGGCGGGGCGCAGCCCCGCGGAATATTCCATGCACAGCCTCGGCTCCGAAGTGCTGACTATCCTTACCTCTGCGTTGAATACTTCGATGTCTATTTTAAGCACGTCTGCCGTGGCGGCAAACAGCTGTAAATTTCTTTTTTTCAATTTATATCTCCTGAATGGCGGAGTCTTCCGCCGCGAAATTTCCCGACTTACGGGTGTGATGATTGCGGCACGCCGCGCCGCGCGTTCTTCCGCGCGCGCCCTGGGTGATGATCTGTTGCGTATGTGCTTTTATGTTGCCTGCTGCCGCCCGCGCCGCGGGCCGCCCTGCCGCAATTTATAATATTATACTATAAATTATGGCCGATTACAAACTTTGTCGGCATGTTTGTGCGCATTTTTATGCAATTTTCTGCAAATTTTTATGATACTTCAATGCGCCGCTGCCGATTCAAGGCGGCAGCGGCGCATATTTTGTGCTTATTTTGCCTCAGCTCCTTCTGAATACGGCGCCCTCAGAGGCGGATGTCACGCTCGCACGGTAGCGCGCAAGGTAGCCTTCGGCAGGTTTTATCAGCGGTGTAAAATTCTTTCTGCGCTCTTCTATCTCTTCATCGCTCACGCGCAGGTTTATAAGGCAGTTTTCGATGTCGATGTCTATTGTGTCGCCGTCGCGCACCAGGCCGATGAGCCCGCCCGCCGCCGCCTCGGGGCAGACGTGCCCTATCGCCGCGCCGCGCGTGGCGCCCGAGAATCTGCCGTCGGTTATAAGCGCGCAGTCGGCGCCCAGCCCCGCGCCCACGATGGCGGAGGTGGGAGTGAGCATCTCGCGCATGCCGGGGCCGCCCTTGGGGCCTTCGTAGCGGATGACCACCACGTCGCCCTTTACTATCTTTCCCGAGGATATGGCGCGCATTGCGTCTTCCTCGCTGTCGAAGCACTTTGCCGGCCCGCTGTGCCTGTACATGGCGGGGTCCACCGCAGACTTCTTTACCACGGCGCCTTCGGGCGCCAGGTTGCCCTTGAGAATGACCAGTCCGCCCGTCTTCGACCACGGGTCGGATACCGGCCTTATTATCGAACTGTCGTAAACCTTTGCGTCCTTCACCGCTTCGGCAAGCGTTATGTCGCCCGCAGTCATGGCCGAACCGTCCAGAAGGCCGGCGTCGAGCAGTTCCTTCATCACGGCGGAGATGCCGCCCGCCTCGTTCAGCTCCTCAATATAATGTTCGCCGGCGGGCGCAAGGCGGCAAAGATTGGGTGTCTTTGCCGAGATGTCGTTCATTATGTCTATGGAGACCTTGCCTTTTAGTCCCGCCTCGTTTGCCACGGCAAGCAGGTGCAGCACCGAGTTGGTGGAGGCGCCTATCGCCATGTCCACCGTCTCGGCGTTTCTGAACGCCGCCGCCGTCATTATATCGAGGGGACGGATGTCCTTTTCAAGCAGGTTCATGACTGCCGCGCCCGCACGCTTTGCGAGTGCCGGCCTCTGCGAATACACGGCGGGAACGGTGCCGTTTCCGGGCAGCGCCATGCCCAGCGCCTCGCACAGGCAGTTCATGGAATTTGCCGTGAACATGCCGGAGCACGAACCGCAGGTGGGGCATGCTCCGCACTCGAAGTCCTTGAGTTCGTTTTCGTCTATCCTGCCCGCGTTGTATGCGCCCACCGCCTCGAACATGGTGGAAAGGGAGGTCTTTTTTCCGCGCACCCTGCCCGCGAGCATCGGCCCGCCGGATACGAACACAGAGGGAACGTTCACCCTTGCCGCCGCCATCAGCATGCCGGGAATTATCTTGTCGCAGTTGCCTATGAATATCGCCGCCTGAAATGCGTGGGCGCGGATGAGTATCTCGGCGCTGTCGGCTATTATCTCGCGCGAGGGCAGCGAATAGCGCATGCCCGCATGTCCCATGGCAATGCCGTCGCACACGCCTATCGAGGGTACTATCACTGGTTTGCCGCCCGCGGCTATAACGCCCTCCGCGGCCGCGCGCGCCACTTCGCTAAGGTGGGTGTGCCCGGGGATTATTTCGCTCTGCGCGCAGATTATTCCCACCAGCGGCTTCTTCATTTCATCGTCCGTCCAGCCGAGCGCCCGCAGCAGCGACCGCTGCGAGCTCATGTCAAGGCTGTCTGAAAATATATTATTCATGTTCAAGTCCTCGGTATTGCAAAGTTATATTGTTAAAATTGCGCCGCACGGATCATGCGCTTCAGATGTTGTCGTTGTAACAGTCCCTGTCTTTAAGGGTATGCCTGCCGCGCGCGAGCACGGTGACGCCCGTGCGCTGCATCTCTATTATTCCGTACGGCTCTATCACTTTCAGAAAAGCGTCCAGCTTGGAGGGTGTGCCGGTAAGCTCGAGCACCATGGTATCCGGGGAGAGGTCTACGACCTTGGCCTTGTATATCTCCTTTATCTCCACGACCTGTCCGCGAACGTCGGGCGTGGCGGGCACCTTGACCAGCAGCAGCTCCCTGTATACGCAGTCCAGTTCGTCGGCGCAGCCTATCTTTTTTACGTCGTCGAGCTTGTCCATCTGCTTTATCATCTGGTAAAGCATGTATTCGTCGCCGATGAGCACTATCGTCATGCGCGAGATGTCGGGATCCTCGGTGGCGCACACCGAAAGGCTCTCTATGTTGTAGCCCCGCCTTGCAAACAGTCCGCTTATGCGCGTAAGCACGCCGCTGCGGTTGGAGACGAGCGCGGCAATGGTGTTCTTTTTGGGGTCTTTCCTGTATTCCGCCATGTCAGTTTTCCTCCATCTTCGTAAGTTGGGTGTCGTAGGTCATGCCCGGCTTTATCATGGGCAGCACGTTTTCATCCTCGGAGATGCGGCAGTCCACAAGCACGGGGCCTTTGCCCGCGGCGATGTATCCGAACGCCTCTTTCAGCACGGGGCGCACGTCCTTTTCGCTCTCTATCCGCAACCCCTTGGCGCCGAAGCTCTCGGCAAATTTAACGTAGTCGGTCTTCTTGTGCAGCGTGGTCTGCGAAAAGCGCCTGCCGTAGAATATCTTCTGCCACTGGCGCACCATGCCCAGAACGCCGTTGTCCATCAGCAGTATGGCTATGGGCGTGCCATGCGTGACCGCGGTCGAAAGCTCGTTCATGTTCATGTTGAAGCAGCCGTCGCCCGTTATAAGCACTGCGGGTTTGCCGCTGCCGAAGCACGCGCCTATCGCCGCGCCCATGCCGTAGCCCATGGTGCCCAGTCCGCCCGAAGAGCAGAACAAGCGGGGCCTGTTCACGCGGAAGTACTGCGCCGTCCACATCTGGTGCTGGCCCACGTCGGTCACCACGGGTATGTCCCCGGGCGCAAGTTCGGACGCCGTGCTTATTATCTTGTAGGCGAGGAAGTTGGTGTCCTTTTTGACCTTCTCTTCGCCCTTGTATACGTTCACTTCGTCCAGCCACTCCGCCCTGTTCGTCCTCCCGAGCATGGGCAGCAGCGTTTCGAGCGCCTCGTGCAGGTCGCCCATCACGTGTATGTCAGAACGCACGTTCTTGTCTATCTCGGCGTTGTCTATGTCGATGTGTATTACCGTCTTGTCCTTTGCGAACATGTCGCGGTTTAGCGCCACTCTGTCGGAAAAGCGCGTGCCCAGCGCTATAACCGTGTCTGCCCGCATCAGCGCCTTTGCCGCCGCAACGGTGCCGTGCATGCCTATCATGCCCAGGCAGTGCCTGTCGTCGTCGGGTATGCAGCCCTTGCCCATCAGCGTGTAAACGGCGGGGCAGTCCTGGCTTTCGCACAGCTGTTTGAGCAGGGGGGAGGCCTCGGAAGAGATTATTCCGCCGCCCGCCATGATTATCGGCCGCCTGCTCGCCGCTATCGCCTCTGCCACGGGCGTCATCTTTTCTTTGCTCACGGGCAGGGGCTTATAGTGCGCGGGTTCCACCGGCGTATATTCGCACTCGTCGGTCTGTACGTTTTTGAGTATATCGATGAGCACCGGCCCCTTTCTGCCGCTGCCCGCAAGGTAAAATGCCTTGCGCACGGTGTCGGCAAGGTCCTTTACGTCCTTTACTATAAAGTTGTGTTTGGTTATCGGCATGGTTATGCCGCAGATGTCTATCTCCTGGAAGGAGTCCCTGCCTAAAAAGTTCAGCCCCACGTTGCCCGTTATGGCTACCATGGGTACGGAATCCATATAGGCGGTGGCGATGCCCGTCACAAGGTTGGTCGCGCCCGGGCCGCTGGTCGCAAAGCATACGCCTGTTTTACCGGTCACCCGCGCATAGCCGTCCGCGGCGTGCGCCGCGCCCTGTTCGTGCGCGGTGAGTATGTGGTTTATCTTTCCGTTTCTGAACAGTGCGTCGTAAATGTCGAGCACGGTGCCGCCGGGATAGCCGAATATCGTGTCTACCCCCTGTTCCAAAAGGCAGTTTATGAGTATCTCCGCTCCCTTCATCTTCATATCAAGCTCCTTCCGCCGCGCCGCCCGCGCGCGTACTATAATTATATCTGTATTGTATCTATTTTAAGGTATGGCCGCCCCGCTGTCAACAAAATCGAAGTATTTTTTGCATATAATGCATAAATTTTCAGTTTCGTTTATAAGAATGCACGATGCGGCATCGCTAAGCAGTCGTTATGTGCACAGTTATATATGCAAATGCGGCGTATATTTCAGATTTTTGTGTAGTCTTCGGCTATTGCGCATAAGACGCATTTTGTATTTTTATCCGTTTTTATGCCGTCGGAGATCTCCGCGCCGAATATCAGCAGCACGTCGTTTCCGTCGCAGAGGAGGGGGATAGTCTTGCGCAGACGGACGGGTATCTTTTTATCGGTAAACCAATCGCCCAATTTTTTTGTGCCTCCGCCGAACTTGGTGAACCTGTCGCCCGCGCGCATGAAGCGGACTGTTGCGGAGGGTGGTATCTTGTCGCCGTCGAAGCGCAGCACCTTGAAAGCCGTTTCGGGGCAGCGATACTGCACAACGTCTTTCATGTAGTCGTCCAGTTCGTAGTCGAAGCATACAGCGGCGGTCTGTCCGCAGTAGTCGGTGGCAAGCCGGCGGTAAAAATGCTCGTACGGCGCACCCTCGTCCTCGCAGTGCAAAAGTTCGCTATCAATGATGCATATCCTGCTCTCTTCCTTGAAGGCGGTAAGGCCCAGAAACTCGAACTTTTTTCCGTTTTCGGCAAATTGCAGGTTATAAAGCCTTTCAAGCTGGCCGCTCGTATAGTCCTTCTTCTGATGCCTGCCGGCGATGATTTCAACTGCGGCGCGGCGGAAGATCACCCTCTCTTCGCAGTGCGCTATATAGTTGCCATACGGCTCGCGGCGGGAGAGCAGCGGCTTCGCCTGTCTTTCGAAATATTCCTCGTCCTCTGCGGCAAGGCGCGAAAAGCGGTATATGGCCTTCGCTGCGCCCGGCACGGCCTCTTCCAGGGCGGGCAGTACGCCCAGCCTTATCTTGTTGCGGGTGTAGTCGGTCGTAAAATTCGTTTCGTCGTCTACGTACGGTATGCCGTTTTCGGCGATGTAGGCGTCTATCTCGGCGCGGGTGCAGGCGATCAGCGGGCGGATTATGGAAAGTTGACTGTCGTTTGTTTTCATCTCCGCGTCGGTTATGCCGCGCATGCCCGCAAGCGCGGTGCCGCGGGCAAGGTTGAACAGTACCGTTTCGGCGTTGTCGTTAAGGTGGTGGGCGGTGGCAACGCAGTCGCATCTGCCCGCTTCGTTCATGTAGCATTCAAGCCTCCACGCCCGCGCGTCGTTCTCGTCGCGCAGCTCTCTTCCGGCAACGTAGCGTGAGAGGGGCACTCCGAGTTTTTTGCAGTATTCGGCCACGAACGCACTGTCGCGCTCGGAGGCCTCGCCGCGCATTCTGTGGTCGCAGTTGAGTGCGGTCAGCGTTATGCCGTATCCGGCCGCATGCGCGTGCAGGCAGTGCAGCAGCGCCATGGAATCGCGTCCGCCCGATACTGCAACGCAGATATGCTTGCCGGCGTATTTTTTCAGATCGATGTTCATGCTACGATTATACCACATTGCGCGCAGATATGCAACGGGGTAAAATTTGCCTTTTGCGGCGCGGCGGGCGTTATTTGAAAAAAATTTTGCGGCGGCGTTAAAAACGGTTGACAAACACGCTTTAATTTAATAGAATAATAAAGCTCTCTTGTAAGGGCATTTATCGCGGGGTAGAGCAGCCAGGTAGCTCGTCGGGCTCATAACCCGGAGGTCGTAGGTTCGAATCCTGCCCCCGCAACCAGCTCGGAGCGCGACCAACTCTGCATCTGTTCCGGCAAGCCGAAACAGATTGCTTTAAGGTCGGCTTCTCGCTTTTCGCGAAAAGTTCTTCGCGCGTAAAGCTCTCGAATGAAATGAAGAGATACTTTTCGCGAGGAGTTTTGTAACGAGGAGTTTTGTAACAAGGCGTGAAGTTTTTATAAATTTCCCGCCGGAAATCATCCGCGGTCGGGCGGTTTTGTATGGCGTGCGCTTAATGAGCGGTGTGGCTGCATTAAACGCACGATTTTAATGGCGACGTAGCTTAGTTGGCCTATAGCGGCCGGTTCATACCCGGCAGGTCGGTGGTTCGAATCCACCCGTCGCTACCACGAAAAAATCAGGCAGAACCGGTTTTTACATAAGCCGAGCGGGAAACCCGCAAAGCACAGCGGCCCCATGGTCAAGCGGTCTAAGACATCGCCCTTTCACGGCGGTAACCCGGGTTCGAGTCCCGGTGGGGTCACCAAACAAGTTAAAGGCGAACCCGTTTCCATTAGGAGACGGATTCGCC
>ERZ1090865.1820-NODE-1821-length-10162-cov-8.441080_pt1 | contig 10162 bp, 7 predicted proteins | sample MGYA00478478_ERZ1090865 | MGnify/ENA primary metagenome ERZ1090865 (study PRJEB33644, sample SAMEA5815715) | chicken gut metagenome | biome: Chicken; feature: Gastrointestinal Tract; material: Caecum | place: Ireland | collected 2019-01-01 | study: A study of the... | reverse complement strand
CCCAATACGCCCCTGCCCGAATTTGAAAGGCTGCTCCGATTTGTCATTTCTTCCTGCAAATCGCGCGGAACAACGCCCGCCTTCACCTCCCTTCCGCCCATCGATTCGCAGAGATATTTTTCAAACGTCATCTGCGGTAGAGCGGACGGAAAGAAGATCATGCAATTTTTTCGGGGGGACGTGACCAACATTTCCCGCCATCAGGAGTGTTACAATACCGCCATTTTAAAAATAGCCCTGGAAAACGGATGCCCATTTTTTGATTACCGCAGCGAACTTTTATTGCGGACAGATTATCTCGACTGCCTTTCCGACGACGGGATCCACCCAAATCAACAGGGACACGACGCCATAGCGCAATATTTTTGTCGGCTCTTTGCACGCAATACAGCCGTCATGTAGTTACAGAGCGATCATTCCGTTCGCGGGTACTCTCAGCCTTGCGAATTTCTCTTTTGTCAAACAGAGAGCCTGCGGTATTGCCGCAGGCTCTCTGTTTTTCCGAAAACTTCCTTTATTCCCGATTTTTCGGAGCGATTCCAGAAAACTTGGAGTCTTTTCCCCACCTACCGCGTTGAAAATTACTCCGAAATATGGTAAACTTAAAACACCGATCGGAAAAGGAGAACAAAATGTCTGAAAATCGAATGGGTGAATTTCTCGCCGCCCTGAGAAAGACAAAGGGATATACGCAGCAGGAAATCGCCGAACGGTTGGGTGTTTCCAACAAGACGGTGAGCAGCTGGGAAACAGGAGCATCCGCTCCCGACATTTCCATGCTTCCCGTCCTTGCCGAACTGTATGAAGTGACGTGCGATGAAATTATCCGCGGAAAACGGATCCCCGCCGCCGATCTTCCGAATAAAAATCAACCGAAGCGCGACAAAGCGATCCGCCGTATTCTGCAAAAACAACAGACAAATCTGGCAACCGTCTGCTGGATCTCAGGCGGTCTGACCGTGTTGGGCATTCTTGTGACGATGCTGACGGGATTTGCCGCTCTGGAAAGCCTGCTCGCCTTTTTTATAGGGCTGATCTTTTTGATCGCCTCCTTTGTTACGGCGGCCATTGCCCTGCGGCGCATCCGTTTCGCCTTGGGAAGCGATTGGATAAACGAGGAAACGGACAAATTAAACGCCTCCATCGACAAGGCTTTTCTCGGGATCATCTGTGCAAACACAGGCGCTTTCGCATTTATCCTGCCGCACGCCACTGCACCCGTTCATACGGGTTTGAGCACCGATTGGCTGCTCCCCGAATTTGCCTGCGGATTGCTCGGTCTGTTTCTTGCCCTGCTCGTCGGGATCCCCGTCCTTTTGCACCGTCGCAAAAAAATCCTGCAAATCCCTTTGGCAGAGGGCGCATCCTTATCTGCCGCCGACCCGCGGCAAAAGGCGATCGCTCAAAACAAACTCGCGCAATGGCGGTACAAAAACATTGTATTGATCATTTTTCTTCCCCTCTTTCTCTTTGCAATCGTTGCCGCGTGCCTCGGCGCGGTCAATTCATCCCTTCAATATCATGTCAGTCTCGGAGGGTCACAAACCCTCGATTGCACGGCGGAAAGTCTGAATGCCGTGCAGGGCCCCTTCCAGGAATGTGAATACACCCTCGTGTCCGAAGAACAGCCGCAGAGTCCGACAGAGACAGGCAAGTATGAAGTAAAATTTCTCTTTCCCGAATTTCCCGAACATTGGCGCAAATATTACCGAACGGAGGACACGGACGAAGGCACGCTCGTCACAATCTGGAAATACCGCGTAAAAATCTATGACAGCGAGGAGATCCTCGAATTTTATGCTTACCAGGCGGAGTACCAGGGTGGTATCTCCGTTTTATCCGCAACAAAGTACGGCGACGCAAGATTCCTGATCACCTTGGAAGTTGCGCCGACTCTTTACGATGAATATTTGCTGCTACAAACGGCAAATCTGAAAGATACTCTTTCCCTTTGCACACTCGGCGTCGCTGCCCTCGGCGTTTTGTCGCTTGCCGTAAGCGTCCCCGTCTATCTCCGAAAAAATCGAAATTTCCGCCGTTCATTCCCCCAAGTCTGAAAAAAGAGCGCTTTTTTTAAAGCGCTCTTTTTATGATCAAGTTATAATCCGGATGACATTCGGGAAGTATAGATGCTCCGTATCTGATCGATCTGATCGGTGTATTCAAAATCTTTATGATAGACAATGTTGATCTCTCGGACAATGCTCAGATTTTCAATAGGGACGACCACAAGTTTGCCTTTTTTGATCTCCTGCGTACAGACGCTGTGTGACAGGACGGAGCTTCCGAACCCGTTTGCAACGAGGGATTTGATCGTCGCAATGTTATCCACTTCCATAATGACGTTATAGTTCATGATGTTGTCGTTCAGGCTTTCCAGACACGCCTCAAAAAGTTCGCGGGTGCTACTCCCCTTGGTGCGGAGGATAAGGCTTTGCTCCCTGAGTTTGCTCATGCTGATCATACTTTTATTGGCGAGAGGATCGTCTTTCCCGACGACGTACACGAGGTAATCCGTGGATAAGAGTATACGGTTAAAACGGTTGTCCAGGCTGGCGTTTCCGTTTACAATGATCAGATCCACCTCATAAAGTTTCAGTTTTGTATAAAGATTTTTTATAGTGTCAGAAATAATTTTTATATGTGTACCCTTATTTTGAGTACAGAATTCCGCCAGGATCTCCGAGACAATACTGAACTCGATCGTCTGAGTCACGCCTATGACAAGCTTGTGGGATTGGCTCTTTTCATTTTTGAGCTCTTCCTGCATACTCTTGTATAAATTCGCGATCCTGTTTGCATATTTAAAAGCGATCTCCCCTGTATTCGTGAGAATGATCCCTTTTTCCGAACGTACATACAGTTTTGTACCCAATTCCTGTTCAAGCGCGCGGAGCTGCTGACTGACGGCGGGCTGCGTGAGATTCAGCTTTTTTGCGGCGACGGAAGCACTTGCAGACTCTGCCACCTCTAAAAAAGTGTACAATTTATTGCTCAACATTTTCTTTCCCCTCAACAACTTTATAACAAAAATTTATATCATATTAGAAAAATGTTATTTGACATTATACATTTTTGCCCTTATAATCTCATTATAATATTAAAAAAAAGATCTGTCAATATTTGGCGGAATTTTTGACGGTAGGAAAATGGTTGACGAATTGATTTATCTGTTGCGCATTGTGTTTGCAGTTGTACTCGGCTTTGCCATCGGATTTGAACGCAAATTACGGTTTAAAGAAGCGGGGATCCGTACACATACCATTGTAAGCGGAGGCTCTGCGCTGATCATGATCGTATCCAAATACGCCTTTTCGGATACGGTGGAATTCGACTCTTCCCGTGTTGCCGCCCAAATCGTTTCGGGGATCGGATTCCTTGGAGCGGGCATCATCATCTATCGAAAACAGGTCGTTCACGGACTGACGACCGCGGCCGGGGTCTGGGCGACTTCGGGCGTGGGCATGGCAGCAGGCGGCGGACTGTATATCGTCGCCGCAGGAGCGACGGTGATCCTCATCGCCATTCAATGTATTCTGCACCTGCGCTGTAAATTATTCTCTACAAAAAAATATGTCCGTCTGAAAATCGTGTTTGAAGATCCTTTGAGCCAGAACGCCAACAAAGTTACGGAATTGTTCGGAGTAGACAGATTCAACAAACTTCATGTAGAAAGAAAAGGTGACAAAATTTTTTGCATCGGCACCGTTACGACCGACAAAGAACTCCCTGCAAGTAAACTGAGCAATGTTTTGAACGAGAACGACTACATCCATGAAATTGAAAGATGCGACGATGAGTGATAAAGTTGTAAAAAAATTGTAAAAAATTTGTAAAAAAATTTTTGAAATGCTATTGAAATTTTCCCAAGCCCGTGTTAAAATAAGTTCAATCAAAGACGAATTACATAAATTTTACTAAAAGGGTACCCTTTTTCTCTCCGCCGGAGAGAAAAAGAAAAAATCCGCCGTCGTCTGCTCCCAAGGACACGCCAAAGGAGTTGTTCCGGCTTCGGACAAAACGGGAAAAACAGGAGAACAAATGATACTCGGACAAAATTTCCGGTGCGGATTTTACGAAATACCCCCCGCCGAACGCATGGACGCCATACGGAGAGCGGGATTTGATGCCGTCATGTTCTGGTGGGGAAACGAATTCGACTCCACCGATGGGGACAAACATCTGAGGATGCGGCTGGCGATCAAAAACAGACTGAAAGTAAATACCCTGCATTTTCCTTCCACGTTTGCGGACAGGCTCTGGCGAAAAGAATGCTGCGAAGAATATGCAGACGAAATCATCGACGCCCTGCGCGACTGTGCTACCTACGGTGTTGAAAATCTGGTATTGCACACGACCAGAAAGCTGATCACTCCCCCCTTCAACGAGGAAGGACTGAATGCGATCGGCCGCGCATCCGTGCAGGCAGAAAAACTGGGCGTCAATATTGCACTGGAAAATACGCGTTTTCCTGCCTACAACGCCTATATTTATAAGAATATCCCCTCCCCGAGGCTGACGCTCTGTTATGACACGGGCCACGAACATTGCTATACCAAGGACAAAAATATTTTGGATCTGTTCGGGGACAAGCTTTCCACAACGCACATTCACGACAACGACGGAACCTGCGACCAGCATCATCTGATGGGAGAAGGCAACATCAATTTTGCCCCCATCTTCGACAGGCTGAAAAAATTGGGGCTTAAATATTACAATCTCGAATCCTATTGCGACGAAAAGAGCCGCTATTACGGAAAATGTACGCTGAGCGAATTTCTCTCGCTCTCTTACAGGACCCTCACGGGATTTCTGACCGATTCTGACCGCGTTTTCTCATTGCGCGGTTGAATAAAAACTATATGATGTAAGGAGAAGATGTTATGAGAAAACTGTTATCTGTTCTGCTCGCCGGCGCCTTTATCGTCAGCGCAGCAGGCGCACTGTCCGCATGCAACAAGACCGAAGCTTCGGAAATCGAGAAGAAAGTTGAAGCCGCGGCGACTATGACTGAGGATGAACTCATTGCGGAAGCCGCAAAAGAAACCGGAAAGTTTGTTGCTTACGGAAACTCCTCCCGTATCGTCGACGCGATGGAAGGCTTTGTTGCAAAATACGGCACACAGCTCAACCTGTCCTCCAGCAATGCAGCCGCATCCAAACAGACCGATACAGAAATCTTTACCCTGATCGACACAGAATCAAAGGCAAGCAGCAATACGCAGAATGCGTCCATGGTACTCATTCAGGACAGCGCTTCCCTCGATCTGTACAGAACAAGCACCGATTTGTTCTACAACTATGTCCCCGCATCCCTCGGCAGCAACATCTCCGAATCGGATAAAGTTCCCCTGGCACAGCAATATATCAACAAGCTGTTCATGTGGAACAACCAGGGCAGCGATGTCCCCGAGTTTTCCAACGTATGGGAACTGACGGAAGATACTTATAAAGACAAGATTTTCTTCAAGAGCCCCAAGAGCGAACAGGTCAACATGAACTTCCTGATCATGCTGACAGGCGAAGAATGGTCCGGAAAGCTGGAAGACGCTTACCTTGCACTCAACAACACCGCGGCCGACGATGTCGGCTCGGGCAAAAAGTACGAGAACTACGGTTACAAGTGGATCTCCGAGTTCATCGCAAACTGCAATTTCAGCATCAACAGCGATACGACGATGGCACAGAACCTCTCCAAACCCGAAAACGCGGGACGCATGGGATTGTTTGTGCTTTCCAAACTGCGCGATGATTCCGTCCTCACGGAGAATCTGCAGGTCGCCGCATGGAACGAAGGCTCCGACAACAATTATGTCAAGATCGAGCCGTTTGCAGGATTTATGTATGCACTGTATGCGCAGCTCGCCTCGCACGGCCCTCGCCCCTACACCGCCATGCTGTTCATCAACTACCTGATGACGGCTGAAGGCTTTGCTCCCTGGGCTTCCCTGGGCGGATATTCCTCCAATTCTTCTATCCCTGTTACCGAAGGCGACAGCGAACTTTCGTTCTGGCGCGACAACCTCGTCTTTGAAGACGGAAAATACATCATCAGCGTTAAGACGAAAGTGGAAGACTACATCAACGGTCTTCTCAAATAAGGTTTAAGCAACCTATCTGAAGGACAGCGGGGAGGCGGCGTCAGCCTGCCTCCCCTCTTTGATATTAAGGAGGCTCCAATGAAAAAAAAGATAGATAATGCTGCAGAGGAAAACGCCCCCATCAGTAAAAAAAGAAGATTTTTCAATCACGTCAAGCGTTTTCTCTCCAATCCTGCAAACATAATCCTCATTGTTTTTCTCGTCATTCTTGTCTTCATGATCTTCTATCCGCTGTTTACCCTGATTTTGAGTACCTTCCAGGTGAGCAGTATTACGGAAACTCTTTTCGGAGTAAAATACGGAGACCTGACAGGACTTTGGTGGTACAGAATGTTTGCATCCGATATGAGTTCCACTTATTTCTGGATGCCCTTGCTGAATTCCATTCTCATGTCCCTTTTGGCAAGCGTCATTGCCATCCTTTACGGCGGCGTGGTGGCATTCTTTATCACCAGAACAAACATGAAAGGGAAAAAATTTATTTCCGCCATCTTTGTTTTCCCCTATATCATGCCCAGCTGGACGCTGGCGACATTCTGGCAGAATTTCTGGCAAAACCCTTCCATCGGAACAGGTACAGGCGGAATGCTGTATAACATTACGGGACTTTCCGTACCCGCTTCCTGGGTCTACGGGCTTGTCCCCTGCGCCATCGTGCTCGGACTGCACTACGCGCCCTTTGCTTATATCCTCATCGGCGGCATCCTGCGCAACATGGATGCAAACCTGGAAGAAGCCGCAACCATCCTGAAAGCTTCCCGCGCTAAGATCATTTACCGCATTACGCTGCCTATCGTCCTGCCCGCCCTCGTATCCACCTTCCTTTTGGTATTTGCAAGCTCCATGAGCTCGTACGCAGTGCCGAAATACATCGGAGGAGACATGACGGTTCTGACAACGTACATGAAAAACTTCCTCAACAACGGATATTACGGGCAAGGTTACATCATGGCGCTCGTCATGATCGTGCTCGGCGTCGCGATCCTCGCGGCAAACCAATATATCACAGGAAAACGCAAATCCTTTACCACCGTGTCCGGTAAATCGGGACAGGTTTCCTACATCAATCTGCACAAAGCCAATTACGTCGTGGCAACCATACTGACCATTCTCAGTTTGTTCTGTGCGGTCCTTCCCCTCATCACGTTCGCCCTCGAATCCTGCTGCGTCATTCCGGGCGACTACTCCACCCTGACGCTGGAATACTGGATCTCCAGAGAACAGGTCGGGACAGGCAACGGATTGGTCGGGATCCTGTTTGAAAAACAGGTGTGGCAGGCATTCGGGAACAGCATTCTGCTGGCGTTCCTTTGTGCGATCATTGCGGGAAGCAGCGGTGTCCTCATCGGATATGCCGTTGCCAGAAAACGCGCGACGCGCATGGCAAGATCGGTTGACAGCCTTGCGTTCCTGCCCTACCTGATGCCTTCCATGGCTTTGGGCGCTGCGTTCCTGACAATGGCCTTTACTTTCGGCCTGGCAAAATCGTTTATCGTGCTCGTGCTGGTCGGTTCTCTCAAATACCTGCCTTTCGCCTCCCGAAGCGGCATCAATGCGATGCTTCAGCTTTCCGGAGAAATCGAAGAGGCGGCGATCATTGTCGGAGTCCCTTGGTGGAAGAGAATGGTACGCGTCATTTTCCCTATCCAGAAATCCACATTTATTTCCGGATACCTGCTCCCCTTCACCTCTTGCATGCGCGAACTGTCCCTGTTCGTCCTGCTTTCCGCGGGCTCCACAACCTTGCTCGCTACCCTGTTGGATAACTGGTCGCAGTGGTGGCCGCAGTCGGCAAACGCACTCAACCTGCTGATCATCGTCACCGTGCTCGTCATCAACTTCGCGGTCAACAAGCTTACGGGCGCATCCATTGATAAAGGCGTAGGAGGTTAATCAACATGCCTGAAATTATTCTTAAAAACGTTACAAAACGCTGGGGAGATTTCTTTGGCGTAAAAGATTTGACCATGACCATCGAAGACAGGGCGTTTATTACCCTGCTCGGCCCTTCCGGCTGCGGAAAAACAACTACCCTGCGCATGATCGCAGGGCTGGAAACTCCTACCTCCGGATTTATCTCCATTGACGGAGTCCCCGTATTCGATTCCGAACGCGGGATCAATATTCCCCCGCAAAAGCGCGACATCGGGTTCCTGTTCCAAAACTACGCCCTGTGGCCGCACATGACCGTATATAAAAACATTTCGTTCGGTCTGGAAAACCTGCACTGGAAAAAGCCTGAAATTGAAGCGCGCGTCGACGAGCTGTGCAAGATGCTTAAAATCGAACAGTTCAAGCAGAGATACCCTTCCGAACTTTCCGGCGGTCAACAGCAGCGCGTGGCAATCGCCCGTACGCTTGCACCCAAACCCAAGGTCCTTTTTATGGACGAACCGCTTTCCAACCTCGATGCAAAACTTCGCCTGGAAATGCGCACGGAGCTCAAACGCCTGCACATCGACACCGACAGTACCTTTGTCTACGTCACGCACGACCAGCTGGAAGCAATGACTCTTGCCACAAAGATCTGTCTGATGGAAACGGGCGTGATGCAGCAGTACGATCCCCCGCTGATCACGTACAGCCGCCCGAACAATCTGTTTGTCGCAGATTTTGTCGGAAACCCGACCATGAACTTCCTCGATGCACACGCAGAACAGATCGGCCCGCGCAAGGTCAAGCTGGATATCTACGGTCTGCAAGCCGTGCTTGAGTGCGACGAGGACATCTCGGTGCCCGATGCCGATGGGATCAACGTGGTCGTAGGCATACGCCCGGAATTTATTGACGTCAACGAACAAGGCAAGGGAATTGAGGGAAAAGTATATTCCACTCTCCCTTCCGGTATGGAAACCACCGTAAAAATCGAGTACGCCGGGCAGCTCCTCACTTCCGTGGAATTCGGCGGCGTAGATTTCAAAGTCAATCAACCCATACACTTCTCCTTCCGCGGTAAAGATATTCTTTTGTTCGACAAACAATCCAAAAACAGGATCGGAGTCGGAGAACTGAAAATCTGATCTTCCGTCCCCGCTCTTTGAAAGAGCGGGGATTTTTTTGTAAAAAATCCTATGCTAGAAATGGCCGAAGCCAAGACATGAAAAAAGGGCGCACAATGCGCCCTTTCCCTTGCTTTGGGTTTAGCGGATAAAAATGCTACTTCTGTATTTTATATTTTTTATAAGTCCGTTTTCTCAATTTTATTATATTTTCTTTTAATACTCTTTTTTGCCCATGATCTTATTTCGTAATCAGAATCATAAACACATTCATTTAATATATTTTCCGTAAGCCATTTCTTTTGCGCAAGCCGACGAAGCGCGCTCCCGCGGCAAAAAGAACATAAGGAATTTTCGTAAATATAATAGTACACCTCTTTCGGGACTGATATCTTTTTTAAATCAACCATCATTACAGCGGAAAACGCATCATGCCAATTTTCACCATCTTCATAATCAATTTTGAGCTTTGTGAGAGCGGAAAACAAAATTTTCTCATCTCCAGGGAGATAATTATTCAATAACAGCCTCACCGCACTGCCATTCTCTGTGTTTTCTTGCAACACCTCCAAAGCAAATTTATGAAGTCCGCTTTCCTGACGTTCGCTTAAAATCCGCAAAACTTCCCGTTTTAAGGAGGCATTCCCATTTTTATAATATCTTATCAACTCTTCGTTTTTGATGGGACAATTATCGCAAAAACATTGCAATAATTCTGTCTTACGATTCTCGTCATTCGTAGAAGCAATCATTCCTGCAAGAACGTTACTTTGTTGTGAGTCATTCAAATAGCGGAGTTTAAGCCTATCATGTAAACTATCCGTCCCTTTTCTCACTTTTTCAATTAATTTTTCCGCTGTTTCTTCTTTAGAAATAAGATTATTGCTTTTTTCATTTTCCAAACATACTCTATTATAAAATAAAGCGTACTCATCTTCCTTTGCGGCTTTCTTCTTTAGAAAAGTTTGTACTCGCTTTTTGCCGAATTTACTTTCTGCGTTACAATAAAACCCCGAAAAATCCGCAGCTTTTTTATATAAAAACAATTTTCCCAAATCTTTA
>ERZ1090865.1819-NODE-1820-length-10172-cov-12.162301_pt1 | contig 10172 bp, 11 predicted proteins | sample MGYA00478478_ERZ1090865 | MGnify/ENA primary metagenome ERZ1090865 (study PRJEB33644, sample SAMEA5815715) | chicken gut metagenome | biome: Chicken; feature: Gastrointestinal Tract; material: Caecum | place: Ireland | collected 2019-01-01 | study: A study of... | reverse complement strand
AGATGTCTTAGGGTCTCGTGGGCTCGGAGATGTGTATAAGAGACAGCTACGGCGATGTTTAATAATTATAAATAATATTATTAACACAATAACGGCTATACAACCGTAATAAATGTAAGTTTGAGTTTTATCTGTTTTTTTAGTTTGATTTTTTGTTTCTTTGGTATCATCGACTTTGATTACATATTCACCGTCTTTAGTGTATAAGTAATTTTCTCTGGCATATCTGGCTACATAATCTTTATCTTGAAGTTTTGTTATTTCGGTTTTCAAACTAGTAGCTTCTGATTTTAAACTAGATAGTTTGTCATTTAATTCTTTGTTTTCGTTAGTCAGTGAATAAAGGCTTGTAGCTGTTGTTATAACTGTAAATATACAGTATCCAATGATAAAAACAGCAATTGGTCCAAGAACAGCTAAACGTCTTTTGGCTGTTTTGGGTACTTGTCTACTTTTTGCCATTTAATCACCTCTATTCTCACCTTAAAGTATACCATCTTTTATTTGATTTTACAATTAAATGAGAATATCACTTTACATATTTTAGTTTACGTTTGTCGATTATTTTTTTAATATATTTCGAGATAATTATTTCAAGATAGAAACCGAGAACTAGGGCAAATAACATATAAGGGTGAAAAGCGGCATTATCGATATACTTTAGGCCGATAAAATAGATAATATTACTGAGTCCAACGATAAGAATGGTTCCGATTGTTTTTATAAATTTATTAGAGTGATAGATTATTTTATGATTGAGTGTTAAGAGTAGGGAAAAGCAAATTCCAAAGAGAAAAGAAAATGTCAAGGTGGCAATTTGTAAGTTTAGAGCCATTATTTAAATAGTTTACTGAAAAATCCGGATTCTTTTTCTTTGTTATCGCCTTCTGTATAGGTTATACTGTCTACTTTACCTTTAATTGATACGTTTCCTTGATAGGTATCTAGTTTTATTATTTCAAGTTCTTCTCCTTTTAATGTCAGATTTCCCATGCTGGTTTCCATAAAGAATTCATTTTCATCAAAGTTGTCTATTTTTTTGACACCCGTGATGATGATATTTTTCCTTTCGTTAATTGTAATACTATGATTTAATGAAGTTATAACACTGTCTATTTTGTCCATATTAATCCTCCTACTTTAAGAATATGTGATTCTTAATTGATTATGATTTAAATTAAAGTTATAATGAATCTAGGTGATTGTATGAACTTTTTAATGGATATTACGAACAATTTCATGAATGAGTTAACTAATTTAAGCTATATATTTCCAGCCATTGGAACAGGAGTGACTTTATCAGCACCAATTGCGGTTATGAAATTATCGGATGCTTTGAAAAAAAGAAGGGAATACAAAGATAGCTATTTTAAGGTTTCTAGAAAAGCTAGTTCTTCAAAAGTTATGGAACGCGGATATTTGAAGCTTCGCTTAAAAGATAAAGAAGAAATAAAAGAGATACGAGCTAAATTAGAAATACCAGAACAATTTCAAGAAATTTCTGATGAATTTTTTAAAAAAGTTGATCTTGAGAATCAGCCTAGATGTATTAATAATTTAAGATCTCTTAAGTTTGCGCATATAGGGCTGCGGGATGATATTATACTTCATTTAAAAAACATGGTTTCTTCTTCGCCAGCTGCGGCCATGTATGATTCAGATTCAAATAAGATAGAAGATTTAGAGAAAAGGCCATCAAAACCTGTCTTAAGCCATGAGTTTTTACATATGGCTTCGACGCAGGCATATGAATGTGGTTTTCATCAGGTTGGAGTATACGATTCTAAAACCAGAAAACATATTTATGTTGGAAGAGGCCTTAATGAAGGGTATACAGAACTTTTAAATTGCCGGTTATTTGATTATGATTTAAAAAAAAGCACTTATAGAATTCCTGTTAAATTAACAAGGCTTATAGAGGTGTTTTTCGATAATCCAGAGGAGATGAAAAAAGCTTATTTTCATAATGATTTGGCAAAGGTATATTTAGAATTTTGTAAGTACGGGTCTAATGAAGAATTTTGGAACTTAATGAATGAGATGGATAGTTATGCATATGCGCCGATGCATTTTGATTTTATAAATAGTATAGGTACACAGATGAAACTTTATGAGATTATTAAACGAAGTGATGATGCGGAAAAGATTAAAAGGTTCGAGGATATTTTAGATGAAAATAAGTTTATAGCTTTAGCTAGAAGAGATAACAACTTTAAACTTACTGCAGAGACGATAAAAGAAAAGCACATTTAAAAACTGTAAGCGCTAACTTACAGTTTTTTCAATTATTTATCCTCTTCTTCTTTGTTGTAGGCATCAATAATTGCATCTTCAAACATTTTACGACATTCTTGAGTGATTGGATGAGCAACGTCATGATACTCACCGTCGTTTGTTTTACGGCTAGGCATAGCAGTAAACAAACCTCTGTCACCTTCAATAATTCTGATTCCGTGAACAGCAAAGCAGTCATCTAAAGTAACTGAAGCGATTCCACGCATACGATTCTCATTATTTACTTTACGAATGCTGACTGATGTAATCTTCAAGCTAACCTCTCCCTTCTAGTTTCTTCTTTTTTATTGTACAACAAAACGTTATAAAAATCAACAAAAACAAGGATACTATTCGGATATTTTTATTGTTTTACTTATAATATCGGCATATGAGAAGGATTTTATACTTCTATTTTTATCGTTCATTTCAACTAGAAAGAGAAAATTATATATTTTTTTGATGGTTGCTTCATAAGTTTCGTATTTATTACGACCTAGGTTACACTTAATTTTGACGGTTTTGCCTATATAGGGGGCGATTTTTTTTCTTATTGTATCATTTGATTTACCTTGGATATCCAACATACATGGTTCCTTTCGTAATTATTCCCCCTATTCCATCTTTACCATATTTGGTTTTTTCTAGTATTTCTTTTAGATCGATATCTTTATTTATATCGGATAGACTCATTTTGGCGGCAATTATGGCTGGATCTAAGGCATGAATATTAATCCTTTTAGGACTTGATGCAAAGTTAGCTCCAGCGGTTATTAGGCTTTCGTAATATGACGAGCACCCACCGGCAACAATGATTAATTTTTCATGGCTGCTTTCATATTCTCTTGCTTTTTTTATAGCTTCGACAAAGTATTTGCTGTTTTTATACGCATTTATATCATTTTTTTCACCTTTTCTTTTATAGTAAGCGTCATGACCGGTTATGACGATTATATTAGGTTTATATTTTTCCAAGATATCTTTGATGTTACTCGGCATTTCCGATTCTTCTTCGTTGATACCTAAGGCCCAGATATTCATTTTCTTATAATAGTTTAAACATCTTTGAAGAAAGTCACTGTCACTATCTATTTGAACTATTTTGCCTGGAAGATAAAAGTAATCATCTCTATTTAAACTTTCTGTTTGTTCAATACGTTCTAAAAAGGTTTTTTCGTCTTCGATATCTTCATTATTATATGGAGATAAATCCGAGATTGGACTGTCGACAAGTAATCTAACGTTTACTCCTTTTAGTTCACATGTTTCTTCATTTAATTTTAATATTTTAAAAACGATGTCATTGTTATGGGAGTTTCTGGTTACTAAGTCACCTATTTTAAAGTTCATATCATCACCCAGATAAGTATATGAACTATAATTATTTTTTATAACTTAATTTTTAAAATAAAAAGTTCCGTTTAGGAACTATTTATTTAATATGGCATCTATTGGTTTTATTTTATTTACTCGGCTTACAGAAATAAAGGTTATGACTAGAGAAAGAATTATCGTGAAGATAAACATTCCTATAGGAACTAATGGACTTTTAATTATACCATTTAACGAGTAATACATATTGCCAAACATACTTTTATTTAATATGTCACAGGCAAAGTTCCATCCAATTATGGATATTATCCAAGAAATAAGACCAATGATTATAGATTCATAAGCAAATATTTTTAGAGTGTCTTTATTTCGTGCGCCTAAGGCTCTTAGGATTCCTATTTCTTTTTTCGAATACGAAATGGATGTACCTATAAAGTTTGAGAAAAGTAAGATGGCAAATAAGACAAAGATTAAACTAAGTACTAAAATATATTTATAAAGTCCTTTATATGTTCCGATTATATTTTTTAAATCATTTGGGTTCATACCGAAAGGTTCGTAAGTATAATAGGTTCCATTTGGAAAATCTCTAATTCCGGAATATTTTAATTTTTTAAATACTTCTTTTAGATTATCGATGTCATCGTCATAGATATATATATCACTTAGTAATTTGGTTTTAGGATTATACTCTTCGACAAACTGATTACTAACATAAGTATCATTTTCAGTTGTAATACCAATTATGGTTACTGGTATATCGGTATTATCGGTACTGTTTCTAATTTTTAATTTTAGTTTACTTAGATTATTTGAGTCTTTTAAGTATTGGACCGTATAGGTTTGGACAGATGCTTCATATGGAAGGTTTGAATTTTGTCTTAGATAATCATCAAGACCTGTTTCAAATGCACTATCATAGTATTTTAGTTCTGATAATGATAAAACTATTTCATCTTTGTTCAAATGGTTAATTGTTTTTAGACCATCAATTGTAATTACTTGTAGGTTTTCAGTTATATTTTTTAGATTACCAGAAAAATAGTCGGTTGATGAGAGTTCACTATTATTTAAAATCGGGGTTATATATATTTTATTGAGGATTAATTCTTTATCACTATTTAGCTTAGCTGTTTTAGTAAACCCTTTGACGTAAACCGTGCTTCCCATAGATGCATAAAAATTACTGTAGTAATCTCTTAGATTTAGATTATTAAAACCTCTTTTGTTTTTATATTTTATAAACTGACTATTATCATCATCGACTACTCCACTTATGGTAACTGTGTTGTCACCTAGTTTTAATTCGTGTTTGGAGTTTACTAATTCTTTGATGTTTTCAGGTTTGTATAATTCGTTATTACTATCTATAACGCCATATTTTATGATATAGTCGGCAAGAAATTTGTGAATAACGAGTTCTCTATCATTACTTGGAAGATTTCCTATAATTTTACCTGGTAAGTTATCATCTTCTAATTCGACGTAATACACGAAAATATTTGGACCACTATAGTAATCTGGAGTGTTTGAAGATAATTCTTCGCCGTAAGTAAAGGACAGAAGAAGTTCGTTATCGAATAAATTATATGCTTTATTTAATGTTGAGTTCGTTTCTTGCTTGATTTTTTTTAAATCTTCATCAGTTAAATTAAGAATCTCAGAATCATATTCGCCATAGTATTTTACTTTTTGAATTTTATAGACATATTTTTGATTATCTTTCATCGTATTTGTGATAAATACTTCTTTATCAAAAACTAGACAGTTGATAGTAAATCCCATAAAGATAAGTGCCATGGCGGTTAGGATACAAGTCATTAATAACTTTAAAGGTTTAATAAGTAAATTTTTTAATGACATTTTTATACTGTAAGAAAACGGTAATTTGGATTTGTTAAGGGAAAAACTTTCTTCTTTTGTTTCAATAGTGGGATTTGTATCTTTGATTATTTTGCCATCGGATAATTCAATAATGCGATCAGCATAGGTGTTTGCGGATTCGATATCATGAGAGACAACGATGACTAATTTTTCTTTACTTATTTCCTTTAGCAGTTCAAATATTTGTTTACTTGATGCTTTATCTAGATTACCTGTTGGTTCGTCGGCGAGAATTATTTTGGGATTTTTAATTAAGGCTCTGGCGATGGCAACTCGTTGTTTTTGACCACCTGATAGTTCATTTACTTTTCTTTGACCTAAGTCTTTTAGTCCGAGTTTTTCTAAAAGGTTATTTATCTTATCTTTGCCTGGTTTTTTGTTCTGAAGTTTTAGAGCAAGGGCAATATTGTCATAAACGTTGTACTGTTCTAGAATATTGAACTCTTGAAAGACAAAACCGATATAGGTATTTCGATAAGAATCGTATTCGCGGTTTTTAAAATTACTGATGTTTTGATTATTAATAAGTAATTCTCCGCTAGTCACAGTATCAAGACCACCTAAAAGATTTAACATAGTGGATTTTCCACTACCACTTTTTCCTATAATAAACACAATGCCTTTATTTCCTATTTTTAAGTTGATATTGTTTAAGGCTTTTGTTTCTATTCCTTTTTTAGTTTTATATACTTTATTTAAATTTTTAAACTCTATCATTTTGACCCCTACTCTCTCTTAGTTTAATGATATCATATTTTACTTATTTAGTACATATTTTTATAAAATAAAAGAAACTCTTAATAGAGCTTCTAGATTTTTAAGTGTTTGCGAACTGCACGCCATGAACCAAACATACCTACTAAAATACCGATTCCAACTAGGATAAGTGATGTATAGTAGACAAATGGTACTGGTTCAATCAGTTTAATAAATGGAGAGAATAGCTGACCATTAAAGTGGTGGTAGAGACTATTGTATCCATATATCGTTAGAGCGACTGGAATGATTGATCCAAGTAAGCCTAGGAGCAATCCTTCGATAATAAATGGTATTCTAATGTTTAAGTTAGAGGCACCAATTAAACGCATGATTCCTATTTCTCGTTGTCTTGATGAGATAGTAATTTTAATGGTGTTTGAGATTAGGAAAGCGGTTACTAAGATGAGGGCGATGACGGCACCAATACAGATTTTGTGAATGAATTCAAAGGTTGAGATTAATTGTTCAACAATTCCTTCACCATATTTTACTAAGGTTATCCCATCTATTTTTTCGATTTTCTTGGCAACGTTATCAATTTTGTTGATATCTGTTACTTTGACTTGGAATGTATTTTGAATTGGGTTTTCATCGTCAGTCCAATTGCCCATGATACTATCAAAGACGTCTGATGAGTCACGCATTTCGTTTGTGATTTCTTCTTTTGAACGGAATTCATACTCTTCGATATTATTAAGGGAGCTGATTTCTTCTCTGATTTCTTCGATTTTACTGTCATCAGCTTCATTGTCGATAAAAGCAACAATAGTAACGTCTCTTTCGACTAAATTGGTAAAGTTATCAACGTTATCAGATAAAATTATAGATATGGTTACAACGATTAGAGTTATAGTTATACATGATATTGAGGCAAAAGATAGAGAAAAGTTTCTGAAGACACCTTTAAAGGCGTCACGAATATTTCTTCCAATTATTCTAAGCGTTTTCATCTTCTATATGTTCCTTCTGCATAATCTTTTACCACTCTTCCTGAATCTAATACGATAACTCTTTTTTTCATTTGTTCAACTATGTTGATATCATGTGTAACCATGATGATGGTTGTTCCAAGTTTATTGATTTCGTCTAATACTCTCATTATTTCCATACCAGTGTTTTTGTCTAAGTTACCAGTAGGTTCGTCACAGATTAAAAGTTTTGGTCCATTGACGATGGCTCTGGCAATGGCAACTCTTTGTTGTTCACCACCTGAAAGTTGGGCCGGATAGTTTTTAACTTTATGTTTTAGGCCAACTAGTTCAAGGGCTTTTAAAACTTTAGAGTGGATTTCATCTTTAGGAAGTCCAAATATTTCTAAAGCAAAGGCGACGTTTTCATATACTGTTGATTTTGGAAGTAATTTAAAGTCTTGGAAAACGACTCCTATTTTTCTTCTGATTTTATAAACTTTACCATTTCTTAGTTTACCAACATCTATTCCACCAACGATTATTTGACCGGCTGTCGGTTTTTCTTCACGATATAACATTTTTATTAACGTACTTTTTCCACAACCGGTGGAACCGATAATAAAGACAAATTCACCTTTAGAGATGGTTAGGTTTAAATCTTGAATAGCGGTAACTCCGGTTTTGTAAGTTTTTTTAACGTTTGTAAGTCTGATTAATTCCACAATCTCACTTCCTTCTATTTCTTTCCAGTAATTTCGTAGGTATCAATAGCTATAACGAATGATTCTGGATCAATTTTCTTGATGGCTTCGGTAGCAACAAAGTATTCTCTCGTTGGAATGGCAGAGATTAATACTTTGCGAGCTTTTTTAGTGTATCCTCCTTCAGCGTCGATAATTGTGACTCCATGATGGAGGGTTTCTAAAATAAAATCTTTGATTTCTTCTTCTTTATTAGTTATTATTTGCATTGTTTTGTATTCAGATATTCCAAGGATAACACGATCACTGATATAACCTGAGATAAATATGGTAATTATTGAATAAAGAAATGACGTCCAGCCAAAGATAATAGCTCCTAAAACGATAATTATACCTTCTGAGTAAATGTTAGTTTTGCTATAGGGCATTTTAAAATAGGTCGTTAATATTTGTTTTAGAATATCTGTTCCACCTGAGGTAAAGTTATTTTTGAATATAAGGCCGGTTCCAAATCCCGATAATACAGCTCCTGAGAGAACTAAAACTATTGTTTCGGTCCCAGTAAAATCGATATAATTTGGAATGGTTTCAGTAAGTTTGACAAATACTGGATATAGGATAGATCCCATAATCGTGTTTGTCGTTTTTTCTTTACCTAGAAAGACAAAGCTGGCAATTACTAAGATGATATTGGCCATTAGAATAACTAATGAAGGATCAAGTCCGAATACTTGTTCCGTAATTAGCGATAGACCACTAACTCCCGACATGATATGAGCTTCTTTCATGAAGAGATTAAAGGCGATGGCCATAATTAGGATACCGATGACGAAATAGAAATATCTTTGAATTTTTTTGCTGTTAGATATTTCTTTTAAGAGTTCGGTTCCATCTATTTTATTTTTTTTAACTAGATTAAAGATCACTTAACATTTCCCCTTAAATTTGCACTTATAAACTTATCAATATCACCATCTAGAACTTTACCAACGTTTGTTTCTTCTGTATTGGTGCGATGATCTTTGACTAATGAATATGGGTGCATAATGTAACTTCTAATTTGTGAACCAAAGTTTATGTCTTCTATTTCACCTTTTAGTTTAGACATTTCTTCTTCTTTGGCTTTTACTTCCAGTTCATAAAGTTTACTACGTAATATCTGCATAGCTTTGGCTTTGTTTTGAACTTGTGAGCGCTCGTTTTGGCAAGTTACAACTATTCCGGTTGGGAGATGAGTTAGACGAACGGCACTATCAGTGGTGTTGACGCTTTGGCCACCAGCTCCACTACTATGGTAAACGTCTATTTTTAAATCTTTATCATCGATGGTAACGACGGTGGTATCGTCAATAACTGGGGTTACACTTACAGAGGCAAATGAGGTGTGCCGACGGTTATTGGAATCAAAGGGAGATAGTCTGACTAAACGGTGAATTCCCTTTTCGTTTTTGAGGTAGCCATAGGCATTTAGGCCTTTGACAATTATGGTAATACTTTTGATTCCTGCTTCAAGACCTGGTTGCTCGTCGACTACTTCAATTTTATATTTTTTCTTTTCACACCATCTTGAATACATACGATAAAGCATATTGGCCCAATCGCAAGCTTCAGTTCCACCAGCGCCGGAATGAATTTCCAATACGGCATCGTTTTTGTCGTATTCGCCGTTTAACAAAACAGCGGTTTGAATTTCATCTAGTTTGTTTTTTAAAATCTCATATTCTTCATTTAACCAATCTACAGTCTCTTCATCATCCGCATTTTGAGACATTTCGAGATAGTCTTTAGAATCATCTATAAGTTTTTGAACTTCATTTAAAATTTTCTTTTCAGAATTAAGTTCATTCATGACTTCACTACTATGCCGGCGGTCAGACCAAAAGTTTGGTTTATTTATTTCACTTTCAAGTTCTTTTATTCTATTTTGTCTTTTTTCGGGGTCAAAGTGACCTCCATAAGTTTTGAGATTTTTCAAGTATTTGAGTATATTCTTTGATTAATTCTTTCGTTTCCACTTTCTAGCCTCCGTATCATTATTCATTATACCAGATTATTTATATTTTGGCCACAGGTTATAAAATTATTTCACAAGGAAAAAATATACAATTTCCTTGTATATTTCTCAGGCCTCATTTAAGTTCGTTTTTATTTCATCTATTTCCCTGTCTAAGGCGTCTAAATCGCATAGTCCTTCGAGAAAATTATCTGGGTTTTCGTCTTTAGAGGCGAAAAGGGAAAGTGATTTCATTATATTTTTGGTCTCTTCATATTTGTTTTTTAAATCAATGAGTTTACTACATTTTTCAATTTT
>ERZ1090865.1816-NODE-1817-length-10192-cov-5.147184_pt1 | contig 10192 bp, 19 predicted proteins | sample MGYA00478478_ERZ1090865 | MGnify/ENA primary metagenome ERZ1090865 (study PRJEB33644, sample SAMEA5815715) | chicken gut metagenome | biome: Chicken; feature: Gastrointestinal Tract; material: Caecum | place: Ireland | collected 2019-01-01 | study: A study of... | reverse complement strand
GTTAAAGTAGCTAAGCCCTTTTTTCATTTGGCGCGGCATCTGATATTACTCCTCCTTCTTTACTAAGGGTATTTCCATACCATCACACCAGCGTATGTTTGAATATTTCATGTGCAAAGGCTTTCCAGCATTACATTTGTTGCATAAAACTTGAATATTACTTTCGCAATTAACACACTCGATCGGAATCATAGCCATAGCACAGGTATAAATATCCCGGATATGGTCTAAGGTTAAATTTTCAGTACTTCCACAATAAGCGCATTTTTTGTATTTATTAAAGAAGTACTCCTTCACATCTTCACGGTTTGTATAATATGAAGCCTTGTTTCGATATGCTAAATATCTCTTCGAAAATACTTTGTCGTCCAGTTGATGCGTTCGAGATAGCCGATAAGAAACAGGGGCGATGAAAAATTTCTTCATACATAATGAAAAATTCATATTTGCTTTAGAAAAGTATGTCCCCGTCATCGTCAAACGACTGCAATGAGGGCTTACGCCTACTGTTAGTCTGAGTGGAACGTTCACTTGACGAGCCGCCAGCGGCAGCAGAGTTATCGCTGGGCGAACCAAGGAACTCTACATCCGTTGCAATCACGTCATAAGAAGTACGCTCGATACCTTCTCGGTCTTCATACTTGCGCTGCTCAAGATTGCCAATGACGGCGATTTTATTACCCTTTTTCTGGTATCTCGCTATAGTTTCGCCCAGCCCGCGCCATGCAGTCACGTTATAATAATCTGTCTTTCGGTCATCACCGCTACCTCTGTTCGTTGCGACAGAAAAGCGGCATACTGAAATACCTGATTGTGTCTCCGTGAGCGTTGGATCAGCCGTGAGATTGCCGATTATAAAGACTTTAACCATGCTTCTGCTCCTTTTTTAATTTTATATAGAGTTTAAATATTGACCGATTTAAAATGTTCTTTACGATACAAGACGACTTCATGTTCGCATTCTTCCAAGCAAACAGTAATTCCTTTTTCTTGAAATTTCCTGACTATGTACTTCAAGCCGTCCTCATATTTTTTTAGCTCGTAAAATGTTTTGTTTGAGCAACCAAGGAAACGCGCCGCGTCAATGCTCGTTATGCGTGAACTTAAATACAAGTCACAATGCTCAACTTTACAATTCGCTCTTAAGCATTCGCCCAGCCGCGCGCAGTTAAAGCATAAGCATCCTCGCGCCATTTTCGTTCTCCCATTTTAATCACAACCATGCTAAAATTTCTCTTTGCGAAGAAAATATACTTTGTCACCTTTCTTCTCAATCAGTACGTTATAACCAGCGGACTTAAGCCTATGAAGTAAGTACTTTATGCCGTCGCTCGTCTTATTGAGTTTTCGGATAGTATCGGGGTTGGAGCCTATAATTTCAGCAACCTCTTTAGCAGTCAATTTTGATTCGATAAAATGTTTGCACTGCTCTATGTTTCCGTTTGCTATCGGACAACTACCGAGCCGCGCACACTGAAAACATTCGCAGCACTTTGACATTTATATCCCCTCTGGTTATAAATTGAAATATTTTTTAATCTCGGCAATAGCTTCGTTTGCCCCATGACAGGCAATAGCGCGATACCCTTGAATGGAGAGATAGCTTAACCATCCTTTCTGCTCAGCAGTAATCCGAGCTTTCTTGTCACGTTTCATTTCAATAAGTAAGCCGTGATAGCCGTTACAAGGCGTGGGAAAGAATAAATCAGGGAAACCCTTTTTCATGCCGAGCCTCTGCATTCTTGCCCCATACGCCTTTGAGCGCTTGCCTTCATTTGGAATATGAACCACTACAATATGATTCAACTCACAATACTCAATAACTGCTGCCTGCTCGCCATCTTCGGTAACAGCAGGTTGTGCCGTTTTAGGGTTGTATTGCCTGTGCCTTTGCTGCTCATTTGCGGCAACCGTACCGCCTTGAAACATCGGACATTCCGTCCATAAGTCGCAGTCACGGTTGCCGTTAGAGCATTGGAGATTTATACAATACGCCGTACTGTGCGTAGCTGTCTTACTTTTCTCCGTAGAGCGTTTCGTGTGCCTTTGCCGCCGCAAGGATGTCCTCCTCGTCTTTCGTAAGCTTTATGCAGAGTCTTGCCTTTGCCTTAATTTTGTTAAGTTCGAGAGGCTCTTCGGCGCAATTGCCGCTCGGGTCATAATAAACGCCGTCAAGCGTTGCTTCAGTCTTATTCTCCATCAGGTACACCTCCGAGAATTTCTCCTGTTTCGCTATCCACGGCTATGCCGTCGGTTCCAATATCTAAATCGTTGTTGCTTTGTGTCTGGTCGCTCGCTCCCTCATCGATATCGTCATCATCTATATCGATAATATTGCCAGCCTCAATCTGCTTGCCAGGGTCGAGATTGAGAACTTTTTCGTCTCTTGAAATAGCTGTATCAACATCTGTGCTTGAAGGTGCGTGCTTTAATACTTGACGTATACAAGTCTTCTTTGCCATGGAGTCAAATGCCGTCTTCCAAGGAGAATCAGGCTTGTTGTAAGTCTTTGAATATGTCTCGCCGTATTTCTGTGCATCCTCTACTGTCATATAGAACGCTGTTTTGCCTCCGTCTTTCATAAGAACAACGGCATAATAGCCTATAACATTTCCACGGTCGCCCTTAATGCAAGGCTTATGTACGAGTTTAGGCTCAAAACCAAATTCCAACTCATACACATCGTTCTCATAGACTTCATGAGTATCTATAACGGATATCTCTCCACTACGGCGAGCAAGGATTTCAAGCCCTTTGTATCCGACCATAAATTGACACTCATACACACCGCCTTTCTTGCTATTCTTGAAAGGCACAAGGAACGCCTCACCATTCACATTCGGTTTCAGGCCAAGCTGTGCACATTGCATTATCGCGCCATAAAAACTTGACATTGTGCACTCTTTAAGGTGCGGCGTGTTCTGAATCGCGTTAAGCGTGAGGCGCAAAAATTGTTCCGCAGGAACAACCGAAGGAAGCACTTTTTGAATTTCGGGCATCCTTATTTCGATTAAGTCCTTTAAGGTCTGAGGCTTTTCACTTTTCTCCATGAGTTGCTGCTTTTTATTCTGCGTAGCAAGGGCACCAACTCCTGCTGTTACTTTTGCCATAAAATCTATCTCCTTATTTTTTTAATCTTTTACTGTAAATAAAAATGTTCTTGTAGTTGAAGTCTTAGCATACTGCGCGTAGACATCGGGTAATTCTGTTTTTAAAGCCTTTGTATCAAGACGAACGCTCGAACGATTCTTCCAAGTGACCCTATACCCGTCACATTCGCCGACAGGAGCCTCGCCAAGTTGTTGCTTTATAAGATTCTCGATACCTTTCTTTTCGCCGTCCAAGGCCTCAATTTCGCGCTTTAACTCAGACAACCTATTGAGTTGAGGCGTCAAGCGTGAAATATCAATTGGAGCAAGCTCTTCATTGGCATTTGGATATAGAGATGAAAGAACTTCTGCACTACTGTTGCTGCCATCCGGCATAGGCGGCACTCCCGCCTTTACATTTTCGTTCCAAAAGCGCTCTTCCATTGCTATCAGTGCTTCTATATCCTCCTCATAGTCGGCGCGATTAATTTCTATAACATAGAAGTCCCTGCCATATTCCAGCGCTGCGAGGTAACACTTGTCCGCGCCGACTACTGCCATATAATGCAGACACTGCACGAGATAATATGCAGGAATTGAAGTTGCATCTACGTAACTGTAATTATCTCGATTGAGGGTACATTTACATTCGAGAATGGCGTTTTCACCGACAATAAAACGGTCAACGTCGGCAAGCATAAATGGATGTGCTATCGACTGAAGCATAAAGCCATTCTTCTTGACTTTCTTGCCAGTCTTATCACAAAAACGCTGTGCCACATAATCTTCAAGATCGGCGCCCTGCCGCATTGCTTCGCTTTCCTCAATCGCTTCTCGTTTGCCGACCTTGTCCGTGTAAACGGCCAAAGCCGAAGAATACGGAGTAAAGCCGCTAATTCCTGCCGCATCGCTACCGCCTATGCCTTCGCGGTGCTTTTCGTACCACTCTTCCGAACGATATTTAACGCCCGTACTTTTATAAGGTTTTGTTACAGTCTTTCCCATTAGTTGCTCCTCAAATCTTCTTTAGAATGATATCCGTTTCCGCATAGCCGTTGACGTTATGTTCGATTCTATCGACGCCAAACTCTATATCCTCTTTCCATGACTTTGGAAAAAAGATACGGACATCATTGCCGGGTTTCCCCTGCTTTAATGCCTTGATAAAATCCTTAAGAGTTGAAGCGACAGAAACCTTATCATTGCCGCCAAGCCCACGCATAACATCATCAACGAGCTGCATTTTGGAATCGCGGCTGACATTTTTGGCACTCCCCGCAGCTAAAGCAGAGGAATTCTCGGTTCGTCCATCATTGCCATTGCTGGTCTTACGCGATGTCCCCGAGCGTATAGGTTCGGACGCGCCCCGCCCTACCGTTTTATCGTTTATATTTGACATAATCTAAGTCCTTCTGAAAGAATATTCTTTGCGGCGTTTATGTCGCGGTCTTGATCTGTGCCGCATTGCGGGCATACCCACTTGCGGACTTTCAAATCTTTCGTGTCCTCATTGCGATACCCGCATACGGAGCAGAGCTGGCTCGAAGCGTAGTCCTCGCCGACTTTAACAACCTTTTTACCGTACCACGCCGCTTTATATTCGAGCTGGCGGCGCACTTCGTATAGCGCCGTGTCGCCTATCGCCTTGCGCAACTTACGGTATTTCGCTGTCTGCTCCATTTCCTTTACCTTCAAATCTTCTATGGCTATCACATCATAGTCGCGCACAAGCTGTGTAGTGAGCTTATGCAGGAAGTCGGCTCGTTGATTTGCCACACGCTCGTGTTGCCGTGCTACGGCTATTCTCGCCTTTTCGCGCCGCTTGCTGCCCTTTGGTTTTCGGGACAGCTTGCGTTGCAATCGGGCAAGTCGCCGTTCTGATTTGTGAAAGTACTTCGGGTTTTCTATCTTTGTGCCGTCCGATAATGTGATTATCTTCTTAACGCCCAAGTCAATGCCTGTGTTCTGTTCGGCCTTAGGGAGCTGCGGTAGCTGCACGCCTGTACAACAGAGAGATACAAAGTACTTGCCGCTCGGCGCTTGGCTGATTGTCGCGTTGAGTATTCTGCCCTTGACCTCGCGGCTTACACGGCACTTGACCTTTCCGAGCTTTGGCAGTTTGATTGTGCGGCCAAACACTTCAATATTGTTATGACTATAGGTTGTTCGGTAGTTCCTGCTCCTATCGCGCTTGCTCTTGAACTTTGGATAGCCAACGGCGTTGCCGTTCTTTACTCCGCGAAAGAAGTTTTTATATGCCGCGTCAAGGTTGTGTAAAGACTGTTGCAATGAGGCACTGTCCACCTCCCTGAGCCAAGCGTGGTCGTCCGTATGCTTTAGCTCGGTTAATGCGTTTGCGCAGGCATAGTAATTCAAAGTTGATTTATCTGCTTGATGCGCCTCAATGCACTTTCCAAGGAAATAGTTATAGACATACCGCACACAGCCGAAAGTCTTTTGTATAAGCTCTTCTTGCTGTCTGTTCGGATATATTCGGAATTTATATGCACGCTCCATTACTTTGCCTCGTTTGATTTAACGGCGATATTCTCTTTGTCCACCAAGCTGACCGCATAATCGGCTAAATACATCGCCGTTCGGCAAGCCTTGTAGTATTCGGCAAATCGCCACTTGTCGCTGTCGTCGTTGTTCAACTCTATACCGCCAGCGTCTGCCTGATTCTGCGTTACATAGAGTATGCACTCCGCTACTTCCTGCACCGTGGTGAGGTCGCCAGATAAGTCGCAAGCTTCCTCAAACGGCAGTTTAAGTTCGTAGTCCAAGTTCTGATCCACCCTTATGTTCGGGTCAAATTTGTTGCTCATATTGCACCTCGTATTATATGACCGTTTTGGTCTATATTTATTATATGACCGTTTTGGTCTAATGTCAAGCATTTTATGAACATTTTGGTCTATAATATTTTTGGAGGTGAACTATGCACGAAAGATTAAAAGAACTACGAATTGAGCGGGGGTTAAAGCTCAAAGAAGTTGCTGAATATATGAATGTTACAATCAGGGCAATAAGCCGCTACGAAGACGGGACACGAGAGCCGTCCGTCGAAATGATTGTAAAATTCTGCAAACTTTATAATGTAAGTGCTGATTATCTTTTAGGACTTACAGACAACTATTAAGCTGCGCCTGTATTACGTCTCGTTCACTCACATCAAAAAGTTCTGACAATACCAATACTTGTTCAATATTGACACGCCTCGTCCCTTGCTCATACCGAGCATACGCACGAGGCGTAATTTCTAATGCTGCTGCTACTTCTTTTGCTAAAAGCCCACTACTTTCCCGTAGTTCTTTTAGTGTATTTTTATTCATTTATCATTCTCCCCCTGTTTGATTGCTTGCCTCTTCTGTCCCGAAGGACTCGAAGACGCTCTTATAGTACGGCCCAAACGGAATTATGTATTGCCCGTCTTTCGCCGCCTTTTTCTTATTTGCGTAAGCGACTTTCAAAAGGCTGAAAGCCTGACTTTCAAGCCTGCGGTTTGCGGCGGCAAACTCTTCGGCCGTCGGGATATAATATCCGTGATTGCAGCTTGCTATAATCTTACGAAGCTCACCACTCTTACGAATGGTGCTGATTATCTCGCGCAGTTCGCGCTCGCCGATATTAAACTGATTGCTCAGGTCTTCGGCACTTATGGCGTTCTCTTTGCCGACGTGTTGTTTAATCTCTGCATACACCTCGTAAACTATCGGAGGCATTTTTTCTATTTCGTCCATTTGTTCCTCCTCGGTGGCAATGAAACAGCATCTTCAAAACTCATACCTTTGTTTAGTCTGTAGCGAAGTGTACTATCATCAATAGAATAGAGCTTTGCCCATTCCTGAAAAGTTTTTGTTTCACTATTTAACGTATAAGACTTGACTTTTGATATTGGACGAACACATATGCTGAGAGCATCCTTTGGCGTCCAACCGCGTCTAATTCGACTGAGAACAATACGAGAATCTATTTTATAAATATCAGCCCATTCTTGAAGCGTCTTTATTACGCCATCTATCTCAATATTGTGGTTGCTACGCCTATTATTTGACTGCGCTTTCATAGATGTCCAACGACAATTTTCAGGGGAGTATCCCTTATTGTTGTCAATTCTATCTAATGTACATTCCATCCTATCTGCCTTATCGTCATAGCCGTTTCTATATGCCCAATCTTTAAAAACCAAAAAATCCTTTCTCCATTCGTCACAAACCGTAATTCCTCGACCACCATAGCTGTTGTACGCAGGATCTTTTGTTCTATAACAACGGGAAAGCATATCTTTATATACGACATACAGCCTTGTCTTGGAGCTACGATGTGTAGAATTAGCTTTAATGGCTTGTTCGCGCCCATAGCAACCGCAAGACACTGTTTCGCCTGTTCTTAAACTTGTTCCTATTACAATACAAATATTTCCGCAAGAACAAGCACAACGCCACTTTGCATTACCAGATTTTGTTTGACCACTTCTTTCATTAACATAAAGCCGCCCAAATGTTAAACCTGTTAAATCAATTAGCCTATTCCCGTAGTGTCCTTTTTTCTCTTCCATTAGTTGAGCACCCCATCAGCCGGCAGTGCCGTCTCTTCGTTCTTTTCTTCCTTAGCCTTTTTTGCAATAAAAAGCAACATTGCTATGGTGAGCGGGTCGTACTTGCTTTTCAAATATTCTTCTTGTTCTTGCGCGCCGATAATTAATGCTGCTGCGTGCGCGGTAGACATATTGCCATAAATGATACTTTCGGCTTTAATGTTCTCATCAGTCACGCTTATCAGTGCTGCATTACCCTCAAAAACTCTAACTACGCTACCGTTAGATTCAAGCGTAATTTTTACTTTTGTGTCCTCCATTAATTTCCCTCCTCATCTTTTTGTGAATATCGCAACGACGAGCCGTCAAGGTGATAGTAGTCAAGGTAGTCTTGAATATGTATCTTGCCTCTCACTTTCAGCCTGTCGCCAAACAGCTTAATAGTTCGTATTAACGTGCTTGCGGTGTTGTAATCAAGGCCTAAAAGCTTCTGGATATCGGATATGCTTAAATACTCTTTAGAAAAAATCTCTTCTCTTTCCGCGTATGTCATATGCCATACTCCTACTTGATTGTTTAATAAATTTGTGATAGAATTAAATTTGCTTTTCACAGCTCTCATAGCCTAACTGAGGCAAGAAGGAGGTATTTCTCATGGAAGGAATACTGTCACTTACCCGCGCACCACTTTGTTGAGAGTAATTCGAAAGATATTGCAACCTCTCAGCTTAGCGCGGCAAGCTACGGGCGAAGGAGATAATTCTCCTACGGTAGAACCTAAACTACCTAAATTGCCGCAAACCTCACCCGCGTTGCCCCAACAACAAGGAAATGGAAAAACACAAATTAAGATTTCCAGTGAGGAACGGTGAAAAAATTAGGCAATCTCGGATGCCGCTTTGGGGAGCGGCGCCGCAGATTGTTCCTCTCACCTAAGTTAGGCTATGAGAGCTGTGATAGAATTGAATTTGCTCCCGCACGGCTTACATTGCCCCACAGGGGCAAGAAGGAGGTGTCTGTCCTTGACAAACATTTTGTTCTTGCCCGCGCATTACGGTGTCGAATGAGGATAAATTAGCAATTACCCGTTCGGCTACGCTGTACAGGCTACGGGCAAAAGTCGGGGTTTCCGACAGGGCACAACCGAAAGTGCCGAAGCTGTACTGAATCGCACCTTGACTGCCCAAACAGTCGGGGAAATGGAAAAAGTCTAAAAATATGATTTCCTGTGCGAAACAATGCAAAAATTCGGCGACTGTGGCGGTGTGTTTGGGCATCTCCGCCAAGGTTGTGCTGCCCCGTGGGGCAATGTAAGCCGTGGGGGGGGAAGTTTCTCTATTTAGTCGGACTGAGCACCGTCGTTCCCTACGAGATAGTCCATAGAGACGTTGTATAATCTCGCAAGGTTAAGCAGTACGGGCACAGAAGGTATCTTCAATCCCTGCTCAAAATAGCTTATTGCCGCCTGTGTCGCCCCTATCCTCCTTGCTACTTCGGACTGGGACAAGCCGACTTTCTCTCTGGCGGCAGTTAATCTCTCTGCAATCAAAATGTTTACCTCTTAAATAACTTTATTTATCTCTGTCTTGACAATTCTAATAACCAATGTTATAATGTGATTAGGTATAATAATGTAACACTGGCGCATGTTGTAAAATGAATTGTTGCAACAGGAGTATTTTTCAACTTTGTTGTCCAATCGGGCAAGAAGGAGGTATTTGCTTATGACAAGTATTCTGAGCAATATACTGTCGCTTACCCGCGCACCACGGTGTCAAGGTTAAGCCGTAAGGCATATGCATCCCTTGGCTACGTTATATAAGCTACGGGCAACCGAACAATATAGTTCGGAAGGCACAACCAAAAGTACCAAAGTTATATTGCACTACACCCATCGCCGCCCAAACGACGAGGACAAGGAGGAATATAAAAATGACCTTCTCCGTGTAGAACGGTGCACAAATTTGGCAACTCCTGCCTGTTTTTGGGGATAGGCAGTTAGTTGTGCCTCCCTATTACCTCTCTCGCAACAATCAAAGGAGAAAATGCAAATGCAAGATAATATCGAAAAACCGTTTTGTCCGTTTATGTCAACCGCTGACACTACTTGCACATGTGAAGCAGGTTGCGCATTAAGTATTCCTACCGTCGAACCACCTTATGTTATGTGCTCCATTAGGCTTATAGCGGGACAAATTACTGGCGAATATGATGAGGGGCAAAGCGAAGATTAATGAACGATCTTGCCACAACGCGAAAATATTTTTTTGGGTGGTGTCTCCTCGTAATATTCGTATTGACTAATACTACCCTTAGGGATAGTGAAGTCTCTGTAGCAAGCAAAGTCACCGTTGTACCACCGTCGTATATGCAAGTGGCGTTTATCCACTTTAAATACATGGTCGATACAATTCATTTCCAATGGCTGCAAGCCTTTAACTGCCAACAACACAGACAAACTTAGTTTTTCTTTATAGTCTCCCTGCATTTTGCTCTCCTGTTGCACAATCATAGTTATAGTATAATGGAATTTTCCATAATTGTCAAGTACTTAATGGAAATTTCC